>Ga0070688_100000667_pt1 | contig 17062 bp, 14 predicted proteins | sample KBSS13HmetaG_FD_64679 | JGI IMG/M metagenome (GOLD analysis project Ga0070688, IMG submission 64679) | Switchgrass rhizosphere microbial communities from Kellogg Biological Station, Michigan, USA - KBS S1-3H metaG | ecosystem: Host-associated > Plants > Roots > Rhizosphere ...
CACTTCACGAGCACGCGCTCGGCGGGCGCGGGCGAGATCTGGATGTACCACGTCGACCAGGGCGGCGATGGCATCCAGATGACCAAGCGCCGCACCGAGCAGAAGGACGAGGGCGAGCCCGCGTTCTCCAGGGACGGCCGCTGGCTCTACTGGAGCATGGACGCCACGCCGGGACCGTCGTTCGACTACAACAAGGACGGCAACGGCCAGATCTACACGATCCAGCGCCTCGACCGCGAAAGCGGCGAGATCACGTCGGTGGCGGGCGGGCCCGGGAGCGCCAGCCGGCCCACGCCCTCGCCCGATGGCAAGTGGCTCGCTTACATCAAGCGCGTGCGCTTCCGGAGCGTGCTGCACGTGATGGACCTCCAGAGCGGCGAGGAGCACCCGCTCTATGCCGGCCTCGACCGCGACCTGCAGGAGATCTGGGCCATGCACGGCACCTATCCCGGGATGTCGTGGACGGCGGACTCGAAGGCGATCGTGTTCTGGGCCGCGGGCGGCATCCACAGGATCGACGTCGCCTCGAAGCAGGTGCGCGACATCCCGTTCCATGTCGCCGACACGCGCCGCGTCACCGAGGCTCTGCACTTCCCGGTGGCGGTGGGGCCCGATTCGATGAGCGCGCACATGCTGCGCTGGGTGAGCGTGTCGCCCAAGGGCGGCCGCGTCGTCTACTCGGCGATGGGGCATCTCTACGTGAAGGACCTGCCGGGCGGTAGACCGCACCGGCTCACGACCCAGTCGGATCACTGGGAGTTCTTCCCGTCGTGGTCGCGAGACGGCAGCCGCATCGTCTACACGACGTGGAACGACTCCACGCTCGGGAGCGTGCGCGTGATCTCCGCGGGCGGCGGCAGCGGCAAGGTGGTGACGAAGCAGCCCGGCCACTACGTCGAGCCCGTGTTCTCGCCGGACGGCTCCACGATCGTCTACCGCGCCACCACCGGCGGGTATCTCTTCTCCACCGCGTGGGCGCGCGAGCCCGGCATCTATGCCGTGTCCGCCTCCGGCGGGCCCTCGAAGCGCATCTCGCAGCACGGCCAGAATCCCATGTTCGGCGCCGCGAACGACCGCGTCTACCTCGTCGACGTGAACGGGAACGATCAAGACGACCGCTCGATCTTCAGCATCGGCCTCGACGGCCGCGAGGAGCGCACGCACTTGAAGGGTGTCTATTTCACCGAGGCCGCGCTCTCCCCCGACGAGAAGTGGATCGCGTTCCACGAGAAGTACAGGGTGTGGGTGGCGCCCGCCGTGCGCGCGGGACGACCGGTCGACATCGGCACCGGCATGCGCGACCTGCCGGTGAAGCTGGTCTCGAACGACGCCGGCGACTGGCTCGCCTGGTCGGGTGACTCGAAGACGCTCCACTGGTCGCTGGGCGACCAGCTCTACACCCGGCCCTTGACCGAGCTGTTCAAGTTCGCGGCGGGCGCCCCGGATTCGATCGTGGACAAGCCCGCGAGCCACCAGGGAATCGGCTTCCGCTACGCGCTCGACAAGCCGACCGGCGTGATCGCGCTCACCGGGGCGAAAATCGTGACCATGATGGGCGACGAGATCATCGACGACGGCGCCATCGTGGTCACCGGCAGCCGCATCACCGCGATCGGCCCGCGCTCGAGCGTGAGCATCCCCAAGGGTGCGAAGGTCATCGACTGCGGGGGCAAGACCATCACGCCCGGCTTCATCGACTGCCACTGGCACGGCGGCATGGGCTCGGAGGGCCTGATCCCGCAGTCGTCGTGGATCGACGGCGCCTCGCTCGCGTTCGGCGTCACCACGCTGCACGATCCCTCGAACGACTCCTACGAGATCTTCACGCACCAGGAGATGCAGCGTGCCGGGCTGGTGATCGCGCCGCGCATCTTCTCCACCGGCACCATCCTCTACGGCGCCAAGGGCGACTTCCACGCCGACGTGGACAGCCTGGGCGATGCGCTCATGCACCTGCGGCGCATGAAGGCCTACGGCGCCAACAGCGTCAAGAGCTACAACCAGCCGCGTCGCGACGAGCGGCAGATGGTTCTCGAGGCCGCGCGCCAGACGCAGATGAGCGTGGTGCCCGAGGGCGGCGCGCTCTACCCGCACAACATGACCATGGTGATCGACGGCCACACGGGCGTCGAGCACGCGATCCCGCTCGCTCACATGTACGATGACGTGGTCCAGCTCTGGAGCGGCACCAAGGTCGGCTACACGCCCACGTTCAACGTCGCCTACGGCGGCCTCGACGGCGAGCACTACTGGTACGCGCATACGCAGGTGTGGGCCGACGAGCGGCTGCAGCGCTTCGTGCCGCGGCGCACGCTGGATGCGCGCGCGCGCCGGCCACAGACCGCGCCGGACAACGAGTGGAACCACATCACCGTGGCCGAGGAGGCGAACAAGCTGCACAAGGCCGGTGTGCAGGTGCACATCGGCGCCCACGGCCAGCGCGAAGGACTGGGCGCGCACTGGGAGCTGTGGAGCATGGTGCTTGGCGGCATGACACCGCACGAAGCGCTGCGCTGCGGCACGCTCGAGGGCGCTCAGTACCTGGGCTACGACGCCGAGATCGGCTCGCTCGAGCCCGGCAAGCTCGCGGACCTGGTGATCATGGACAAGGACCCGCTCGCCGACATCCACAACACCGAGAGCGTGTCACGCGTGATGCAGAACGGCCGGCTCTACGACGCAGCGACGCTCGACGAGATCGCGCCGCGCGTGCGGAAGCGGCCGCCATTCTGGTGGGAGAAGGAGCAGCGAGAGGAGCAGGCGGTGGTGAAGTACTGACGCTTCTTGAACGCCAAGGTGCTCGGCCCGGCGCATGACGTGCCGGGCCGAGTTCTTTGCGCGACAGGGGCGCGATCGTCGGCTTGTTTCCGCTTCCGCGGCGGGGTTGGCGCGGCGTAGACTGCGGCCACCGGGACGCCCCCCGCGTGCGCATCTGGCCGCCGACGGCCGGAACGCCGCGCCCTCGATCCGACTCGCTCGCTTCCGGAGTGTGCCCGTGCACTGGACGCCGTCCCGTCCTCGGCGACGCACCGGCTTCGCCGTGGCCGCGCTCGCCTGCGCCGCCCTGTTCTCTCCCGCCCCGTCCGCCGCGGCTCCGATGGCTCCCGCACTCACGAGCCCCGAGGCGAGATGGGCGCCGCTCGTGGTCGCGGATTGGCGGCGACACGGCGCGGTCCTCGATCCGGTGCGCGATCGTCTGCTCGTGTTCGGAGGTGAGTCGAACGCGGGGTTCACGAACGGCGTGTTCGCGCTGCCGCTATCGGGAGCCTCCGGCTGGGGTCCGCTGACCGCGACCGGCGGCCCGCTCGCGCGCCGCTCGGCAGGCGTCGTCTACGACCGGGTGCGCGACCGCCTGCTGGTCTTCGGTGGCTCCGACGGCACGACGACCTACAACGACCTGTGGGCGCTCTCGCTCGCCGGTGCCCCGCAGTGGACGTTCCTCGGCAGCGGCGGCGCGCTCGTCCCGCCGCGCGAGGAGCATGTCACCGTGTACGACGCGACCCACGACCGGCTCGTGATCTTCGGCGGGATCGATCACGAGGGGCACATCCTCTCCGATTGCTGGGCGCTTCCGCTCGCGGGCTCGAGCGCGTGGAGCCCGCTCGCCACGAGCGGTCCCCGACCGCCCGCGCGACAATCCGCCTCCGGCATCTACGACCCGGTGCGCGATCGGCTGCTCGTCTTCGGTGGCGCCGACAGCAGCGGCACGTTGCTCAGCGACACCTGGGCGTTGCCGATGGGCGCCGGCGACACCTGGGCGCTCGTCCCGCTTGCGGGCGGTGAGCCGGTGGCGCGTGAGCGGGCCGCCGTGGCCTACGACGCCGGCCACGATCAGATGGTCGTCTACGGCGGGCGCGGAGCGAGCGCCCTGCAGGCCACCGTGCTGACGCTCTCGCTCGCGGGCACGGCCGTATGGAACGTGCCCTCGAGCTCCACCCCGAGCCCGGCGGCGCGCGAGTGGGCTGCCGCGATCGTCGATCCCGCGCGCGATCGGCTCGTCGTCGTCGGTGGCGGAACGCCGTCGCTTTCCATCGATGTACTCGGGTGGGCTCTCGGCGGAACGCACCCGTGGACCACGCTCACGCCGGGGCCGCGGCAGGCCCGCGGCCACGCCGTCCTGCGCGACCCCGTGCGCAATCGACTGCTGGCGTTCGGCGGCGTGGATGCGTCGAACGTGGCGAACAACGCGCTCTGGAGCCTGGACCTGGGCGGCCCCCCGGTGTGGACGCAGCTCGCGCCGTCGGGCACCCCGCCCGAGCCGCGCGGCTACGCGAGCGCGATCTACGACGCGCCGCGTGATCGCGTCCTCGTGTTCGGCGGCGTGAACTTCTCCCCGTTCCAGGTGTACGTCGAGGTCTGGGCGCTCCAACTCGCGGGAACGCCGACATGGCAGCTCCTGTCGCCCACGGGAACCCGACCCTCGGCGCGCTACCTGCATTCGGCGATCTACGATCCGGTGCGGGACCGGATGGTGGTCTTCGGTGGCACCGGGGGATCGACCACGAACAACGAGGTATGGATGCTGGACCTCGGGGGCACGCCCGCGTGGACGTTCCAGCCCCCCGACATCGGGACCCCGACGCCTCGCTCCACGCACGGCGCGATCTACGATCCGGTGCGCGACCGGATGGTCGTCAGCGGCGGCACCGACTTCACCAACGTGTTCACGGACACGCACTACCTGCTGCTCGCGGGCACTCCCCACTGGCACTCGCTCGCCTCGAGCCTCCCGCCCTCGGCGCGCTATCTCGCCGCCTGGGGCTACGACCCCGTGCGCGACCGGCTCCTCGAGTACGGTGGCCGGAACCTCGCCGGCAGCAGCTTCAACGAGGTGTGGGCGCTCCCGTTCGACGCGACCAACCAATGGCTCCAGATCCAAACCGCGGGCGCCGCACCTGCGGCCCGCGTCGGCTTCTGCGGGGCGTTCGACCCGCCCAACGACCGGTTCGTGTTCATGAGCGGCGGTACCAGCGACGTGTTGTCGGTCGACTGGGACGCGGCACTCACGAGCGCCCCGCCTGCCTCACCGCTCGAGATCGCCCTGTCGCCGCCCTACCCGAACCCGATGCGCGATGGGGCCATGATCCGTTATGTCACCACGGAGCCCGGACCCGTTGAGATCGCGATACTCGACGTGAGCGGGCGTCGCGTCCGCATGCTGGAAGCCGAGCAGCGCGAGCCGGGTGCCGGCCTGCTGCGCTGGGACGGTCGCGACGAGCGCGGCACCCGCGTGGCGCCCGGCGTTTATCTCGTGCACATGCGCTCGCAGGGCCGCCTGCTCAGCCGCCGGATCGTGCGCACGCAGTGAGCGAGGCGGGGGCCGGCCCGCAAGTCTCCGGCCCCCGCGTGATCGCTACTTCGCTCCCCACAAGTAGACGTGGAAACCGACCGAGGTGAAGTTCCGGCCGAACGTGGTGAAGTCGGTCGTGGTCTTCTCCCCCGACTCGCCGGGGTCGTAGCTCACCCAGCCGATCCCTTCGCTCGCCGACAGGCTCACGTTCTCGAGCAGGAACACCTCGGCCTCGACCTCGCCCGTGACCGTGGTGAACTTGTCCGTGATCTTCTCGGTCGTGCCGGCCGTCGATCCGGGCACGAAATCTTCCTGGCTCGTGTAGTTGATGCCCGGGCGGGCGATCACGCGCACGCGCTCCCAGCTCTTGAGCGCGATCGGGATGCCAACGTCGAGGCTCCAGTCCGAGGTGTTCTTGTCCGCCAGGTCGTCGTGGTGCGAGGCGTACCCGACGCCGAGGTCCACGCCCACCTTCTGTGGGCCGAGCCACCAGCGGACGCCGACCGGCGCGTCGAGACGCAGCTCGGACGCATTGGGCGTGTGGATGGCGTTCGCGCGGAATCCAAGTCCGCCGGCTGCCGACTCTGCGGCGAGGACGGGCGTGCTGCCGGCGACGAACAAAGCCGTGACCACGGCCACTGGGAGAAGCGACTTCATCGGAGTCCTCCTGTTAAGAAGTGGGCTTCGAAGTGCTCGTCCCGCGAGTGCGGCCTTGGACTCGGGGTGGATCCATCAACACGATCGGTCGAGGGCTTTCCTTGGGAACCACCTCCTTGGGGGGGCGTGCGGCGCTACAAGACATCGTCAGGATGCTCGCAAGCGGAGTCCGGTGCACCGGGTTGAGGGTCACCGGCGGGAGAACACACGGAGGGGGGCGACGATGTCGTCCCCGGTGATGCTGGGCGGGCCGCGCCCGGCCGTCGCCGGGTGCGGCCCGCGCTATGCCTTCACGAGCTTCCTGAGCACGGTCTGCAGGATGCCGCCGTTCTTGTAGTACTCGACGTCGATCGGCGTATCGAGCCGGGCGATTGCCGAGAACTCGAGCACCGAACCATCCTCGCGCTTCGCCCGCACGGTGACCTTTTGCCGCGGCTTCAAGCCGGCTTCCAGCCCCGAGATGTCGAAGACCTCGCGGCCCGTGAGCCCCAGCGACTCGGCGCTCTGGCCGCTCTCGTACACCAGCGGCAGCACGCCCATGCCGACCAGGTTCGAGCGGTGGATGCGCTCGAAGCTCTCCGCCAGCACGGCGCGCGCCCCGAGCATCAGCGTGCCCTTGGCGGCCCAGTCGCGCGAGCTGCCCGAGCCGTACTCCTTCCCCGCCAGCACCACGAGCGGCGTGCCCGCCTTCTGGTAGCGCTCGCTGGCGTCGAAGATCGGGAGCTGTTCACCGCTGGGGAAGTGCACGGTGAAGCTGCCCTCGCTGCCGGGGATCAACAGGTTCTTCAAGCGGATGTTCGCGAACGTGCCGCGCACCATCACCTGGTCGTGGCCGCGCCGCGAGCCGTAGCTGTTGAAGTCGCGCTTCTCCAGCCCGCGCTCGCGGAGCCACGCGCCCGCCGGGCTCGCCTGCGCGATGTCGCCCGCCGGCGAGATGTGGTCGGTGGTCACCGAGTCACCGAGCATCACCAGGCAGCGCGCGCCATGGATGTCCTTCACCGGCGCCGGCTCGGCGGTGAGCCCGGTGAAGAACGGCGGCTCGTGGATGTACGTGCTCTTGGCGTCCCAGGCGTAGCGCTCGCCGCCCGCGACGGGTAGCTCGTTCCAGCGCGGGTTGCCGTCGAACACGTTGCCGTAGTTCGTGGCGAACATCTTGGGATCCAGGCTCGACGCGATCGCGTCAGCGATCTCCTGCTGCGTCGGCCACACGTCTTTCAGGAACACGGGCTTCCCGTCGGTGCCCGTGCCCAGCGGCTCGCGCTCGAAGTCCACGTCCACGCTGCCCGCGAGCGCGTACGCCACGACGAGCGGCGGCGAGGCGAGGTAGTTCGCGCGCGTGAGCGGGTTCACTCGACCCTCGAAGTTGCGATTGCCCGACAGCACCGCCGCGGCGACGAGCTTGCCCTCATCGACGGCCTTGGCCACCGCTTCGGGGAGCGGGCCGGAATTGCCGATGCACGTCGTACACCCGTACCCCACGACGTCGAAGCCCAGCGCTTCGAGATCCACGAGCGTACCCGACGCGCGCAGGTAATCCGTCACCACCTTGGACCCGGGCGCGAGGCTTGTCTTCACGTACGGCTTGACGCGCAGCCCCTTCGCCACCGCCTTCTTCGCGAGCAGGCCCGCGCCCACCATCACCGACGGGTTGGACGTGTTCGTGCACGAGGTGATCGCGGCGATCACCACCGCGCCGTGGGCGAGCGTGTCGGCGTTGCCGTTGTCCTGCACCCTCGCCGTGCGCGCGAGGTCGGCCTCGGCCAGTCCATAGCCGCGCTCCTTGACCGGCGCGGTGAGGCCCTTCCGGAACGACGTCTTCACGTCGCGCAGGGCGACGCGGTCCTGCGGCCGCTTCGGGCCCGCGAGGCTCGCCTCCACCGCGTCCAGGTCCAGCTCCAGCGTATCGCTGAACGAGGGCTCGGGCGCGCCGTCGGTGCGGAACAGGCCCTGCGCTTTGTAGTAGGCCTCGGTGAGCTTTGCCGCGTCGCGACGGTTCGTGCGCTCGAGGTAGCGGAGGGTCTCGTCGTCCACGGGGAAGAACCCGATCGTGGCGCCGTACTCGGGCGCCATGTTGCCGATCGTGGCGCGGTCGGGCAGCGACATCGCGGACACGCCGGGCCCGTAGAACTCCACGAACTTGTCGACCACGCCCTTCTTCCTCAGCATCTGCGTGACCGTGAGCACCAGGTCGGTCGCGGTGACGCCGTCGCGCAGCTTGCCGGTCAGCCGGAAGCCCACCACCTGCGGCGTGAGCATGTAGAGCGGCTGCCCCAGCATCACCGCCTCGGCCTCGATGCCGCCCACGCCCCAGCCCACCACCCCCAGGCCGTTGATCATCGTCGTGTGCGAGTCGGTGCCCACGAGCGTGTCGGGATACGCCACCGTGTCCGCGCCCTCGCTCGACGTGAGCGTCACGCCGGCCAGGAACTCGAGGTTCACCTGGTGCACGATGCCGGTGGCCGGCGGCACGACGCGGAAGTTGGAGAACGCCTTCTGGCCCCAGCGCAGGAACTCGAAGCGTTCGCGGTTGCGCTGGAACTCGATCTCCGCGTTCTTCTCGAGCGCCATGCCGTTCCCGAACATGTCCACCTGGACCGAGTGGTCGATCACGAGGTCCACGGGTACCAACGGGTTGATCTTCTTGGGATCGGCGCCCATGCGCTGCACCGCCTCGCGCATCGCGGCCAGATCCACGACGCACGGCACGCCGGTCAGGTCCTGGAGGATGACGCGCGCGGGCTTGAACGGCAGCTCCACCGGCTCGGCGCCCGTGGCCTGCCAGCGCGCGAGGCGCTTCACGTCGTCCTGGGTGACCTGGTAGTCGTCGCAGGTGCGGACCGCGGCCTCGAGCAGCACGCGGATCGAGTACGGGAGCTTGGCGAGATCGACGCCGAGTTGCTTCGCAAGCGCGTCCAGGCGATAGACGTGGACGGTGCCGCTCGGCGTGGTGAGCGGCTGGCGGACGCCGAAGGCGTCACGGGCGGGAGCGTTCATGGCTCGTCCTTTCCTGAAGTACGGGGCACACAGGGCCACCGGGTCAGACGGGGAGGCACACAGGGCCTCCGGTGAACAATCGCTATCCTACATCATCGGCAGCACCGCAACCCGCGCACAGTTCCCCGCCATCCATCGGGCGAAACCCACATTCCAGCGGGCCGTCGTGGCGCCTCAGGGCCCGGGCGGCGAGGGTGTCTCCACCCGCACGGAGGCCGTCCATGTACCTGGTCCTGAAGCTCTTGCACGTCGGCGCGGTGGTGATGTTCCTCGGCAACATCACCACCGGGCTCTTCTGGCACCGCCACGCCGCGCGCACGCGCGATCCGCGGATCCTGCACCACGCGATGGACGGGATCCTCCGCAGCGATCGCTGGTTCACGAACCCGGCCGCGGCCACGATCGCCATCACCGGCGTGCTCACCGCGATGGTCGGCCACCTCCCGATCCTGCACACGCACTGGATCGCCGGCGGGCTCGGTTTGCTCATCCTCTCCGGGCTCGTGTTCGTGACCCGCGTCACGCCGCTCCAGAAACAGCTCCGCGACCTCGCGGGCGCCGGCGTCATCGGCACGTTCGACTACCCGCGCTACGAGGCGTTGGCGCACCGGTGGGAGCTGTGGGGCGCGGTCGCGCTGCTGCTGCCGCTCGGGGCGTTCGCGTTGATGATCCTCAAACCATGAACCGGAGGCTCGCCGTGTCTTTCAACGCCTTCGGGATCGCGCCGCGGTGATCGCTGGCGATGCTCACGACCACTGTTCGCGAAGACGCTCGTGGCCGCTGCGGCTCACCGGCAGCTGCTTTCCGTCGCGCAGGATGATGACGCGCTGGTCCTTCGCGATCAGCTCGACGCGCGCGATGCGGTCGACGTTCACCAGGTAGGAACGATGAACGCGCACGAAGCGCTCCGGATCGAGCGCCTCCGAGAGCTCGGAGAGCGTCTGGTGCTTGAGGTGCGAGTGGCCCGCGGCGTGGACCGCCACGTAGTCGTCCTGGGCCTCGACGTAGTCCACCTGCTCGCTGGGGATGACGTGTACCTGCGCGCCGTCGCGCACGACGATGCGCTCGGCGAAGTGCCCCTGGCCGCGCGCGCTCGCCGCCAGCGCGGTCGCGCGCGCGGCCGGCGTCGCATCCTGCGAGCGCGCCGTGGCCAGCGCGAGGCGGTCGCGCGCGCGGCCGAGCGCTTCGGCCAGGCGCTCGCGGCCGAACGGCTTCAGGAGATAGTCCACCGCGTGCACCTCGAACGCGCGCAGCGCGTACTCGTCGTACGCGGTGCAGAAGATCACCGCCGGCGCGCCGGGCTCGCCGGCGACCAGCTCCAGTACCTCGAAGCCGTCGAGTTTGGGCATCTGCACGTCGAGGAACACCAGGTCCGGCTTCTGCTCGGCGATCGACTTCACCGCCTCGAAGCCGTTCGCGCACTCGCCGGCAACCTCGACGTCCGCGTGCGCGCCCAGGTACTCGCGCAGCAGCGACCGCGCCGGGGCCTCGTCGTCCACGACCAGCACGCGCAGGCGCTCAGGCACGGGCGCCCCCGGCTTCGCCGTCGACCGCTGGCAGCGTGAGCAGCACGCGGAACACGTCCCCCTGGCGCGAGGCGGTGAGCTGCGACTCGCGCGCACCGAACACTTCGAGCCGCCGGCGCACGTTTTCGAGGCCCACGCCCTCGCCACGCCGGAGCGGCGCGTCGGGATCGACCGGGTTCTCCACCGACACGCGCAGCGCTTCCCCGGCGCGTTTCGCCTCGATGCGGATGACGCCGCCGGCGACACAGTCCTGGATGCCGTGTTTGATCGCGTTCTCGACCAGGGGCTGGAGCAGCAGCGGCGGCACGTGACAGGCGGCCGCCGCCGGCTCGACCGCGCGCTCGATGCGCAGGCGATCGCCGAAGCGCACCTGCTCGATGCCGAGGTAGCGGTCGACGAGCGCCAGCTCCTCGCCCAGCGTGACCTCGTCGCGCGCGCCGAGCGCGAGCGTGCGGCGGAGGAAGTCGCCGAGCCCCTCGCACATCCGCCGCGCGCCCTCGGGGTCGCTGCCCACGAGCGCGTTGATGGAGTTGAGGCTGTTGAAGAGGAAGTGCGGGTTCAACTGCGCGCGCAGGGCGCGCAGCTCGGCCTCGCGCGCGCCGACCTGCGTCTCGAGCATGCGGCGCTCGGCCTCGTGCGAGGCCTCGAAGGCGAGATAGAGGTAGTGGGCGACCGCACTCAGGAGGTAGAACGGGACGCCCGTGACCAGCAGCACGAGCAGGTCCTGGATCAGTGCGTCGCGCGAGAGCCCGGCCGAGTACACCCAGCGCTGGAGCGCCACGCCCCAGAACGCACCCAGCGCGACGCGCACGACGCTGGTCTGGAGCGCGGCCGCGAGCTGGGCGAACACCGCCTTCCACAACCCGGCGCCCTGCACGCCCGAGAGGGGGTGCCGGCGACACACCCACCATGCCGAGAGCACGATGAACGTGGTGAAGATCTGCAACGGCACCGCGAACGCCAGTGCCGCGGGCCACGGGCGCGTCTCGAGCAGCCGCAGCATCCACGCCAACGGCACGCCCGAGAGCGCCGCGAGGGCGAGGACGAGCAGCAGTCTGGCCGGCCGGGCGAGCAGCGGGTGCACGCGATCAGCCCACCGGTGGCGGCGGCGGCGGTGGCGGCGGCGGCGGAGCTTGCGGCTCCGGGCCGACGTCGCGAGTGATGGTGATGCCGCTCTGGTCGATGCGCACTTCCTTGCGGCTCCGCCCGGAGCGGGTCACGCCCACCTTCACGCCCCTGAACTGGTTCCAGCCGCGCTTCGTGTTGCGGATCTCGACCCCACCCATCACCACGAGACCGCGGACGACCAGCGTCGTCGCCGGCTCGCCGCCGGTGAAGTGCGTCGAGTCCTCGACGCCGCCCATGACCGGCGTCACTTCGGAGACCACGTGCCAGTCCTCGGGCACGACCAGCTCGATGCCGCCCCACCACGCGAACACCTCGGCCACCACCTCGCGCCCGCGTGGACGCGCGCCGGTCAGGTCGGCCTCGACACCGCCCATGACCGCGGTGGCCTCGATCCCGACGAACTCCTGCGATTCCACCTTCCGCGCGTTGCCGCCCATGAACGCGAACGGCCGCGGGTAGGAGCTGCGGTCGCTCAGGTCATGCCCGGCGCCGGGACCGCGCATCGAGCGCCACACCAGTATGGAGCCGACGATGATCAGCCACACCGGCCACAGCCGGAAGATGCTGATGTGCACGAAGCCCAGCTCGCGCGCGAGCATGTAGAACCCGATCAGCATGACCAGGCTGCCGCTCACCACGCGCCGCGTGCCATCCAGGCCGGTGAGCCGGATCACGCCGTAGACGACGAGCGCCGCGGGCCACCAGCGCAGGATCTCGTCCACCCCGGGCACGCCGAGATTCTCGAGCGTCCACATGAGGCCGCACGCGACGAGCACGAGACCGAAGATCAGGCGCCCGGTCACGCGCGGCCCGGATCGCTCGATCACCACGCCGCGGGGCAGTCCGGGATCGCCCGGGTCAACGCCCATCGCCCACCTCCGATTCGACGACATCGCCGCGTCCGTTCGCGCCTGGAGCGTGCACCAGCCACGCCGCGAGCGCGAGCGCCATGGCCGTGGCCAGCGCCAGCACCACGAGCTGGCCGCCCACGTGCAGCGCCGTCTGCGCCACCGCCACGCCGGCGGCGAGCGCATGGCTCGGCCCCGCCCACACCACCAGCGACAACAACGTCAGGTTCTGCACCACGAGCCACACCGTGCACACGGCGAGCCCGACCTCGCGCCAGCGGCGCCAACCCCTGCCCTGCCGCTCAGCTGACATGACCGTCCTCCTCCGCGCGCCAGAAGCGCGCGACAATCGCCTCGGTGAGCGTGCCGAGGCCCACCGCCACGATGGCCAGCGGCCAGCTCCGGCTCCAACCGAGTCCGTACCAATCGTTCGTCGCCACGAGCAGCCAGCCGCCGAGCGCCGCCGTCGTCACCGCACTACCCACGCCGCTCGGGCCACGCGCGGTCGGGAGCGAGCCCAGGCCGGAGATGATCACGAACATCGGCCACCAGTGCCGCAGCGTGTCGTTCGGCCACACGCCGCTGTTCGTGAGCAGGAACGTGACGCCGAGCGCCATGAGGACCAGACCCCATACGAGCGTGTCGCGGTTCCGCCGGTACCGCCTGTCCATCGCTTCGGCCCTCCGTTCCCACCGTTCTCGAGTTCGCGCCGTGCGCGCCGTGAGCCATCGCCCACGAGTGGAAGTTACGGACGCCCGGGCGGCCGGTCGCGGGGGTTTCGGTGAACCGCGCCTGGGGGTCGGTGAACGACGCCGGCGGGCGGTGGAAGGGGCTGCTCAACCCTTGACCGGGCGGCTCCGAAGGGCGAGCGCCAGCGAGCCCATGCCAATGATCGCTGCGAATCCGAACCACTGGATCGCATACGACAGGTGCATGGACTCGTCGGGCACGACGTAATCCTCCGGTATGGGCGCGCTCGTGCTCTGCGCGCTGCCCGGCAGCACGCGCATGAACCACGGTGCGAGCGTGCCGCCGAAGCGCGCGGCGGCCGAGTCGGGATCGAGCACGCGCGCCGACCATACGCGCACACCCGGTCGCTCCGACGGCAGCATGGCCCAGGGCGTGGGATGCGCCGGGCGCTCGAGCGGAAGCACCACGCCGGTCTCGTCGGCGAGCGAGTCCGGGAACAGCTCCGGGTGTGCCGTGCGCGCATCCGCCGTGGGCAGCCAGCCGCGCTCCACGAGCACCTGCTCGCCCGACCCGAGCCGCACCGCGCTCACGAGCGACACGCCCGCGGCGCCGAGGTGCGTGCGCCCCGAGAGCAGCACGTGCGTCGAGAGATCCCAGAGACCCAGGACGCGGACGCGCGAACCGGTCTCGGGCGTCGTGCCGGGCAATCCCCGCTCGAGCTCGAGCGGTGGCCGCGCGAGCAGTGCGCGCTGCGCGGCGTGAAGCGTGTGTTTGTAGCGCATGCGCGCGAGCTGCCAGAAGCCGAGCCGCACGCAGGTCACCGTCGCCCCGACGACCAGCACGCCCAGGAGCAGCGTGCGCGCCGAGAGCTTCACGACGCCGGCTTGGGAGCCGGGGGTGCGAGGTCGAACGCCACCACCTGCGAGTTGAAGCCGCAGGTCTTGTGCGCGCTGTCGCAGAACGGCTTCCGGCTCGACTGCCCGCAGCGGCAGAGCGTCACTTTCTGGCGCCCGGCGAGCCCGAAGACCCGGCCCTCCTGGTCCACGATCTCGAAGTCGCCCTCCACCCGCAGCGAGCCGTCGTTCACCACGGTGATCCTGGTCGCCGCCATGGAACCTCCTCAAGTACGTGATGGATTTGGGGTTGGGACTCTAGCAGCGGCCCGCGGGGCCGGCGAGCGCGGCCGGCGGCACCCCTGCAACACCCCCGGGGGTGCACGCGTACAATTGCGTGACGGCGCCCGCGCGGCCCCACTCGCTCCACCCGCGCCCGGCGCGCCGCGGTCCCATTCCGGAGGTCTCGAAGTGTTCGACCTGATCGTGTTCGCCGGGCTGGCGTTCGCCGCCTTCATCTGCATCGGCGTCCTGATCTCGGTGTTCACCGTCGCGGGCTGGTTCCTGTGGCTTCCGTTCAAGATCATCGGCTGGGCGCTGCGCGGCATCGGGCTCCTGATCGCGCTCCCGTTCATCCTGCTCGCCTGCCTGCTCGGCGGGTTCGGCATCCTCCTCGGCGCCGGCGTGCTCGTGCTGCCGCTCGTCCCGCTCGCGATGGTGGGCGCGCTCCTGTGGTGGATCTTCCATCGCCGTAGCCCGACGCCGACGCAGGCGCGCGTCGTCTAGCTAGACGTGTCAACGCACTTCGCCTGACCGGGCGAATCGCGCGGCGGCGTCTCCCACCCGGAATGGGAGCGCCGCCTGCCGCGTTTCGGGCATGCGCTCCACTTGAAAATCGCCGGGGCGCGCGGCATCCTCACCCGGTTCCACCCCTCCCTTCCGATTGCCACGGCGCTTCCACCGCGCCATTTCCTCGCGAGAGACCGCCCCATGCCCGCCGATCCGTCACGCCCGTTCATCTACGTCATGAAGGACCTGCGCAAGGTCGTGCCGCCCAAGCGCGAGATCCTGAAGGGCATCTGGCTGTCGTTCTACTATGGCGCCAAAATCGGGGTGCTCGGCGCGAATGGCGCGGGCAAGAGCTCGCTCCTGAGGATCATGGCCGGCCAGGACCAGGAGTTCCTGGGCGAGGCATGGCTCGGCAAGGGCCACACGGTCGGCTTCCTCGAGCAGGAGCCGAAGCTGGATCCCAAGAAGACCGTGCTCGAGAACGTCCAGGACGGCGTCGCCGACAAGGTGAAGGTGGTGAAGCGCTGGAACGAGATCAGCGCCCGCTTCTCCGAGCCCATGAGCGACGACGAGATGGAGAAGCTCCTCGCCGAGCAGGCCAAGGTCCAGGACCAGATGGACGCCGGGAACCTGTGGGACCTGGACCGTCACCTGGAGATCGCCATGGACGCGCTGCGCTGCCCGCCCGGCGACTCCCCGGTCACGAACCTCTCCGGCGGCGAGCGCCGCCGGGTCGCGCTCTGCCGGCTGCTGCTCTCGCGCCCCGACCTGCTGCTGCTGGACGAGCCCACGAACCACCTCGACGCCGAATCCGTGGCGTGGCTCGAGCGCTTCCTCCAGGAGTACGAGGGCACGATCGTGGCGGTCACCCACGACCGCTATTTCCTCGACAACGTCGCCGGCTGGATCCTCGAACTCGACCGCGGTGAAGGCATCCCGTGGGAGGGCAACTACTCGAGCTGGCTCGAGCAGAAGCGCAACCGGCTCCAGCAGGAGGAGAAGACGGAGTCGGCGCGGCAGAAGACGCTCGAGCGCGAGCTCGAGTGGGTGCGGTTGGCGCCGCGCGCGCGCCAGGCGAAGAGCAAGGCACGACTGCAGGCGTACGAGAAGATGCTCGCCGAGGAGGGGCGCGAAAGACTAGACAACGTCGAGATCTACATCCCGCCGGGACCGCGGCTCGGGAACGTGGTCATCGAGGCGAGCCAGCTGCGCAAGGGCTACGGCGACACGCTGCTGATCGACGACCTGTCGTTCAAGCTCCCTCCCGCCGGCATCGTCGGCGTGATCGGCCCCAACGGCGCCGGCAAGACCACGCTGTTCCGCATGCTCGTGGGCCAGGAGAAGCCCGACGCCGGCACGTTCCGCACCGGCGACACGGTGAAGATCGCCTACGGCGACCAGAGCCGCGAGTCGCTGAGCGCCGAGAGGACGGTGTACGAGGAGATCTCGGGCGGCAACGAGCTGATCACGCTCGGCAAGCGCGAGGTGAACGCGCGCGCCTACTGCGCGTGGTTCAACTTCCGTGGCGCCGACCAGCAGAAGAAGGTGGGCACGCTCTCCGGCGGTGAACGCAACCGGCTGATGCTCGCGAAGCTGCTCCAGACCGGCGGCAACCTGCTGCTGCTGGACGAGCCCACGAACGACCTCGACGTGGACACGCTGCGCGCGCTCGAGGATGCGCTGCTCGAGTTCGCGGGTTGTGCCGTGGTGATCTCGCACGATCGCTGGTTCCTCGACCGCATCGCCACCCACATGCTGGCGTTCGAGGGCGACTCGCAGGTGGTGTTCTTCGAGGGCAACTACCAGGATTACGAGAAGAACCGCCACGAGCGCCTGGGCGCCGACGCGGACACCCCGCACCGGATCAAGTACAAGCCGCTCGTCCGAGCCTGAGTTCGGGCGTGCTCGCCGCCGCCACGCGGGCGCTGCACGCGAAGCGGGTTCGCGCTACCGTCGCGGCGTGACCACCGGCCGCACCCGCACTCCGGGGAAGTTCTCAGCGCTCGAATACCGGGACCCCGCGCCCGCGCCGTGGCTGATCCACGCGCTCGGTGCGCTCAACCGCTTCGTGTTCCTGCCGGGCGTCCTGCACATCACGCGCTTCGAGCTGCCGGCTGCCGACGAACGGCGGCTGCGCGCCGCGGTGAACCCGGGCACGGCAGCGTTCCTCGGGCCCAGCCACCCCGAGTTCCTGAGCGACTGGCTCGTGGACAAGGAGCTCTCGCGCCGCGTGTCGCCGCTCATGGCGCATTGGGCGAGCTACGAGATCGTGAACGCGTCGCCGAGCGCACGCGCGTTCTGGCTCGC
>Ga0070688_100000670_pt1 | contig 17041 bp, 20 predicted proteins | sample KBSS13HmetaG_FD_64679 | JGI IMG/M metagenome (GOLD analysis project Ga0070688, IMG submission 64679) | Switchgrass rhizosphere microbial communities from Kellogg Biological Station, Michigan, USA - KBS S1-3H metaG | ecosystem: Host-associated > Plants > Roots > Rhizosphere ...
TGGTTCGCAATCACCGTGAACTCGCGATCGAGCATGAGACGCGTCCCTTCCGGAGTACCGCGCGGGAGCACGCACACGGCGGTGATGGCGCTCCGTTGATCGGCACCTTCGATTGCGACGTAGTACGACCGCGGGCTGCCAGCACGAATCAGCAGATTCGACACGCCAGCGGCGCCGTGTCGAACAACGGCGTAAAATGCGGCCCCAATCGCCACCGCGGCCTGAGGCGCGTCATTGGCGAGGACCGCCGGCCGCGTTCCGAACCATGACTCGCAGGCCTCCAGGATCCGCTCTCGCGCGGTCCCCGGCGTGAAGAAACCGCCGTTGAACAGGATCGCGTCAGGACGAACCACGTCGCCAGGCTCGACGCGTGCGCTGCCGGAAACCATGTGAGCCGACCGGGCGAGAAACGCAGCAAGATGGCGAGTGATCGCCGGATCGCCCTCGTAGGGCAGTCCCAGCTCGCGCAGTGCAGGTCGAAGGTGCCGCTGCGGCCGTTGCTCGCGGCCGACTGGTGGCAGGAACGTGTCGAGCATCGACGTCACCTCTTCACGTGTCAACTCCGTCGTCATCGCCCCAGCGACAACTCCGCGGCCGGCGCCCAGAATCGTGATCACCACACGTTCCGGTGCGGCCGGGCTAAGCACTTCTTCTTTGGCTGCACTGCACTGACGTCTCAGAATCTGTCGCTGCGTCAGATTGAGCCTCTCGCCACGCTCCACGATTTTCCGCTCGACCAGACCTGCCAGTGCGACATCCACGTTGTCCCCGCCGAGCAGCAGGTGCTCGCCGATCGCGACGCGCTCGAAGTGACCGTCAGCTTTCGTTCGAATCAGGCTGAAATCGGTCGTGCCGCCGCCAACGTCGCACACCAGCAGCAACTCGCCGTCACCCACTGCATGCGGGAGCTCGCGGGGATGTGCCACCATCCAGGCGTACACGGCAGCAATCGGCTCCTCGAGCAGCGTGAGGTGCCTCAGTCCCGCGGCTCGCGCCGCATCCACGGTCAGCTCGCGTGCCTCTTCGTCAAACGAGGCCGGCACGGTCAAAATGATGGATTGTTCTTCGAGGCGCAGCCCCGGATCACCGGCAGCCTCGACGTGATTCCATGCGTCGCGCAGGTGCATCAGCACGTGCGCCGCCGCGTCGACGGGGGAGATCCTCAGCGCGTCAGATGCCCAGGGCAGCAGCGCGGCGCGCCGATCGACAGACCGATTGGACAGCCAGGACTTGGCTGACGAGACGAGACGCGTCGGCACGAGCGCGCCGTGATCGCGCGCAAACACGCCAACGACGAACTCGGGTGCGGTGGTCCACGGGAGCGCGACCACCCCGGCTTGCTGCTCCTGCGGGGTCGGCAAGTACACGAACGAGGGCAGCTCTGTCCGCGTCACCACCTCGCGCGCAGCGACCAGTTGCGGAATGCCAAGCAGCTGTGGCACGGCGGCCCGCAGCGGCGGCGTGGCGTCCACCCACGCGACCGCCGAGTTCGTGGTACCGAGATCGATTCCGACAAGCCGGCGGGTGGTGGGCGCGGATGTCAGTCGGCCCGTTCGCGGATGTTCAGTTCCAGCTTCCACCGGTGGCTCCGATCTCGCGTGACGCACCACAATTCGAGCGTGCCGACCTCCGTGACATGGCTCTCGAGCGTCACCGGAATCACCTCGTCTCCGCCGCGCGCGAGCTGTAGGGTGACTTCGAGCGGGCCGAGCTCCTCGATGTCGTCTCCCCAGTCCTCGATCAGCGCGCCCGGCCGGTCGGCTTTGCGCGTGGTGGAGGTCAGGAACCGGAACTCCGCCGGTTCGCCAATGATCAGGCCGAACTCGCGCTCGGCGATCGTGGCCGACGTGCCTTCTTCCATGCCGAATGGCACCACGCACAACGCCTTCAGCGGCGCCGACATGCCGGGCACCGCCGGCATCGCGCTCTCGATGCCGATGTAGTAACTGCGTGACGCTCCGCTGCGGATCCGGATGCCTTTGCCGCGTCGAGCCATACCGTAGTACGCCGCTCCGCGCGCAACGGCGCGATCCAGATCTGGCGCATCGAGCACCGTCAACGGATCGAACCCTTCGGCAGCGAGCCACGAGTTCAGTACGGCCACCAGCCGCTCCTGGAGCGAGGCAGATTTCATGACGCCACCGTTGAACAGCACGTGCGTCGGACAGGCGAGGCCGCTGCGGCCGCGCCGGACCACGGTACCCACGCCAGCGATCGCGGCGTGCTGCGACAGGAAGCGCGCGAGATGACTGGTCACCGCCGGATCGGCAGCATATGGCAGCCCGAGTTCGTGCAGCCCGACGCGCCGCTGGCGGGCGGGCGTCCGATCGGGCGGCACCACCGGAAAGAATCCCTCGAGCAGCACCTGGTCCACATCGTCGCGCGACAGCGGGATGGAGAGGGTGCCGCCGATCAGGCGTGAGCCCGTTCCAAGGAGTGTCACGGGATGGTCGCGCAGCGTCAGATCGCCAAGCAACGCCTCTTTGGCAATTCGGCACTGATGCCAGAGCGCGTGGAGTTGCAAGGTGCCGAGGCGTGTGCCGCTCGCCTCGAGACGCTGCTGCAGCACGCGTGCGAGGGCGAGGTCCATGTTGTCGCCGCCGAGCAGAATGTGGTCGCCCACCGCGATACGTTCGAGCACGAGGTTCCCGGCCGCATCTGACACCGTAATTAAGGTGAAGTCTGTCGTGCCGCCGCCGATGTCGCATACGAGCACGAGGTCGCCGACGCTCACGCGTCGACGCCAGCCGTCCCCTTGCCCGTCGAGCCATGCATAGAAGGCGGCCTGCGGTTCTTCGAGTAGGGTCACACGCTCGAGTCCCGCCACCCGCGCCGCTTGCAGCGTCAACTCGCGCGCTTCTTCGTCGAACGATGCGGGAATCGTGACGAGAACGTCCTGGTCAGTGAGGGCCTGGCCGTCCAGCGAGGTGTCACATGCCGACTGCAGGTGGCGCAGGTATGCCGCCGCGGCGTCGACCGGCGAAACACGTTCGACCTCCGCCGGCGCTCCCCAGGGGAGAATCGGCGCCGTGCGGCGCGCGCCGCCGTAGGAGAGCCATGATTTCGCCGACGCGACGAGTCGAGCCGCATTCTCGGCGCCGCGCTTGCGCGCGAGTTCGCCAATCACGAAGCGAGGGGCTGCGTCCCACGGCAGGCTTGTACTGCCGGCCGGAAAATCCAGCGCCCCCGGGATGTACAGGAATGAGGGCAGCAGCGGACGCGCGGCAACTTCTCCCGGATTCACCAGCTGCGGAATCTCGAGCACGGCGGTTCGCGCCTGATCCTCGGGAGCGGACGCGTCGCGTACGGCCATCGCGCAGTTGGTCGTACCCAGATCGATTCCGACGATATAGCGGCTGTTCACGATGCGGTGGTTACGCGACTTCGATTTCGGCGGGCGCGATCACTTGCCGGCCGGCTGCGGCGAGCGGCGGCAACTCCATGCGATCCACGACCCAGCCGCGGTGGTGGAGCACACCGGTGAACGGCGGCTCGCCCGAGACGTTGCCAATGAGCTTGATGCGCGCGACGTCGATGGCGTCGTCAACCGTGACGCGTGTCCCCTCCGGGGCGTCGAGCGCAGGTACAAGCGACACGTACCGCCCCAGTGCCTGACGGCACCCGGCATGCACGCTGCGGACGGCGGCACCAATCTGCGTGTCCGCGTACGGCGTGATGTCCTCCATCAGGAAATCAATGAGGCGCCCGTCGCGCTGCAACAGTGCCAACATGTGCGTGGCCGTGGCATCTCCTTCTCGGGGCTTCGCGGCTTTCACTGCAGGTGCTGCAGCGCCCGCAGTCGCGACAGGTGCGGAGACCGGTGCAGCTGCCGCGGCCGTCGCCGATGCTGCACGCGACGTCATCAGCGCCGCGGCAACATCGTGTGGAATGTGGTCGCGGAACAGGATGGCAAAGAACGTCCTGATCGCGAATTTGAGTCGAGTGAAGAAGGGGGTCATCGTAGGCACGGCTCAGCTCGCGAGAACGCGAATGGTGAGATTGTACTGTGTGAGCGCGAGGCGGAGCCGAGCGATGAACTCAGTCCAGCCGCGGATAAGATGAACGAATGCGGACCTTGCTCCGGTACGCGTGGGCTGGCCCAGCAACGGTGTTTGGGATTGCGCTGGCGACGCTGGCACTATGGCGGGGACGTGTCAGCGTTGTCGATGGTGTTGTCGAAGCGTACGGACCACTGCTCCACTTCCTCTTGTCGCACCTGATTCCTCTCGCCGGCGGCGCGTGCGCCATGACATTCGGCCATGTGGTTGTCGGCGCCAGTGCGAAAGCGCTCGACGAGACCCGCACGCACGAACGCGTACACATCCGCCAGTACGAGAAGTGGGGGCCATTATTTGTGCCCGCCTATGTAGCATGCAGTGCGTGGGCACTCGCCCGTGGGCGACATGTGTATTTCGATAATCGGTTCGAACGAGAGGCGTTCTGGGTACAAACTAGATCCCGGTAGAGTCGCGAACTGGCTCGGTAATCCGTAGGCAACTCCTTGGCTGTAGCCGGGGTTTCCCCCTTCGTGCTGTGCCTATTGAAAACGCCGTACACGTTGTGACGATTGAGGTTACCGACGTCCTCCGATAGCCTCGACTCGTGGCGTCGGTCATCATCTCGCTGCTTCACTCGCTGCGCTTTCTCGTTCGCTCCCGCACGTCGCTGCACCTGGAGATCGTCGTCCTTCGACATCAGCTTGCCGTGGGCAATCGATCGCGCCGTCAGCGTCTTCGTTTGACCTCCGCAGATCGGATGCTGTGGGCGTGGCTGTCGCAGCGATGGCACGGCTGGCGCGCGGCGCTCCACGTCGTGCAGCCAGCGACCGTGGGCATCGACGTGGCTTTCGCCTGTTTTGGACATGGAAGAGTCGACATCGGACGGGTCGCGAACTGTCCCAGAACTCGAACCAACGGCTATGCGGCTGACCGGTAGTAGTGCGAGAGAATCCCTCCCATTCGTTGGCGCCGATGAATAGGGCCTCGCGTCGGTTGGATTGGCGGGCGGTCGATCAGCTCATTCCCGAGCCCTTGATGATTTCGCTCGCCGTGGTAATGCGCGAGGTAATCCGTAACTGCTCGTCGTAGATGCCACTCGCCTAACGGCACGATCCGGTCCAGGCACTCCTCCTTGATCGACCGCACAAATCGTTCTGCGTACGCGTTGCAGTTGGGAGCACACGCCGGCGTGCGGACGATGCGAACCCCCTCCGTCGTCAGCCGCAGCTCGACTTCGACTCCACTTCGGATCGCGATCGCAGATCAGGATGTCACCGTCGCGTACGATACCCGTGCCGTCACCCGCCACCTGCCGCAGCGTCTGCATGACGAAGCCCTCGTCCGGATAAGGCGTGCTGCCGAGCACATGGACACTGCGCGAGTGCAGCTCAATGACGAAGGCGGTGTAGTAGGTCACCAACCCACGCGTCGTCCACACCTCGGTCGTGAAGAAGTCGGCGGCGACCAGCGCTGGCCAGTGCGCCTCCAGGAATGTACGCCATGTCATAGGACGCTCCCGACGAGGGGGGATGCCGTGTGCGTGGAGAATGCGCGCGATCGTCGACCGTCCAACGCGATGGCCGAGATTCTTCAGGGCTCCCTGGATTCGCGTGTAGCCCCACGTGGGATTCTCCGTCGCCATGCGCACCACCAATGCACGGAGATGAGCCGAGCTGTTCGCACGGACAATGTGCGCTTTCTTGCGCGAGTTGTCGGCACGCCGAGGGCATTCCCATCGTGTTTGAGGAGTTGAGGTCGGGAGTTGAGGTCGGGTACGCGAATGGCCGACGATCATCCGCATGGCGACGAGGTCCGGTCCGCAGCGACGCTATGACCATCGGCTCCGGGACCTCATTCAGCGAACCGGGGACCTGACCATAGCTACCGATCTCGGAATCCCGCGTTCGACAGCACGTGGGTGGCTCGGCGTGCGACCGAGCGCCGTGGTCAGTCTGGAGGTGGCGGACCTCACGGAGCCTGAGCTCCGACAGGAGATTCTGAAGCTGCAGCGACGCGTAGAGAAGCTCGCCGCGCTGCTCCGGTTGGCTATGGCCCTCTTACACACCTCGGGGTTCAGCCTCTCAAGAGAGCGACTGCCTGAGGGCGAAGATAAGCTGCGGATCCTACGCGCCATCGATCGGGCCCGCGAGTGCATCCCGCTGCGGGCGGTGCTCCGGTTCCTGCGTCTGTCGCCGAATCGGTTTCAGGCCTGGCGCCGACAGCAGCCCGCGTGCACGCTGGACGATCAGTCGTCCTGTCCGCGCACGTCACCGCATCGACTGACGGCCTCCGAGGTCCAGGCGATCGGGGCCATGGTCATGTCGCCTGAGTACCGTCATGTCCCGACCGGCACGCTCGCCGTCCTCGCGCAGCGGCTCGGCCGCGTGTCCGCGTCGCCGTCGACCTGGTACCGTCTCGTCCGCCAGTACGGGTGGCGACGCCCTCGAGTCCGTGTGCATCCCGCGAAGCCGAAGGTGGGGCTCCGCACGACAGGACCTGACGAGATGTGGCACATCGACACCACCGTTATCCGTCTGCTCGACGGCACACGCGCCTATCTGCACGCCGTCATCGACAACTTCTCTCGGCGGGTTCTGGCGTGGCGCGTGGGCCGACACGTTCGCACCAGTCAATAGCGTGGCCGTGTTGCTCGAGGCGAGTCGTGGCGCGACGCATTCAGCGAGCACCCCAGTCGTGTTGGCGGACGCGGGCGTGGAGAACGTCAATGCCCAGGTCGACGCATTGATCGCCGCGGGCGTCCTCCGCCGTCTGCTGGCCTTCACGGAGCTGAAGTTCTCGAACTCGATGATCGAAGCCTGGTGGCGTTCCCTGAAACATCAGTGGCTCTTTCTGCACCCGCTCGACAGCGTCGCGACCATCCGCCGGTTGGTCGCGTTCTACGTCCACGAACACAATCACGTGCTTCCGCATTCGGCGTTTCGTGGACAGACGCCCGACGAGATGTACTTCGGCACTGGGGACGCGGTGCCGGCAGACTTGATGGCACGTGTCGCCGCAGCACGCCAAGCACGCGTGGAGGCGAACCGATCGGCATCCTGCAAGGCGTGCCCGTCACTCAACGCCGCCGCGTGACTTCGGTGCTGACCGCGCCGCGAATCGCGAACTGGTCCGCCCCGGAGATGATCGCGTGGAGACCCCGACTGGGCGCGGCCGACGAGAGGACCACGACCGTCCGAAGTCCGATTGCCTTTCGTCTATCGATCGTACCTTTCCGAATCGAATGGCGAGAACTCGCGCGCAAAAGTCCAGAATGTCCGAGCACAGAGCTGCGCTGGAAACCTCGGTTCCGCAAGTGACAGTGTTAATTAAATTCAAGATTGGAGGCGCCGCCCGGATTTGAACCGGGGATGGAGGTTTTGCAGATTTCGTTAGGTTGTGCATGTTGTTGGCTGGCCTTGTCCTCTGGTCCCGGATGATGGCTGGTCTTCCGTGGTGTTTGGGCGTTAACTGTCTCGAATCTGTCTCGACTTGCCTGCGACGTCCCTCCGTTGCTCCCGACCCTTTTCGTACCCGAATCTTCCCCCTGCCCGGTCGCCGATCTCACCCCATGCTCGTCTTAGCCCGCCGCACCGATCTTCCGCTCACAGACTCCATCGGACAATCGGATCTGCCACTAGTGTCTGGCCTCAGATCACCATAGCGACGCCGTTTCGCCTACTGCGCGATAGGCTGAATCGACGGACTGACTCGACGGAGCCATTTCTCAGGTGTCTGGCCGCATGGGACGCCTCAATCGCAGGAGGTTCGACTCGTTTGACGTGCCCCCTCGAACGCGAGACATGAACGTCCCGGCCCCTTGCGACACGAAGACCTGGAGAGGGCCTCGGTGATGCAGGCCGTGAGTGAAGGGAAACACCACCTTGGCGACGAGCGTGCCTGGAAAGAACTGGCCGCCGTGCGTGTGGCCCGCAATCATCAAATCGATGCGCGGAAGTAGCCCTGCACCGCTCGATCTATGTACAGCCTTATCCCCTTCGGCTGGTGAACTGGTTCATGTCGAAATAGTCGCGCCAGGCGTTGATCTTGCCGTCACTGACCTCGAAGGTCCCCATGACCGGCAGCTCGAACGATTTGTCAGGGAGCTTGAAGACGTCCACCCGCTCGGTCATCACGACCGGACCATCGGCTGCGATGTTGATGACGCGGAACTCGATGCGTTCGATGCCTGGCGCGCCAGGGCGGATGAACGAGGCGATCGTGCTCGCGATGGCCTCCCTGCCGGTGACCGGCGCCAGCGGGATATTGTGGTAGACGGCGTCGTCGGTGAAAAATGCGGCCAGGTCGGCGGCCCCGACATTGTCAGACCACGCTCTGCAGAACCTGCGCACTAACTGGATCGGGCTCTCCATCTCGCTCCTCCTGTGGTCGATCTTGTTGGCACTCCGCCGGGCACCCGTCAACGCCACTCCCACCGCTGACAGTATTCCGGCACTACCGGTTGCGGCCGCCGGAAGCATGAACGTACGGCGCGAGACATGGGGCGCTGAGTCGTTCTTCATGAGTTTTGCGGGATCAAACACATCGGTGATCCAGATCGAGCCGCCGCCGCGCTTGTATGAGTCGCCTTTCCATGTGGGCCCGCCTGGCTCATCGGGCGCTGGTACTGTGTAGGTAGGTACGCCAGATTCGCGTGCCGGTCTGGGCATCGAACGCACTCAACGAGCCACGAACGCCGAATTCTCACCGGAGTACCCAACGAGGATCGTGCCTCGCGCAGCGAGCGGGGCCAGTGTCGCGTAGCAGCCGGTCTGTAGTCATGGATTTCGACCGACCAGTCTTCTTTTCCTGTGGCGGCATCCAGCGCGACAAGTTGGCAATCTGTGGTCGCCATGTAGACCCGATTGCCGTACAGCGCGACGCCGCGATTGGTCGGATGCAGTTGAAACAGGTCATCGGGATACTTCTTCACATACCGCCACAGCTGAGTGCCGGTCTTGGCATCCAGCGCGATCACGTTATTCCCGGGTGTCGTGATGAACATCCGTCCGTGATTCACGATCGGCGTCGTCTCATGCGCCTCAACTAGGTCCGTACTCAGCGACCACGCGAGAGACAGCGTCCCAACGTTGTTCGTGTCGATTTGTTGGAGAGGACTGAAGCCGGAACCATCGTAGGTCCGTCGATACATCAACCAGTCACCCGCGTCCGGATGCTGGGAGTCGTTCGTCTGTCACCGTGGCATAGGGCGTCGACTCAACACGCATGCCTTGTGCGACGACGAATGCGACGGACAGAGTTAGCAAGAGCTTCAGAGGAGACACGAGTAGGACCTCATTCCGTGTGTTCTTGGTTTAGCGCGCGAGATGCCGCAAGGGTGTCGAGCGCTTCGCGCAGCAACTTGATCTTTCCGTGCTCCGCGACGAGGAGACCCGCGTAAGTCTGCTTGTACAGCTTGCCCGTCGACACGACGTGTCCCTGGGCATCGTACTCACCGAAACCCGGTCGGGCGTTTCGATCCAAACGGACGTTCTCAAACCGGAAGTCCGGCACTTTCGTCAGAAGGCCGTTCAGGAATCGCTGAATCGCCACGACCCCCTGAGCACGCGCGTTGACGGTTGGCAACTCGATGATGCCGTCGTCGGCACCAAGGGCCGCGGCGGCCTCGGCGTTTTGGATCGATAAGAGATATGTGTGAAGCAGTTCTTTCGCGTTCATGGTCGTCGTCATCAATCGTCGCGACGCCCGGACTGCAGCCGCGCGAACAGGTCCGACGCATTGCGGCCGAGAACGGCGTCTCGTTCAGCATCGTTCAGCGCCTGACTCTGCAAGAGTCGTTGCCTCGATCCGACGGCGAGGTCTCGTCGCAAATACGGAAAATCTGTTCCGTGCAGGACCCGAGTGATGCCGACCACATCGCGCAGCATGCGAAGCACAGGGTCGCTTGCCGCAAGGGCGGTGTCCCAATACATCCGCCGGAACATGTCAGCTGCACTCCCCCGCTGCTCACCACCCTCGATGAGCCCATCTCATCGATGATCGCGAAGCGTGCGGCAAGATACGGGATCGACCCTCCGGCATGAGAGAAGATTTATTTCACACTCGGTGTGCGTGCGAACCGGTTCGTGTAGTGCATCTGCGCGACAGCGCGATTGGTGTCCGTCGGAAAGTCCAGCAGGTTGTCGGGCAGTCCAACGCATGCGCAGCGGCGTCTGGCGAAGGGTTGGGGTGCACGAAGACGACTGCTTGGCGACGCTCCAGTTCTTCGAAGACCGGCTCCAACCCGGCATCGCCCAGGTACACGCCGTTGGCGTTCGTGAACAGCGCGACACCATCGAGCTCGAGAACGTCGAGCGCGTACGCCAACTCGCTCAGCGACGCATCAACGTCTGGCAGTGGCAGACAGGCGAGACTCGCAAACCGGTCTGGCCGCACACGCCGGAGTTCGGCCGCGAATTCATTGCAGCGGCGCGCGAGCGTCCGCGCTTTGACGCTGTCTCCCGTGTCCACTCCGGGCGTACTCAGCGACACGACCGCGACGTCGATGCTGGCGTCATCCATGAACGAAATGCTGACGTCCGGGCGACCCGCGAAGACGCGCCAGGCCGCCGACTGGAGCGTGCGCGTTCTCGGTCTCCTGCCAGAAGAAGTCAGGCAGCATGTGATGGTGCGACGGTGAAGAGCGTGTCGTCTCGCGCGGCCATGGGCGATCAGGCGTGGTCGCCGAGAATCAGCTGCGCAGCACGGCCCGCAATCATGTGCGTGGGCGCATTTGTCGGGCCCGTGATAATCCGCGGCATCACCGAGGCGTCCGCGACATCGAGGAAACCGTGCGCGGCCTTCGCTTCCCGTCGCATGTAATCCTTCGTCCGGTGTTCTTTATGGAGAACCTCCTGGCGCCCTACAGTCTCCAGGGCGACAGGCTGTCCTCGGCGCTCGGGCCGGACACCAAGCTGCAGATGATCGCAGTGGACGACATCGGCTGGTTCGGGGCGCGCGCGTTCACCGACGCCCGACCTTGAACCGCCGCGAGATCGATATCGCCGGTGACGTACGAACGATGCCGGAGGCGGCGGAGATCCTAACGGAGGCGCTGGGTCGGCCGATTGCGTTCGCGCAGACGCCAATCGAACAGGTTCGGCAGGCAGTACAGCGAGGATACAGCATTGATGCTGGAGTGGTTCGAGCGCGTCGGCTGCGCTCGAGGATGCGGTCGAGGCGTGGAAGGACATGGCCGGGAATCAGTCAAAACACAAGTCGCACGGCAAGATTGTGCTGCGAGTGGCCTAGCATTCGCTCGAGTACAGATCGATGACCGCATGAGGCCGTAAATGATTTATGTCCAACATTGAACGCTCCGGCACCTTTCCGCTCGGCAATCGGGTCGTTAAGCGTCTCGGCTACGGGGCGATGCGGTTGTCAGGCCCCGGCATCTTTGGAGCTCCGAGAGATCGCACCACCGCCTTGGCCGTCCTCCGTGAAGCCGTATCGGCCGGCGTGAACCACATCGATACGAGCGACTACTACGGACCACACACTACGAACCAGTTGATTCGTGAGGCGCTGCATCCGTATCCCGACGATCTGGTCATCGTCACGAAGATCGGCGCCCGACGCGGTGAAGATGCGTCGTGGCTTCCGGCGTCGTCGCCCGCCGAATTGACGCAGGCGGTGCACGACAACTTGCGTAATCTATCCCTCGAGGCGCTCGACGTCGTCAACCTGCGGAACATGTTCGACGGCGAGACGTCGATGGAGCCGGCGCTGACGGTGCTCGCGGACCTTCAGCGGCAAGGACTCGTCCGACACATCGGTCTCAGCAACGTGACGCCTGCCCAGGTCGCCGAAGGACGCCGGATTTGCCCGATCGTCTGCGTGCAGAATCACTACAACGTCGCTCACCGCGCCGACGATCCGCTGATCGATGGGCTGGCCCGGGATGAAATTGCGTATGTGCCGTTCTTCCCGCTGGGCGGATTCGCGCCGTTGCAATCAGCGACGTTGTCTCGAGTCGCGCAGCGCCTCGGCGTCACTGCCACGCAGGTTGCGCTCGCGTGGCTGCTCCACCGTTCGCCGAACCTCGTTCTCATTCCGGGCACTTCCTCGTTGCCGCATCTTCGAGAGAACCTCGCTGCAGCGGGGCTTGATCTGTCCGGCGATGTGCTCGGAGAGTTGGACGAGCTCACACAGCGGCCGGCGTGATCTTCATGAGTCAATACCTCACTACTTTGCCGAGCGAAGCCGTGATGGAAACCACCGACAACCCCATTTCGAGAGCCTGCAATTCCTCCTCACTCCACTTCATGCTGCCTTTCCCGACGCCAACACATGAAGCGTCATAGAGACGATCGCCTTGAAGACGCGAAATGCCATGTGGGAGGTTAGCCGCGAGGAGGGCGCGTGGCCTTTACACTTTGCGAACCGCTTGGCGACGAGGGCTGCTTCTCCGCCCACGTGAGGAGCTCGTCGAGCGCCGGACAGAGGGATTGGCCCCACTCGGTTAGGTGGTACTCGACCTTCGGCGGCACTTGTGCGTGAACGATGCGCGCGACAATGCCGTCGCGCTCGAGCTGTCGAAGCTGCTGGATCAGCATCTTCTGTGAGATGGCCGGAATCGTGCGCTCGAGATCCGAGAAGCGCAGCTTCCTCCCGCCGAAGAGATGGAACAGGATCATGAGCTTCCAGCGACCTTCCAGCATCCGGATCGCGTGCTCGATCCCGACGGCCGCCGATGCGGGCGTGTGTTGTTGCTTACTCATGGGTGAGTAGCCTACTTTATCGTGCGTTCTTGCGATTTCATCGTGTTCTCCCTACAGTGAATCTTCATGACGACGAAGACGGCGGAACCCATCGATTTGCCCGCACCCGTTGCGGCCTATTTCGCCGCGGATACGACCGGCGCTGAGGCCGTCGCTCACTGCTTTACTGACGGCGCGGTCGTCATCGACGAACGACAGGAGTACCGGGGCCGTACGGCGATCGCGCGATGGAAGACCGAGGCGTCTGCGAAGTTCCGCTACACGGTCGACCGGCTCGGCGCCCACGTCTCAGGGAACCAGACCACGGTGACCGGCCGAGTGACGGGAGACTTCCAGGGCAGCCCCGTCGATCTCCAATACCGTTTCACCCTCGAGGGCGACAAGATTGCTCGGCTCGAGATCGCGCCGTGAGTTTCGATCTCGAACTGACCGGTCGGCGCACGCTCGTCACCGCTGGCACGAAGGGCGTCGGCGCGGCCGTCGTCGAGGTGCTGCACAACGCTCGTGCGACAGTCGTCGCCACGGCACGCGCGATTCCCCGTCACGCACCCACTGGCGTGCACTACATCGCCGCGGACATGACGACGACTGCGGGCTGCGCGACCGTGGCACAGGGGGTCCTCGACCGTCTCGGCGGGATCGACATCCTCGTGAACGTCCTCGGCGGGTCGACCGCACCGGCCGGCGGATTCGCTGCGCTCGACGACGAGGCGTGGGCGAAGGAGCTGGACTTGAACCTGATGCCCGCCGTCCGTCTCGATCGCGCACTGCTGCCGTCGATGCTCGCGCAACGTGCCGGCGTCATCGTTCACGTCACCTCGATCCAGCACGAACTCCCGCTCCCGGAAGCCACCACGGCGTATGCCGCCGCGAAGGCAGCGCTGTCCACCTACAGCAAGGCGCTCTCGAAGGAAGTGAGCCCCAAAGGCGTCCGGGTGGTTCGCGTCTCGCCCGGCTGGGTCGAAACGGAGGCGGCCGCCGCGTTGGCCGAGCGGCTGGCGAACGAGGCGGGCACCGACTTCGAGGGCGGCAATCACATCATCATGCGGTCGCTCGGCGGCATTCCGCTTGGACGACCCGCCACGCCGCGAGAGGTCGCAGACCTCATCGCGTTCGTGGCCTCGCCGCGAGCGGGTTCGATCACGGGCACCGAGTACGTGATCGACGGCGGAACGGTCCCCACTGCCTGACGAACTCGGATCCGTGTTGGAGAAGCTGCACGCCGAACACCAAGCGCTGGTCGCGTCCTCCGATCGCTGAGCGCGCGCATCCGAACGGTGTCACCCCGAGTTTGCGTTCAACAGCATTGGCTGAAGAAGCGTTGTATTGGCGCCGCTGTGGCACAATCGTGGGGACATTTCAACTGCTCCTGGCTAGAGGTTCTCCGGCCGGAATTTGCGCCGGCGGTTGATTGTGCCTCCCGAAATCATGAACTCGCCTTTACCGCGGTAGTGGATCGTCTGGGGCCGCTTCGGCGACACAGCCACGTGCGCCTTGACCACCTCCCAGATGAACAACCCGTAGGACCGAATCATCCGAGTTTCACGTAGACGGCATTCGAAATTCGCGTAGCACTCCGCGATCAGGGGCGCCGCCACTTTGGTCGCCCGCTTCGCGCTGAGGCCGAACCGATGGAATTTGTCGACGTCTGGACCGTGGCAGTTGCCGATGCCGACGACGGTGGCGACGAGGTCGAGCGTCGGAAGATTGATCACGCACTCCTTCGAGCGCCGCAACATCTGATAGCTGTGGTTCTCCTCCCAGATGTAGCAGCCGAACAATGCTGGTGAGAAGCCTAACATCATGTGCCAGCCCATCGTCATGATGTTGGAGGTCCCCTGCCAGGTGGAGCTGACCAGCACGATCGGACCAGGCTCGAGAAATCGACGGATCTCGTCCAACGGATAGGACCTCTTCCGATACACGCGCTTCATGCGAATCCTTTCCCCGAGATCGCCACCGTGTCGCACCTCGAGTTATCCCGACCCGCCAGTCGAACGGGAGCCTTGATCGTGCGAGGCATCTGCGACGTCGTGTGGCTATGGAAGGCGACCCCCTGACAGACGTCCTGACGTTGGCGAGTGCGCGTTGCGTCAGGATCGGGACCTTGAAAGCGGGAGGGACGTGGGCGCTCAAATTCCCTCCACCGCAGAAGATCAAGCTTACCGCGGTCGTGAAGGGCACGTGCTGGGTGCCTGTCGACGGCGAGCGGGCGCTCCGGCTGGAGACCGGGGACGTATTCGTGGTGCCCGCAGAACGGTCGTACGTACTCGCGTCGGATTTGAAGGCCTCCCAAATCGACGGTCTTGCGCTGTTCACAAGAGCCACAGACAACGTAGCAACAGTGGGAGATGGCAAAGCCTTCTTCGCCATCGGCGGACACGTGTCTTTGGATCCTGACCGCGGCGGCGTGCTCGCAGACGTGATGCCACCGGTGATTCACTCGAGCGGGTCGTCGTCCTGGCGCGGGCTGATCGCATCGGCGCAGACGACTTGCCGCCAGAGGTCGGCGCCGCAACGCTGTACCGGACACTCAAGCAGGAACGGTGATAACGCGGTGATCAGTATTCGGCAAACGCGTCGTCCGGATAGCAATAGAGCCAGCGCTCACCAGGTTTCGCCGATGCGATAACTGGATGCCCCGTCCCGCGCGTGTGCTTCGTCGCGTGACGGCTGGGCGAGTTGTCGCAGCAATGCGTGCCACCGCACTCCTGACAGGTACGGAGGTGAACCCAGGTTCCGCCGATCTTGACGCACTCCTGGCACTCCCGTCGTTTTGGGTGCTTGACGCTGGCAATGGCAGTGATGTGGACACAACTCTGATCGGACATGACAACCTTTACGGAAGCACCTGATGCACAAACGCGACGGCGATCGACCCTTCGCCGACTGCTGACGCCACGCGCTTGATGTTGCCGCCCCGCACGTCGCCGACCGCGAAGATGCCGGGTCGATTCGTCTCGAGCAGATACGGTGAACGAGTGTGGGGCCATTTCGCAGCCGCGAGCTCCTCGGACGAGAGGTCCGGGCCGGTCTTCACAAATCCCTTGTCATCAAGGGCAATACACCCATCGAGCCAGCGTGTGTTGGGGTCCGCCCCGGTCATCATGAACACGTGGCGGATGTTGTGCGTCTCGATGTCGCCCGTTCGCTCGTCGCGCCACCGGATCCGCTCGAGCCGTCCGTCCCCTTCCAAGCCAACAATCTCGGTACGGGGCCGCAGCACGATCGATGGCGTCTCTTCGATCCGGCGAATGAGATAGCGGGACATGGTGTCAGCCAATCCGTCTTTGCGAACCAGCAGGTGGACGCGTCGTGTCGTCTGCGCGAGAAACACTGCGGCCTGGCCAGCCGAATTTCCGCCACCGACGATCACGACCTCGTCGCCCAGACACAGCTGCGCTTCCATGGGCGTCGCACCGTAGTAGACGCCGGCCCCTTCGAACATCGACAGATTCTCGAGCGCCGGTTTCCGGTACTCCGCTCCAGTCGCGATGATGACCGTACGTGCGAGAACTTTCGGCCCTCCATCGATGTCCACGGTGTATCGCTGCCCGTCGCACGCCAACCGCGTCGCGCCTTTCGCGACCATCACCTGCGCACCAAACTTCAGCGCCTGCGCGTAGGCGCGGCCTGTCAGGTCTAGCCCAGAAATCCCCGTCGGGAATCCAAGATAGTTCTCAATGCGGGAGCTGGACCCCGCCTGTCCGCCGGGCACGTTCGATTCGAGGACGAGCACACTGAGCCCTTCCGACGCGCCATACACCGCCGCGGCGAGTCCTGCCGGCCCCGCCCCGACGACGACGATATCGTTGACGCGCGTTTGGTCGACGGTCTCATTGAAGCCGAGGCAGTCCGCGATCTGCGCGTTCGTCGGATTCCGTAACACCGTCTCGACCCCGCAGATCAGCACCGGCACGTCCGCGACGCTGACATGAAACCGATCGAGCAGCTCCTGCGCGTCGGCATCCCGATCAAGATCGACGAAATGGAACGGATGCCCGTTCCGCGTCAAGAACTCCCTGATCCTGAGCGTTCCGGGGTTGTACGTGGATCCGATGACCACGACACCGCCCACGTCGCGCGCGAGCAACTCGAGACGACGCAGAATGAAGGCGCGCATCAGGATCTCGCTCAGCTCCGCATCGGTCTGCACCAACGCAAGCAGCTGCTCGCGACTGAGTTCAATCACGTCGCCTGGCTCGCTGACGCGCAGCTTTGCCATCGACGGCCGACCCGAAATCAAATTGGCTTCTCCCGTGAAGCTCCCGGGGCCGTGGCTGACAATGAGCGTCTCCGCCCCGTCGGAGACCTGCAGCGCCTGAA
>Ga0070688_100000676_pt1 | contig 16998 bp, 15 predicted proteins | sample KBSS13HmetaG_FD_64679 | JGI IMG/M metagenome (GOLD analysis project Ga0070688, IMG submission 64679) | Switchgrass rhizosphere microbial communities from Kellogg Biological Station, Michigan, USA - KBS S1-3H metaG | ecosystem: Host-associated > Plants > Roots > Rhizosphere ...
TGCACGTGGTGCAGCCCGATGTTGCCCGTGAACCACTGCAGCACGGGCGGCAACACGAGATGCGAGCTGCCGTGCAGCGCCGCGGTAGCGTAGTCCCACGAGTCGGACGCTTCCCAGTACGCGTCCTCGAACTGGTGCTGCACGTAGAACAGCCAGATGCCCGCGCTCGCCGCGAGGTAGATCGCCGGCAGATAGACGACGAGCAGCGCGTGCCACCCGAAGAGCAGCACGGTGAGCGCGCCGAGCACCAGGATGGCGGCGTTGGTGCTCCACACGCTCGCGATCTGCTGGTCGCCCGTCGCCTTGCTGCGCGGGCGGAAGCGCTGGTTGATCATGAGGTACAGCGGCCCCACGAGCAGCAGCGCGGCCGGATGACGTGCCAGCCGATAGGACAGCCGTCCGCGCGGCGTCCGCGCCAGGTACTCCCGTACGGTGAGCGTCGCGATGTCGCCGTGTCCGCGCCGTTCCAGATCGCCGGACGACGCGTGATGCAGCGCGTGATCGCGACGCCACTGCGCGAACGGTGTGAGCGTCAGCACTCCGGTGACGAATCCCACCAGGTCGCTCGCCCAGCGCCACGGCAGGAACGATCCGTGCGAGCAGTCGTGCATGAAGATGAACGTCCGCACGAGCAGGCCGGCCGAGAGTGGCGCGACCGCGAGGGCCGCCCACATGGACAAGTCGTAGAGCTGGTACGACAGCGTGAACGACAGCGCGAGCAGCACGAGCGTCGTCGAGAGCTGCAGGAATGCCCGTGAGGCGTCCGGTCCGACGTAGGGAGCCACGGCCGCGCGCCAGGCGGCGGGCGATGGACTGCGCGGCGCGACCGCGCGCGCTTCAGCGCTCACTCGTGCACTCCGCGTAGGCCGCGCGCAGGCGCTCGACACAGCGCTGTGCCAGTGCGGACGACGACATCCCGTCGCCCCTCGCGCCGGCCGGCGCCCAGCTCCACTCCGTCTCGCTCCGCGCCGATACCACCAGCACCGATTCCCAGAGTGCGGTCGCCGAGCTGGCACCGGAATGCTGGTGCGCCCGCTCGAACCCCTGTGGGGAGCGCACCGCCACCTCGCCGCGCCACACCACCACCAGCAGCTCGCCGTCGGCCACGGTGCCCTGCGCGCGCTGCAGCCAGGCCACGGTCAGCGCGACGGGGCCCAGCTGCACGAGGCAGCGCGCTGGTGAGCGCCGGACCACCGGCTCGGCGGCGCCCTTCGCGTCGGCCGGAATGTCCTGAGCCTCGGCGATGGAGGCGGCGATCTCCTCGTAGAGCCGCGAGAGCTCACGCACGCAGGCCGCGTTGGCCCGGTACGAGGAGGTGTATTCCGACTGAACGTCGTGGGCACGCACGTCGGAACGCACGGCGATGTGATCGAGCATGGTTCCCTGCTCCGTGCGTGTGTGGTCGCTCCAGAAGCAGAACAGGGGCCCGCTCGCAATGGCAGGCCCCTGAGCCCTAGGAACTTGTCCGCGCCGAGGGCGCGCATGTCACTCCCTTGAGCTTACCCGGTGGTCCGCAGGGGCGCAATGCGCGGCCCGCTTCCTGCGAGTCGGCGATAGCCGTGCTTTTTATGTACGGCCGCCTGCGGGCGGTACGCCCCTCTCGCGAAGGTCCGGTCGGGTGCCTGCTCCAACAATGATTCACCCCGATCGCGAAGGCTCGGCTCCCCTCGCCAGCACCGGGATCGCAGGGCTCGACGCGATCCTCGGCGGCGGACTGCCGGCTGCTCGCCTCTATCTCCTCGACGGGTCGCCGGGCACGGGCAAGACGACACTCGCCCTCCAGTTCCTCCTCGCCGGCGTGGCGCGCGGCGAGCCGGGACTCTACGTCACGCTCTCGGAGAATCGCGAGGAGTTGAACGAGGTCGCGGTCTCCCACGGCTGGACTCTCGATGGGATCGAGCTGTTCGAGCTCCCCTCGGAGGACGCGGACGCGGCGCGCGAGGCCTACACGCTGTTCCACCCCGCCGAGGTGGAGCTGCAGGAGGTCATCGACCGCATGTTCGGCGCGGTCGAGCGGAGTCGTGCGCGGCTCGTCGTGCTCGACTCGCTCTCCGAGATGCGCCTGCTCGCCCGCGACCCGCTCCGCTTCCGCCGCCAGATCCTCGCGCTCAAGCAGTTCTTCGCGGCGCGCGGCTGCACCGTGTTGCTCCTCGACGACAAGACCGCCCCCGAGGGCGATCTGCAGCTGCACAGCCTCGCGCACGGGGTCCTGCAGCTCGAGCACATCGCGCTCGAGTACGGCGCCGAGCGCCGTCGCCTGCAGGTGGTGAAGCTGCGTGGCCGGCGCTTCCTCGGCGGCTATCACGACTTTCGCATCCGCACCGGTGGCCTCGCCGTCTATCCGCGCATCCAGCGCCAGGGCGGCCGCACGACCCCGCCGAGCCGGGCACTCCCGAGCGGCTCGCCCGAGCTCGACGCGCTTCTGGGCGGCGGGCTGCCGAGCGGAACCAGCTTCCTCGTCACCGGACCGGCGGGCACCGGCAAGTCCGTGCTCGCGACACAGTACGCGTGCGCGGCCGCCGCGCGCGGCGAGAAGGTGCGCTTCTACCTCTTCGACGAACGGCTGGGCACCTTCGCCATGCGGGCCACGGGGCTGGGTCTGGATCTGCGCGCCTTCATCGCTGATGGCCTACTCACACTCTGCCAAGTGGAGCCCACGGAGTGGTCGCCGGGCGAGTTCGCCCATGACGTCGTGCGCGCCGTCCAGGAGGATGGCGTGCAGATGGTCGTCATCGACTCGATCAACGGCTACCTGCAGTCGATGCCGGAGGAGCGCCTGCTTCCCGTACAGGTACACGAGCTGCTCAGCTATCTCGCCGCTCGCGGCGTGACGAGCGTGCTCACGCTCGTCCAGCGCGGAATCTTCGGCAGCCCGGTCGACGAGGCCGCCGACGTGAGCTATCTCGCCGACAGCGTGGTGCTGCTCCGCTACTTCGAGGTGCGCGGCTCCGTGCGGCAGGCCGTCTCCGTGGTCAAGAAGCGGAGCGGCGATCACGAGCGCACCATCCGTGAATGCCGGGTCGCGAAGGGCGGGCTCCGGGTGGGGCCGCCGCTGCACGAGTTCCAGGGGGTCCTCACCGGCGTCCCGAACTACGTCGGGGACAGCGAGCCGCTCATGAAGCGGGCGGACTCTCCATGACCCTCGCTGTCGCACCCCCTGTGGAAGAGCTCGCGCGCGGCGACGCACCCGAGCTCATCGCGCTCCTCACGCCCACCGGCCGGGATGCCGCCGTCGCGGCGCGCGTGCTCGAGAAAGCCGGCCTCGGCGCGATCGCCTGCGCCGACATGCCCGCGCTGTGCCGGCTGGTCGACGAGGGCGTCGGTGCCGTGCTCGTGGCCGAGGAGGCGCTGAACAGCGAGGCGTCGGAGATGCTGCTCGGCGTGCTCGCCGAGCAGCCGCCGTGGTCGGACGTGCCCGTCGTGGTGCTCACGGGCGAAGGCGAGCTGTCACGGGCCATCCCGCGCGCGCTCGACCAGCTCGCGTCGCACGCCAACGTCACGCTGCTCGAGCGTCCCATCCGCGTCGCCACCATCGTGACGGTGCTGCGCTCCGCGCTCCGTGCCCGTCGGCGCCAGTACGACGTGCGCGACCACCTCATCGAGCGCACCGAGATCCTCGAGCGCGAGCGCACGGCCCGTCATCACGCCGAATCGGCCAATCGCGCCAAGAGCGAGTTCCTCGCGATGATGAGCCACGAGCTCCGCACGCCGCTCAATGCCATCGGCGGCTACGCGCAGCTCCTCGAGATGGGCGTGCGCGGCCCCGTGACCGCGGAGCAGCGCGAGGACCTCGAGCGCATCGAGCGCAGCCAGCGGCACCTGCTCGGTCTCATCAACGACGTGCTGAACTTCGCGAAGCTCGAGGCGGGGCGCGTGCAGTTCGCGATCGGGCGAGTGTCGATGCACGACATCCTGCTCGGCGTGGAGGCGCTCGTGCTCCCCCAGCTGCACGCCAAGGGACTCCGCTACGTGGACGCGGGGGAGTGCCGGGACATCTTCGTGCACGCTGATGAGGAGAAGGCCCGTCAGGTGCTCATCAACCTCCTGTCGAACGCCGTGAAGTTCACCCCCGTGGGCGGCGAGATCCGTCTGGCGTGCGTCGCCGACGGTCCATGGGTGCTCACGAGCGTGACCGACAGCGGCCTCGGGATCCCGCCCGATCGGCTCGAGGCCATCTTCGAGCCGTTCGTGCAGGTGGACCGCGGGCTCACCTCGCGCCAGGAGGGGACGGGGCTCGGTCTGACGATCAGCCGCGACCTCGCGCGCCACATGGGCGGCGACCTCACCGCATCGAGCACCGTCGGTTCGGGCTCTTCCTTCACGCTCCTGCTGCCGCGCGCCTGAGCGCGCGCAGGCGTCAGCGCGTCACGCCGCCGAGCTGCGCGTAGAGTGCGTCGAAGATCGCGCTCCCATGTACGATGCGGTCCGCGTCGGCGGGGTGCGCGCTCACCAACCCGCGGAGGATCGATTCGACACCCGAGGCCTCGGGGCGAGCGAACTTCGCGTCCTTGCAGTCGATGTCGTGCACGATCTCGGCGAGCGCGTGCAGCGCGGGCTCGTCGAGCGCGAATCGCCCGAGCAGCGTCTCGAAGGTGCAGCGATCCCCCTCGTGCGTGTATTCGGCCTGGTACATGTCGAAGCGTACCTCGCCGCGCCGGGGCTCGTAGCCTCGTGCGGTGACGAACTTGAACGTCGCGTCGGGATCGATGACGCGGCGGATCAGCCATGCGCTCGCGATCCGGTCGACGAACACGCCTTCACGCGTGACCCAGGTGCGGCCGCGCTCCACGCGACCGTCATCGACGGCGCGATCCGCCGCGGACGACCCGAGCTCCGTGAGCTCGTTGATCGCACCCTCCGCGTCGAATCGCTCCATGGCGCCGAAGAAGTCCACCCGCCCGATCTCGTCGAGCCGCCGGCGCAGGCGGGGCAGAGCGCGACCCACCTCGTCCCGCGAGCCCGATGTCGCCACGGTGCGCGCCTCCTCGGCCAACGCGACGTATTCGTCGCCGCGAGCGTCGCGGAACCGCTTGCGAAGCTCCTCCTCCGTGATTCCCGCCAGTGGTGTCGCGGCGCAGATGATCGCGTCGGCCCCGTCGGCCAGCAGCTCCGATCTCAGCCATTCGAAGTCCTCGGCCGCGTCCGGCTGGTTCGGAAGGACGTAGACGGCCCCCCGGAGTGCCACCGCACCGATCCGCTGGACACGCCGTCGCAGCTTCACGCGCAGGTAGTCGGGCTTGGGCGGTAGCTGGGCGATGAGGAGGAGCCACCCTTCATCCGCTCGGGGGGCTTGCGCGATTGAATCATTCGTATCATCCATGTGATATGAACGTATCATCAGCCCGATGAGCGCGCAACGCCGCGCCGAGCTGACGCGGTATTTCCTCCGTCTCGGTGCTCTCGGCTTCGGCGGGCCGGTCGCGCTCGTCGCACGCATGCGCCAGGATCTCGTGGATACGCGCGCCTGGATCGCCGAGGAAGATTTTCGCGATGGGCTGGCGCTGGCGCAGGTCGCGCCCGGACCGCTCGCGGCGCAGCTCGCGATGTATCTCGGCTGGCTCGCCGACGGCGTGCTCGGCGCCACGCTCGTGGGAGTCGCCTTCGTGCTCCCCTCGCTCGTCATCGTGCTTCTGCTCGCCGCAGGATACGCGCGCGCGGGCGGGATGCCGCTCATCGGCGCGCTGTTCTACGGGGTGGGCGCCGCCGTGATCGCCGTGCTCGCGCGGGCCGGCTTCCGGCTCGCGCGTTCCACGGTCGCGAGGGACCGGCTGCTCTGGACCGTCACAGGGGTGAACGCCGTCGCGACGGTGGTGCTGCGGCGCGAATCGGTTCTGCTGGTGCTCCTGAGTGGCCTGTTCGCGCTGGCCGCGCGGTCGGCCGCACGCGGAAAGGATGAGGCGTCGAGCCCCGGCGTGTCTCGTCCCCTCACGGTAGGTGTGGCGTCGATGATCTCGCCGCTCGCCGGTGTCGCGGCGGCTTCCTCGTTGCCCGCGCTCTTCATCTTCTTCGCCGTCTCGGGGCTCGTCGTGTTCGGCAGCGGTCTCGCGATCGTCCCCTTCCTCCATGGTGGCGTCGTCGTCGAGCGGCACTGGCTCACCGAGCAGCAGTTCCTGGATGCGGTCGCGGTGTCGCTGCTCACTCCGGGGCCCGTGGTGATCACCGTCGCCTTCATCGGCTTCCTCGTCGCTGGCCTGGCCGGCGGAGTGGTGGCGGCGGCCGGCGTGTTCCTCCCGGCCTATCTCGTCGTGCTCCTGCTCGCGCCGCGCTTCGGTGCGATCCGGGCGGACGGACGCGCGCGCACCTTCGCCAGCGGCGTCACCGCGGCGGCGGTCGGTGCGCTGCTCGGTGCCGTCGTCGTGATGGCGACGCGCACGCTCGTGGATCTTCCAACGGCGGCGATCGCCGTCGCCTCGTTCGTCTGGCTGCTGGCTCGGCCGCGCGTCCCGGAACCGCTGGTGCTCGCTGCGGCGGCCGTGGTCGGCTTCATGGTGCAGCGATGGCCGTAGCGGACCGTCCCGCCCCGAGTGGGCGCGGCACGCTCGTGCTCACGCGCCGCGACGTGCGCGGCCTTCTCGACATGGATGCGTGCATCGCCGCGGTCGACGCGGCGTTCCGCGCGCACGCCGAAGGAGCGACGCTGCGACCCGGCGTGCTCGGCACGCACGTGCCGGACGGCGGGTTCCACGTGAAGACGGCCGGACTCCGCGGCGCGAGTGGACGGTGGTACTTCGCGATGAAGATCAACGCGAACTTTCCCGGCAACCCGGCCCGCAACGGCCTGCCGACGATCCAGGGTGTGATCAGCCTGCACGACGCGACCGACGGCGTGCTGCTCGCGTTGCTGGACTCCATGGAGATCACGACGCTGCGTACCGCCGCCGCGACGGCCGTCGCGGCGCGCCATCTCGCGCGCGCCGATGCGCGCGTCGTCACGGTGCTCGGGTGTGGCGTCCAGGGTCGCAGCCAGTTGCGCGCGCTGAGCCGCGTGCGATCCGTCGAGCGTGTGTTCGCATGGGACATGGAGCCCGCGGCGGCGGCGCGCTACGCACGCGAGATGACGAACGTGCTCGGGTGCGACGTGCAGGCCGTCGCCGAGTTCCGCGACGCGGTGCGCGCGAGCGACGTCGTGGTCACGTGCACGCCGTCGCGCCGGCCGCTCCTCTCCGCGGCCGACGTCCCGCCTGGCTGCTTCGTCGCGGCCGTCGGTGCGGACAGCGAGGACAAGCAGGAGCTGGCGACCGATCTCCTCGCGCACAGCGTCGTCGTAGCCGACGTGCTGGAGCAGTGCGCACGCATCGGCGACCTGCATCACGCACTGGCTGCGGGTGCGCTGCGCCGCGAGGACGTGCATGCCGAGCTTTCCGACGTGGTGAGCGGGCGTCGCCCGGGCCGTCGCACGGACGCCGAGATCATCGTGTTCGACAGCACCGGCACGGCGCTCGAGGATGTCGCGGCCGCCGCACTCGTGTACGAGCGCGCGGTCGACGCCGGCGTGGGCGTCGAGCTGCGGCTCGGTGCGTGAGATCCCCGTGCATCGGAACGCGGAAACCTTCCTCTCGTCTGGCACGGATGGCATGCCCGCGACGATCATCCAACGGATGGTGGATCGCCGCGCGGAGCCGACGGAAAGTGACCGCCGTCCCGCCCGTTCGGCATCGCGCGTGCGGTGGCAGAGTCGACACTGCAGCTGACCTCAGCGGAGTGGCGACGTGGAACTGCTCGTGATCAGGCACGGCGTGGCGGAAGAGCGCGAGGACTTCGCGGCCACCGGGAAGGACGACTCGCTCCGCCCGCTCACGAAGGAGGGGCGGTGGAAGATGGAGCGCAACGCGCGGGCACTGCGACACGCGCTCCCGTCGTTGAACGTCATCGCCACGAGCCCGTACACGCGCGCCGCGCAGACGGCGAAGATCGTCGCGGCGGCGTACGATGACGTCGGCGTCGAGCGGCTGGATGCGCTCACTCCCGAGGGCCGGCCGCAGGCCTTCCTCGCCTGGCTGCGCGGGCGCGAGTCCGACGACCGCGTGGCCGCCGTGGGGCACGAGCCGCACCTCGGGTCGCTCGTGTACTGGCTGCTCACGGGCGAGGTCGTCGAGGGACGGATCGCGATGAAGAAGGGTGGCGCGTGCCTGCTCGAGCTCGATCCGAAGTCCCGAGCCGGCAAGGCGACGCTGATCTGGTCGCTCACTCCGTCCATTCTGCGCCGGCTCGACGACTGACGGTGGTGCACAACACTGTTGCACGACGTTCGCGATTCGCGCCGCGGACGCGCGGTCAATATGATCCACCGATGTCCTTACGCGTCGGCGCCCTCTTGGTTGTCTGCGCAGCGCTCGCTTCGACGGCTGCGCCCGCCCGCGCGCAGGGCTACCCGTTCAGCCAGCGCGGCAGCGTCACGCAGCACGTCGCGCACACCACCGTCGCGATCGAATACGGCCGGCCCGTGGCTCGCGGGCGCGCGCTCTTCGGCCAGCTCGTGCCGTGGGACAGCGTCTGGCATCCCGGGGCCGACTCCGCCACGCGCATCTCCTTCGACCATCCCGTGCGTCTCGAGGGACAGGAAGTGAAGGCGGGCGAGTACTCCGTCTGGTTGATCCCTCGCGCCAGCCAGCCGTGGACCGTGATCCTCAGCCGCGCGGCGCACACCTTCCACAAGCCGTATCCCGGCGCCGCACGCGATGCGTACCGGTTCGACGTGACACCGGAGACCGGTGCGCACATGGAGTCGCTCGCGTTCTATTTTCCGTCCGTCGTGCGCGCCGACGCCGTGCTGCGCATCCACTGGGGCGAGACGATCGTGCCGATTCGCGTCACCGCGCCCTATTCACCGCCATGAGGCCAGCAGGAGAACGAATGACGATGCGACTGCGACAGACCTGGATGCTCGCCGCGTTGGTGCTGTGCTCGGCCGCGCCGCTGCGCGCGCAGAAGGGCTGGGTGACGATCCTCGACGCGAAATCCTTCAAGGACTGGAAGGTCGCGCCCGAGAGCCCGAGCGCGCGCGTGGAGGAGAGCGCCACCGAGAAGCGCGTCGTCGCCGGCGATCCGCAGCACGACGGCAAGTGGACGTTCACGAACGGCGTGCTGCACGGCGAAGGCGGCGTGAGCCACATCTTCAGCCCGCGCGGCGACTACGAGAACTTCTCCTACAGCGCCGAGGTCAAGATCTCGGACAAGGGCAACAGCGGAGAGTACTTCCGCACCACGTTCGGCAACGGCTTTCCGAGCGGCTACGAGGCACAGATCAACAGCACCCACACCGATCCGGTGCGTTCGGGGAGCCTGTACGGGTTCGTGAAAGTCCTCGACCAGCTCGTGCCCCCCGACACCTGGTTCACCCAGGAGGTCACCGCGGTCGGCAATCACATCACCATCAAGGTGAACGGCAAGACCACGGTCGACTTCGTGGACCAGAAGAGCACGCACACGAAGGGGCACTTCGCCTTCCAGCAGCACAACCTCGGCAGCGAGGTGTGGATCCGGAACGTCCGGGTGAAGGAGCTACCCGGCTCGCCCCGCTGACGAGTCGCCGGCGTTCGCCGGGCGAGCGCGCTGCCAGCGCGGGACGCTCGGCGCGGCGCGGCGCGCGAGCAGATCGTCATAGAACGCCACGACGCGCGCCTGGACCGAGGTCGGCGTGTCGTCGCTTTCGGCGAGGAAGGGAGCGTACCGGTTCGCCGCGTCGGTGGAGACGCGGAACCACCACCAGAGCGCGCTGTCCGACGCGCGGCGCGGTGCGACCGAACAGGAAAAGGTGCGTCCAGCATCGATGAAATCCACGCTGGACGTCGTCTGATCGGCTGTGGTGCGTAGGGTGCGTGGCGCCATGCGGGCTCCCTTCTGAGGCGGGGGTCGGGAAATGAAAGGGGGCCCGCTGGAATTGGCAGGCCCCCGAATCGACCGGAACTTGTCCACGCGTTTGGGACGCGTGTATCGCTCCTTGAAGTTAACGTGCGCGCCGGCGTGGAGCAATCGACGGCCTGGAATCCGGAGCGTGCGATGAGGCAGCTGCCGGCGAACAGCGCGACGATACCGGACACGGCACCACTTCACCTCGTCTCCAGCGTCGGCGCCCGACGGAGGCCCGTCACCGCGAGCACTTCCTGCTCGTCGAGCGTCTCCCGGGCGAGCAGGGCCTGAGCGAGCGCGTCGAGCTCGCGGCGGTGGTCGGTCAGCAGCCGGTGTGCCTCGGCGTGGCTCTCGCCGATGATCCGACGCACCTCCTCGTCGACGGCACGTGCGGTCTCCTCGCTGATCGGATGCGTGCCGTCGTGGCCGACGATCGTCCCGAGGAATGGATTCTCGCGCGGCGCGAGCTGCACCATGCCGAGCGTGTCGCTCATCCCCCAGCGCGTCACCATGTTGCGCGCGAGCTGGGTGGCCTGCTCGATGTCGTTCTCCGCTCCCGTCGTCTTCGTGCCGTACACCAGCTCTTCGGCAGCGCGCCCGCCGAGCATGCCGATGAGCCGTGCACGCAGATAGCTCTCGGGATAGTTGTACCGATCGCTGTCGGGACGCTGGTACGTGACGCCGAGCGCCAGCCCGCGCGGCACGATCGAGACCCGGTGCACCGGGTCGGCGCCGGGTACCACGACGCCGAGGATGGCGTGGCCTCCCTCGTGGTACGCGATCCGTTCGCGCTCCGCCTGGCTCAGGACCAGCGGACGTTCGGGGCCGAGCACGATCTTCTCGAGCGCATCGAGGAAGTCGCGCTGTCGCACCGCACTCTGCTCGCGGCGCGCCGCGAGCAGAGCACCCTCGTTCACGAGATTGCGCAGATCGGCGCCCGCGAGACCAGGCGTCGCGCCGGCGAGCTCGCCCAGGTTCACATCACCGGCCAGCGGGACGCGGCGCGTGTGCACGGCGAGGATGGCCTCGCGGCCCTTCTTGTCCGGCAGGTTGACGACGACGCGCCGGTCGAATCGCCCGGGCCTGAGCAGCGCTCGGTCCAGCACGTCCGGCTGGTTCGTGGCGGCGAGCACGATGATCCCCTCTCGGCTCGAGAAGCCGTCCATCTCGGTGAGGATCTGGTTGAGCGTCTGCTCCTGCTCGCTCGAGCCGCCGATCGCCACCTGTCCGCGCGCACGGCCGATCGAGTCCAGCTCGTCGATGAAGATGATCGCCGGTGCGTGCTCGCGCGCCTGCTTGAACAGGTCGCGCACGCGCGCCGCGCCGACGCCGACGATCATTTCGACGAACTCCGAGCCGCTCATCGAGAAGAACGGCACTCCCGCCTCGCCGGCCACCGCGCGCGCGAGCAGCGTCTTCCCCGTACCCGGCGCGCCCACGAGCAGCACGCCCTTGGGCGCGGTACCGCCGAGGCGCGTGTACTTCTGCGGGTCCCTCAGGAAGTCGACGATCTCCACCAGCTCGTTCTCGGCCTCGTCGATCCCGGCCACGTCGTCGAACGTGACCCTCCCCTCCTGCTTCTGGTCGAAGCGCTTCGCACTGCTCCGTCCGATGCCGAGCAGGCCTCCGCCCATCGCACCGCCCTGCTTCGCGGCCCGCCGGAACATCCAGACGTAGAGCCCGATGATCAGCAGCGCGGGTGCGAGGCCGAGCAGCATGCTGAGCCATGTCTCCCCCTGCTGGATCGGCTCGGAGCTGATCTCGACGCCGTTGGCGATGAGGAGTGCTTCGAGGCCCGGGTCCGCGAAGGCGGGGAGCTCGGTGGCGAAGCCGGTGACCGGCCGCGGTGCGTTCCGCTGCCGCGCGCCCATTCCCCTGAGGCCCTGTCGCGACGCCGTGTCGCGCGCCGCCGCGGAGTCGCTCGGGTACGTGACCGGTGTGCGGAAGCGCCCCGTGATGCTCGAGCCGCGGCTGTAGATCTGCGCCACGTTCCGGCGCTCCGCCTGCAGCTTGAACAGCGTGTACGGGACCTTCACCGGCTCGTCCGCGCCCGGGATGAGGAACCGCATCAGCGCGTAGTTGGCGAGCACGACGAGCAGGAAGGTGAGCCACGCCCGGCGTGGCGGCATCTTCTGCTTCGTCTCCGGCGATGTGTTCGCCGCGCCCGGAGCGCTCGGAAAGCGGCGCGGCGAGTCCGCTGGCTGTCGTGTCGCCACCACCTATCCTCGTTCTCGACGTTCGGCGAATCGCGCCGGGCGATGCTGGTGCAGGCTGAAGCGCAGACTTGGCCTGCATCGGCTGCGCCATGTCGTGTCGGTCATGCGCTCGCCGTCGGCCGGAACCACGCCGACGCACGCGCTCGGAACAGCAGGAACGCCACGCAACCGAAGATCACCAGATGGGCACCCAGCTCTGCCGGCTTCCCGGCGCTGATCACGACGTGCAGCGCCATCCAGCCCGCGAGCAGCCACCGCGCCCAGTTCCGGCCGCGGAGCACGTAGCTCCCGCCGACGAGCGCCGCGACGCCGATCGCCAGCACCTGCACGTCATCACCGGCCAATCGGCCGGATCCCGCGAGAGGCGCGATGCCGCGCCAGACGTCGAGCACGCCGAGCGCGAGGAACAGCACGCCGACGCTGAGGATCGAGGGACTCGGCTTCCGCGGGCTCCGCTCGGGATTCGGGATCGTGTGTGTCATGAGACGCGCGCCCCCCGATCCCGCTGCCACTCGGCCAGGACCTCGGCGACCCCTTCCGCCGGTTCGTCCGTCGGTTGCTTCCACTCCACCGGCGATCCCGCGTCGAGCAGCAGCCGTCCCACCTCGGCATACTCCCACGCACGGTCTCGGTGCGATCGCGACCCTTCGGCCGCCCACACGAGCGGCTGTCCATGGAACTCGCGGTCGCGCGTGTCGGGCGACGCGCCGCGCGCGAGCAGGAGCCGCACGGCGTCGGCGCGCCCCGCCATCGCCGCGCTGTGGAGCGCCGTCTTGCCGATCTCCGCGTCGCCCCGGTTCGGGTCGAAGCCGCAGTCGAGCAGTAGCGCGAGCACCGCGACATCGCCCTGCTCGGCGGCGCGGTGCAGCGTCGCGTAGTGTGCGTCGGTGATCTCGTCGCGCAGCGCCGGTCGCTCGGACAGCATCGTCTCCGCCGCGGCACGATCGCCCCGCCCGCACGCCGCGACGAGCCGGTCCACGGGAAGCATCTCGTCCGATGCGCCGTGCGCGCGCAGCCAATCGGCGACCTCACGGTTCCCATTGAGCTCCGCCACCGCGTACGGTGTTCGGCCATCGGTTCGCCGGCGCGAGACGTCGGCGCCGCGCTGCACGAGCGCTTCCACCAGAGCGACGTCCCACTGCTGCGCAGCGACGTGCAGCGGCGTCTCGCCGTTGGCGGCGAACACCGGATCTGCGTCGGCACCGTGCTCGAGCAGCCACTGCACCCCGGTGGGAGTCCTCGACCAGTGGAGGATGGCGTACAACGCCGCCGAGCCGTCTGTGGCCCATGGCTGATCGGGGTTGGCGCCGTGCGCGCGCATGAGCTCGAGCGTCGCGATGTCGCCGGCGCTCGCCGCCATCGGCAGCGTGACGCCGTCGTTCGGATCGGCGCCGGCGTCGAGCAATACCTCCGCGAGCGGAAGGAGCTGCGTCACGCGTGTCGCGCCCCACAGCACGGGGCGCCGCACGCCGTGATGCAGCCAGGGGAAGCGCGTGTTCGGATCGGCGCCGAGCTTCAGCAGTCGCCGCGCGATCGCGACGAGACCCTCTGCACTGGCGGCGGACGAACGACCGAGGGAGTCGTAGCACACGTAGTGCAGCGGCTCCCACCCACGCGGCCCGCCGGCTTCGCGCACGAACGCCGGGTGACGCGCCAGGTGCGCCTCGACGGCGGCGGCATCGCCGAGCACCAGCGCCGCGAACACGCTCGCGCCGGCGATGCGTGGGTGCAGCGCGAGCAGCCGCTCGGCGCGCGACGTCCGGCCGTCGGTGGCCGCTTCGACGAGCTCGCGGACCGCGTCGTCGACGCCGAACGTCATCTCCTCGACGCGTTCGCGCAGCGCGTTCCACGACGGGAATCCGTGCTCGCGCGCGATCACCGACTGCGCGTCGTGGAGCGCGAGCGGGGTGCGCGCGAGCTCGTCGTCGCCGGCGCGCGCCAGCGACGGGAGAATGCGGAACCGATTCAATGCGGTGGGATCGGCGGCGCGTGCGGCGCGGAGCAGATCCTTCGCCTGTTTCCTCAGCTGATCGAGGTCGGGCGAGTCGGGCAGGGGGCGGGGAGCCGGCATACGTCCTCCATGCTTGAGGCCGGCGGTCCGCAAGCTGGCCAGCACGGAGACATGTGCCGTCACCAGAGCCTTCGACGGGTGGACTCTGCCCTTCGCGCGGACCCGCGGGCGCCCCGAAGCGCCGACTCTATCATGCGTCGGCAGGCGGATTCCCGTCAAGCACGCGGCGCCTCGAGGGTGCGTGAGCGCCGACTCGGTGGCCGTTAGCTTCCTGTCTGGCGAAAGACGGCCCGTCGATGGAAGATCAGCGATCTCCGCACGCACACCCCGCATCCCCCGCAGCCAATGACCGACCACATCACCTACGTCGCTCCATCCACGAGCGCCCCCACTCTCGCGAACGGGGTCATCGCCGCCGAGCGCCTCCACGGCGAGGGCGACGCCCCCGGCGCCGTCGCGTACGTGCACTACAACGGTCCCACCGAGCAGCTCGCGACGATGTGCACCGGCATGTGTGTGCTCGAGCCGGGCGCGTCGCCGCACCCGCCGCACGTGCATCCCGAAGAGGAGCACATGATCGTCGCGAGCGGAACGGGCATCATCGAGGTGGACGGCGTGCGCACGCCGGTTGGGCCGGGCGCCATCATGTACTGCGCCGCCAACGTGTCGCACGGCATCACCAACACGGGCGACACGCCCATGACCTTCTACTGGTCCAAGTGGCTCGCCCGCGGCGCCGAGTAGAGCGAACGACCGCATGTTCGCGCACCTGACGCTCCCGACGCAGCGCGTCGAGGAGACGACCCGCTTCATCGAGGCGACGCTCGGCTATCGGCGGAAGACCGTTCCGGCCAACTCGCCGGTCGACGCGCGCTGGCTCGACATCGGTCACGGGCAGGAGCTGCACGTCTTCTACGTCGAGGGGTTCGAGGTGTCGCCGTTCGAGGCCGAGTTCGGGCGGCACGTCGCGCTCTTCCATCCGATCGACGACTTCCCTGCGCTTCGCCGGCGCATCGTCGACGCCGGCGGTGAGCTCGTCGAGCCGTTGCGTGCGACACCGTTCGAGCGGCTATTCTTCCGCGAACCGGTCAACGGATACCTCTTCGAGCTGATCGACCGCGAACGGCATCGCCAGATTCTCGACGAAGCATAGTGGACACCATCGGCCCACTCCGAATCCGCGCGGGCGTCCTCGACGACTATCGCGACGTGCTCACCCCCGCGGCGCTCGACGCGATCGCCGCGCTCGCCCCGTTCGACGCGCGACGTCGCGCCCTCATGCGCGCGCGCATCGACCGGCGCGCTCGGCGGCAGCGCGAGCACGAGCCGATCGACTTCCTGCCGGCCGATGCGACGATCGGCGGCACGAGCATCTCCGTGCGTGATGCCAGGGCCGGCAACTTCGACGGCGGCGTCATCCCGGCCGATCTGCAGCGCCAGTGGATCCAGGGCACCGGGCCCGCCTCGCGCCCGCGCGCCCGAACCGCCGAGAGCATCCGAAACGTCGCCTACGCGCTCCTCTCCGGCGCCGATGGCTGGATGTTCGACGGCGAGGATGCGCTCGGACAGGTCGACACGATGTCGCTCGACAACCAGCGCAACCTGCGGCTGGCCTTCGAGCGCGCCGACCTGTTCATGACGGCGGCCGAGCGCGTCGCGGGCGAGATGAACGCGTGGGCGCGCGAGTTCTTCGCGCGCGACATCATCACGGACTGGCGCACGCAGCTCGACTTCACGACGTGCATCTTCCGCGCGCGCGGGCTGCATCTCGACGATCGCCACGTCGCGCAGTCGTCGGGCGAGTCGCTCGGCGCGTCGCTCGTCGATCTCGCGCTCTACGTCGTCGCCAACCACGCGCGGCTGCGCGGAGCGGGGCGCAGCGTCGTCCTCTATCTCCCCAAGATCCAGACGGCCGAGGAAGCCGCGCTCTGGAACGATCTGCTCGACGCGCTCGAGCGGCACGTCGGCTTACCGACCGGAACGATCAAGGCCTACGTGCTCGTCGAGCAGCTCGAGGCCGCGTTCCAGCTGATGGAGATTCGCGCCGCGCTGGGTCTCCACTTCGTCGGCTTCAACACCGGCCGGTGGGACTACATCAACAGCGTGGCGGACGCCGCGTCGTGGGATCCGGCGATCGTGCACCCGAACATCGACGCGGTCACGATGACCTTCGGCTACATGAAGGCCTACGAGGACCGTGTGCGCCGCGCCGTGAACACCCCCGATCGTCACGGACGGTTCGCGCTCTGGCAGGGTGGGATGGAGCCGAACATCCCCGTCGGTTCCGCGGCGGGTGTGCAGGCCAGCATGGCGCGCGCGATCGCCGGCGCCGAGCGCGAGCAGCGCGAGGGTGCGAGCGGGAAGTGGGTCGCGCACTGGAAGATGGTCCACATCGTCCGGCCCGTCTGGGAGAAGGTGGGCCAGGCGAACCAGATGGGCCGTGCCTTCTCGCGGTTGACGTACACGCGTGAGGACGCCGGCGCTCTGCTGCGGCTCGATCCTGCGCCGCGGACGATCCGCGGCGCGCGCGATCTGATCAGCGTCGCATTGCAGTACGGCAACGCGTTCGGTCGCGGCTATCAGGCCGCCGCGCTCAAGCCGGCCGATTTCTTCGGCGACGACGACGTCCTCTATCTCATGGAGGACATGGCGACCGGCGAGATCCGGCTGAGCATCCTGTGGGAGTGGCTGCACAAGGGTGCGACGCTGACTGACGCGGATGCGAGTACGGGTGCGAAAGCCGGTGATAAGTTTACAGCGGATCTTTGCAAGCGGCTGCTCGCGGAGGAATACGACAAACTGCGCAAGGCCAGCAATCGCGATGTGCACGACAATTCAAAGGACACGTCGCTGCCGATCGCGCGCGAGATTGTCGAGGCTTACGTCATGGATCCGGTGAAAATGCCGTGGTACATCGACCTC
>Ga0070688_100000677_pt1 | contig 16994 bp, 17 predicted proteins | sample KBSS13HmetaG_FD_64679 | JGI IMG/M metagenome (GOLD analysis project Ga0070688, IMG submission 64679) | Switchgrass rhizosphere microbial communities from Kellogg Biological Station, Michigan, USA - KBS S1-3H metaG | ecosystem: Host-associated > Plants > Roots > Rhizosphere ...
CCCCCGTCAACCTCGCTTACTCTGCTCGCAATCGTTCCGCCGCGATTCGAATTCCTACTTACTCACCCAGCCCGAAGGCAAAGCGCATCGAGTTCCGCACTCCGGACGCCGCTGCAAATCCATATCTCGCCTTCTCGGCCATGCTTCTTGCTGGGCTCGACGGAATCCAAAACCGCATGGACCCCGGCGATCCGCTGGACAAAAATCTTTACGAACTTCCGCCCGAAGAGCTCGCGCAGGTCGCCAGCGTTCCCGATTCTCTCCGCGGCGCAATTGAAGCACTCCAAGCCGATCACTCCTTCCTGCTGCGCGGCGACGTCTTTAACGAAAACTTCATCGCCAACTGGATCGACATGAAGCAAAAGGAATACGACGCGCTACGTCTCCGCCCTCACCCATACGAATTTGCCATGTATTATGACGTTTGATGGTCGGTCTACTGCCCGCACTTGTCACGCCGTAGCCTCTCGACTCGCCGTAGCCTCGTGCGAAGGCTGGTTGGTGAAGGCGGATCCTTACGAGTTCGCGATGTACTACGACGTGTAATGGTAGGGCGCGACCGCCGGACGCGCCAGCAGTGGCTCCCCTGAAGCCGAATTAGACGAAGAAATGTTCGCCTTTAATTACGAACCTTCGTCTACTTCTCGTTAGGCGGGCATTCGATGACATTGCGAGGCAAGACTTCCAATGAACATTAGCCCGTTCTCGGTCCGGATCCGGGCAGAGGTCTTGTCTGATCTTGGAGAGCGGATCCGTAATACGCGCTGGCCTCCTCGGGCACCAGGGCATCCGTGGGAACGGGGGACTGACCCAGACTACCTTAAACAATTACTTGCCTATTGGGCTGACGATTTTGATTGGAGCGCACAACAGCGTGCTCTCAACGAGTTCCATCACTTCCGCGCGAAGCTTGATGGTGCCCAGATCCACTTCGTTCACGAGCGGGCCAGATACGGGGAGGGCATTCCGCTCATTCTGAGCCATGGCTGGCCTAGCACGTTCGTCGAGCTGCTACCGATCACGCCGCTGCTAACCGATCCCCGTGCCCACGGAATCGATGGGCCGGCCTTTGACGTAGTGATTCCTTCCATGCCCGGATACGGGTTCTCCGAGCGGCCCGCTCACGGCTGTGTCAACTACGAGTATGTGGCAGGGCTATGGCATCGCCTCATGCGTGGGTTGGGCTATGAGCGCTACGGAGCGCAGGGCGGAGACTTCGGGGCCGGAATCGCCACGTTTATGGCATTGAAAGATCCCAACCCAATGATTGGCGTTCATCTGAGTAATCTCGAGATTCCTCCTCACACTGGACCAGGGTCGCGCCCATTGTCTGCAGCGGAGAAAACCTACCGCGAAGCGAATGCGGCATTCTGGCAGCAAGAATATGGCTACAAAGCAATCCAGTCGACAAAGCCCCAGACGCTCGCATACGCGTTGAACGAGTCGCCGGCCGGGCTTGCCGCTTGGATCGTCGAAAAGTGGCGCTCTTGGGCTGACTCCCGCGGCAATCTCGATGAGCGCTTCTCGCGCGATTTCTTATTGACTACGGTGACGCTCTATTGGGTAACGCAGACGATCGCATCATCGATCCAGGATTACTTCGACAATGACAATCCGCGGTTTCGGATCGCACTCGGGCCAGAAGAGTTTGTCAATGTGCCGACCGGCATCGCTCTTTTCTTCAACAATTTCGTCGATGAGGGAACACCTCCGCGCGAGTGGGCCGAGCGCCTGTACAACGTGCGGCGGTGGACACCGATGGCGAGAGGTGGGCACTTCGCTCCAGCAGAGGAACCCGAGCTACTCGCCCGCGATATTACGGCGTTCTTCGCTGGTTTATGACGTTGCAGAACGACAGCCGTCCCGCGAAGACGGTATGGGTGATACGGCGCCAAGGGCCTAACCAAACGATGAACCAACGGCCCCATCTCGAAATAAGTTCCGTGTGTTTGCCACGACGCCCTGCCGTGGCTTATCTCTGTTTCGTTAGATAGCTTCAGGAGCGCGTAATGCGACCGCTTCGGTATTCCATCAACGTCACATTGGACGGGTGCTGCGATCATCGGGAAATGATCCCGGACGAAGACCTGCATCGTCACGCGGCCGAGAACATCGCGCAGGCCGATGCCCTCCTCTTTGGCCGAGTGACTTACGAACTGATGGAGGCAGGGTGGCGGCCGATGGCTTCGGGAGCGAGGCCGGATTGGATGCAACCCTGGATGGAACCCTTCGCGCGCACGATTGACGCGGCAAAGAAGTACGTCGTGTCGAACACCCTGGATCGGGTCGATTGGAACGCAGAGCTCGTGCGCGGGGATCTGGCGAAGGCCGTTCAGCAGCTCAAGCGGGAGTCCGGCAAGGGACTGTTTACGGGAGGCGTGAAGCTCCCGCAGGCGCTGGCGGAGTTGGGATTGATCGATGAGTACGAGTTCATCGTGCACCCCAGGCTGGCGGGCCATGGGCCGACGTTGTTCGCGGGGCTATCGAAGCGTGTCGACTTGAAGCTCGTGGGCTGGCAGGAGTTCGCCTCGGGAGCGATGGCGATGCGGTATGAACCGAGAAAGTAGTACAAACCATCTAACCAATCGATGAAGGGTCTTAATCAAGGAAAAAGTGTGTAGTTCCAGTTGCCCCTTCAGCGTCGGAGATTTTTCCGGCTGTGGGTTGAACGTTTGAATTTCTTATTCGATGCAATTGAGAGGCGGCACGGATGAAATTACGAACGCGGCCTAACCAAAGAAACACCTTGGGATTGGGGGATTCCAGGGAGCATCTCGGTTTCTTTGTACGCGTTCGTATCTTAAAGTCACAATTCAAAGGAAAGGACGAAAAGACTATGGCCAAGCCCGAGCAGAATGATGCGCACGTTAACCTTACTCCTGCCCAACAACATCTGCTCCGGCTTTGGGAAGAACATGTGCAGCACGAGTTCTCTACGCGTCATACTGGGAACACGCTCGCCACTATGGTGGAAGACGCGTACGTCAATCACATACCAGTATTGACCGGCGGTTCGGGTCGGGATGAGCTGCGCGAATTCTACTCGAAACGTTTCATTCCACAGATGCCGCCGGATACGGAGATGACGCCCGTCTCCCGAACAATCGGCGAGGACCAACTTGTGGACGAAATGATCTTCAAGTTTACTCACACAATTTCGATGGACTGGATGTTGCCTGGAATTCCCCCGACCGGAAAACGCGTGGAAGTTCCGCTAGTCGCGATTGTTCGATTCAGGGACGGAAAGTTGGCCCACGAACACATTTATTGGGACCAGGCAAGCGTACTCGTGCAGATCGGATTGCTCGACCCAGCCAAGCTGCCTGTAGTGGGCATTGACAGCGCGAAGAAAGTTCTTGATCCGAGCCTGCCCGCGAACGAACTGATGCGACGCGGTGGCCCAACGCAGTCCACCGCAAAGAACATATGAGCATCGTCGGAAAAGTGGAAAGCCTCTGGCGCTATCCCGTAAAGAGCATGCGCGGCGAGGAATTGGACGAAGCGTTTGCAGGTTACCCCGGGTTTTACGGCGACCGCGTGTTCGCCTTCAAAAGTTCGGCGAGCCCACCAGGATTTCCGTATTTCACGGCGCGCGAACAGCGAAAACTTCTACAATATCGCCCCCGGTTTCGTTATCCTGACAAAGCTGCGCGCCCCCTAAATCTGACCGAAGCAGACAAAATGGGCGCCGGTCCTCTGTCCGCCGACCTTTCAGAGCTGATGGTTGATATTGAAACTCCGGATGGAAAAAAGCTTGCGATCGACGATCCGGTTCTGATCGAGATGCTGCTCAACGAGATCGACAAAAAGCATCAACTCTCATTGACGCGGTCGCACCGGGCGATGACCGATTGCCGTCCCATGTCGCTCTTTAGCCTGCAATCAGCGCGGCAACTTTCTGAAGAAACAGAAACTCCCATCGATAAACGGCGTTTCAGGGCAAACGTCTATTTGGACTTGGCATCTGATCAGGGCTTCGGTGAAAACGAACTTGTAGGCCGCTCGCTAAAGATCGGGCCGAAAGTGATCGTCAGAGTTCTGGAACGTGATCCTCGCTGTGCCATGATCACTCTCGATCCCGACACGTCCGAGAGAACACCGGCCGTATTGAAAAAAGTAGCTCAAGCGCACGAGGGCACGGCTGGAGTGTACGGCGCAGTCATTGTCGAGGGCATGCTGCACAAGGGCGATCCAGTCGAGTTGCTGGAACCTACCTAACGAACGCCTGTGGCCGCCCCTGTGGGGCGTTAGGTGTTGAATCCGCAAAGGTTGTCGCCGCCTCGCTATGCGAGGCGCACGCGCCGCTCGCAGAGCGACGGCTACAGAGTTAAAATCGCGTTTTGCGTCGTCCATCTCTTTGCGCGAAAACATTGCGATGCGAAACCGCCAAACGATTGAATCTTATGTCCCGGCGCGATTAGATGCGTTGCCGTGGAGCTCGTGGCATTGGCTCATTGTCGTTTCGCTCGGAGCAACGTGGGTTCTCGATGGACTGGAGGTCACGCTTGCCGGAGCTTTGGGTGGCGTTTTGACGCGTCACGAGACGCTCGGATTGAGCGACGCTCAAGTCGGTGCGAGCGCGACGTGCTATTTGGCTGGCGCAGTGGTGGGGGCGCTGCTTTTCGGCTACGGAACCGATCGGTTTGGCCGCAAGAAATTGTTCTTCATCACGGTTGCGGTTTATCTCATCGGCACCGCCCTGTCGGGTTTCTCGTGGAATTTCTGGAGCTACGCATTGTTTCGCGCAATCACCGGAGCTGGCATTGGCGGCGAATATGCGGCGATCAATTCGGCGATTGACGAATTGATCCCAGCGCGTGTGCGTGGCCGCGTTGATCTGATCATCAACGGCTCGTACTGGGTCGGCGCGGCAATGGGCGCCGCTGCTACCCTCGTGCTGCTCGATCCCCGCTTCATTCCAATCTGGCTTGGATGGAGATGCGCATTCGGAATCGGCGCGTCGCTAGGATTAATCGTTATTTTCTTTCGCCGCTGGATCCCGGAGAGTCCACGCTGGTTGATGATTCATGGGCGCAATCATCAGGCAGAAGAGATCGTTGCGGACGTGGAACGAAAGATCGCAGCGAAGAGGAGTAATGGAGTGTTGGAGTATTGGAGTATTGGATCTGTTTCGCCACCCATCACTCCATCACTCCATCACTCCATCACTCCAGTTCGGATTCGCACTCGCACGCATACGCCCTGGCGCGAGATCTGGAATGCGATTGTGCATGAACATCGGCGACGTTCGTTTCTTGGTTTTGTCCTCATGTCAACGCAGGCATTTTTCTATAACGCAATCTTTTTCACCTATGCGCTTGTGTTGATGCGATTCTACGGCGTGCCGGAAAATGACGTCGGCGGTTATCTTCTGCCGTTCGCACTTGGAAACGTGCTCGGCCCGCTGCTGCTCGGGCACCTGTTCGACACAATCGGGCGCAAACAAATGATTACCCTAACGTATGCGCTCGCAGGAGTATTGCTTGCGGTGACTGGCTGGCTTTTTCACGCCGGATTCCTGACCGCGCAAACGCAAACGCTTGCATGGACTATTATTTTTTTTGTCGCTTCGGCGGCCGCCAGCTCCGCGTACCTGACCGTGAGCGAGATTTTTCCCTTGGAAATTCGAGGCATGGCTATTGCAATTTTCTTTGCGGCCGGAACCTTAGTCGGCGGGGTCGGCGCGCCGTTGCTGTTCGGTTGGATCATCGGCACGGGATCAAGCACGGCATTATTCATGGGATATCTGGTAGCTGCGGTGTTGATGATCTTTGCAGCGGCGATGGAAGCACGCATCGGCGTGGCCGCCGAGCGACGCTCGCTCGAGCACATCGCCGCGCCTTTATCGAGCAAAGGCTTGTAACGCGTGCGTACCAGACTCCCCATTAAGCTGCCGCTGTGCAAGGACGCTCGCTCCATCTTCATTTCAATGTTTGATCACATATGTGAGCGAATATTGAAAAGGCTCACAATTTTGGCGGTCACAGACCGCCGCTACAGTGAACGGTAAGTTCGCGCGTATGAATTGGCCCGGCCGGCGTCAGTTTGCTTGAATAGAGGTAAAACTCGTCGACGCGGATCATTCCTGCGTCGAACTCGACATTTAATTGTAAGAATTTTCGAAGCGATTGAGCGGAGACACCGCGGCAACGCGCGATCGTAATGTGCGGGTGCCACGGGCGAAGCTCCGGTTCGATGCCGACGGCGAGCGCGGCTTCCTGCACGCGTTTGTGAATTTGGAACAGATGCGGGTGCGCTTTGCCCACGCCGATCCAGATAATTTTCGGAGCGCCTTTTGAGGAGAACGCACCGACGCCAGTCACGGGTAGAAAAAACGCACCGAACTCAACCGCACTGAGTTTTTCGCGCAGCTTGAGTTCAACGTCTTCCGGTACGTCCCCGAAAAAACCAAGCGTCAGATGCATTTGGGCCGGTTCCGTCCAACGTACGCCGCGAGTGTGCGGATCAAGATCTGCAAGCAATTGGCGCGTTGAATCCGGCAAATCGATTGCAACGAAGAGACGCTTGGGCATTAGAGAAGAAAACGTCCAACGCTCAACGTCCAACGTCCAACGCTCAACTACATCCAACGAAATAAGCGATTCGAGTCTACAATGATTTCGTTGTCTCGTTATTACGCGCCACCGCCTGGTCAGCCATACGCGTGAGCCATTCCGGTGCACGCCGTGGAAGGTGGCCCCCAGCACGGGACCGATTGCCTTCTTCACCGCCAGCTTCGGGAAGGAATCGATTTAAAAATTTCATCATGTAGCCGGTAAGATTTGGAAACAGCGCGTTCCCGACGATCGCGCCGCGCGCACCAAACGTGAGCGTTAGCGACGGCTGACCGCGCCTGAACGCCGCAACGATTTTCCGCGCTGCCCGATCGGCGTCCATTGAGATTACCGGCGTACCCGCGGACGCAGAGAACCAGGCAAATTCAGCGTCGTGGTTGCCTTTGAACTTTGCGTTCACATGCGAGCCGGTTCGCATGAGTCCAGGCGCTACAGTTGTGACTTGAATATTGTCGCGCGCCAACTCAGCCCGAATCGCGTCAGAGAAACCGGTAAGCGCAAACTTGCTGGCGCTATACGGCGCGAAATGCGGCGTGGCAACTTTGCCGCCGATGGAGGAGATGTTCACGATACGTCCCCCACCCCAAAGACGCATCTCAGGCACGATCTGCGAAACTAATTCGTACGGCGCCCAAAAATGCAGTTTCATCGCGCGGTCATAATCATCGCGGGTCATATGATCGAGCGGACCGACTTCGATCATGCCAGCGTTGTTGATCAGGATGTCAATCCTGTCGAAATGATCGATGACTTTCCGGACAGCAGCCTGAATCTGATCGCGATCGAGCAGATCGCATTCGACGGTGAGAACCTTTCCGCCGCGCGCCGTGATATCGGCTTTGGCGCGCGCGAGTTCTTCTGGATCACGCGCGAGGAGAGCAACCTTTCCGCCCTGGTCACAAATGTGTCGCGCCAGCACGAGACCAAGTCCACGCGACCCGCCACTGATCAGGGCAACTTTGTCGCGCAACGTGTATTGCGCCGTGCGAAAAACGCGCGCGGTTATCCAACCGCCGACTAAAAGAGCAGCTGCTCCGAGCCAAACCCGCGTATTCATTTCTACGAACCTATAATCAGATACGAAGCGTTAGCAGCAACCGGCCGTGAAGCAAGGAACGACGGCTTGCGCGGCCGTTGCTCGATGTGGCGGCCAAGAAACCGTCACTCCTTGGGAGCATCACGCGTGTTTGCGATTAAACCGCGCGACTTCACGCGCTATTTCGCGATCAACAGCGCGCTTTTTCAAATCGGCACGCTTGTCACGCGCAACCTTACCCACGCCTACGCCAACTTCGGCTTTCACCTTCCCGTTCTTCCAATAGAACTTTAGCACCACGAGCGCGCGGCCTTTCACTTGCGCCTCGCCGTAGAGCCTGTCGATCTCCTCGCGATGAAGCAACAATTTGCGTAGGCGTTTTGCGGTTGGAATTTCGTGGCTGGCACGCTCGTAGGGCTGAATGTCGGCATTGAAAAGGAACGCTTCGCCGTTCTCGATTCGCGCGAACGCGTCACTGATATTGGCTTTGCCCGCGCGGATCGATTTAACCTCGCTGCCTTTCAACTCGATGCCCGCTTCGTAACGGTCAACGATGTGATAATCCCGCAGCGCTTTGCGATTGATGATGGATTTAGGTGCCATACTGCGAACGATTCTGCCTCACGCGCTGCTCATTGTAGCGTCCGCTGTCACCAGCGGAAATCCAGCGCCATGACTTTAGATCCTGCGCTGAGGACAGCGTCCACTACAGCAGCGCAAAGATTCCGCCGCTACGCGCCGTCTGTGGAACCTTCGAGCGACTCGTAAGTCAATTTGCCGGCGATGATTTCCTTTAACGCAATGTCCGTTAACGACATTCGCGGTGTCGTCTCCACCAACGGTCGATGTCCCAGGCCAAGCTGACGCACACGCTTGGAGACAACATTAATCAGAAGTTGCTGATTCGGGATCACCTGTGCTGCTTCCTGAAGAAGTTGAGTGGTCATATGGCGCAAGGAACGAACGGGGCTGATCGCCTCGCTCGGGAATTGAAGGATAGTCGACACGCTGCTTGTAAGCGCGGACGGAACAAGTTGCGGTGCGAGCATGGTAAAAATGAGTGTTGACTTTCCAAATGAAGCGGCTGGTTGTCAACGCTTTTCGTCCGGGCAAGCACAAAGTAATTACGCGCGAGCTGGCAAACTCGGACCTGCCGCCAGGCGTCACCGAACTCATTTCCGCCGCCACTGGCTGATCCACGTGCTCTATTCGTAATGGCATGCTCCAAGACCGGCAAGCAAGCTCTGTCGTTGCGATTTAGACCAAAATACGCGAAATGAGGACTGCGTCCCCCGAACAAATTCGGTCATTTCGGGCTGTGGCTCAGCTTGGTAGAGCGCCTGGTTCGGGACAATAGCTTTTTCTGGGAACTTCCCCTGTTATTTCCTGTAGGAACTAATGAATCACTATGGTTATCAAATCGGTCAGGGTCGATTTCGTCGGGTTAAAATGACTTGCCGCTTCAGTCAACAAATGAAGGACATCTTATGAAAACAAAAATTCTCCGAAACGCATTCCTTAACCTTGGCATGATCTTTGGGTTAGCAATAGCCGCTCGCGCCCAGAACCTGTATGTTTCCCTGCAGGGTCCCTTGACCAATGAGGGCGGTTCAATCTCCGAATATACGCCGACGGGGGTGCAGCAAACCTTTGCGACTGCTCCCTTCCCCCGGGGAATCGCCTTCGACAGAAGCGGCAATTTTTTTGTCGCCAGCACCGATTCTAAAGTGTGGGACCACGGCCGGGTCTTGAAATTCCCTCCAAACGAACATCAAAGTGTTCTTGGTAACGCAGCGCGGAGTTTTCTTGAGGGGTTGGCCATAGACACCGCAGGCAACGTTTACGTCGTCGCCTTAGACGACACGAGCCCCGATTTCGCGGGTACCATCTATAAATTCGCGTCTGATGAAACGCGCACAGTCTTCGGCACTACTCCGGGCCAAACTTTCGGCCTGGCTTTTGATGGCGCAGGCAATCTCTACGCCGCCGATACTTTTGATGTAACCATCTATAAATTCGCACCTGATGGGACGCGCACGGTCTTCGTTGGACCAAACGCCTTCACATCCACCCAACTTCCTTGCGGCTTGGCCTTTGACTCCAGCGGCAATCTGTTTGTGACTACGCTGGGCAACCGGCCAAACGATGCAATTCTTGTGTTCACTCCCACAGGCATGGGGAGCACGTTCGCTACCGGTCTTAACAATCCGCATGGCTTGGCCTTTGACGCGGCGGGTAATCTCTTCGTAGCGGAAACCATTCGGGATGGGGGCGGTGATATCTTGGAGTTTACCACGGGAGGCCAGCGGATCGTTTTCGCGTCCGGGCTCAACCGCCCGGAATATCTCACCTTTGGGCCTCCGCGATAACGCGATTACACGCGCACACGCGCACGTAAGCGGGCGAGTCAACGCAGCGCAGGATCACCCTAGAATCGCTTTTGATTGCCGGATGACAGATGACCCGGTCATAAGGTCATCGAGGTGAAGACGGCTGCCAAGGCCGTCGCTTGTCATAGATATTCCATGATTTTCGAATTCCTTGCTATCTGTGGCAAAATACGCGAAGTAAACGGCGCATCGGCCGCGCGCGTTTCCTTTAATTCGGGCTGTGGCTCAGCTTGGTAGAGCGCCTGGTTCGGGACCAGGAGGCCGTGGGTTCAAATCCCACCAGCCCGATTGAGTAATCATAGGTTCGCTACGGCAGAGCGGTCGCCGCGGCGACAGGCCGTGGGTTCAAATCCCCACCAGCCCGACTAAAATAATTTCTCAAACGGACTCGGAGAATATAGATGTAACGGTGGTCGCCGCGGCGACCATCGAAATCAAATACAAAGGCGTTTGGCACAAACGCCTCTCCAGCAGCGTGAATTTTTTTGAAGTCATAGCCGCTCAAAGCCCTTACTCGACGCATTTCACTGTTCCGGTTGTGGGCGCGCTGATCGGCATCGTGATTCTTTTCTTCGGGCGAAAACTCTTTTGGCTGTGTGTTGCCGCAGTCGGATTCGCTGCCGGCGTGCAGATTGCGCCGCTGCTCGTGAACGAGCCGTCGTCACTGCTGGCGTTATTAATTGCGCTAGCCTTCGGGGTACTCGGCGCGTTACTCGCAGTGTTTGTCCAGAAAGTTGCGATTGCTGTCCTCGGTTTCCTGGCGGGCGGAAAGCTAGCCACGGCGATCGCCGCTGCGTTCTTTGTGCACTATGCGCAATACTCGACCATCATTTTCATCATAGGCGGTATCATCGGGGCGATTCTGCTGGTGGTTGTGTTTGGTTGGGCACTGATCGTTGTCTCTTCGTTTATCGGCGCGTACTTGATTGAAAGTGCCATTGTGCTGCCGCCAACGGGTTCGACACTCGTGTTCATCGGCCTCGCGATCGTAGGCATGTTTGTGCAGGCAGCGTCGTTCCGCCGAAGTGCGATATAGAGCGCGCGCATTGTTGCTGACAAATCGCCACGCAATTTTTACAAATGGCTTATGAACTCACCACGGACCGGACTGCGCGTTGCCAGCGTTCTCTTTGGGATTTTTGCAATTGGGCATCTGCTGCGGTTGATAAACCAGGCCCAAGTCACCGTCGGAACGCTGACGATTCCAATCGGCGTAAGTTGGATCGCCCTGATCGTCGCCGCCATCCTCTGCGTTTGGCTGTGGCGACTGGCTTCGCCACGTTAAATCGGAAGTCCTATGTAACGGTAACGATTTAACGAATTACGTCAGCCATTCATCGCTTCGTCATTTCTTAAGCCAGTCCCGCGGAACATCGACGTAGGTTTCATCGAGTTCCGCGACTGACGCACAGCCTAGTAGCTTGAGCGTGCGGACGAGATCAGCGCGCAGAATCTCGATCGCGCGTGAAACACCCGCGCCACCCGCTGCCCCGAGTCCGTAGGCGTACGCGCGGCCAGCCATTACGGCGCGGGCTCCCAAACAGACGGCTTTAATGATATCGCTGCCACGGCGGATGCCACCATCCAGCAGAACCTCGATGCGGTCGCCTACCGCGGCCACAACATCAGGCAAGACGCGCAAGGTCGGCGCGACGCCGTCGAGTTGCCGGCCGCCGTGATTCGACACTACCAACGCGTCCGCTCCCATGTCTACTGCGCGTCTTGCGTCCTCTGGCGTGTGGATACCCTTAATCACGATCGGCTCGTTCCACGCCTGGCGAATCCATTTGAGATCGTCCCAAGTCACAACGGACTGTTCAAGAGCAGCCGTGACGTCGGCATACAGCATCGGCCCTTTTCCCGGAATGATGACATTCTCAAATTTCATCAAGCCGCCGTCAGCGAGAAAAGCTGCCAGCCAGCGTGGCCTAACGAGGAGCTGATTCACGAACGGCAGCATCGGTCCGAGTTTTCCACTAAGAAGTTCTTTCGCGCCATTGCGAAGATCGCGCTCTCTCAAGCCTGCGACCGGGGTGTCGATCGTGACCACCAAGGCCGAAAACCCGACCTTGCGTGCGCGGTCGATACCGCCCAAAGCACAGTCCCGACCGCCGACCAGATAAAGTTGGTACCAGACCGGCCCTCCCGACGCGGCTGCGACGTCTTCGAGCCGGCAGCCCGAAAGTGTCGAAAGCGTACAAATAATCTCTGCTTCTCCTGCGGACCGCGCGGCCGCTTCTTCACCGCGCGGAAACATCAACCGACAGCTCCCGACCGGCGCGAGGATCAGCGGCATGCTAACCGAAGTGCCGAGCACGTTCGTGCGCAGATCGCACGCCGGCGTCGCGACCGCGCAGCGCGGCCGCAATGTCACCGCTTCGAACGCCTGGCAGTTTGCGCGCAACGTCGATTCGTCCTCAGCGCCACCGTCGATGTAGTCGAACACAACGCGCGGAAGGCGCCGCTTCGCCCTGCGCCGCAGGTCTTCGATGTTCAAAACGCGCGGCGATTGGACTGATCTAGACAGGCGATTCATATATTGTCGCGGTGCATAACGAGAATTTTATTAACACCGGGCTTCAGCCCGGTGCAATCAAACGCGAACAGAGAAAACCGTTTCAATGGTTTTTCCAGAAAGGAAGCCGTTAAAACGGCTGGCGTTTCAAGTGCGCGGTGGCACCCGGCTAAAGCCGGGTGTTAATGATACGAATGAAAACACCGACTAGTGTCGAAAATGCCGTACGCCGGTGAATATCATTGCCATCTTTCGCTCATTAGCGGCGGCAATCACTTCTTCGTCACGAACCGAGCCGCCTGGCTGAATCGCGCAGGTTGCGCCAGCTTCGGCCGCCGCCATCAGCCCGTCCGGGAACGGAAAGAAGGCGTCGCTCGCGACTGCGCTGCCCTTGAGTGAAAGCCCGGCCTCGTTCGCTTTCCAAACCGCAATCCGCGAAGCGTCGACACGCGACATCTGTCCGGCGCCAATTCCAAGTGTCCGGTCCGCCCTGGCGTACACGATGGCGTTTGATTTCACGTGTTTGACGACACGCCAGCCGAACAACATCGCGTTGAGCTCCGCTTTCGTTGGCTTCCTCTTGGTCACAACGTTGAGCGTCGATTCACCGTCGACATCTGCGTCTTGAACCAGCACACCGCCACAGACCGAGCGCAGGTCGGTCGCTGGTCTTGCTTCTTTCGCCGGCGTCAACAACCGAATCAGTCGCAGATTTTTTTTCTTCTGCAGAACGGCGCGCGCTTCGATTTCAAAATCAGGCGCGATGATCACTTCGCTGAAAATCTCGCTGATCACCTTTGCCAGTGACTCGGTCAATGGCCGGTTGCACACGATGATCCCGCCAAAGGGCGCCTGCTTATCCGTCGCAAACGCTTTCTCCCACGCCTTGCGCAGATCTGGATCGGACCCGACACCACAGGGGTTCGTATGCTTCAAGATCGCGACGGTCGGCTCCTCAAATTCGGCAACCAAATTCGTCGCCGCGCTAATATCGAGAATGTTGTTAAACGAAAGCTCCTTGCCCTGAAGTTTCTCGAAGTATTTGTCGAAATCGCCGTAAAGCGCTGCGTCCTGGTGAGGATTTTCGCCGTAACGCAAACGCATCACCAATGGCAGCGAAAGTGAAAAGGAGGCGTCGGTCTTTTGCTGTTTGTTCAGGAAAGTGGCAATCACCCGATCGTATTCCGCGGTTCTATTGAACGCCTTGATCGCAAGGCGCTCTCGAAGCTTCAGCGTCGTTTCGCCGTCGTGTTTGCTCATATTTTCGAGCACCACCTGATAGTCTGCGGGATCGACGACGACCGTGACCGATTCATAATTCTTAGCGGCGCTTCGAATCATCGACGGGCCGCCGATATCGATATTTTCGATTGCTTCCCCGAGAGTTGCGCCACGCTTCGCGACCGTGGCTTCGAAAGGATAAAGATTGACCGCCACCAGATCGATCGGATCAAAGCCGCATTCACGGGCTTCTGCCTCGTGCTTAGCGTTTCCACGCTTGTAAAGAAGTCCGCCATGCACGCGAGGATGCAAAGTTTTTACACGGCCTTCGAGCACCTCAGGAAATGCGGTGAAACTCGATATCTCGCGGACAGGAATTTTTTCTTTCCTCAACAGGACCGCTGTTCCGCCTGTGGAAATGATGTCTACGCCCTGGCCTTCCAGCGCGCGAGCAAACTCAGCGATGCCGGTTTTGTCAGAAACCGAGATGAGAGCGCGGCGAATTTTCATAAAGACGTTAAAGCGTTGAAGGGTTGGAGCGTTGAAGCGGCAAACATGGAATAAGCGGGCCTCCGCTTCAACGCTTCAACGCTTCAACCGTTTAACGCTTCAACGATCGAGCAAGACGTTCTTGGCCACAGGATACAGCACCGGGCAGCAGCCGATGGTTTCGCAAAATGCCTTGCTGAAATGACTCAGGCTCGAATAGCCCACTTCTGTCGCGGCTTCGGTGACGTTGTAACGCCCGGTGCGCAACAACTCGGCCGCGCGTTCCATGCGAACATTTCGCAAGTATTGCGGGATTGTGTGACCCACTTCACGCGAAAAAATTCTGCTCAAATAAAACGGGCTGCAGCCGACCTCTTGCCCCAGCATTTCAAGCGTCGGCGGGTTCGCCAGATCCCGCGTGAGAATTTCCTTCACCCGCTCCACTCGTTCGCGCGCAAGGCGCTTCTGACGCATGCAAAAGAATTCAGGATCCTTCGGCGCAAAGAAAAACTGCGCCATGAGCTCCAAAGCTTTGCCTTGATACCAGAGAACCTGCGCTGCTTTGGCGACCGGCGGCTCTGTCAGGCTCGCCACTACGCTGCGTTGCTGCATCGTCATTGGACGCGCGGGTGCGACCACGTTCTCCTCCTTCTTTCCGAAAAGGATGCGGCGAATCTCAGGTTCAAGATCGCTTTCGTTCTGTGCCAGTTCGGTGCGCAAATGCTCGCGCGAAAATTCGAGCGTCACGAATTGGTGATGATCGTGTGCGCGCCGTGACGCGGGCAACGGTGCATCGGCAAGCGCATAATAGCCGCAATTGCCCGGCAGATAATCGCTGCGCGTGCCGCCAACTCCCCCAACCGCTCCATGTCCGTTAAGGTTCAGGCAAAATTCCAGGCTGTTCGGATGAAACGTGCGTCCCCAGTTAAACGAACGCTCAATGCGAAAATCGTGCCATTCGATCGCGACGCCAATCTTGTCGACATCTCCGTACAACGGACGCCATCCGTCTTTCACTTCGCGCCATGCAGCTTGTTCCGCTGCGCAACCAGGGTTCATCTTGGGTAAATTACGGGTGCTGTTGTGGAAAATGCAAGGGAGGTTTGACTTCCTTTAACGCATCGCGGTCCCACTTTCCCAAAATTGACGCCGCGTCGTACGTGCTCTGGGCGAACTCGAGCAGGGCTTCATCCGGTTTCTCGGCCGTGCGCACCGCGTCATATGGCAACATGAACTCCCGCAAGTTGGGTTCGTAGAAGGCTGCTGCCGGCTGGACCTTCGCTTCCTTAAATCCCGGTGGTTCGGGATAGGCGTACGAGTAAAAAATCGGCGTCGCCGCTGCGGTGTTCCCAGGCCAAAAACCGAGGCTGCTCACCTCCTGACAATACGCCTCTCGCGTAACTGCATCGGGAAGGTGCGGGATCCCGCCGGGATGCGGCGGTGCCGGTCGACCGGAAAACCGTGTGACCGCCAGATCGAAACTGCCCCAGAAGAAATGCACCGGACTGCATTTGCCACAAAAACGCGCTCGGAACTCCTTGAACACGCGATCGCTCTGCATCAGAACCCGCCAGAATCGATTGGCGTATTCTCGATCGTAAGATCGGTGTTCTTCATCTTCATCGAACGGAATCGGGTTTTGAATCTCGTTAGGCATCTTGTTAATCGTTACCGCCAGATGAAGCTCGTCGAGAGACCTCATCACTGCCCGGTAGAAATCGGCAACCGAGCGCGGCTTTAATTCAACCGTTCGCCGGTCCCCATCGCTCGTGTCGATGTGGAGTTGGGGATCAATGAAGTCAAAGGTGATTTCGAACGTCCGTACCCCGTACGGGATCGGGGAAGTCGTTAGGCCTCGCGAAGTTACGTAGAGCGTCACGTGCCACGAGTGGTTCGTCCACGGGGTCAGCGTCAGGCGAATTTTCCCCACGATCTGCGTCCACATGTGCAGCGTCGTCGCGGTATCCTGCCATTCTGCAAAGGGCAGAGCCGGCCACCCGTTAGATACGTCCTTCATTGTCTTCCTACTCCCGGTTAATGAAATCGGAAAATGATCGCCTTACTTTATCGAACATCCCGCGGGCTTCTTCCTGTGCTCTGTTGAAACTGTGCTTGATCGATCGTTTCGCGTTTCTGATGACGCCAGTTACATTTCCCTGCTCATAGTCGCCTTCGACGTCTTCCATTGTGGCCCCAGCAAACATCCCCTCAGTTCGCCTCACCGTGCCTCGGGTCCCGCCTATGTAAATCGTGCCGACGGGACGTGACGACCTGTTCCGGAGCGTCACAACCCACATCGGTTCGCCGCGCTCGTCTGCGCGCAACGTGTAATCGGCTGTTGCAAAACTCGCGTGTGATGCCTCGGCCGTATGACTCGCCACCGCGTACGCGCCGCTGGAATCCAGGTTTAACCGGGAAATGTCGATCGTCGCTCCTTCAGTGGAACCTGCCACGTCGCGGTCTGCCTCGTCGTCGGAATCAATTCTGCCATCAGCAACTTGCAATTCACGCAAGCCGCCGCCCTGCGGATCTTCCACGACAATTTTCCATTTCTCGGGTTGCGGATCGCCCTTGGTGCCACGAATCGACACAATTTGCTGTAGCGCGTCGCGACCGAATTCGTTCCCGAGTACACGCAACGCCTCGTACGCAGTAGCCTTTTCTTCAGCCCTAACCGGCGTTGTCAAAAGCAAAAGCCCAACCCACACTCGCCACATCCAGCAAAATTGAACAGTGCTTTGACTGACTGTCCATCGGCTTTTTGCGCT
>Ga0070688_100000678_pt1 | contig 16962 bp, 16 predicted proteins | sample KBSS13HmetaG_FD_64679 | JGI IMG/M metagenome (GOLD analysis project Ga0070688, IMG submission 64679) | Switchgrass rhizosphere microbial communities from Kellogg Biological Station, Michigan, USA - KBS S1-3H metaG | ecosystem: Host-associated > Plants > Roots > Rhizosphere ...
CCCGCGACGGGGCGGCTTGGTGATCCGCGGCGGTTGGCGGTCGTTCTTGTCGTACTTCCCGGGGTTGGCCCGGGCGTGGCAATTATGCACGTGCCCCCCTTGTCGTTCGCGATCCTTTGCGTGGCTTGCCGGATGGTTTATGGGCAAACGCCGAATAATAACGCACGGTTTTGGTCGACACCTTGAGCTTGCGCTCGATCTGCGAGTAGGAAAAGCCGGCCTTGCGCAAGAGGTATACCTTGATCCCGGCGATAAGACGCGGACCGAGGAGTCGTTTAAAGTCGCGCCACTCGGTCGTCGCGAATTGATAAAGTTCTTTATCCACGGTTCGCCCTCCTTGATTGCCTTTTGACTTGGTTGCGTTTCTTACGGGCGAGCTTTTGCTTTTTGGTCATAAAGCCGCGGGCGGCGAGCATACGTTGACGCATGGGACGAGTTTTGTATGCGAAAGTAAAGCTATCATCCAAAAAAAATAGCATATGCTACTCACCTGCTACTCGGTTGCTACTCACTTGCTACTTTTCGGCGGAATGTCCGGCAAATCCCCTATAAAGCGAAGCCCGGATAAAAATCCGGGCCGTGATAAACGTGATAATCTATGATTTACTACAAAAACAAATATAAAAAAAATCCCGGCGGATTCCCGCGCCGGGACGATAACGGCTCATAAGTGTCGGCCCTTATTTGCCCGTTATAAACTGGACGGTTTGAAATACCCGCTCCCAAATTAAACAAAAAGCCCCGATTGTTAAAACAACCGGGGACACAATTCCATGAAACCATTAAATCAGTAATGAAAAAATCAAAATCGAATAGGAGACCGGTAAAGTATGAGTCTCATCGGACCCACACAAGACCAAGTTATCCACAACCGGGGGGCAAATTGTTAATATTTTATCTAACAAAATATCGTTATTTGGAAAATTTTACCCCGCAAACTTATGAGCAAAGAGTCGCAATCCGCCCTCACGATCGTCCGCAAAGCGCGCGAGGACGTGAAGCAAGTCCTTTCAGGTCCGCGCTTTATCAATAACCTTCTTGAGATTAACGGATGGTTTCACAAAATCGAGCAGCGGTTAATCATGATCGGCGCCCTGCTTCCCGAAACGGGCGGGGCCGTGGTCCGGGAGACCATGAAGCACAAGCCGCTCACCCGTGTACTGGACCGGGCAATCACGCCCCGGCCGGAAATCACGGACGAGGAGATCGTCGCCAAAAAGGAGGAGCTTATCACGGACATAAAAAAGGACGTGATCCCGGCCGATGAGCTGAAAAAAATGAAGTACCGGGAGGCGGTCAATAAACTTTATGCCCGGATCGGGCGCATGTCGCCGACGTCCGTGCTAAACAACTACAAATCGGATTATGATATCAAGGTCTTGCGCGGCGTGGCCCGGATTGCCGGCCTCGCGGACTATGAGACCGCCGAGTTGACAATGGCTTTTGTCGATCAAATAAATGAGGCGATCCGTAAGCAAATCGCGGACGCCGATCAGCAAAAAGTCATCGACAAGAGCACGCTCAAAAAAGTCGGCGTCGGTGGGATCGAGTCGATCGTCGTGGTGACGCAAGAGCAAATCGAGGACGACCCGGAACTGGAGACCCTTGGGGCCAAGGCCGGCGATACCGTCGGGATCGACAAAAAGACCAAGAAAAAAGTCCTCAACCCCTCAACCAAATAAATGCGCGTTCGCATCAATACCCGGGAGATCACGCTCCCCGATAATAAAAGCGAGGTGACACTTGGCCAACGCTTGGACTTTCAAACCGAGCACGGTGATTTGCTGGATAAGATGGCCGACTCAATCTCGAAAATGGAGGACGCCCCGGATAAGGAGGTCGAAGTGCTGGAGTTTTATTTCGAGAAGGTTTTTCGCGTGTTTTCGTTTTTCTCCGGTGTCCCGGTCGATGACTTGCGCGATGGCCGCCATATCGATAAAATCTTATTTTTTTATAATGCTTCCCTCGCTGCATGCGTGGAGCCGCGGGACGACACGCTCGAGCTGCGCGGGGCTTATACGTTCAAGGGTGAACGGTGGGAATTACCCGCGCCCGAACTCAAGCAAGGGGACCCGATGACGTTTGGCGAGGTGATTGACCCCAAGCAAATGACCAAGGATGCCTTTACCTTGGGGCTCGGGGAGTGGTACGCACTCTTGCGGATTTGCGCGGTATTTCTGCGCCGCCCCGGTGAGCCATATGAGGAGGCGTTTTTGTTTGAAGGATCGGACCGGGTGAAAATGATGCGCGACCTTCCGCTTGCAATTGCGGAGGAGGTCGCTTTTTTTTTGAGTCGCTCGATCACTTCCTGCGTGAGTCGTTCGATGTATTTAAACGCAGTAAAGCCAAGGGAGCGGGCCGGTATACCAAGCTCCATTTCGATCGGTATGGGTGGGTCAACTTCCTTAAAACGATTGCCGCGACCAAGGTTTTTGACATACCGGGAAGCGGCTTGAACTCGATCGACTGCGCGCGCAAGGCGCGGGCGTTCGACGTTTTGATCTATGCCAGTGAGGAAAAAAGTCTCGGCGAAGCGCAAAGCCTCGATTTTGAGGAGGAGCTCCGCAAGCATCGATAAAAAAGTAAATATTTTATGAACGACCAACAAATCCGCCAACAAGCCCGCGATCGCAATATGGCCGAGATAGCACTGGAGGGCGAAATGCGCAAGCGCGCACTGGACAAAATGAAGGCCACCCCATTCCCGGGCGAGCGCATGAGTGAATTTTTCCGCGGCAAGGCAGCCAAGATTATGATGAAAACCGCGCCCCTGCATTACAAGTATGATCTCCAAAGTTTTGCCGACGTCATCGCAACCGATCCGGTTTATGAGACCGTCACCTATTTCCAGTATGGGGTACTTACGAGCGGCCTTGAAGCGATCACCCCGGAGGACCTCGGCTTCACCTCGCGCAAGCAATACAAGCAATTTATCCTCGAGGAGTGCCTCCCTCATATCAAATTTTGGAATGAGCAGCTCAAGAAATGGGAGGATGAGTTCAAGCACGAGATACTTGCGGAGGCCCGCATGAAAGCGGCCGCGATGCAAGACAAGGAAGATTTTAACAAACAAATTGCCAAAGCATGATCGGATTGCCATTTATAACCGAGCTTTTTCAATCGATCCTCACCCAATCGCGGACCGTACAAGGGCGCCTCTTTTACCTCGCGCGCGGCGGGGCGGAAGTGAACGCGGAGGATTTTGACGCCGTCATTAGCCAATCGTTTGAGTCGCCCGCGGATAAAAAGTACCCGGTCGCGTTCTTACTGCCACCACTTTCGCGCGGCTTTTTTACCGATGCGGGTGGGGAGTGGGAGACCTACAATGTGACCATGTTCTTTTTGACCTCGACCTTTTACGATGCGGACGGGACCAAGGCGGTTAATCCGGATACGCAAACCTCCACGCATACGATCCAACACGACCAACACGATTGCGGCCGCGCGGCGCGCAATTTTATCCTCGTACTGGACCGGATATGCCGGGGCCGCGGACTTGTGCAACGGAAAATCCAATACCTCGGCAAGGATGCGGTACTTGTGTCGCCGGTGGCGCTGCTTGGTGTCGACCGCCTGAGTGGCGTGCGGCTGGACTTTCCGATCCGGGTATTTAATGGCTGCACGCTCGAGGATTATTCAATCGACGGGATCGAGGAGATTGTCGTGCCACAAGACGATCCGCATCCGGAGCATTAATAAAATGGGTAAAAACCGTGACGATATTATCATCGATTGGGCGCGCTTGGGCGATCGCTATTACTGGAGAAATTTACTTGTTGCCGTGATTGCGCTGCGCGCATTCGATATATCAAAAGTTCATTTGCAATGAGAGATCGAGATAAAGAGTTTATAAAGCTTGTTGACCGGATGCAAAAAGCGGTTTGGCGCGATTGGAAACGAGTGGAAATCGCACGTCATCAGGCCGTGAACGAGGCGGCACGGCGAGCGAACAAGCTCACCACATTTGACGGAATATTTAAGCAAATAAAAAACAACAATATGCCAGTAAAAACCAAGCCACCCGTCCCGCGCTTTGAGATCGTACGCGGCAAGGGCAAAGCCGCCAAGGAGTTCTTTTGGAGGTTCATTTCCCGCAATGGCAAGGAGCTCGCGCGCTCCTCGGAAACGTACAAACGTCGGGCCGGCGTCATGCGGTCGATCAAAGCCACGACCCGGGGCGGCGATCCCATAATCGATCCGACCAAATGAAAAACAAAAGCCAATACCCGCTCGGCTTTGAAGGGGTAAAGGTCCCGGAGCCCTTGCCAAGCATGCCGATGCCCCTGCCATCCAAGTCGATCCCCGTGCCGCCAAGCGTGCCGGTCGGCTCGATAATGGTGCCCATGGAAAAAATGAAAGCGATGCAAGATTATGCCAAGGAGCTTCACAAAAAGTACCCTAAGATGAAACAAGCGCGCGTCATGCGTAAAGTGTGCGCGCGTTTTCATATTAAACTCGTCACGAAATGAGCGCGACCGATAACAACTTTGATATGCTCGCCCCCAAGCATTTAGAATTGATAATGCGCCCGGGGGGCCTTGAGACCGCGCAACCAAACTCCCCCAAGCCCGCGATCCGCGCGTATGTCATGCAGCTCGCCGCGATTTACAAGGAATATTTCGACCCGACCTTCGACGACTCATGCCCGCATTGCCTGAACCGGATGATCGAATATTTCCGGCGCCGCCGGCAAAAAAAGGTGACCGATGATATGGGTCGCCGCAAGCGCGCGGAGATGATCCCCGCCGCCGACCGGAATGATATCCTTGACACGGGTATCGTGACCCTCGCCCGGCCCTTGCACACCGATGAGGCGATGCATTATTTGACCATCATATGGCAAACCCACATCGATCCGACCTTTCGCGGGGATTGCGATAAATGCTTTGCCACCGTGTTAAAAGAAATGCGCGCAATGCTGCCATTTTTAAAGGAGTTGCGCGAGAATGAGGGACTTTTAAAAAGCTTGGAGTAATGAGTAAAGCCGTGGCCGATATCTTCACGCTTGCGAGCGAGTTTTTAAACAACCTCCTCCGGGCGGAACTTGTCGCCCAAGGCCACCACTTGACCGGTGCCCTCGAGGCCTCGATCAATGCAGTCACAAGCGCGAAGGGGTCGACCGATACGCTGGAGGGCTTCTCGCTTTATTATGCGCAATTTGTCAATAAAGGATTTCCCGCGTCGAGTGCCACGTTTAAACAAGTCCCTTTCCTTGTCCGGTATTTTCAAGAGCGCGGGCTCGATCCCAAGGAGGCAGTGTCGGCCGCCTTTGCCACGGTCAAGACGTGGATGGTGCAAGGGATGCCGACGAGCGCGAGCCGCGTGTTTTCGGAAACGGGCAAGCGGACGGACTTTATCGAGGAGACCTTCACCAAGCATGCGGCCGAAATCGATGAGTTTATCCTGCGCAAAGTCGATGACTATATCGAGCAATTATTCCAACAAGAAAAATCGGAAACAATTTAACCATGTGCGGGATATGCGATGAGAAAGAGAAAAAAAACAGGGCAACTAAATTAAAGAAAATGGCAGCCAAAAAAACCAACCAAGGACAAAACGGACCGGATGATCGCAAGGCGGTCGGCATCCCGGGCGTGCCCCTAATGACGGACGCGCAACGCGCGACGATCAAGGCGCGCGCGGACGGAGTCAAAGCGGTGGCCGATGAACTAAAAAAGAAGTACTCCCCGCAAGGCCTCGAGATCACGCCCGGGACGGGCGGCATGCTCAAAGTCACCGCCCAATTTATGCGCGGGCATTGTCTATATACCCTTATGAAGCAACTCCCGGCCGAGCGGCTCGCCGACGTGGCGGCCATTTTGGACCAAGCGATCGCCTTCAAACCTCAAAAAAAATAAACCGATGAAAACGCTTTTACTTTTTATTTCAATCCTTGCCGGCCTCCTCGCGGGCGCGCAAGTGCAAGTCGTCACGCTGAACGGTTCGGCCTCCAGTGATCCGGATGGTACGATCGCGAAATATAAATGGACGCAAGTCGGCACGACGCCGACCGTATGCAAGATCGCAAACGATACGCTCGCCGTGACGACCGTCGTCCCGGCCAACGGGGCGCAGTGGGTGCCCGGTGTGTATACGTTCCGCCTGCAAGTCACGGACAACCTTGGCGCGTCGATGACGGACGATATGACGGTCACGTGGACCGCACCCAAGCCGGTCGTCGATGCGGGCGTCGGCCAAACGATCACCCTGCCAATTGCAACCGTGACGCTTAAAGCCACGGCGACCGCCGCCCTTGGTATTATCAAGACATGGGCATGGACGCAATCCGGTGGGCCGGTGACGGGTATATTTTCGCGAAAAGATACGAGCACGGTGATTGTCTCCGGCCTCTCCGCCGCGGGGGTGTATACCTTCAAGGTCGCGGTGACCGACAATTTTGGCCAAGCCTCCGTCGATTCGATGCAAGTCACGGTCAAGGCGGCCAATGTGGTCCCACGTTCGGACGCCGGACCGGACCAAACGATCACCCTGCCACTCCAAGCGGTTGCCCTTGGTGGGTTTGATACCCCGCCCAAAGGTGCGGCGATCGCATGGCGAAAGCTTCGCGGCGGCACGGCGACGATTGTCGACCCGACCGCAAGCTTTACAAAGGTTATTTATTTACAAAAAGGGTCCTATCTATTCGAGAAGGCCGTCACCTCCGGGGACTTAACCGCCCGCGATGTGGTGGCGGTGACCGTGCGCGGCCGGTGTTCGTGGTTTGCTTCGCACTTTTTGGGGTGCAAAGGATAGCCCGCGCAAAGATATTACGCCGAAAAAGGGCAACGAAATAGCGGCCGACGGGGGTGAGCCCTCCCGCGGTCGCGATATTTGAGCCGCTCAAATTAATTTCTAATTATGCCCATTGGTAGTATCGAAACCCAACCCGCCGCCGCTTCCGTTTATGCCGCATACCGGCCGATCTATTTCGCGGCCACGGCCACGGCCACGGCGGGCGGAGTACCGCCGGCCGTTTATTGCGATATCTACTTTGGGGGCGTCTTTTACAAAACCTTGAGCAAGACCGCCTTTGCCGAGCCCGGCCTTTACGAGTTTGACATCCAAGATGCCGCCCAAGAATACCTCGGAAAATTTATTGCCGACAATGGTGGCGGTGCCTTTGTCGATGCGCTGCCACTTGTAACCGAGTGTTATGTCATGATCCGTTCATCCGGCTTTGATGACCAAGGGTATATTTTGCCGGAAGGCACCGCCCCGATCCAAGCGACCGGTGATACGGCCGCGGTGGCGGGAAGTGGCGGCACGACCTCCAACACGTTTACGATTGTCAATTCCGCGCTCCAACACGACCAAGCGTATGCGGTGGCTAATGCGCTGGCCGGCTTGTGGGCGCGCTTTAATGCCGTTTTGAGTACGTGGGGCGCGACGACCTACCCACTCACCCACCGACCAAGCAAGTACAAGGTGTGCGCGGATGATTCCGACTATTTTCCGATCCTGACCGATGATACGCCCGCGGGGCTCATTTTGCATTACCGGTCGAAAGACTCGGCCGATTTCACCGACTCGGCGAGCGAGATCATTTGCAACCCGGTCGGCACCCTCCCGTCCTCCCTTCCCAATGCCGCCTTGGGTGTGCCCTATAATTTTATTTTTCCCTTGTCCGGCTCGGCGCCGTTTTCGCTCGATGCGTTTGTCGGACCGGTGTGGATGAGCGCCTCGATCGATGGCAGCAATAACCTTGTTTTATCCGGTACCCCGGGCATTGCCGATGTGGGCACCGGGATCGTGGTCCAAGTGACGGTCACCAATTGCGCGGGCGGCGATTCGGCCGGGATCGATACAACGCTCACGGTCTTGAGTTGCGCGGCGGTCGCGGTCGGGGCGTATGCGTTCCCCGATGCGAAGGCGGATCAACCGTATCTCTATATCATACCACTCACGGGCGATGCCCCCTTTGAGCTGGACGGCTCAACCGTACCCGCGTGGATGACGGTCACAATTGTCGGCTCGACCGTGCAATTCACGGGCACGCCGGCCAATAGCGACACCGATACGGGGGTCACGGTTGCGGCGACGATCATCAATTGCTTTAGTAATTATACGGTAAACGTCTCCGACACAATCGACGTGCTCCCCTCCGACAATTTTGTCCTCAATGCGGCCTTTAATTTCCGGATCGATACGGTCACCGGGGACGGTGTCCCGGGTGGCGCGGGTCCGACGCCGCTCAATGGTACGAAAAAGACCCACCAAATCGGCGGCGCGGGTGGGAGTTACCTCGTGATTGTGACCGGGACGATCGTCACCACGACCAAGATCACCGCCTACTTGAATGGGACGCCGGTCGATTGCGTGGTGATCGGGACCGTGGTGGGGACGGTAATCACGGCCGGCGGATATGCGCTCGACGTCCCGGCATTTACGGAGGATGATGAGGTCCGCTTCTCGGTTGAAAGTGGAGTGTGTACGGTTTAAAAATAAAATGAACTTATGCCATATAAAGCTTGGTATATTCCGAACGGCCCGAAAAATTTGGCCGCCTTTTTCCCGGACGTGGACTTTTCCACGGTGGCCGAATATTACCTCGAAGTCGTGGGCGGGAGCGGCACGATCGCGACCACGCCAATGAACCAACTGGACGGCGAGTGTTGTGGCGATCGCGTGCGCATCCATTTCCTCAATTACCTTGGTGCGATCGACGCGATTAATTTCAAGCTCGATGAGGAGGAGTTCGAGGCCAAGTCCGATGACTTTACCCGCCCGCAAGCTTATCCGTACGTCACGCGCACGCCTGCGCCGGTCGATGGACCGGACATTGATAAATCCCTCCACTTTCATGGGCGGTTCAATGTGACGGCAAATAATACCTTGAATTTACTGTGCAATGATTACCCGCCGGAAGAAAACGGCTGGATCGATGAGGTCCTTGCCTCCCCGCTTGCGTGGATCGAATGGCCGGGCGATAGTGGGCAAGACCTTGAGCCCGGGTACCTCCCGATCGTGATCCAAGACGCACGGATCAAAAACAAGACCTCCGGTGATCCGTGGGTCAATTCCGTGCCCGTGTCTATCCAATACTCTCACGATAAAGTCATTATCCGCAATTAATGCCACTCAATCGCTATATCAAAATTTATATCCAAGGCCAACGCCTTGACGTCGGGAAAATCGAGGAGCTTCCGCTCACGTTAAACTATGCGCTGGAGGACCGCGAAAACTACCAACAAAAAAAGTCCTCGACCGCCTACAATATCACCCTTCCTGCCACGACGGTCAACGATAAAGTGGGCAATACCTTCCATAATCCCTCGATCGATGACCTCTCCGATGGCCAAGTCTTTCGCAATAACCGCCCGGCACTGATTGAATGCAATGGCCAAGAGTTGCTCGTCGGCAAGGCCTTCCTTGTCGCCGCCCGCCACGCGTCCACACCGGTCGACTATACATTCAATTTTTACGGCAATAACGGCGATTGGTTAATCGATCTCAAGGAGACCACGCTTTTCGATTGCTATCAAGATATTTCCTTTGTCTTTACCAAGGAACTGATTGTGAACTCATGGGACTTTGATGGCTCCGACACGTTCCGCGATGCGCCGTACGTGTTCGCCCCTGTCCGGTACGGGGAGGCGCTGGCCTCCTTTCAAATTGTCGACCCGGTGAGTGGCTCGGTCACCTCCACGATCGATGACTACAATATGACGCCCGACTATATGAAGCCGTCCATGAGCAAGTATTGGACGATCGTGCGCGGGTTTAAACTCCTTGGCTACCGCGTGCAATCCGATTTCATGGACCTCGAGTACTTCCGCCGGCAAGTCATGCCATGGACGTGGGGCGCGTTCCTGACTTCGCCCGATACCCAACTGGAAAACCTTGATTTTCTTGCCAAGGGTGTGCGGGAGATCAATAACCTGAACGACGACGGCGAGTATGTGGGCTTTACCGCGATTATGGACGCCCTTGCATATAATGATTCCTACAATGGCGCCTTTGACAATCAAAACGTGTACTCGTACAATACGACGACCTACGAAATGACGTGGGTATACAAACCGGACTTTAATTACGGGACCTTGGTCGCGGTTTTTCACCTCCTGCTTTTTGTCAATGCGACGGCGACCAAAAATTCGGACGTCGAACTCCGCGCGCAGTGGTTTCTCAATGGCGTGCGCGTTATGCACGACCCGGATAATGGCAATGGTACGGAGCTTGTCAATCTCGATGCGCCCTCGCTTGGCCGGGTGAACTTTATCGGGCAAGTCGATGACTTTGCCGAGTTTACCGTCAACCCGGGCGACGTGGTCACGGTCAAACTGTACGGGCATGTCTTTAATTCCGGAAGCGGATATGGCGCCCTGCATATTAACCTTGACGCCTTCGAGCTCGATTACTTCCGTATCCCGCTTGGCGGGACGATCAATTTTGCGAACTATACCGGCTTTAAAAAGTGGAAGTTCTTGGATTTTCTGAGTGGCGTGATCGATGAGTTTAACCTATGCGTCGGCACCGATCCGATCAATAAGGTCGTTTACTTTGAACCAATGCACCCGTTTTTCCTTGGGACCGATCCGCTCACTTTCGAGCTTGGTCCGGACGGCGCACCGATCGCGTGGTTTAACGGGAAGTATCTGGATTGGGGCGGGAAGCAAGACCTTGCCAAGGTGAGTGAAATGCAACTTTTTTCCGACTATGAGCGGGAGGTGTCGTACCGGTACAAGGACGACCCGGCCGATGGTTCGCTCAAAGTCGTGCAAGACCGGAATGTCAACAAACTCGCCCTTGCCAAGTACGTCTTTCCCGACCGGTTCAAGGCGGGCAAGCGCGAGATCGAAAACCGGTTTTTTGCCCCGACCATGCATATGGATTTCGTCGTCTGGAAAGGCCTCTCCGCCGATCCGGCATACGTGCCGCAAATCGTGATCCTCATGCCGGAAAACATTGCCAACACGTCGGCCGATGCGGCGCAAAATACGTTCATTCCAAAGTCGTGCTATTACAAAGGCGCGGATAATACGATCGGCTGGATTTTCGACGGCGAGCAAGTGCGGGGCTTCCCCTTTATGTTTGCCGTCCATTACCGGCCGGGTGGCGAGCTCGACCCGGTCCTCTCGTACGCCGATGAGATCATTAACCCCGACCCAACCGAGCCGGTCAAGATTATCTCGCGCGGGCTCCTGCGCCGCTTTCACCTCCAACGGTTGGAAATTATGCGCAATGGCCAGTATTACCGGACGTATTTTAAGCTCAACAATAATGACCTTGCCCGCTTCCTGCACCGTGAGCACATCCTGCTCAAGGGGCAACGGTGGGAAGTGATCGAAATCAATAATTATCATCCGCTCAAGGAGGAGTCGACCGAGGTCCTCTTGCGCAAACATTCACCTTTAACCCGACCCTTGCCGGTCACGACGCCATAAATGCCCGACGATAAAATATATCCCGACCTCTCCAATGACCGCTTTGATATCCGCTATCATCAATTACGGATACTTGGCTCGGACGTGCGGCGGGCAACTTCGCCCGGGCGGTATGGGACGGGCACCTCATCCACCCCGATCCCCGACGATGGTGGGGCGTCAAACGTGGATAGCGGCTCGAGCTCGGGCGGTGGCGGGTCCACGGGCGGATCGACCGGCGGATCGGGTGGCGGTGGCGATAGTGGGATCGTGATCCCGCCGACGGACTGCAATAAAAAAGCATGGGGCAATATTTCACAAGCGGGCGGTGGCGATCCGACGCTTTGGTATTGCGAAAACACGATCGGGACGATCACATGGACGCGCGACTCGACCGGTACATACATCGGCACCTCGGCCGGCTTGTTCCCGGAGGGTCGGACGTGGCTCGATATAAACAAAGACCGGTTTTTATCATTGAGTGCGCCCGGGGTGCATGGCGAGTATGCATTCAAATGGATTGACGTGAACACCGTGCAACTCCAAACCTTTAACGCGGATACGGACGGGCTCGCCGATGATCTCTTGCAAAATCTCTCGTTTGAAATCCGGACGTGCTGCGATACCACGCCCGTCGTGGAGGAATGTTGCGAGGTCGATGTTTTAAGTATAACCCCAATAATTGAATAAATGGCGACGTACTACATATCACCCGCGCCCGCTGGCAATGACACGAACCCCGGGACCATTGGCTCGCCCTTTCTCACGCTCTTGAAGGCGGAGACCGTGGTGGCCCCCGGCGATACGGTCTTGATCGCGGACGGCACGTACGCCGGCCTTGCCGCCACGTTTACCGCGGGCACCGATGCGGCTAACCGGATCATCTTCCGCGCGCTTAATCCGGGGGCGGTCTTTCTGTACGGCTCGATCACATGCACGCACGACTTTCGCACATGGGATGGCTTTGCCTTTAACAATGTCGCCGACCGCGCCTTTGATGTGGTCGCCTCTGACAACCGGCTTTTAAATATCACGATCAATATCAATTACGGGGTGGGGTATGGGATCAAGATCGGGATGGATGCCAATACCGGGGGCGAAGGCTCAAACCGGAATTTTATTGATAACCTCCGGATTGTGTCCACGTACGCGGGCGCGCAAACCGTCCACGGGGTACTTTTTGGCGGTGGGGGCACGCAAAACAAAATCCAAAATTCGTATTTTCAGAATGTATACTACGGGATCGTGGATAAAGTCGATAGCGATACCGATGTATGGAATTGCGTCTTTAATTTCACGATTGCCGGCCTTTATACCGCCATTTATTCGAAAGGCAGCACGGACGGGCGGTACCTACACAATACGTTCCGCATGACGGGGAGCGGCTACGGGGTACTGATGGCGCCAAGCGATGGCGGCGCGCCGCAATCCGATGGTGCGACGATTGAAAACAATATTTTTATTAAAGGCCCGGATATTGCCATGTATAATGCGGGCACCGGCACCTTTATCTCCGACTACAACCTTTACCAATATTCGGCCGGCGGTTATGTGTTTTTGACCCTCACCGGATATAATTCCCTTGCAAGCTGGCAAGCGACCGGGCACGACTCGCACTCCCTCGCCGCGACCCCGCTTTTTGTCAACGCAAGCGGCCTTTTAACCGAGCTTGATGACTATAAACCGACGAGCAGCTCGCCCGTAATTAACGCGGGCGTGACGAGTGTGCGCACGCTCGATGCGGGCGGTAATTCCATTACGAGCCAACCCGATATCGGCCCATGGGAATATTTACCGACCGGGACGATCTATTGGATCGCCACCGACGGGGATGACGGCAATGATGGCCTTTCGATATCGACGCCATGGCAACACATTGAAAAAATTAACGCGATCGATCTCCAGCCGGGCGATGTGGTAAATATCCGCGCCGGCACCTACGACTCGTATGCGCCACTTTTTGCCGGGTCAACGAACAACGTTTTAATTAACAATAAAAGCGGCACCTCCGGTGCCCATATAATTATCCAAGGTTATCCGCCCGACTTTACCGGCGGCGGCCGCGTGATTTATAATTGCCTGAATGAAGCGCGCACAAGTGGCGCGATTGGTATTCATACGCTGGACTCCTCCTATATTGATTTTTTCCGCATTTCCGTAATTGGACCGGCCCAAGAAGTGGGCGGCGGCTCCGGCACGTATGCCGCGGCGTGGTGGTTTGACTCCAACACATCGGACACCAATATCACGGCCACCAATTGCGAGGCATCCTTCTCAATGACCGGCTTCCGGTTGGATAACGTTAATAATGTCACGTACAATGATTGCGACGCTCACGATATTGATGATCCGTATACGGGCGCCCCGACCGGTCCGCACAATAACTCCGATGGTTTCTCCCGCACGAATGCGCTCAATACCGCAACCGGGACGGTTTACAACCGTTGCCGGGCATGGTTTTGCGCGGATGATGGATGGGATTGCTTCGATACCTCCGGCACGATTACTTATAACGGGTGCTGGAGTTTTTACAATGGCTTTGACTCGGGGCTCACCCACCTTGGCGATGGCAATGGCTTTAAAATGGGGGGCTCGAACTCAACGGGCTTTACTCGCTTTGCCCGCAAAAATCTCGCATTCGGTAACTATGCGAATGGATTTGACCAAAACGCGGGGAATTTTATCGCCGAATTTTTTAATAATTCATCGATCCAAAATGGATTAAACGATTGGAAGTATGGCTACAATCCGCCCCTTGCCCATAAGTTTCGCAATAATCTAAGCTACGGCAACGCGAGCATTGACGGGGCAACCTCCGACGCGGACTTTTGGGACCCGAACGATCATAATTCATGGAATGGCGGGGTAACCGTCACGGCTGACGATTTTGTCTCCCTTGACGGTAGCCAACTTTATGGCGCGCGTACGGCAAGCGGCGCGCTTCCGACCATTACCGCCTTTCACCTTGCCGAAGGCAGTGACTTGATCGATGCGGGGATCGATGTGGGACTCGCCTTCAATGGTCTTGCCCCCGATATGGGTGCCTTTGAATTTGGCGAAGCCTTGCCCCCGGAGGAGGGGACGGTCACCGGTCTTTCGATCGCATTTGCCCCGTGTTCGGCCGCCCCGGATGGTGGGTATCGGGTCTTTTACCGCGTGGCGGGCGACTCGGATTGGATTGACGGGGGGATATTTATGGCCTCCCCGGCGGTAATCACCGGCCTTTCCTACCCGACCGGGACCACGTTCGAGGCGCAAGTCTTTGCCGCGGATTGCGCGCCCGGATCAAGTGGCGGCGACTCATCCGGCGGCTCGAGTGGCGGATCAAGTGGCGGCGACTCGGGTGGCGGATGTATCCCGATCGGGACGATCGAATTTGTACTCCCGGACGGCGTTGTCGGCGTGCCCTATGAGTATCGACAAAGCTTGGACGTTGACGGCGCAACGCCGCCTTTTGATGTAATTATAACGAGCAAACCCGATTGGATGAGCATTACCGTTGACCCGGACACGAACGAGATTGTGTTTAGTGGCACGCCGGACACGGAAGTAATAAACGCGGAGGTAAATTTCACGATTACCAATTGTGAGGAGGCCGGATTTTTGGAAGTGGGAACGTTTATTTCTGTTTCCGGCGGTGGGTTCGCGGACGCGGGCGACGACCAAATTATTTGTTCGGACACGACGGCGACACTTGCCGGCTCGATCGGGGGCACGGCCGATAACGGGATATGGACAACGGACGGCGATGGAACGTTTGACGATGATACGTCGATGACCGCGGTCTATACACCGGGCGCGGGCGACATTATTTCGGGCGTTGTAACGCTTACATTGACCGCCTATCTTGGAGCTTCGCCACTCGTGTCGGACGATATGCTGCTCATCATATTTGCGACGCCGGTCGATGCGACTTTTGACTACACCAATCCAAACCCTTCGACTCAATATTGCCGCTGCGAACCGTCCAACCCGTCGTGTATTGGCAATCCGATTTCGCCAAACGCGGTGCAACCGGGCGGACTATACACGGCCATTACGCCCGGGCTTTTGTTTTTCGATAGCGGCGCGGGACCGTCCGGAACGGGACAAGTTGACATTGCCAACACACCGGTTGGCGTTTACACCGTGCAGCACGATCTCGATAATCCGTGCGGCTCGGATAGTCAAACGTCGACGATTGAAATTTTGGCATTGCCGGAGGTGATTGTTAATTATCCGCCCGGTACATTCTCAACAAGTGACCCCGATCAATCGCCCGACACAACCGGCAGCGACCCGGGTATTTTCTCCGAGTCTTATTCCGCGACGCCGGCCGGGTTGACCATTAACGCAAGCACGGGGGTAATTTCACCAAGCACAAGCACGCCCGGATCGTATACGGTACGACGAATTGCAACAACGGCAATTTGCCCGAACTCAAAAACCACAGGCGTAGTAATAACTTAAAAGAAACCTCAACCTTATGGCAACCACACAACCGGGACAAGTTTTTAAGATATACGACTTTAAAGCGGTCGGTATCCCCGACATTGAGGCGCAATTGAAAAACTTGACCAAGCTCCTCGGTGAGGTCAAGAAGGCCAAGCAAGACCTCGAGAAAGAGTTCGGCAAATCCTCGACGTCCGCCGAACTGGACACGATCAATAAAAAACTTGCCGCCCAAGCCGTGCGCGAGAAGGAACTCACCCTCGCGATCAAGGACCAAGTCGAGCAGCGCAAACGCTTGAAGCTTGCGGCGGAAACGGAAAAGACCGGCGCGGCGAGTGCGGCCCTTGCCATCCCGCAAGATAATTCGATCAAAAAGGCGCGCGAGGATAACAAGGCCTTGCGCGCGGAACGCGATCTCCTGAACACCTCCGAAGCGGAAGGCGCGAAGCGGGTGGCGGAAATCAATGAGGAGATTGATAAAAATAACCAACTGATTGAAAAGAACGTCGACCTCCTGACCAAGCGCAAGATCAATGTCGGGAATTATGAGGGATCGGCCAAGATCATTGTCACCGCGCTCCAATCGGTCGAAAAAGAGATCACCAACCTCAAGACCAAGCAAGCGGAACTCCAAAACCTATCGAAAAACCCGATCGGGTTCAAGCTCGCGGGCGGGCAAGAGCAACTCAACAAGACCAACGCGCAACTTGGCGAAGCGCAAAAACAATTTACCGCGCTTTCCCGGATCACGGACAACCCGAAATTTTTTAACATTGCCACCAAGTTCGGCGATGCCCAAGCGGAGATAAAATTTTTTAGCAAGGCCTTGGTCGATCTCCAGCAACAAGCACGAGACGGGGTCGGCATCGATCCGGAGCTTATCACGGAGATCAAAAACCGGCTCGCCTTCCTGAAAGACGAGGTCAAGGATACGAATGACGAACTCAAGGCCCTCTCCAGTGATACCCGGAGCTTTGATCTTGTGGCCGGCGGGTTCAAGGCGATGGCCGACGGGGCGCAACTCTTTGTCGGCGCGCAAGCGCTGCTTGGCAAAAGCAATGAGGACGTCCAACGCTCGCTCCAGACTTTGCTCGCCGTGCAAAATGTGGCGACGGCCGCCCGTTCGCTCGCCGATGAGGCAACCAAGCACGGCACGCTTTTAAATAAA
>Ga0070688_100000682_pt1 | contig 16893 bp, 16 predicted proteins | sample KBSS13HmetaG_FD_64679 | JGI IMG/M metagenome (GOLD analysis project Ga0070688, IMG submission 64679) | Switchgrass rhizosphere microbial communities from Kellogg Biological Station, Michigan, USA - KBS S1-3H metaG | ecosystem: Host-associated > Plants > Roots > Rhizosphere ...
GAACGCTGTTAATTCAACCACTTACGATGATTGTCCGACGACCGTCGGTCAATTCGACCGACGGTCACTCGAACAAGTCGTTCAAGTCGCGGCGGCGCGCGCCGCTCACGGCACGGTGAAGCAGCGCACCTTGGCCAGCCCGTTGCGCGGCGCGAGCGTTCCCGAGGCGGACATCAGGTAATAGACGTCGTAGTTGCCCGGGATGACGCGGGTCGAGTACGTGCCGCTGGAGGTATTGCCGAGCACCAGCAGGTCCGTCGCGGCGCGCAGTTGCACGATGCCGGACTCCGCCGTCGACGTGACCGTGGCGCTGTTGATCCGGAACGATCCGGTGACCGCGGTGGACGGGATGTCGATGTCGATCGCGGTGGTGCCGGTGCCGACGACCACGCCGGTGCGAACCTTCGCCGTTGTGTTGCGCGGCGCGAGCGCGCCGACGGACGACGCCCCGTAGTAGAGGTCGTAGGTGCCGGGGATGACGCGCGCGGAGTACGAGCCGGTCGCGGTGCTTCCCAGGTTGACCACGTCGCCGGCGGCGGTGCGCAGCGACAGCACGCCGGCGTCGGTCGTGGAGGTGACGGTCGTGCCGGCAATCTTGATCGTTCCCGTCGCCACCGCGGAGGGAACGTCGATGTCGAGCGTCGCCGTCCCGGCCGCGGCGATCGCGACCGATTGCAGCTTGGCCAGCGCGTTGCGCGGGGCCTGCGCGCCCGGCGTGGCCATCACGTAGTAGACGTCGTAGCTGCCGGGCACGACCCGGACCGAGAACGAACCGGCCGAGGTGGCGCCGAGCTGGATGATGTCGCCGGCCGCGGTTCGTAGCGACAGGTTGCCTGTATCGGTGGTGCTGGCGACCGCCGCGCCGTTGATCTTGATCGTGCCGCTCGCGATCACCGACGGCACGTCGACGTCCAGCGCGGTGGTGCCCGTGGCGGCGACGACGACGGATTGCAGCTTGGCGGCCGTGTTGCGGGGGGTCTGCGCTCCGCCCGCAATGACCGTGTAGTAGACGTCGTAGGTGCCGGGGACGGCGCGCACCGAGTACGAGCCGATCGCGGTGCTGCCCAGCGAGATGGTGTCGCCGGCCGCGTTGCGAAGCGAGATGGTGCCGGCGTCGGTGGTCGAGGCGACGGCGGCGCCGTTGACCTTGAGCGTGCCGCTGACCACGACCGACGGGATGTCGATGTCCAGCGCGGTGGTGCCGGTGGCGGCGACGACGACAGACTGCAGCTTGGCGAGCGTGTTGCGGGGCGCCTGCGCTCCCGGAGCGCTGCCCACGTAGTAGACGTCGTAGTTGCCCGGAATGACGCGGACCGAGTACGAGCCGGTCGAGCTGTTGGCGAGGGTCACGTTGTCTCCGGCGCTGTTGCGCAGGAACAGAGCGCCCATGTCGGTGGTCGACGTGACCGTCGCGCCGTTGATCTTGATTGTGCCGGTGACGATCACGGAGGGCACGTCGATGTCCAGCGCGGTGGTGCCTGCCGATCCGATCGTCACGCTGCGCAGCTTCGCCACCGTGTTGCGCGGCGCCGTCGCCCCGGGCGTGCCGACCTGGTACACGAGGTCATAGGTTCCGGGGACGACGCGGACCGAATACGAGCTGGCGGATGTCGCGCCCAGCGTCGCCACGTCGCCGGCGGCGTTCCGCAACGACAGATTTCCCGTGTCGGTCAGCGACGTGGTCGTGACGCCATTGATCTTCAGCGTGCCGGTGACCAGCGCCGACGGAATGTCGATATCGAAGCCGACGCACGAGACGGACCCGCCGGTGCCGGCCGTGCCGCCGCCGGTGCCCGCCACGCCACCGCCCGTGCCCGCCGCGCCGACCGTACCGCCGGTGCCACCCACGCCGCCCCCCGTGCCGGCCGCGCCCCCGCCGGTACCGGCCGCGCCCGTCGTACCGGCCGCGCCCACCGCGCCGCCGGTGCCTGCCGCGCCCACCGCGCCGCCCGTGCCGGCGGTGCCGCTGCCGCCGGTGCCCGCCGCGCCGCCTCCCATTCCGCCTTTGCCGCTGCCGCCGCCCCCACCGCCGCAGCCCGCAAACGCCAGCAACAGACTCGGAACGAAGAGCAGACGCAGGTTCGATGATCGCATGGGGACGTGACCTCCGGGTCGCGCAGTTTCGAATGCGCGAGGCGGTCGCGTCAACCCGCGTGGACAGGCCACCTGGACCGTTCGCCAAGCGGTTGCATCCGCGTCGACGCAAGCGATTGCCCTCGCCCGCGAAAGCGGGAGAGGCGCAGATGTATCGCTCACCATCGCGCGCGTGAACCGCGTCGGCGGAGCACCACGCACGTGACGAGCACGAATACGAACGCGAGGTTCGGCGCGCGTGCGCCGCTGACCTCGCAGCCGCAGCCGGCGTCGCCGCCCGTGCTTCCGCCCGTTCCGGTCGCGGCCGCGCCGCCGGCCCCCGCGGTCCCCGTCGTTCCGCCGTTGCCGCCGTTGCCGCCGTTGCCGCCGGCGCCGGCGGACGAAGTGCCGCCGGTCGCGCCGGCGTTGCCGGTCGTGCCGGCGGTCCCCGTCGTGCCGGCGGTCCCCGTGGTGCCGGCGCTGCCGGTCGTGCCGGCGTTGCCACCCGCGCCCGTCGTGCCGGCGTTGCCGGTCGTGCCACCGCTCGCGCCGCCGCGTCCACCTGCGCCGGTCGTCCCCGCCGCGCCGGTGGTTCCCGCCGCACCGGTGGTGCCTCCGCGTCCTCCGGCACCGGTCGTCCCGCCGGCGCTGCCCGCGGCGCCGCCCGTGCCGCCGCGGCCTCCCGCGCCGCCCGCGCCTCCGGTGCCGCCTGTACCGCCGGTTCCCGGCGGCGTCAGCGTGTACATCAGAGCCGCGCCGCCCGGCACGCTCACCGACAATCCCGTCGTCATGCCGGTGACGTCAGCCCGCCGCCACAGATCGCGGATCGCGGGCGTCCCCGTGACGCCCAGCTGCGAGAACGTCGCCGTCATCGTCGCGTCCGTCGTGCCGCGGTTGAACAGCGCCACCGCCTTGCGGCCGCCGCTGAGATCGCGCACCCAGATGTCGTTGGAGCCCGACGCCATGCGCTTGCCGCGCGCGCCCAGCACGTCCTGATTCACCGCCAGCACTTCCTCGTTGGTCAGCAGCGCCGTCGTCCACGCGTCGCCGTCGAGGCGCATCGGGTTGCCGCCCAGGATCAGCGGCGACGGCAGCATGGTCCACAGCGACATGACCGTGACCTGCTCGTTCTTGGTGAAGTTCGTCTGGTGGTTGCCGCCCGTCCACTCCTTGCGCGGACCGAGATAGCCGAGCGGCAGCATGTCCGCGTCGGGCCAGTGCCCGGGCGTCAACCCACTGACGTTTCCCCAGGTGCGAATCGCCGTCCACGCACAGTTGAGGTCGCACAGCGGCCCGTCACCCGTGTCCCAGAAATCGTTCACGACGCGCCACATGTTGGCGTTGGTGTTGAGGTTGGCCGACGAATTCGGCAGCCACGACGGATCATCCGGACCCGGCGAGAAGCTGAGCACGATCGCGCGGCCGCTCTTGTCGATCGCCCGGCGGATGGCGTCGGCCTCCGCCTGGTGATAGACGCGCGTGTTGTTGTTCAGCATGTCGTCGATCTTCACGAAGTCGATTCCCCACGACGCGTACTGCGCGAACAGCGCGTCGTACCAGGCCTGGCCCGCGGCGGTGTCGCCCCGGACGCCCCACATATGCGTGTCCCAGGGACACGGATCGCCGTTGTTCCCGGCGTCGCGCGCCGTGTACGTCGACCCGGCGATCGGGCTCTGCGCGTCGTATGACTTGCGGGGCACGCCGCGCATGATGTGGATGCCGAACTGCAAGCCGATCGCGTGGATCTTGTCGGCGAGCGGCTTGAACCCGTTACTCCCCGTCGCTGAAGGGTACTTGCTGGTCACGGGCAGGTAGCGGCCGTTCGCATCGATGGGCTCGCCGGAGTCGTACCAGCGGTAGTCGACGACGACGGTGTTCCAGCCGAACGGCTGCAGGGACTTCTTCACCGCCGTCGCCTCGTCGATCATCTCTTGCTCGGTGACACTGGCGCCGAACGAGTCGTAGCTGTTCCAGCCCATCGGCGGCGTCAGCGCCAGCGTGTTGCCGGCGACCAGCGTGTACGTCGCGCTGGCGCTGCCCGCGCTGTTCGTCACCGTCACGGCGATCGGATACGAGCCCGCGGCGGGCGTCGTTCCCGACAGGATCCCGGTCGCCGCCGCGATCGTCACGCCGGCGGGGAGCCCGGTCGCGGCGAACGTCAGCGGCGTCTGTCCGGTCGCCGGGATCGCGGACAGCAGCGGGGTCGACGGGCGGGCGCCGAAGCTGAACGGTCCCTGCAGGCGCGGCGCGGCGGGCGGCGCCGTCATTGAAATGGAGATGGTCGTCTGCGCGGCCGCGGTGCCGCACACGCACATCGCCGCGGCGAAAACGGCGGCGGCGCCGCGGCGGGACGTCCTTGTTCGCGTCAACATTGCCAGCATCGGTGCTCCTGCTTGCGGACGTCTGAAGGCGAAGTCAGGCGGGCGGTGCGGCTCACAAATCGCGCGGGCAGGGCCACTTGGGTCTGTTTGTGCAACGCGGACCGCGCCCGTCGATCTGAATACATCCTTTGAATTTGCCGGGCACGCCGTTCAATTGTTCGATTAAAGGTCTATTTGTGAAAATACCGGTTCGGGCTATCGTCCGGGCGTGGTGACGCAACGCCGCGTGCCTGCCCGGCCGCCGTCGCAGCTGGCGCTGTGGCGCCGCCGCTCGCTGGAGGCGCAGACCTCGCAGGTGGTCGCCGGGCGCGGCCCGGGGCCCGAACCGTCGCGCGCGTGGGCCGGCCGCCTTCGCCAGCTGGTCGAGGCGTCGCGGCAAACGGGGGAGGGGCCGACCTGGTGGACGCCCCGGAACGCCTACTTCGGCAGCGTCGAGACGCGTACGGAACCCGCCGCCTACTACTGGGACGGCATGAAGCGCCTCGCGCGGCACGATCACCCGCTGGTCTTCTTCCAGTTCACGCTGGCGGGCTGGGGCCAGTTCGAGCTCTACGGCCGGGCGTCCGTGAAGCTGCCGCCCGGGGCGGCGTTCTTCGCGGTGGTGCCGTCGCGCCATCGCTACTACCTGCCGCCGGAATCGCCCGGCTGGACGTTCGGCTGGTTCGGCATCTACCACCCGTACCTCATCCGCCGCATCGCCCGACAGGTGGCGGCGACCGGACCGGTGCTGCAGTTGCAGCCGCAGAGCGCGCTCGCCGCGATCGCCACGCGCCTGGTGCGCGGCGCGTTCCGCAAGGACTTCCGCGATCGCTTCGAGGTCGAGCTGGCGCTGTTCGAATTCACGCTGGCCTACGAGCGCACCGCCCAGGAGCTGCGCGATCCGGAGGGCGAGCGCGAGCGTCTGCTCGACGCGCTGCGGACCCGCGTGCTCGCGAACCCGCGCCAGGCGATCGACGTCAGCACGCTGGCCGCCGAACGGGGGATGAGCCGCAGCCACTTCACGCACGACTTCCGGTCGCGCACCGGCCTGTCACCCGCCCGCTTCATGACCGAGGTCCGCATCCGCGAGGCGGCGCGGATGCTGGTCGCGACGCGCGCGCCGCTGAAGCAGATCGCCAGCGAGTGGGGCTTCGCGAACGCGAACCACTTTGGAAAGGTGTTCCGCCGCTTCCAGCACCAGAGCCCGGCGGTCTATCGTCGTGCCATCGCCTGATTAGTCCCGTGCGGGCGGCTGGGCGTGCACCAGCTCGGGCATCCCGTGCGGCTTGCGTCGGATCGCCTGCGCCTTCGACGGCCGGGCGCGACGCGAGATCGCCGTGACCACCTCCATGCGGTGGCTCTCCGTCGCGCGCTGGATCGCCTCCAGCGCGTACAGATCCGCGAGGCCTTCCTCTCCGGACGGCTCCGGGTCACGGTTTTCCCGGATGCAGTCGGCGAACGCGATCAGCTCGGCGGCGACCTGATCGCGTTTCGGAAATCGCCTGCGCTGCAAGCGCCGGTTGGCGACGTCCATCTCGACGGTGAGCGCGCTCGAATGCTCGTAGGCGGGATCGAGGGTGATCCGACCCTTCTCGCCGACGACCTTGAAAGCCGAATGATCGTAGGCGCCGAAGCTGCAGGTGAGCTGCGCCAGCCGCTGCCCGGGGAAACGCAGCACGGCCGTCACCTGTTCGTCGATCTCCTTGAACCGGCGATCCCCGCGCGCGGTCGCGCTCATCGCGACGACCTCGGTCGGCTCGGCGCGGAAGATCGAACGCGCGGCGTTCACGCAGTAGATGCCCAGGTCCAGCAGCGGTCCGCCGCCGCGCGCGCGCCGCGTCCGGATGTTGTCGTCCTGGACCTGCATCGCGAACGTCGAGGAGAAGAACCGCGGCCGCCCGATGTCGCCCCGCTGGGCGCGCTCGATCGCGTGAAGCGTCGCGCCCTCGAAGTGCAACCGATACGCGACCATCAGCTTGACCCCGTTGTCCGCGCACGCGGTGATCATGCGTTCGCCGTCGTAGCTGTTGGTCGCCAGCGGCTTCTCGCACAGCACGTGGACGCCGGCCCGCGCCGCGCGGATGGTGTATTCGGGATGCATGTCGTTGGGCAGCGCGATGTAGATCGCGTCGACCTCACCCGAGCGCAGATAGTCGTCGTACTGGTCGTATTCCAGCGCCGCCGCCACGCCGTACTTCCCCTTCAGCGCGCGCAGCTTGCTCGCGTCCTGCGAGAAGATCGCGCGCAGCTCGCAGCCGGGCGCCTGCTGGAATGCCGGCAACACCGCCGCCTGCGCGAAATATCCCTGCCCGATGACCGCGAATTGCACCGTTCGGCCGCGGCTTCGTGCACGGCTTCGCGCAGCGCTTTGTTCACCGCTCCGTGCACCGCTCCGTGCACCGCTTCGCCCGCCGCGCTTTCTCATCTGCTCGACCTGCGGCCAATGTAACGACCGGCGGCCCGGCCGGTAGGGCGGGCGTCACCCCGGTTGCGCCGCCTCGAGCAGCTCGCGGCCCGTGCGCTCGCGCTTCGCGCGATCCCGCTCGCCGCTGGACAGCAGCCGGTTGCCCAGCGCGAACAGCCGCCGCACGAACCCCGGCAGCACCGCCACCGCCACCCGGCCCAGCTTGGCCGAGACCGTCAGGACCAGCTGCGGTTCGCCCCGGGCCATCGCGGCGACGATCCGGCGCGCCGCGCGCCGCGCCGACATCGCCGTGATCGGGTTGGTCGCCAGCGCGCGGAACCAGTTCATCTCGCGCGTCGCGTTCCCCTTGAAGAACGCGTGCGGGAACGATCCCGTCCGCATCAACCCCGGAACGACGGTCGTCACGCGGATGCCGTCCTTCTCCAGCTCGGCGCCGAGGCCGTCCGACAGGGCCATCGCGGCGGCCTTCGCGCACACGTACGGCAGCAGGTGAGGGACGGGCAGCTCGCCGCCGATCGACGTGATATTGACGATGCGGCCGTGGCGGCGCTCCTGCATCTGCGCGATCACGGCGTCCATCGCGTGCAGCGGTCCCCAGAAATTGACCGCGAACGCGTCGCGAAAGTTGTCGATCGTCATCGATTCCGCGGGGCCGACCTGGATCAAGCCGGCGACGTTCACCAGGATGTCGATCCGGCCGAAACGCTCGCCCGCCTCCGCGACGAGCAGATCGATGTCCCGCCGGTTGCCGACGTCGCACTGCCAGATCAGCACCTCCGCGCCGCGCGCCTCGAGATCGCGCTGCGCGACGCGAAGCTGGTCCAGGTCACGCGCGCCGATCACCAGACGACACCCGGCCGCGGCGAGCTCGCGCGCGATCATCAGGCCGAGGCCCCGGCTTCCGCCGACGACGACGGCGACCTCGCCCCGCAGGTCCGCCTGTCGCGCGCGCCCCACCGCCTTCGCGGCGGCGTAGGCGAACGCAGCCGCAAGAGCGAAACCCGTTGCCCAGTTCTTCTTCCCGGCCATCCCCGCACCTCCCCGTTCGAACCTAAGGCCGAATGCGCGTTGCGCCCGCGGGAGCGGCCGAGCTGCGGGCGGTCACGACTGCGGGCGCAGCGCGGGAAGGCGCTGGCGCGCCGTCCAGTAGTCGGACCACGCATCGGGGTCGCGCCGCGTCCGTGCGCGGACGCTCGCCAGCGTGAAGGCCGCCGGCCGCAGGCGCGGGGTGAGGTCGTCCCAGGCGACGGGAAACGACACCGGCGCGCCCGGCCGCGCGCGCAGCGAGTACGCCGCCACCGACGTGTTCGTGCGGTTGTTGCGGAGGACGTCGATCAGGATCTGGCGTTCGCGCCCCGCCTTGACGTTCGCGATGGTGAAGCGCGCGGGCGCATCGCGGACCAGCGCGGCCGCGAAGCCGCGCGCGAAGTTCAGGCACGCGTCCACGTCCGTGGGCTGGATCGGGGCGACCACGTGCAGGCCCTTGCCTCCCGTCGTCTTCACCCACGACTTCAGGCGCACGTCGGCCAGCATCTGTCGCACGTGTTTCGCCGCGTCGACGACGTCGGCCCACGCCACCTCGGGGCCGGGATCGAGATCGACGACGACGCGATCGTGTTCGTACGCCGTCTCGGCGCGCGCGTTCCAGGTGTGAATCTCGACGACGCCCATCTGGGCGAGGCCGACCAGCGCCGCGCCGGTGTCGGCCACCAGGTACTCGCCGGTCTTGTGCAGCTCGCGGATCCGCACGCGCCGGATCAGGCTCGGTCCCCAGGCCTTGCCGTGTCTCAGCATGGTGCAGCCGCCCTTGTCCACGGCGGCGTCGATCGGTCCGGCGCAGCGAAGCAGCGTGAGCGGCCGGCCGGTCACGTGCCGGAGCATCCGGTCCGCCACCTCGTCGTAGTAGCGCGCGATGTCCAGCTTCGTCAGCCCGAGATCCGGGTAGATCACACGCCCCGGATGGCTGATCGAGACGCCGCCAACGGGCACGCGCTGCCGGTCGGGGATTTCCCTGGCCATGCGATGAATCTGGTCATCGTTTGGCCAACATCGGGGAACCGAGCCGCAAAACGTACCGCCGACTCGGTACGTTCATTCTCAACGCCCGTCATGACGTTGGCGGAAATACCTAAACCAGGACTTCCCCGCATTTCAGAACTTCGTAAATCGCATTAACAAAGGCGAGCGCCCGAGAATCTCGAGCGCACACCGTAAGCGCGGTGTTTCGTCGATCCCCTTTTGCGCGGAGGCTCTCATGGGATGGATACGAGGAAACGTGTGTGCCTTGGTAGCGGTGGTGTCGATCGGGGCGGGGTGTAGTTCACTGGACGATGACGTCACGAAGGCGGAGCAGGCCGCCCTCGGTGATTTCCTGCCCGGCCTCACGGTCACGTCCGGGCTGCTGGCAGAGGCGACCGGCGCCTTCAATGCCGTCGAACAGATAACGGATGGCGTTGGTCCGGTGTTCAACGAGAGAGCCTGCGGTAACTGCCACACCAACGGCGCCAAGGGCGGCGCAGGTGAACAGATCGAGCGGCGCTTCGGCCGTTTCGTGAACGGCATCTTCGATCCGCTCGCCGCGCAGGGCGGGACGCTGCGCCAGCTGTTCAGCGTCGGGAACTTCAACAACCCGAACTTGCCGGCGAGCAGCCGCGGGCGATGCCAGCCGGGCAATCCCACGCTCTGCTGCGTGCCGGTGGAGGTGGAGCCGCCTCAGGCCACGGTCCATAACGTGGGGCGCTTGACCACGCCGGTGTTCGGCGGCGGTCTCATCGACGTCATCCCCGATTCGGTCATTCGGGCGATCCCCGCCACACAACCGGCCGCCATCCGCGGCCAGGTCGTCAACGTCACCACGGTCTTCCCCAATCCCGGTGACCCTGCCCAGTCGTTGACGTCCGTGAAGGCCGGGCGGTTCGGCTGGAAGGCCGGCGTCTCGACGCTGCTGCAGTTCTCCGGCGACGCCTACAACAACGAGATGGCGATCTCCACGCAGAGCTGCTTCCGCGGCACGTCGAACAACGTCTTCGCGCTGGAGAACACGCCCAACGCGTTTCCGGGAACGGGCCTCGAGGGCTGCGATGACCTCGCGCCCCCGCAGACGGCGCCGAATCCGGGAGGGGCGCCGGCCATCACCGACTCCCAGTGGCGTCAGGTCGACGATGCGGTCGGCAGCTGTGCCGGTGGGCGTACCGAGATCCAGGACGACATCTTCCTGTTCGCGGCCTTCATGGAGGCGCTCGCGCCCGCGCCGCGTGACTTCAGCGATCAGATCTCCGTCACGCGCGGCGAGCCGCTGTTCCGCCAGGTCGGTTGCAACGGCTGCCACCTGCAGACGACGTTCCGCACCCCGGCCAATCCGCCGTCGGTGGACATCGACGGCACCGGCGCGGAGTTCGTCCGCGTTCCGGGGAACTTCGCGTTCAACCCGTTCTCCGACTTCCTGATTCACGACATGGGCAGCCTGGGCGACAACATCGGAATCCGGCCGCCCGACGATCCGGCGAATCCCATGGGCGTCGGGGTGGTCGAAGCGCGCAGCATGCGCACCGCGCCGCTCTGGGGCCTGCGCTTCAGGAACCACCTGCTCCACGACGGTCGCTGCGGCGACGTGCCGTGCGCGGTCCGTGCCCACGACGGCCAGGCAGCGGCGTCGCGGAACGCGTTCAACGCGCTCAGCCCGGCGAACCAGCACAACATCGTGCAGTACGTCCGTTCGCTCTGATTCACGTCTGCAACCACGCCCTGCAGACATCCTGGACGGCCGAGGCGGACTCTCCTCCAGCCTCGGCCGTCACTATTGTTCCGCCTGCGAGATTTCTCTTAGGGAGTGTTCCCGTTCTGGACGTCAGGGCCCTTGCGTTCGCATGCGGCGACGCAGATTGGCGCGGCGGCGGTTGTCGCCGCTTGCCAGGAGGCCTTCGATGAAGCTGCTAGAGCTCGGGATGATCGTGTCGTTCGGAACCGCGGCGTTCCTCTTCGGCGGCGTCGCGCGCGGCGCCGACACCGCGGCGAGCGCCGAGTCCGCGAAGGTGTTGAGCAAGCTGCACCACTCGAATCAGATGGAGATCGCGGCTGGCAAGCTCGCCCTCGAGAAAGGGCAATCGAAGGACGTGAAGAGCTTCGGCAAGACGCTGGTCAACGATCACGCCGCGGCCGACAAGAAGGTCATGGCCCTCGCCAAGGAAGAGAAGATCGACATGCCGGCGAGCGTGCCGATGCCCGACACGATGGACAACCTGAAGGGCGCTTCGGCCGCCGAGTTCGACCGCACGTTCGTGGCGGACATGCTGGACGACCACAAGAAGGACGTCGCGGAGGCGAAGGAAGCGCGCGACGCCACCAAGGACACCAAGCTGAAGTCGCTGCTGACCGCGACCATCCCGGTTCTCGAGAAGCACCGGGACACCGCGCAGAAGCTGGTCGACAAGCTGGGACCATCGGCGAGCGACAACCGCGCGCACGTGCTGCCGACCGCGGCGAAGTAGCGCACCGGCCAAGCTCGGCCACGCGCCGTCCGCGCGGGTGGCGTAGCAAAGCCACCGTACGTCCCTATCTTACGGGGCGGGCCACTACCAGGAGGGACGTGATGAACGCGATCAAGATGTTGAAGCAGCAGCACCGCGAGGTCGAGAAGCTCTTCAAGCAGTTCGAGTCCGCCAAGTCGGCGGGGCCGCGGCAGAAGGCGTTCGAGGAGATTGCGGACGCGCTCGCCGTGCACGCGACGATCGAGGAGAAACATTTCTACCCTGCCGTGAAGAAGGCGCAGACCGAGGACATTCTCCTCGAGGCCGTCGAGGAACACCTGGAGATCAAGCGCGTCATCGCCGATCTGCTGGAGATGGACGGCGGCGAGGATCAATTCGCGGCGAAGGTGAAGGTGCTGCAGGAGGACGTCGAGCACCACGTCGAGGAAGAAGAGGGCGAGATGTTTCCGAAGGTGGAAAAGCTGTTCGACGATGAGCAGCTGGAAGCGATCGGCGCGTTGATGGACGAAACGCAAGAACAGCTGAAGCGCGAGGGCAACCCGCGCGACGCGATCCCCGGCGAGACCGACGCCGCCGCGCCCGTCTAGATCGAAGCGCGCGGCGCCTGCCGTCCCTGTGCGATCTCGTAAAGTCAGTCGGGGGCTGACGTTTGCTGGCGCCGAGCTTGCAAATCGCGCGGCACGCAACACGTTGATCGGTAGGGGTGGGAGCAACAAGGAGGCAAACATGCTGTGGACAATTGCGATCGTTCTGCTTGCTTTGTGGGCGCTGGGGCTGGTCACGTCGTTCACGATGGGTGGGTTCATCCACATCCTGATCGTCGCGGCCGTCGTGCTGGTGGTGGTGAGGCTGATCCAGGGCCGAGCCATCACGAGTTGACCAACGGGAGGGGGCACATGGCCACAACGAGGTCCAGTCATCGCAGGTACGGGAAGGCGGCGTCGACGAAGGTCAGGGCCGCGATGCGCGAGCGCAAGCGCGGCACGCTGCGCTCCGGGCGGTCGGGCCGCAAGGTGACAAGCCGCAAGCAGGCGATCGCGATCGGCCTGTCGCAGGCGCGCCGGTCGGGCGCGAAGGTCCCGCGCAAATCCTGAGCACGCGACCCTCAGGGCGCGCGTTCGCCGCGCGCGGCGCGCGCCCTCACTGACAACTGCCCGGGGCGCAGGTCGGCTCGCTGCCGCCCGCGGACGGGCACTGCACCGCCGGGTTGTACGTCCGGCCGTCGCAGGTGAAGACCTGCCCCGCGCTGTTCGACGTCGCGGTGGCGATCACTGTCCCGTTTGCGTCCATGAACGTCAGATCGAGCGTGCCGGGATCGGACGCGCTCGCGCCGTAAGTTTCGACGACGCAGGTGGTGGTGCCGTCCGGTTTCGTCTGCCGGATCATGCCGTGCTCGAAGTCCGTGTAGACCTTCACGCCGTTCGCGAAGCAGGTCGCGATGACGCCGTTGGTGGCGGGCCCGGTCTGCGTCGTGCACGCGCCGGTCGCCGGGCAGCTTTGCCCCAGGTTGTAGAGGGCGGCCACGCAGGCCGGGGCGTCGCTGCAAAGGCCACCGGCGCCGCCGGCGCCGCCCCCCGTGCCTCCGCCTCCACCGCCTCCGCCGCCGCCGCAAGCGGCGAGCGCGAGCGCCGCCGCGCCCGACACGGCACACACGAATCGCGTCGTGGTCATCTCATCCTCCCTGGTTTTCGCCGCTGGCCAGCGGGTGAACGATCCCGAGGGCCAGCAGTCTCGCGCGCTCCTCAGTGGAGAGATGCAGCCAAACCGGCTCATCGGCGTCCCAATGCGGGATGTCCTCGGCGAACTGGTACAGGCGGCGGGCGCTCGCGGCCGGTCCGACCGTCGCGTTGACGCGCGCCGCGACGAGCGCGATCTGATGGCGGCGCGCCTTGTCCTCGCCTTCGTCGTCGAGCGAATATAGTTTGACCACGCGCTGCAGCTCCGCGCGCAGCGCCGGATCGGACAGCACGTCGGGCGCGCCCAGTTGTTTCAGCGTGTCTCCCATCACCTCCAGGCACGCGACCTCGTCTTCCGGATGCCAGAAGCCGGCGGGGAAGCCGCGGTCGTTCGCCAGGAAGTCGCCGCATGCTTCGCGCGAGATCGCTCCCGGATCCGCCTCGGCCGCGCTCAGCAACCGGCCGAGGTCGAGCCGGTTCGTGGGCGCGTCCGACCGCGCCTGCGTGACGGCGGTATTCCAGCCGTCGGCATCGGCCAGCACGAACCATGTCTCTTGACCCTTGAAGTGGAAGTCGGCCGAGACGCGCAGCGCGCGCCGCGAAGTCGGAAGGAACCCGAGGAGCTTCGGCGCGAACACCGCCGTCGCCACGATCTGGCCGAACGGAAAATAACCCGGACCGCCGGCCGCCGGTTCCCCATCGGGCCGGAAGATCAACCGCTGGTCGGTCAGGTGAAGCACGCCTTGAAGCGCCGACCCGCCGCGTCCGCCCGCGCGCATATGAGCGACGGCCGGCTCGGATCGCAGCACCTTCTCGCCCGGATAAACGGGGACGCCCTCGGTCTTCTCAGTTGGCGGCATCGGCGCATAGTACCGCCGGCCGGCGGGCGTTACTTTGGCGCTTGTTGTCCTTCTTCGCGCGGGCGCGAGGGCGGGGGAAGTGGCGTGGACCAGACGAGGCGGCGGGTCGGTTGGGTACGGGTGACCGTGGTGGCGCTGGCGGCGATCGGGTGCGACGACGACGACGCGGATCGGCGGGCGCGGACCGAGGTCTCGCGGGCGCTGGTGCAGCCGTTCACGATCGCGTGCACCTCGATTGCGAGCGGACAGATCGAGTCGAGCCAGTCCGTGGCGACGCTCGCGACAGCCGAGCTCGCCGGCAGCTCTGATGGGTGGACCAGCTATGTCGAGCTCGGTCCGGCGGCGCACATCGTCTGCAACTACAACCTGCCCGCGGGCATCGCCGCCGGCACGCTCACGTCGCTGTCACTCGACGTCAACTACATGGGGCCCTCCACGTCGCAGATCTGGACGTGGCAGGCGCTGGACACGACGACGGGCGCGTGGGTCTCGCTGGGGAACAACAGCTTCGCGCCCAGCTGGTACTGGACGAAGCACACGTTCACGTTGCCGGCGCCGCTGCCCCGGTTCTTCTCCGCCGGCGGCGTGCTGCAGATCCGCTACGGCAGCGACATGAACAATGACTCCTCGGACGTGGACCAGATGCTGATCCGCGGGACCAGCGATGCGGGAACGACGGGAACGGGCGGAACGACCGGCGCCGCGGGCACCACGGGCACCGCGGGTCGAGGCGGCACGACCGGGACCGCGGGGACGACCGGCAGAGGCGGCACCACGGGAACGGCGGGGACGACGGGCGCCGCGGGCACGACGGGCGCGAGCGCGCCGTTCTCGATGGCGTGCTCGTCGCTGGCGAGCGGCACGATCGGCTCGAACCAGTCGATCGCAACGCTGGCGACCGCCGAGCTCACCGGCACGTCGGACGGCTGGGCGAACTACGTCGAGGTCACGCGGGCGTCGATCGTCTGCAACTACAACCTGCCGTCAGGCGTGTCGGCCGGCGCGGTGACGTCGATGGCGCTGCTGGTGAACTACTACGGTCCCGAGAGGGCCTCGGAGGTCTGGACGTTCGAGGTGCGCGACGCGACGACCGGCAGCTGGGTATCGGGCACCGTCGCCGTCTTCATCTGGTACGACGAGGACTACCCGGTGCCGAACGCGACGATCGCGCCCACGGCGCGCCGGGGCAACATCACCCAGACCGGCATCGCGTCGCACGCGGCGCTGCTCAAGACCATCGAGGACATGCTCGGCCTGCCGATCATGAACCAGGGCCAGCTTCCCGGCGCCGCGAACCTGCGCAGCATCCTCGGGATCTAGCGTTCGCGCGAGAGTTTGCTGAGCTGCCGGGGCGGCCCGGGCTCACTTTCCCGACGGAGACATGAGCTCCCGTCTCGTCATGGCAGCGTGCGCGATCGCGGCGCTGATCGCCGCGTGCGGCTCGCGAACGCCGCTCCGGGCGGACGCCACCGGAATCGGCGGTGAACCGGACGGCGGTCGCGCGGATGGTGGCAGCGCCGGCACCGGCGGCCCGGGCTTTCCGTTTCCGGACTGTGCCGGGCCCACCGTGACCGGACAGCCCTGCACCGTCCCCGCGTTCTGCACGAACCTTCGCTGCGTCCAATGCTCGGATCGATACTGGCGGTTCGCCCGCACGGAGAGTTGCATGTGCGACGCGAGCGGCGCCTGGCAGTGCGATGGCGACTCGGTCGGCCACATCGACTGCTTGTACGACCCGCCTCTCGAATGCGATATCGCGCTGGTCCTCTACGAGGACGCCGCCTGCCAGACGCACCCCGCCTGCTCGGACGGCGGCGGCGCCTCGGGCGGCGCAGGAACGGGCGGCGCGGGAACGAGCGGAGGCGGAGGCGAAGGTGGCGGCGCCGGCACCGGCGGCACGGGCGCCACGGCCGGCACCTCGGGCTCGATCATGGATTGTCCGGCGCCGATCGAAGCAGGACAGCCATGTTCTGCCGGCGTGATGTGCATGAACTTTCATTGCGACGCTTGTTCGGATCGCTACTGGCGCCGCAATCGGGGGCGGGTCCCCTGCTATTGCGACGCAAGCGCGGTCTGGATGTGTCCGACCTCGCCTGGCATTCCCCTCGGCGATTGCCTCTTCGAGCCGCCGCTCGATTGCGAAACCGCGCAGGTTCTCTACGAGGACGCCACCTGCCAGACGCACCCCGCCTGCGAACCCTGACGGATCTTCTGGTCTCCCTCTCCCGCTTGCGGGAGAGGGCAATCAGTTGCGGTGATCCCGCGCGACAACTGTTAGTGCGGCGTTGCGTGCCGACGCGCTGGCATCGTCGAAGTAGTCTCGATCGGGATCGGATGTCCGATCGGCCGCGCGCAGTGACACTCTGCGCCCCGCGTGCAACGGATCGCCGGGAGCCCCTTCGCGCGGCGCGCGGCACAGCTGTCTTCGTCGGCGTCGTGCGTCTCTTCCCGGGCCTCGACCGGGACCTCGTCAGTGTGGCAGTCGCGCATGCGACCGGGAAGTGCACGGTGCATGCCGGTTGACGGGAAGCCATCCGGAAGCTGCGAACGGGTGGACGGCGCACCGGCTGCGCGGGCCATCGTCGCGGGTGCAAAGGGTGCGCGTCTCTAGTCGACGCTGCCCCATGTGAAGTCCACCAGGACCCATTTGCCGTTTCGTTCCTGGAAGCGCGCCCCTAACCAGAGGGCGAGCAGGGGGATCTGCCCGGTGACCAGCAGAGCGCGGCGCCGCGCGACGTTCTCGAGATGGAACATGACGTCGCAGGTCTCGGCCTGCTGCGCGAGCGTCTCGAGCCTGGATAGCGGGAAGGGGGCGACGCGGGCCTTCTCTGTCGCGCGGACGCGCAGGACGGGCAACAGGCGCTTCCACTCGGCGAGCTTCATCGGCGGCGGATTGGATTCGCAATTGACGCCCGCATCCGCGGCGCGCGCGCGCTGCACCCGGGCCGTGGCCAGCGCCGCCACCAGCGCGGTCACGACCAGACGCGCGCACATCCGCACGAGACGACGCTA
>Ga0070688_100000686_pt1 | contig 16820 bp, 20 predicted proteins | sample KBSS13HmetaG_FD_64679 | JGI IMG/M metagenome (GOLD analysis project Ga0070688, IMG submission 64679) | Switchgrass rhizosphere microbial communities from Kellogg Biological Station, Michigan, USA - KBS S1-3H metaG | ecosystem: Host-associated > Plants > Roots > Rhizosphere ...
TGGGCCCACCACATGTTCGTCGCCGGGATGTTCTCCTGGCTGCGGGTGCCGATGATGATCACCACCCTGCTGATCGCGGTGCCGACCGGGATCAAGATCTTCTCCTGGCTGGGGACCCTCTACTTCGGCAAGATCCACACCTATTCGACGGCGATGCTGTTCGCGCTCGCCTTCATCGTCACCTTCACGATCGGCGGGATCAGCGGCGTCATGCTCGGCATGGTCCCGCTCGACATCCACGTCTCCGACACCTACTTCATCGTCGCCCACATCCACTTCGTCCTCTTCGGCGGCTCGGTCTTCACGATCTTCGCCGGCGTCTACCACTGGTTCCCGAAGATGACCGGGCGGATGTACGACGAGCGGCTCGGCCGGGTCCACTTCTGGGGCACCCTGGTCGGCACCTGGGGCACCTTCATCCCGATGCACTGGGTGGGGATGGACGGGATGCCGCGCCGCGTCGCCGATTACGCCGAACAGTTCGGCGACTGGAACCTGCTGATCAGCGTCTTCGCCTTCATGCTCGGCGCCGTCCAGCTCGTCTTCCTCTACAACATGGTCACCAGCTGGCGCTACGGCCCGCGCTCCGAGGCAAACCCCTGGCGCGCCAACTCGATCGAGTGGCAGGTCTCCTCGCCGCCGCCGATCTTCAACTTCGATGAGATCCCGCGGGTCGTCGGCGGCCCCTACGAGTTCGGGATACCCGGCGCCAAACACGCGATCATGACCAGCGATGGCGCCGAGGTGCCGGCCGGCGAACCGAGCGTGGTGGGTACCAGCTCATGAGCGTCGAGCAGGCCGACGAGCGCCAGCCGCTGCTGGTCTTCCTCAACGAGGTCGCCGGCGGCCGCAAGCTGCTGCAGGCGGTGCGCGAGCGCAAAGACCAGGTCTCGGGCGTGGTCGTCGCCGCTCCCCAGAACCAGCCTTCGGTCGGGCAGCTGATCGACACCGCCGAAGTCCGCGAGGCCGCCCGCGCCCGCGTCGAGGTGACGATGGCGGTGCTGAGCGAGTTCGGGATCGAATCGATCGGCGAGGTGCTCGATCCCGAGTCCTCGCTGGCGCTCGACGACGCCGTCCGCGCCCACCGTCCCGGCGAGGTCCTCTTCTCGAGCCTCCCCGACACCCGCTTCGGCTTCCTCCGCCGCGACCTCGTCGAGTGGGTTCGCGACCGCTGCGAACCGGAGGTCAAGCTGACCCACATCCCGGTGCGGATCGAAGAGGACGCGATCCGCTGGGACCTCAACCACACCCTCGTGGTCGCGACGAAGACCGTCGCCGCGCCGGATCTGGTCGCACGGCTGAAGGATCGTGCCGGCATCAGGCCGCACCGCTTCACGATCATCTGCCCGCGGGCCGAGGACGTCAGCGAGGCCCAGGTCGCCCGTGACCTCGCCTCGACCCTGGCCGAGCTCTACCGCAACGAGATCGACGCCACCGGCCAGCCGATGAGCCCCGACCCGTTCCTCGCCGTCAAGAACGGCATCGAGCACTACCGGATCGACGACATCCTGATCTCGACCTTCGCCGGCGAGCGCTCGCAGTGGCTGGAGGACAACCTGATCGGTCGCGTCCGCGACATCACCGAGAAGTCGGTCGAGCACATCGAGGTCGGAAGGCCGGCGACCGCCGTTGTCGCCGCCGTCGCCGAGGGGGAGGCAAGCTGATGGAGAGCGCATCCGTAGCGGTCGGGCAGCCCCACGCCGACCACCACCATCACGGGCCGCCGGAGGCCAACCAGAGCTCGCGGATCGACCGCCAGACGCTCGGCATCCTCCTCTTCATCGTCTCCGAGGTGATGCTCTTCGGAGCCTTCTTCGCCTCCTACTTCTTCCTCCGCGTCGTCGTCGATCCGCAGAGCTGGCCGCCGGAACCGTTCGAACTGCCGAAGGCCGTTGCCGGGATGAACACGGCGATCCTCATCTCTTCGAGCTTCACGGTCCACTACGCCCTCGAGTCGATCCGCCGCGGCAACCGCACCGGCCTCAAACTCGGCCTCGTCGCCACCTGGCTGCTCGGCGCAACCTTCCTCTTCATCCAGATCAACGAGTACGTGCACCTGGGTTTCAGCGCCCGCGACCTCTCGTTCGGCTCGATCTTCTACAGCCTCACCGGCCTCCACGGAGCCCACGTCTTCGTCGGCCTGATGCTCCTCTCGTTCGCGACGATCCGCGCCTTCCGCGGCCATTTCGGCCCCGAGGAGAAGGACCACCTGGGCGTCGAGGTGCCAGGCATCTACTGGCACTTCGTCGACATTATGTGGATCATTGTCTACGTAACGGTATATATCCTTTAACGCGGACGCTGCAAACCGGCGCATCTCGGCGTCCTCGGTCGCTCGGATCGGGTCACGCACCAATAGTGCGCTCCCCTCACCTCGCTCCCTGCGCCCACCGACCTGCTTGGTTTTCGCGCCCGTTCGAGGGATGAAATGAAATTCAACGAGGCCGCGGTCTTCAAATGGGTGGTGATCGTCGGGCTCGCGGGGGCATTGATCATCGCCGTGACCTTGCTCACGCGCCCCCTGGTAGGGGCGCTGCTGCTGCTGGTCATCGTGATCGCAGGTTGCGTCTACGGCTACCGCTGGTCGGAGCGGAAGTGGCGTGATCTCGGCGCCAAGAAGTGAGCTCGAGCGCTAGTAGCGTCAGGGCGATCGGGACGGTTGCCGGGAGCTCGTCGATGGCGAAGAAGAGCAGGTCGAAGGTGAGGCCGATGACGGCGGCCAGGGCCGCGCCCCGGAGCTGCAGGCGGCGGTCGGAGGCGAGGAGGGCGCCGAGGGTGGCGGCGATGTAGAGGTCGCCGAAGCCCATCAGGGCGGAACCGAAGTTGGCCAGCTGCAGGCGGGGGAGGTCGGCGACCGGGGAGGCGGTGTTGAGGACCGCGTTGGGGGCTTGGAGGAGGTCGGTCCCGACCAGGTAGGCGTCGACCGCCGCCATCACGTAGATCCCGAGCTTCAGCCAGCGCCCTGGCACCACACAGGCGGTCAGCCAGCCGAGGGTGACGCAGCCGAGGGCCGAGAGCGCCAGAGCCGCCGTCTGGCCGCTGAGGGAGCCCTTGGCGGCCCAGGCGAGGGCGAAGAGCGGGAAGACGAGGAGCGCGAGCTGCCAGCGCGCTCCGCGCACAAGCCATGCCAGGGCAGCGGCGGCCAGCGGCGGCACCGCGATCAGGGCCAGGTAAGTGAGGAAGCGGGCGCTGGCGGAGTCGAGCGCGATCGCCGAAATCACCACCACGATCGAGAGCGGCAGTACAAGCGCCCACCAGCGGCTCCGCAGCCGCCCCAGGAGCGCGGGCAGGGGCGGCTTCGAGGCGGCCACCAGGCTCGCCTGGACGAGGCTGAGGACGCCGATCGAGAGCCAGAAGGGGAACAAGCGCTAGGCGGTGCCGGCCGTGGCCGTGGCGCGTGGCCGCCTCTCCGCCGGCTCGGCTGGAGCGGCCTCACCTCGCGGCTCGAGCCGGCCGGCGGTGGCCACGGTCCAGAGCATCGCCAGCCAGTTGCAGGTCGCGACGGCGACGTGGACCCAGACGATCTCGCCGGGGAGTTCGAGCGCCCACTGGACGCCGCCGATCGCTCCCTGCAGGGCCAGTAGGCCGAGCACCACCGTGAGCGGCTTCAGCGCCCGCTGATCGCCACCGGAGCGCCGCAGGAGGAACCAGACCGCGATCGCGGCGAGGCCGTAGACGGTGGCGAGGGCGGCGTGGCGCTCGACCACCCATTCCAGCGTCTTCGCCCCCTCGAAGTCGAAGCGGTGGACCAGTTGCCCTTCGTGGGCGCCGGCGTGGGGCCCGGAGGCGGTGGCGATCGTGCCGGCGAGGATCGTCAGCTGCCCGAGCGGGATCAGCGCCCGCACCGCCCAGACCCCGAGCCGGTCCTGGGAGCGGCGCCGCTCCCAGGGTTCGTAGCGCGAGCACCAGGCGAGGGCGAAGGCGGCATCGAGCAGCATCATCGAGAGGATGAAGTGGCTCATCACCAGGCCGGGGGCCAGGTGGTACTTGACCACCAGGGCCCCGAGGATCGCCTGGCCGATCACCCCGAGCGGCAGCAGCCCCCCGAACAGCGCCAGGTGCCAGCGATAGGGCCGCCGGAACCAGGCAAGCAGGGCGGCGGCGATCACCGCGATGCCGACGATGCCGGTGATCAGCCGGTTCGTGTACTCGATCACCGCGTGGGATTCGAGCGGGGGAGTGGTGCCGCCGTAGCACTTGGGCCAGTCCGGGCAGCCGAGGCCCGAGCCGGTCAGGCGCACCCCGGCGCCGGTGAGGACGATCATCGAGAGGGCGATCAAAGCGACCAGCGTCACCTGCGCGTAGCGCTCCGGCGAGATCTCGAGGCGGCTTTTCAGGCGTTCCCGCATCTACCCCACATGATCGCAGCGGCCGCTCGGCCGCTCGGGCCTAGCCCTGGGATTTACCGCCGCCCCCGGCTTCGCCGGCAGCGGAGTTTTCGATCAGGTACCCGACCAGGTCTTTGAGTTCTTTTTCGGTCAGGATTTCGCCGAAGTTCTGCGGCATCACATTGGGCGGGTAGCCCTTGACGATTTCCGCGTTCGGGTTGACGATCATTTCTTCGACCGCGGCTTCGTCGTCGCCGGGGACGATTGATTTTTCGAGCGGCGGACCGGTGACGCCGCCGGAGCCGGCGGCCTGGAAGGTGTGGCAACCGCCGCAGCCGTTGTTGGCGAAGACCTGGGCGCCCGGGCCGCCTTCCACTTCCGGCGGGGCGGCGCCGGGGACGCCGGCCCATTCGCCGACGTAGGCGGCAACGTCGTCGAGATCCTGGCCGGTGACGATGTCGGCCGGCATCGAGACGCGCGGGTCGCCGTTGTTCTCACGCGGGTACTCGACCTGCGCCTTGACCACCCCTTCGATCGTGTCGCTGTCGTTGCCGATCGAGCGCGCGGCGGCAAAGGCGTCGTCGAGGTTGGGCCCCACCTGGGCGCTGGTCCCGGCCTGCGCCAGTTCGTGGCAGACGCCGCACTTCTGGACGAAGAGGGTGCGGCCGCGGGCGGTGTCGGCGGTGGTCGTGCCGCAGCCCGAGGCGGTCACCGCGAGGGCGAGCAGGGCGGCGATCGCGAGCAGCGGGCCGGTCAGTTTCAAGGGGCGATTCATGGGGCGCAATGCGAGCGGGAGTCTATATGTCGGCGCCGCGGGTAAGCGTCGCTGTGACCCATTCCCATGGGATAGGATTGAGGCGATTAGCACTAACCCGAGACCAGCGCGATGGGAGGACGCAGATGCAGGTGAGGGACGGCATGTCGGAGATCACGCTGACCGTGGGGCCCACCCACACCCTGCGTGAGGCGGCCGCGAAGATGGTCGAGAAAGGCACCGGCGCGGCCCTCGTTCTCGACGGCGAGATGCCGACCCCCTCGGTGGTCACCGAGCGCGACCTGCTGATCTCCGTCGCCCAAGGGCAGAACCCAGACCATGAGCGGGTTTGCGACCACATGAGTGAGGGCGTGCTCAGTGCCGCCCCCGACTGGAGCCTCGAGCGGGCGGCGGCGGAGATGTCACGTCGCAACGTCCGGCACCTGGTCGTCTTCGACGACGGCGAGCCGACCGGCATGCTCTCGATGCGCGACATCGTCCGCTGCTGGACCAGCGACGGCGCTACGAGCGAAATGAGTCTGCCGAGCCAGTAGCTCGGGGACAGCTCAGCCCTTCGGAGGGCTCGAGATCGTTTCTACCGGCAGAGCCGCGCCGTGGGTCTCCTGGCGGCGGGGCAAGCGGTAATAGTCGCGGACGGAGCCGCGGACGATGCTGCGGAAGGCGATCAGGACGAGGATCGCGCCGACAATCGCGTAGAAGACGGGCGGGAACATGAAGCCGCCGGCGAAGATCCCGCAGAGCAGGGCGAGCGCCCCGACGGCGAAGAAGACCGGGCCCCAGGAGGGGCGCGGCGTGTAGATCATCTCGCCCGGCTCGGGAACGTGTCGGTGGTCGGCCATGTCCTACTGGGCTATGTAGAGGAAGGCGGCGACGAACGAGAGGGCGAAGATCCCGGCGGCGATGCCCCCGGCGACCAGCCCGGCGCGCATGTTTCGGCGTGCGGTCTCGCGATCCATTGCCCGGATTTCTATCAGTCCGAGGGGAGGGCCTGTCGCCCTAGACGTTGGCCGCCACGGCCATCGCCAGGAACAGCAGCGCCAGGTAGGCGAGCGAGAAGAGGTAGGTCTTCAGCGCCCAGCGGCGTTCGCGGCTGCGGTAGAGGCGGGTCGAGAAGTAGATGAAGCCGGCGCCGAGGAGCATCGAGGGCACGAGGTAGGCGACGCCGAGGCCACCGGCGCAGAAGGGCAGCTGGGTGACGGCGTAGAGGAGGACGGTGTAGAGGAGGATCTGGCGCCGCGTCTCCTCCTCGCCGCGGACGACCGGCAGCATCGGGATCCCGGCCTTCGCGTACTCGTCCTTCATCAGCAGCGAAAGCGCCCAGAAGTGGGGCGGAGTCCAGAAGAAGACGATCGCGAACATGTAGAAGGCCATGCCGCTGAGGCCGCCGGTGACGGCCGCCCAGGCGACCAGCGGCGGCACCGCACCGGCGGCGCCGCCGATGACGATGTTCTGCGGCGTCGTCCGCTTCAACCAGAGCGTGTAGACGCAGACGTAGCCGAGCAGGCCGGAGAGCGAGAGCGCCGCCGCCAGCGGGTTCACGGTCAGCGCAAGCAGCAGGAAGGAGGCGAGGCCGAGGCCGATGCCGAAGGCGGTGGCGGCGGTTGCCGAGACGCGGCCGGAGGCGACGGGACGGTCGGCGGTGCGGGCCATCGTGCGGTCGATGTCACGGTCGACGGCGTGATTGATGGCGCCGGCGCCGCCGGCCGAGAGGGCGCCGCCGAGGCAGGTGAGGAAGACGAGGCCGAGCGAGGGGTCCCCGGCCACGTACATCGTCGTGATCGTGGTGAAGAGCAGCAGCGACTGCACCTTCGGCTTGGTCAGCGTCAGGTAGTCGCGGACGACCGTGGGGACGGCCGGGCGCCGCGCCAGGGCAGCAGTCTGGGCACCGCTCATGCGGGACTCAGGCTACCGGCTGGGACTCGCGCGCAGCCCCTGCTTCTTCGCGGCGGGTGCGATGGCCGATCGCCTCGCGGATGTCGCGCAGCGGCCGGGGGCTGCGGACGTCGGGGAGGACGTCGAAGTTGTGCGCCTCCGGCGGCGAGAGCGTGAACCACTCGAGCGTGTCGCCCGCCCAGGGATCGTGGCCGGCGCTGGGGCCGTTGGTGCGGCTGAAGATCGCGTTGAGGATCGTCAGCAGGACCCCGACGAAGAGGATCAGGACGCCGATCGTCGAGATCACGTTGTAGGCGGTGACGCCGGCGTTGTCGAAGTACTTGTAGGCGTCGACGACCTGCCCCTGGTCGTCGCCGGCGAGGAACAGCGGCACGAAGCCGACCAGGAGGCCGACGACGATCGTCCAGAAGGAGATGCGGCCGAGGCTCTCGCCCATCGTCTTCCCGGTCATCTTCGGGAACCAGAAGTAGAGGGCGGCGAAGCCGGCGAGGACGGCGGCGCCGATCAGGGCGAAGTGGGTGGCTGCGGTCGAGTCGGTGGTGTTCTTTATGTGCCAGGCGGCGGCAACCAGCGACTGGCAGAGCTCGGCGGCGAGACCGATCGAGATCATCGAGATCGCCCCGAGCGCGAACAGAACCGGCGCCCGCATCCGCAGCGTGCCGCCGACCAGCGTCGCGATCAGGTTGAAGAGGATCAGCCCGAACGGGACGACGAGGGCCAGCGACATCAGCATCGCGAAGTACTGCCAGCCGATCCCGATCGGGGCGGTCAGCATGTTCTGCATCCAGGCGAGGGTGCCGAGCACCGCGACCGCCCCCAGCGAGGCCATCACCACGTTGCGGTTGAAGAGCGGTTTGCGGGAGAAGGTGGCGACGATTTCGGCGATCGTGCCGAAGGCGAAGATCAGCAGCAGCATGTAGGTGCCGGTGAAGAAGATCCAGCTGAGGTGCTGCCAGAGGAGCGGCGCGCCGCCGGAGCCGTCGGCGAAGAAGATGCCGTCGTAGTTGCGGTCGATCAGCAGCATCGTCAGTGCCGCCAGCAGGACCGGGCCGACGACGATCAGCAGCCAGGAGGACACGGTCGCCGCCCAGGCGAAGACGGGCACCCGGCGCCAGGCCATCCCCGGCGCCCGCATCATCCGCAGCGTCGCCGCCAGGTTGATCGCGAGGAGGACGAAGCCCAGGGTCGCCAGGCCGGTTCCCGCAGCCCAGGCGTCGACGCCGTTGTTGGAGAGGAAGGCGGTCTCGCTGAGCGGGGGAAGCGGGTTGACGCCGGCCTCCGAAGGGGTGAAGAGGAAGGTCGCGTAGAGCATCGTCGCGCCGGCGACGTAAAGCGCGACGCCGACCTGCCCGAGCCGCGGCAGCGCGGTACCGCGGGCGCCGATCTGCAGCGGCGCCACGTAATAGAAGAAGCCGAGGGCGAAGGGGACGGCGAAGAGGAAGATCGAGGTGGCGCCGTAGAGCGAGAGCATGCGGTTGAAGCCGACCGGCGAGAGGAAGGTGTTTTCCGGCACCAGCAGTTGCAGGCGCATCAGCAGCAGCTCGACCGCGGCGATGAAGAGGAAGCCAAGGGCGCCGCAGATGAGGATCTGGCCGAGCTCCTTGTGGTCGGCCGTGGTCGCCAGCTCGGCCCAGCGGGGACGGCGGCGGACGTGATAGCCCTCGGCTACGAGCTCGGGACGGGCGCTGGCGCTCATGGCACTTTTCCTTCTTCGATCAGGCCGACTACGCGGTCCTGAGCTTCTTCGATCTCGGTTTTCTGGCTTTCGATGAATTCTTCGTATTCATCCGGGGAGACGACTTCGACCTCGGTCCGCATCGCCGCGTAGGCCTGGCCGGAGAGGGTGGAGGAGTCGCCTTCGAAAGCGCCTTCGTCGTCGGCGCTGAAGACGATCCGGTGCGTCTTGCCCGGCACCGCGTCGGCCTTGGGGGCGAGATCGTTGACGTTCCAGGTGTGGACGACGTCGGTCGAGAGCAGTTCCAGTTCGACCGCGGTGTCGACCGGGACGACGAGCTTGTAATACGAGAAGGCGCCGTTGGGGTAGTCGTAGCGCCACAGCCACTGCTGGCCCGTCGCCTTGATCTTCAGCGGGGCCGACTTCGCCGAAGCGAGGCCGGCATCGCCGGTGCTCGGGGTCTCGCGCGCCTTGCCGGTGAAGACGATGCCGAGGATGAAGAGCAGGAGGGCGAAGACGGTGAGCAGTCCGCCGACCCGGAACTGGAGCCCGCGGCCGCCGAGCAGCTGGCGCGGCGCCGCGCCGCGCTCGGAGCGGAATCGCCGCACCGCGAAGAAGAGCGCGGCGTTGACCGCGATCACGAGGATCGCGGCGGCGACGAAGCCGATCTTGAGCAGCGTGTCGATCTGGTCGGTGCCAGGGGAATGGGGCGCCAAAGCGCGGCCATTCTATTCAGGGCGGGCGGCGCCGCGTCCTCCCGTCCGCCTTCTGCCCCCCGACCTATACTCGCGGCCTTGATGAGGAGGCGCTCGCGGCCACCCAAAGCGCTTCGTCTCGCGGTCCGAGCCGGCGGACTCGCGGCGCTCGGCGCCGCCGTCACCGTCCCCTTCCTGCGCAAGCGGAAGAACATCCCGGCGCCGGTTACGGTCGCCGCGCTCGCCGCCGGGCCTCTGGCGCTGGCGGTGCTGCAGCCGCGGACCAAGCGCCGCGACGTCGCCCTCTTCGCCCTGCAGATGTGGGCCTTCACGATCGCCCACGAGCTCCCCTACGATGACCCCGAGCGGCTGCGGGCGCGGCTGCGCAGTCGCTACCCGATCGTCGCCGACCGGGCGATCGGCGGCGGCCGCCTCCCGAACGCGTTTCTGCAGCGGGCCGCCGCGCGGCTGCCGCGGGTGAGGCTGGTCAACCAGGTCCTCACCTGGGCCCACTGGCTCTGGTTCATGGAGCCCTACATCGCCCTCGCGGTAATCCTCCTTCGCCACCCCGAGCGCTTCCCGCGCGCGGGACGGCAGATGGCGGCTGTCTTCGATATCGGCTGCGCCGTCTACTTCGCTGTGCCGACGGCGCCGCCCTGGTGGGCGGCGGAGCAGGGTCTGACCAGCGGGGAAGAGGTGCGGCGGATAATGGTCGAGGTCGGCGAGGACACCTGGGGCTCGGCCTGGCCGAAGATGTACGACGCGCTCGGCGGCAACCCCTGGGCGGCGATGCCATCGCTGCACTTCGCCACCTCGGTCACCGCCGCCCTCGCCCTCGCCGAAGCGGGCAAGGTCGAGGGCGTTCTCGGCTGGACCTACGCCGGCACGCTCGGCTTCGCCCTCGTCTACCTCGGCGAGCACTACGTCACCGACCTGATCGCGGGCGCCGCCCTGGTGGCGGCTGTGCGGCGGGGCGAGTTGCTGGCAGAACCCCTCATACGCGGGGTAAATGCAGGCCTGCAGCGCCTGGAGAGGATCGCGAGTAGCTAGTTTTTCTTGGGTGTCTCAGGAAGAGCCGGCGCAGGAGAACGGCCGCTTCGGCGAATTGCCGATCTTCACGACCCGTCGCATCGTCCAGACGGTCGTCCTCGTCTTCATCCTCCTCGGCGCGATCTACTTCCTCTTCCCGAAGCTGGTCGGGCTCGGTGACGCGCTCGGCCGCCTCGACGACGCCGACCCGCTCTGGATCGGGATCGCGATCGCCTTCAACGTCGCCGCCTACGCGACCTACGTCGCCCTCTTCAAAGCGGTGGTCGGCGGCGACGCGCTGCGGCTGAGCTGGATCGAGACCTACGAGATCAACATGGCGGGGGTTGCCGCCACCCTGCTCTTCTCGGCCGGCGGGGCGGGCGGGGTCGCCCTCACCTACTGGGCGCTGCGCAAGGCGGGGATGGCGCGGCGCGACGTCGGGCGGCGGATGGTCGCCTTCGTCTCCCTGCACTACGTCTTCTATCCCTTCGCCCTGATCATCTTCGGGATCCTGCTGCGGACCGGGGTGATGAACGGCAAGGGCTCGGTCGAGCTGACGATCGTCCCCGCCGCCGTCGCCGGGCTGCTGCTGATCCTCGGCGTCCTGGTCACCCTGATTCCCGCCGACGCCGAGGAACGGCTCGCCCACTACGCCCACACCGACCGCTCCCAGCACCTCCTCCAGACCGTCGGCAAAGTCCCCGCCACCCTCGGCGAAGGCTTCCGCTTCGCGCTAGGGCTCTTCGCCCATCCCTCGCGCGGCGGCCTCGCGGTGCTCGGAGCCGCAGGCTTCTGGGCCTTCAGCATCGGCGTCCTCTGGGCGTCCTTCCACGCCTTCGGCGTCCACGTCCCGCTCGCGGTCGTCGTCCAGGGCTTCTTCCTCGGCATGGTCGCCAACCTCTTCCCGCTGGCGCCGGCCGGGGTGGGGGCAGTCGACGCGGGGATGATCGGCGCCTTCGTCCTCTTCGGCTTCCCCTCGGAAACGGTCTTCCCGGCGATCCTGATCTTCCGCCTCGTCTCCTTCTGGATGCCGATTCCGCCGGGCATCTTCGCCTTCTTCCAGCTCCGCCACACGGTCCACCGCTGGGAACAGGAGGGGCTGCCGATCGACCGCGGGGGCAGCGCCGAGCGGGAGTTCGAGCGGGTCGTGGATGCCTTGCCTTCCGCCTTCCCGGGAGCTACTATAAAAAGTAAAGTAATAGACTCCAGGCGGCGAGAAGATGGCTGAGAGCAAGAAAGTAGAGAACGTAATCATCATCGGCGGCGGGCCGGCCGGTTATACGGCTGCGCTCTACACCGCCCGCGCGAACCTCGAGCCGCTGGTCTTCGAGGGCTTCCAGTGGGGCGGCCAGCTGCAGAACACGACCGAGGTCGAGAACTACCCGGGCTACCCGGACGGGATCATGGGCCCGGAGATGATGGCCCAGTTCCGCGCCCAGGCCGAGCGCTTCGGGACCCGCTTCGTCACCGACGACGTCGACCGGGTCGAGCTCTCCGACGGCGGCGTCCAGAAGGTCTTCCTCGGGGACGAGGAGCACCGCGCCAAGACCGTGATCCTGGCGATGGGGGCGGAGCCGAAACGGCTCGGCATTCCCGGCGAGATGGAGCTCGGTGGCCGCGGCGTTTCCACCTGCGGCGTCTGCGACGGGGCCTTCTTCAAAGACCAGAAGGTGGTCGTGATCGGCGGCGGCGACTCGGCGATGGAGGACTCGATCTTCATCTCCAAGTTCGCCTCGGAGCTGAACGTCGTCACCCGCCGCAGCGAGTTCCGCGCTTCGAAGATCATGCTCGACCGGGCGCGCGAAAAGGACAACATCGAGTTCCGCAACCCGCTCGAGCCGCTTGAGTTCGTGGCCGGCGAGAGCGGCAAACTCGAGAAGGTCCGCTTCCGCAACGTCGAGACCGGCTCCGAGGAGGAGATCCCGACCGACGGCGCCTTCGTCGCGATCGGCCACGTGCCGAAATCCGAGATCGTCGCCGATCAGGTCGAGACCGACGAGGACGGCTACATCGAGACCGAGGCCGGGAGCACCCGCACCAACCTCGGCGGCGTCTTCGCCGTCGGCGACGTCGTCGACCACACCTACCGCCAGGCCGTCACCGCCGCCGGCACCGGCTGCATGGGCGCCCTGGATGCCGAGCGCTACCTGCGCGACGCCGCCCCGCCGGTCGAGGCCCACTGGATGCCGGGCGGCGAGCCCGCCGAGATCGCCACCGGCAGTGGCTGAGTGCACGCACCTCGACGCGGTTGAGTACCTCGCCCTCCCCGGCGAGGTGGCGGGTTGCGAGGAGTGCCTGGCGCTGGACATGCAGTGGGTCCACCTGCGGATGTGCCAGACCTGCGGCCACATCGGCTGCTGCGACAACTCCCCCGGCAAACACGCCACCGCCCACCACCAGGACACCGGCCACCCGATCATCCGCTCCGCCGAGCCCGGCGAAGACTGGAGCTGGTGCTACGTCGACGAAGTGATGATGCGCCTCAGCGGCAGAGAAAACCAAACCTAGAGCGAAACGCCGAGCCCGTTGGGCCGAGTGGTCATTTGAGCACAGGATGGTGCACCCAACTGACCGACCGCTGGACGAGCTGCATTCTCCGTCCATCAGAATCCAGTTGTGGGGTTCTCACGTGACGACGAGCGGGCGCTTCTGGCTAACTCAGGAGGCAGGTGCTGTAATCCCGCGTGTCGTAAAAACCTCCTCGTCGAGTACGAAGGAGAGCGGGGAACGATTGCGGAGATGGCTCACATCATCGCCCGCTCGCAGACCGGTCCCAGAGGGGGGTCTGAGCTCGGCCCTGATGAGCGTGATGTCTACGACAACGCGCTCCTTCTCTGCCCGAACTGTCACACCGAGGTTGACGAATTTCCGCAGGTGTTCCCGCCGGACCTCCTCCGCAAATGGAAGGCCGACCGAGAGCGCGAGATCGCTGAGGGGACGGAGACGCCGCGCTACGAAGACCGGGATCCTCTAGTCAGCGAAATCCGCCGCTTACTTCGAGCAAATCGCGCCGTCTGGTCGACCGTCGGACCTGGCGGAGCAGAAGGCGAAAAGGCCCTGTCGCGGACCGTGGGCCAGTGGCGCCGACAATTGCGGGAAACGATCGTCCCCAACAATTTGCGAGTGCTCGCCCTCGGACGGCACAACGAACAACTACTTACCCAAGAGGAGCTAGACGCGCTTGCCGAGTTCCGCGTGCACGCCGACGCCCTTGCCTACAACGCTTTGGCCGATCAGCCGATCGAGGGACAAACCCGTTATCCAGAGTCCATGCAACGTTGTTTCGATTGAGGCATCATTCGGGGATGGCCGAGTGGAATGAAAAGGCCCGTCCGGAGAGCATCGAGTTTTTCGAAAGAGCGCTGTCCGGCCATGACCTGGTTGAGAGTCTCAACCAGGTAGGTGCTCAGACCTACGAGATCAAGCGGCGTCGCAACCTCGCTCCGATCCGTGTCTGGCTATGCAGCGTCTACCGAGTCTCTGCGGCGGATGTTGCCGAAATTCACGCGGAGGACCCCGAAGTCGATGCGATCGTCACGATCAGCAACTGGAATGACGTGACGGTTGAGGGCAAGGAAGCTGGCGAGGAACTTGACGTTGGCGTGTTCATCTTCAAACACTTGATGGGGGCGCTCAACTATGAGGGCGACCGATTTGTCCATTACAAACCTCCAGAACGCGATCGCAAAGTGGGCCCCAAAGGCTTCGGGCCTCTCTGAGGTGCGCCTCTTCGGTTCGGCTCTGACGGTCGATGCGCCGCGGGATCTCGACTTCATCGTCGTCTATGACAACCGGGTTGTTCCTCCCGCCCAAGCAGGGCGCCTCAGATCGGAACTGAAGGAGACGGTTGCGACGGTCTCCCCGCTTCCCTGTGACGTGACTCTCTTCACGGAAAGAGAGGACTCCCTCGATCGGTTCGATCACGAAGCCAGCGAACAGCTCTGGCGCCGCGTCGCCGCTCATCCTGCCTCGACCTCGGCGCGCAGGCGGGGCGCGGCTTCGTAGGCCGCGCCCCTCTCTGCGCGCAGCGAGTCGAGCAGGTCGACCGCGCGGCGGGCGCCGATCAGTTTGGTGCTGGCGATCGGGCCGAGCGGCCAGTTGAAGCCGAGCTTCATCGCGGTGTCCATGTCCTCGGGTGAGGCGATCTGCTCTTCGAGGGCGAAGGCTGCCTCGTTGGCGATCTGGGCGAAGAGGCGGGTCAGGACCTCCTCGGCGGCGGGGTCGATCTTGGCCAGCTGATCGGCGTCAAGCGTCGGCGCCTCGATGCCCAGGTCGGGGTCGGGGTCGCGCTCGTGTCCCTCGCCGTATGCGTAGTAGCCGTGGCCGGTCTTGCGACCGAACTTGCCTTCGGCGACCAGTTGCTCCTGGATCGGGCTCGGGCGCCAGCGCTCTACTTCACCGCCTTGGGCGAAGAAGGAGCGCGCGATTTCGAGGTTGACGTCGAGGCCGATCAGGTCGAGCAGCTCGAAGGGGCCCATGCGGAAGCCGCCGCCGAGGCGGACGATGCGGTCGATCGTCGCCACGTCGGCGATGCCGTCGCCGAGGATCCGCAGCGACTCCAGCGAGAAGGGGCGGGCGAGGCGGTTGGCGACGAAACCGGGGGAGTCCTTGGCGCGGATCGGGGTGCGGCCCATCCGCTCGCCGACCTCGGTCGCCGCCGCCAGGGCCTGCTCTGAGGAATGCTCGGCGGCGACGATCTCGACCAGCTTCATCAAGGGCGGCGGGTTGAAAAAGTGCATGCCGACCACCCGCTCGGGACGGGGCACGCCATCGGCGATTTCGCCGATCCGCAGGGAGGAGGTGTTGCTCGCCAGCGTCGCCTCCGGTCCCAGGGTCTCGGCGAGCTGGTTGAAGATCTCGCGCTTCAGCTCCAGCCGCTCCGGTGCCGCCTCGATCGCCAGCTCGGCGCCGGCCATCTGCGCGACGTCTTCGGCCGGCTGGACCCGCCCGGCTGCCGCCGCGGCGTCCTCTTCCCTCCAGCGCCCGCGCGCCGCCCCCTTGTCGAGCGCCTGCTTCAGCGCCTCGGCACTCTCGGCCGCTACCCCTGGCAGCGGGTCGTAGAGGACGGTCTCGTAGCCGCCGAGGGCGGCGATCTGGGCGATGCCGCGGCCCATCGTTCCGGCGCCGACGACGCCGACCCGGGAGACGCTCACCGGCCCTTGAACTGCGGCTCGCGTTTCTCGAGGAAGGCGGTCATCCCCTCGATCCGATCCTCGCTCGCCATCGCTTCCTCGAAGAGCTCGCGCTCGGCCCGCAGCCCCTCGGCCAGGCCGGTGTCTTCGGCGACCTGGACCGCCCGTTTGCCGAGCCGCACCGCCAGCGGCGGGCGCTCGGCGATCACCCGGGCCAGCTCGATCGCCTCCGTCAGCCAGCGATTTTTCTCCACCACTTTGTTGACGAGGCCCCAGCGCTCGGCCGTCTTCGCGTCCCAGCGGCGGCCGGTGAGGACGTACTCCATCGCCCGCTGCTTGCCGATCGCCCGCGTCAACCGCTGGGTACCGCCGCCGCCGGGGATGATCCCGAGGGTGATCTCCGGCTGGCCGAACCGCGTCTTCTCGTCGCAGACGATCATGTCGCAGGCCAGCGCCAGCTCGCAGCCGCCGCCGAAGGCGTAGCCGGAGACGGCGGCGACGATCGGCGTCGCGATCGCGCTGATCCGGGTCCAGAACCGCATTCCCTCGGGATCGGGCAGCGCGTCGAGAGGGCGCTCTGCCATTGCCCGGATGTCGGCGCCGGCGGCGAAAAAGTCATCGCTTCCTGCGAGGACGATGCAGCGCACCTCGGGGTCGGCGTCGAGGCGCTCGAGGCTGTCGGCGATCTCGGTCCGCATCTCCGGCGAGAGGGCGTTCCGCGCCTCGGGCCGGTTCAGTCGCAGCAGGGCGACGTGGAACTCGTCGACCGAAACCTCGACCTGCGGCACGGCGCTTAGCCTCCGACGAGCGGAGTCATCGCGTTCTCGCCCGTGGCGGCGCGGCCGATGATCAGCTTCTGGATCTGCGAGGTGCCCTCGTAGAGGGTGGTGACGCGGGCGTCGCGCAGGTAGCGCTCGACCGGATAGTCGTCGACGTAGCCGGAGCCGCCGTGGACCTGGATCGCCAGGTTCGCGCACTCGACCGCCGACTCGGTGGCGTAGAGCTTGGCGATCGAGGTCTCGGTCGCGTTCGGTTTCTTTTCGTCCTTCAGCAACCCCGCCCGCAGGACCAGCATCCGGCTGGCGTCGCGCTTGAGGATCATTTCGGTGATCATCTCCTGGACCAGCTGGAAGCGGGCCAGCGGGACGCCGAACTGCTTGCGGTCCTTGGCGTACTCGACCGAGCTCTGGACGCACCCTTCGCAGATGCCGACGCAGCCGGCGGCGACGCTGTAGCGGCCGTTTTCCAGCGCGCTCATCGCCACCTTGAAGCCGTCGCCGACCTCGCCGAGCA
>Ga0070688_100000688_pt1 | contig 16795 bp, 10 predicted proteins | sample KBSS13HmetaG_FD_64679 | JGI IMG/M metagenome (GOLD analysis project Ga0070688, IMG submission 64679) | Switchgrass rhizosphere microbial communities from Kellogg Biological Station, Michigan, USA - KBS S1-3H metaG | ecosystem: Host-associated > Plants > Roots > Rhizosphere ...
CGCGCCCCCGCGCCCGCCACGGCCCGATCCCCGCTGGGGCGTGCGCGTGCTCCTCGGCTACGGTGGCCTGGGCCCGTCCGATCTCAACGTCGAGTACCGCTACGGCGGATGGCGCGCCGACGCCCAATACCTGCGGCTCGACCGGCAGTGGATCTCGGGGTTCGGATTCGGCTACCGGGACTTCAACGGGCATCCGCCGCAGGCCTACTTGAGCGGCACGACGCTGGAGGATCCGCAGGATTCGAAGCTCCAGACCTACGAGATCGGAATGCGCGCCGGCCAGCACTACCGCGACCGCTCCGGCTTCCGCTTCGACTGGATGCTCGGCCCGACACTCGCGTACGTGCACGAGCATGCGAACCTGCACGTGTTCACGGTGGTCCCGCCCGGCACGCTGGTGCCGGCCGGGAGTCGCGACGACAACCTCGGGCGCTGGGCCGGTGGCGGCGAGTTCCGCATGAACTTCGCGTGGCGCCACGACGAGGACGGCGACCTCGGGCTTCACCTCGGTGCGTTCATGTTCGCCTGGGAGGGTCACCAGGAGCACTCGCTGGCGACCGACTTCGTCCACAGCAACTTCCATGGCTGGGATGTCGCCTTCAGTTTCAGCTTCTTCCAGTAGCACGGCCGCCGCGGCCCCGCGTCGCGGCGCCGGGCGGATGATCCCGATGCTCGCGGCAGTACTGCTGTCGCTCGCGGCGCACGTGCGCGCCGGGGAGGGCGAGGTCGGGGCCTTGGCACCCGACGACGCGGCGACCGGCGCCATCCGGGTCTACCAGCGCTACCTGTCCGACCTGCGGCACGCGCGCTGCCGCTTCACGCCGAGCTGCTCGGAGTACGCGGCGCAGGCCATCGCGCGCTATGGACTGGTCGACGGCTCGGCGCGCGCCGCCGACCGATTGATGCGCTGCAACGCGTCCGCGTCCGGCGCGTACCCGCGCGGCGAGAACGGCACGCTGCGCGACCCGGTGGGGGACGATACGCCGCCCGCAGGAGTCGTCTGGGCGCCCGGCTGGCTCCGGCTCGCGCCCGAGCCCGAGTCGCCGCCCGTTGCGGACACCATCGGCCTGCTTCGCCGTGCGCGCCTCGACGAGACCGTCGCGTTCGCACTGCGGCTGGAGAAGCGCGGCGAGCGCGCCGGGGCCGCGGTCGAGTTCCAGCGCGCGGGCATGCTCGCCGGGCTCGGCGAGGCGGACGCGTGGGCGTTCGATCGCATTGGCGCGGGCGCGGCCCGCGCGGGGGACGCGCTCGGAGCCGAGGCGGCGTTTCTCACCGCGGCGATGCTGACCCGAGACGAGGCGCATCGCGCGCGCTCGGTGTACCGGGCGGCGACGAGTCGTTTCGACGGCGGGTCGTTCTCCGCGTGCGGGCGATTGCTCGCGGACCGCACGCTCGTCTCGGCGGACTCCTCGACGGCGGCCCGGGACGGATGGCCAGGGGCCGCGCACGTGGAGGCGCTGGGAGGACTCGCCGACATGGGCCTCGGCAACTGGGACGATGCGCGCACGCGGTTCGCGCACGCGCGCGCAGTACCGGTGCCCGACGACACGACGCAACGCCGCATCACGGCGCTGGAAGGCTTCGTCGATCGGGGGCCGCGCCTCCCGGGCCGCTCGTCCACGCTCGCCGGCACGATGTCGGCGGTGATCCCCGGCAGCGGCCAGGTGTACTCGGGCCGGGTCACCGATGGACTGCGGCACTTCCTGTTCAACACGGTGATGATCCTGGCCACGATCTCGTTCGCCCACGGGGAGCACGTGCCGGCTGCGGTCCTCACCGGCGCGCTCGAGCTGCCGTTCTACCTGGGCAACATCCGCGGCGCATCGGCTTCGGCGAAGCGCTTCGACCGCGACCGACGGCTCGAACTGCTGGGCCAGGCGATCGAGGCGTCCGCGCGCTGACGCCCACCGGCGCCGCCCCGCCCAGCTATCCGCCGATCGACACCAGTGGCTCGGGCCGCGTGGCGTCCACCGACTCGCCCAGCAGCGTGACCGGCGTCGCGCCCACGACGCGCACTCGCCGCAGCGTGCCCGCGGCAGCGCCGTCGTCGGCCCAGACGACCGTCTTGAACTCGCGCGACTTGCCGTGGAGCTGGCGCTCCGTGCCGGCGCCGCGCCACGACGGCCCGTCCACCAGTACTTCGACCTCGCGGCCGATCCAGCCGTCGTGGATCTCGCCCGAAATCTCATGCTGCTGGTCGATCAGCGCCTGCAGCCGGCGGCCCTTCTCCGGCTCGTCCACCGTCTCCGGCGTGCGGAACGACTTCGTATCGGGCCGGGCCGAGTACTTGAACAGGAACGCGCTGTCGAAGCGCGCCCGCCGCATGAAGTCGCGGGTCATGAGGAAGTCGTCCTCGGTCTCGCCCGGGAAGCCGACGATGATGTCGGTGCTCACCGCCACGCCGGGGATGCGCTCGCGCAGGCGCGCGAGCACGGCCTCGTAGCGCGCGAGCGTGTAGCTCCGCTCCATCGCCGCGAGCATACGGTCCGATCCGCTCTGGAGCGGCAGGTGGACGTGCGGCATGACGCGCTCGCACTCGGCGATGGCGGCGATGACGCGCTCGCTCATGTCGCTCGGGTGCGGGGAGGTGAAGCGCAGGCGCAGCACGCCCTCCACCTCGTTGGCGGCGCGCAGCAGGTCGGCGAAGTCGTGCGTGCCGTCGTTCCACGAGTTGACGGTCTGGCCCAGGAACACGATCTCGCGGAATCCCTGCGCCGCGGCCTTCGCCACCTGGGTCACCAGCTCGTGTAGAGGCAGGCTCCGCTCGCGGCCGCGCGTGTAGGGCACGACGCAGTAGCTGCAGAACTTGTCGCAGCCGCGCTGCACCGTGACCCAGGCGCGCACGCCGTGCCCGCGCTTCGGCTCCAGGTCGCCGTAGGTTTCGTCGCGGTCGAGGCGGATCTCGGCCACCGGCACACTCGCGGCACGTTGGAGCAGCTCGGGGAGCCGGCGATAGCCGTCGGGACCGACGACCAGGTCGAGGACGCGCTTGTGGTCGAGCAGGCGCTGCCGCAGGTGCTGCGCCATGCAGCCCGCCACGCCCACGATCAGGCGCGGATTCTTCATCTTCAAGTGCGCGAACTCGCCGAGCCGGCCGAGCACGCGCTGCTCGGCGTGCTCGCGGATGGCGCAGGTGTTGAGGATGACGGCGTCGGCTTCGTCCGGGCGCGTGACCAACTCCATGCCGGCGCGCTCCAGCACGCCCGCCATGACTTCGGAGTCGGCCACGTTCATCTGGCAGCCGTAGGTCTCGAGGAACACGCGCTTCATAGAGCTCGAATCAAGAGAACTCGGATCATGAGATCTCGAATCATAGGAGGGCGGGGACGGTAGCATGTTTGACCTGGATGGGCGCGGACCCGAGAGTGTGCGCCCGAAGAGGAAAGGACCATGCCCACCCAGCCCAGCCGCACGCTCGAGACGTTCCCGAACCCCGCGCCCGAACGCGATTATTGGATTCGCCACGTCTGTCCGGAGTACACCGCGCTCTGCCCGGTCACCGGCCAGCCCGACTTCGGGACGATCGTCATCCGCTACGTTCCTGACCGGCTGTGCGTGGAGCTCAAGTCGCTCAAGCTCTACATCTGGTCGTTCCGGAACGAGGGCCACTTCTTCGAACAGGTGACGAACCAGATCCTGGACGATCTCGTGCACGCGCTCTCCCCGCGGAGGCTGCGCGTGGAGGGCCGGTTCAACGTCCGCGGCGGCATCACGACGCGCGTCGTCGCCCGCTATCGCCAGGAGCCCGTCGCGGGACGCCGGGCGCGCTGAAGCGCGCCCGCCCGCCGCAGCCATCCTCGGGCCGGAAACCGTGGCCCCGCAACGGGGTATAAGGCATGTCCGGGCGTGACGTGCGCGCGGTCGGGCCTTATCCTGCTCTCGCCGGAGATTGACGCTTCCACAGGAGACCTCCATCCGCGTTCGACGCAACGCCGCGGGACCCGCGGTCGCGGCCGCTTCCCTCGCCCGCCGGGCACTGCTCGCCTGCCTCGGCGCCGGCGTCCTGGTCAGCATCCTGGGCCTCCTCGCCGGCCCCGCGCGCGCGCAGTCGTACGTGCCCGGCGAGCTGCTCGTGAAGTGGAAGCCGGGGCTCAAGGCGAGCCTGCGCGCCGAGGCGATGGCGCCGCTCGGAGCCTCGCGCGAGGCGGCCTACGACGTGGGCGTCGAGCTGCTGCGCGTCGACGGCGTGGCGGTGGAGGAGGCGGTCGCGCGCCTCGTCCAGGATCCGCGCGTCGAGTACGCCGAGCCCAACTACCTGTGGACCATCGACCGCGCGCCGGACGACCTGCGCTACCCCGAGCAGTACGGTCTCAACAACACCGGCCAGACCGGGGGCACGCCGGGTGCGGACATCGGCGCCGAGCGCGCCTGGGAGCGGTTCACCGGCGACCCCGACCTCCTGATCGGCGACATCGACACCGGCGCCGATTACAACCACCCCGATCTCGAGGCCAACATCTGGACCAATCCCGGCGAGATCCCCGGGAACGGCATCGACGACGATCACAACGGCTACGTCGACGACGTCCACGGCTACGACTTCCTGAACCACAAGGGCGACCCGCTCGACGACAACGGCCACGGCACGCACACCGCCGGCATCATCGCCGCGGCGGGGAACAACGGCATCGGCGTCTCGGGCGTGGTCTGGCACGCGAAGCTCGTGATCCTCAAGTTCCTCGGCGGCAACGGCGCGGGTCCCACCTCGGCTGCGGTCGAGGCGCTCCAGTACGCCACGCGCATGGGCATCCGCGTCACCAACAACTCGTGGGGCGGCGGCGTCTACTCGCGCGCGCTCGAGGACGCGATCGCCGCGGCCGGTGCCGCCGGGGCGCTGTTCGTGGCCGCGGCCGGGAACGCGCACGCCGACACCGACCGCTCGGCGCAGTATCCGAGCACGCTGCCGGAGGACTGCATCATCAGCGTCGCCGCAACGGACGCCTACGACCAGCTGGCGTCGTTCTCGAACTACGGCGCCACCACGGTCGACCTCGGGGCCCCCGGCGTCGAGGTGTTGAGCACCTACCCGGGCTCCGACTACAAGCTGCTCTCGGGAACGAGCATGGCGACGCCGCACGTGACCGGGGCGGTGGCGTTCCTGATGGGGCGATTCCCCGCCATGGCCGCCTCGCAGGTGAAGGCGCGGCTCATGCAGTTCACCCAGCCGGTGCCGGCGCTCGCCGGCAAGTGCGTCTCCGGCGGCCGGTTGAACCTCGACCTGTCGTCGGCCGACCCCGACAGCATCCCGCCCGGCGCCATCGCCGATCTCGCGGTCGCGCACCCGGGCAGCAACTCCGCCGACCTCGCGTGGACGGCGACCGGGGACGACGGCGCGAGCGGTACGGCCACGAGCTACGAGCTGCGCGTCGCCACGCACGCGTTCGGGGAGGCGGATTTCGAGACCGCCACGCGCATCACCGCGCCGCGCCCGACGTTCGCAGGCACGCTCCAGACCTGGCGCGTGACCGGGCTCGCCACCCACTCGCACTACTGGTTCGCGCTGCGCGCGCGCGACGAGTTCGGGAACCCGGGACCGGTCTCGAACGTCGTCGACCTGCAGACGCTCGAGCCGCCGCGGCTCACGCTCTCGGTGGGAGACGTGAGCGCGAGCGCGGTCACGGGCAGCGTCGTGTCGCAGACGGTGGAGCTGGCGAACGACTCGCAGGGCACGCTGGAGTGGAGCGCGCCGGCGCCGGCGCTCGATTCCGTGGTGACGCAGGCGGTGTGGCCCGACGAGCCCACGGCGAAGGGCGTGGACGGCAGCACGCACGGCCCGCAGACCGAGTCCGCGGGCGGCCCGGATGCGTTCGGCTACCGCTGGAGCGACTCCCGGGAGCCGGGCGGGCCGGTCTACCAGTGGGTGGACGTGGTCCAGACCGCGAACGCGATCCGGCTCGAGGGCGACGAGGGCATGTCCGCGCCGGTGCCGCTGGGCTTCAGCTTCCCGTTCTACGGCCACCGCTTCACGCAGCTGCGCGTGTGCACGAACGGCTACCTGCAGTTCGGCAACGACGGCGCGATATTCGTGAACCGCGCGCTGCCGTCGGCGAACGGCGCGCGCAACCTGATCGCGCCGTTCTGGGACGACCTCCACTTCGGCTCCCACGTGAACCGCGCCTACGCGCACTTCGACGGCACGCGCTGCGTCATCACCTGGGACGCGGTGCCGCGCTACGGCGACGTCGGCTCGGTGATGACGTTCCAATGCGTGCTCTACCCCTCGGGCGAGATCCGCTTCCAGTACCGCTCCATGACCGGCACCACCGACAACGCCACGCTCGGGATCCAGGACAGCACGCGCACCGTGGGGCTCACCGTGGCCTTCAACCAGGCGTACGTGCGCGACAGCCTCGCCGTGCGCATCGTGCCGCTCCGGCAGTGGCTCGCGGTGGTGCCGCCCGCGGGATTCCTGCTCCCCGGCGAGCACCAGACGGTGCGCCTGGACATGGACGCCACCGGGCTCGGGACCGGCACCTACGGCGGGCGCGCGCGCATCGTGAGCAACGACCCGGCGGCGCCCGACACCGCGGTGAAGGTGGCGTTCCACGTCAGCGGCGCCCCCGACATCGTGGTCTCGCCCCCGGCACTCGACTTCGGTGCGCTGTTCTGGGGCGCGCGCGACACGCTCGCGCTCACGGTGGAGAACGCGGGCGTGGACCCGCTCCTCGTGGCCGGCGTGCGCACCGACCGCGCGGATTTCCAGGTCGCCGGAGGACCGTTCACGCTCCTGCCCGGGGGAGCGGTCACGGTGCCGATCGTGTTCGCGCCCTCGCAGGTCGTCGACCTGCGCGGCACGCTGTCGATCACGAGCAACGACCCTGACCTGCCGGACGCCCAGGTGGCGCTCCACGGCATCGGCAGCGAGGCGCCGGTGATCGACGCCGCGGCCACGCTGCTCGCGACGTCGGCGACGCGGGTGCTGACACCCGATGCCTCGCAACGCGAACGGGCGCTCGTGCTCAAGAACAACGGTGGAGCGCCGCTCCTGTGGACGGCGTCGGCGTTCCAGGGCGCGGTCGGCTCGCGGCTCGCGGGCCTCGCCGCCGTCGCGGGTGCCCCGCATCCGCTCCAGCGCATCGCCCAGGTGAAGGGCGCGCTCGGCCCGGGCCCGGCCGCGGCGGGGGACGGCGGCCCCGACGCGTTCGGCTATCGCTGGATCGACTCGGACGCGCCGAGCGGTCCCGTGTACGCCTGGGAGGAGATCGCGGCGACCGGCACCCGGCTCTTCGGCGGCGCCGACGACTCCACCACGCGCGTGGCGCTGCCGTTCCCGTTCTCGTTCTACGGCCACACCTACGACAGCGTGTCGGTGTGCACGAACGGCTTCCTCGCCTTCGTCGGCCGCGACAGCTCGCTCGTCAACACCGACCTGCCGAACGCCGCCGAGGGCGTGCCGCGGGGGCTCGTCGCGCCCTACTGGACAGACCTCGACCTGCGCGCGGTGCGCGGCGCGGGCCGCGTGCTCGCGCGCTACGACGGCGCCAAGTTCGTCGTCGAGTGGAAGGACGCCGTGCACTTCTCGGGCGCGAGCCCGTACACGTTCGAGGTGCTGCTGTGGCCGAACGGCGTCATCGAGTACCAGTACCAGTCGATCGGTGGGTTTACCGGCGTGAACACGGTCGGCATCCAGGACGAGACCGGCACCGTGGGCCTGCGCGTCGCCTACAACGTGCCGTACGCGCACCCGGCCCTGCGCGTGCGGCTCTCGCACCGCGACGACTGGCTCGCGGTGACGCCCGCCAGCGGCAGCATCCCGCCCGGAGCGAGCGACACGCTGCACGTGCGCTTCGACGCCCGGCAGTACGCGGACGGCGACTACGCGGGTGCGGTGCGCATCGAGAGCAACGACGTTCGCGAGCCGCTGCTCTCGGTGCCGTGCGCGCTGCACGTGGGCCTGCTCACGAGCCCGGCAGCACCCCAGCCGGGCGCGCTCGACGCCGTGTCGGCGAGCCCGTTCGTCCACTTCCTGCTCGCGCCGCCGCCGACCGCGGGCGTGGTCGCGGGCAGCCTGCGGCTGAACGGCCTGGCGGTGGTGCCCGCCGGCGACCCCGTGCGCGAGCCCGACGGCCGGATGACGGTGACGCTGCGCGCGCTCGACGTGCTCGCGCGCTCGGGCGGCGCGCCGCGCGACACGGTGACGCTCTCCGGCGAGTACGACGTCGGCGGCTGGTTCGCCGCGGACGCACTCCTGCACGTCGCGCCACCCACACTGAAGGGCGGGCCGCTGCCCGCGTTCGGCGAGCGTGGGGAGAAGCGGCGCATCGACGAGCCGATCGCGCTCGATTGGAGTGCGCCCGCCGCGGGCGCCGAGCGCTATGCGGTGATGTGGTCGGCCGACGGCGGCATGCGCTGGACCACGATCGCGAGCGTCACCGCGCCGCCCTATACGCTGGTCGCGCCGGACACCACGTCCGGCGCACTCGTGGAGGTGGTTGCGAGCCTGGGGGACGCGGTGGTGGGGACGTGGCTCTCGGCGCCGTTCGCGGTACTGCCGCCGGCCTCCGGCGGTCCCCTGCCACCCGCGCGCTTCGCGCTCCGGCTCACGAGCGCCACCCCGGCCCGTGATGGCGCGCATTTCTCGCTCGAGCTGCCGAGCCCGGGCCAGGCGGACGTGGAGGTCTACGACCTCACCGGCGGCCGCGTGGCCCAGATCGTCCGCGGCCCGCTCCCGGCCGGCCGGCACGCCATCGCCTGGGATGGCCTCAAGTCGGATGGCTCGCGGGCGGCCCCCGGGGTCTACCTCGTGCGCGCCCGCCACCCGGCCGGCTCGGCCACACTGCGCGTGATCGCGCTGCGTTGACGCCCGACCGCGCTCGGCCGGTCTAACCGCCGCGTCCGTCAGGGCTTGACTCCCTGCGGCCGCGCCGCGAGAGTCAGTTTGAGAAGGGCCTGTCTCCGGGCCCCTTGCCCCGTGCATCTCGCGTGCCTCGACCGGCGTATGAGCGGGGTCACCCTTTGCGAGGCGGGTACCCACGCCGATGACGAACAGCTCTCACCTGCTGGCCACGGTGAACCTGGTGCTGGGCGGGCTGGTGTTCCTGCTCGGCTTCGTCATCCTGCGCGAGAACCCCCGTCAGCGACTGAACCGCGTCGTGTCGATGATGCTGTTCTTCGGCGGGCTCGGGGGCGTCCTCGCCGCGCTCACGCTGCTCGTGCCCGGCAAGGGCGAGGGAGCCGGGCTGCAGACGAACGTCGCCTACGTCTGGGAGCTGTTCTTCCCCACGGCGTTCCTGTTCGCGAGCGTGTTCCCCGAGGAGCGCGCGTTCACGCAGACGTTCACGCTGCCGGGCGGCATGCGCTCGCCCAACTTCATCCTCCTCGTCTACGCGCCGCACACGTTCCACTTCCTCTTGGTCGTGGTGACGTCGTTCCTGCCCGGCGAGGGAGCGTCGCACGCGAGCGTGGGCTTCGGGCGCTCGCTCATCGACCTCTTCACCGTGCTCGGACGGCTGTTCCTGAGCATCCACCAGTCACTGTTCTCGCTCGTCGACCTCGGCTTCGGCGCCGCCGCCGTGGCGCTGCTCATCAACAGCCTGCGCCGCCAGCAGGCGCCGCGCGTGCGCCAGCAGCTGCTCGCCATCTCCATCGGGCTCGTGAGCTGCCTCGTGCTCTACGCGTTCGCGACCACGATCCCGACGCTGCTCGGGCGGCCGCTCGAGCGCAGCATGCAGGCCGCGCTCACCACCGCGGCGTTGACACTCGGCTCGGGCTCGATCGCCTATGCGATGGTGCGCTACAAGTTCCTCGACACCAAGCTGATCGCCCGCCGCGGCATCCTCTACGCGCTCGCTTCGGCGCTGCTGATCGGCTTCTACCTCACCGTGGTCGAACGCGTGAACCGCATGGTCGCGGCGGCGTTCGGGATCGATGCCCGCACCGTCGAGCCGGTGTTGCTGATCATCGCGCTGACGCTGTTCCAGCCGGCGGTGGCCAAGTTGGAGGACTCGCTCGACAAGATGTTCCTGCGCGATCCCACCGACTACCGGAACGTGCTGCGCGCGCTCGGGCGCGAGCTGCAGACCACGATCGACCTCGAGGACCTGCTCAACCGCTCCATCCGCACGCTCACCGAGGCGCTGCTGCTGCGCTCGTCGTACATGGTGGCGATCACCGCCGAGGGTCCGGTGGCGCGCACGGGCGCGGGCGAGCCGCTGTTGCGGGAGTCGCTCGACGGCATCGCCGCCATCATGACGCGGCTCTCGACGCAGTCGCCGAGCTACCGGCTCTCGGATCCCGTCGACGGGCTGAAGCGCGTCGACCGCGAGCTGCTGGTGAGGAAGCTCGGCATCGAGCTGATGGTGCCGCTGCGCTGGCGCAACGAGACGCTCGGCATCGTGCTGCTGGGGGAGAAGATCACCGGCACCGAGTTCACGAGCGAGGACGTGACGCTGCTGAACAACCTCGGCTCGCAGATGGGCGTGTCGCTCCAGAACGCGCTGCTGCTGCGCGACCGCTTGAAGGTCGCGCGCATCGAGGAGGAGCTGAACCTCGCCCACCAGATCCAGCAGACGTTCCTGAAGAACGAGTTCCCGGCGCTGCCGCGCTGCGAGGTCTACGCCATCAACCTGCCGAGCCGGCAGGTGGGTGGCGATTACTACGACGTCGTCACCGCGCCCGACGGCTCGTTCCTCGTCGCCATCGCCGACGTCGCCGGCAAGGGCGTGCCTGCCGCACTGCTCTCGAGCATGCTGCAGGCGGCGCTGCGCACGCAGGCGTCCTCGGTGCACTCGCCCGCGGAGATCCTGCGCAACGTCAACTCGCTCGTGTATCGCAGCACCGCCGTGCACCAGTTCGCCACGTTCTTCCTCGCGCACGTGAGCGCGGACGGCCGGCGCATGACGTACTGCAACGCCGGGCACAACTGGCCGGTGCTGCTGCGCCGGAACGGCGAGCGCGAGTGGCTCAAGTGCGGCGGCACGATCCTCGGCATCATGGAGAACGTGGCCATGGAGGAGGCGGCGTTCGAGCTCTCGCCCGGCGACGTGCTCGTGTTCTACACCGACGGCATCAGCGAGGCCACGAACGTGGACGGCGAGCTCTACGGTGAAGAGCGGCTGGTCGAGTTCATCTCCAGCCTGCCGCCCTCGCTCCACCCCGAGGCGATCGCTCAGGGCATCCTGCGCGAGGTGGAGCGCCACCTCGGCCGGCTCGAGGCCCAGGACGACCGCACGCTGGTGGTGCTGCGCGTCCAGGAGGCCGCCCGCGAGGGCGTCGAGAGCGGTCCCGAGCGCGAGGCGCTCGCGGCGCGCTGAGCTCCGGGGGAGCCGGCGCGGACGGATGAGACGGGGGATTTCCCACCCCGAAGCCCGGCGCGGTGTTAGGCTCCCTCGGGGTTGCGGCCGCGGCCGCAGCCCGGCAGTTCGCCCCGGCGCCCAGGAGCTCCCGTGCCCCGAGCCGCCCCACCGAGCCCCAGCCCGTACCGGAGCGCCGCCCGCGCCCGCCTCACCGGCGTCCTCCTCGCCGGCGTCCTCCTAGCCGGCGTCCTGGCTGCCCCGCGTGCCCAGGCGGTACCGCTCTTCGCCGCCGACTACCTGTCGTTCGACACTGGCGGGCGGCCGTTCTCGGTGGCCGTGGCGGACCTCAACCGCGACGGGCTCCCGGACCTCGTGACCGCCGACCAGACCACCGGCTCGCTCACCGTGCTCATGGGGTTGGGAGACGGCAACGTGGATCTGGGGGCGCTGTTCTTCGGCGGCAACTCGCCGATCTCCGTCACCACCGGTGACCTGAACGGCGACGGCATCCCCGATGCCGTGGCCGCCGACATGAGCGGGGACAGCGTCTCGGTATTGATCGGGGTCGGGGACGGCTCGTTCAGGACCAAGCGCGGGATCCACACCGGCTCGGCGCCGTTCTGCGTCGCCATCGCCGACATGGACCGGGACGGCCGCCAGGACCTGGTGGTGGCGAACGAGCGCGCCAACTCGGTCTCGGTGCTCCTCGGGCTCGGCGACGGGACGTTCAAGCCGAGGATGGACATCCCGGCCGGCGTGGACCCGGTCGCGCTCGCGGTCGCCGACCTCAACCTGGACGGCAAGCCCGACGTCGCGGTCGTCAACGCGACGTCGAACTCGCTCACGGTCCTGCTCGGCGACGGCACCGGTGCGTTCACGAACACCATCGACCGGCCCACGGGAACGAACCCGTTCTCGGTGGCGATCGCCGACCTGAACGGCGACGGCATGCCCGATGCTGCGATCGCGAACCAGGGCTCGAACACCGTGTCCGTGATGTACGGGCTCGGGAACGGCTTCTTCGGCCCCGAGACCGACTACCCGACGGAGGATCTGCCGATCTCGGTCGCCGCCGGCGACCTGAACGGCGACGGCCGCCTCGATCTCGCGGTGGCCGACTACCAGTCGAACCGCGTGCGCGTGTGGCTCGGCACCGCGACCGGCACCTTCACCACGCTCGGCGACTTCCGCGCCGGATTGCGGCCCGCCTGCCTTGGCATCGTGGACATGAACCACGACGGCCGGCAGGACATGGTGGTGGCGAACCAGGGATTCAGCACCGTGTCCGTGCTGCTCGGCAGCGGCGACGGCAAGTTCGGGAAGGACGCCGACTTCGCCACCGCGGGTGAGCCGAGTGCGGTCGCCGTGGGCGACCTGAACGGCGACGGCAAGCCCGACGTCGCGGTCGCCGACTTCACCGACGACCGGGTCTCGGTGCTTCTCGCCGGTGGCGACCATCGGTTCCAGCCGCACGTCGAGTACATGACCGGCGCGGGTCCACATGCCATCGCGATCGGGGACGTGAACGGCGACCACAAGGCCGATCTCGCGGTCGCGAACCTGTTCGGCAACTCGGTGTCGGTCCTGCTCGGACGCGGGGACGGTACGTTCGCGCCCGACCTCCAGTGTGGGGTCGGGCGTGCGCCCACGGGCATCGTGATCGTCGATCTCGATCGCGACGGGATCCTGGACATGGCCGTGTCGGACTGGGACGATGACGCCATCTCGGTCATCCGCGGCAAGGGCGACGGCACATTCGAGCCATGGCACCTGTACCAGACCGGCCTCGGGCCGGCCTCGATCCTGTCGGCGGACCTGGACCAGGACGGCATCCCGGACCTGGTCACGACCGACCAGGTCGGCGGCACGGTGTCGATCTTCCGCGGCGGGGGGAACGGGACACTCCTGACGCGCGACAGCTTCATCGGCGGGGGCGCGCCGAACAACGCCGCCATCGGCGACCTGAACGGTGACGGCGTCCCCGACCTGGTGGTGACGAACGGGGCCACGTCCTCGGTGAGCGTGATGATCGGAAGCCGCCACGGCGAGATCGGTTTCAACAAGCGCGAGTTCAGGGTCGGGAACACGCCGGTCGCGATCGCCCTCGGCGACTACGACGGCGACGGCGAGACCGACGCTGCGGTCGTGAACGCGTTCGCGAACACGGTCAGCGTGCTGCTCGGGAACGGCGAGGGGCTCTTCCCCCGGCGCACGCGGGCGGACTTCGCGGTGGGCGACCTGCCGCAATCGATCGCGAGCACCGACCTCGACGGCGATGGGCGCATCGACCTGGTGGTGCCGAACACGGACGAGAACTCGATTTCCGTGCTCATGAACGTCGGCGGCGTGAGCACGTTGCCGCCGCCGCCACCGCCGCTGCCCACCTCGCTCCAGCTCCTCGCCGCGCGGCCGAACCCGTCGCGGGGCGTGAGCGAAGTGCGCTTCGTGCTGCCCTCGGCGCAGCCCGTGCGCGTGGACGTGCTCGACGTCGCCGGCCGCATCGTGCGCACGTTACGCGCGGACACGCCGCTGCCCCCGGGCGAGCAGGGCATGCGCTGGGACGGGCTCGATGCTTCTGGCCGGCACGCGCCCGAGGGCCTGTACGTGATGCAGGTGCGCGCCGGGAGCGAGGTCAAGGCCGCGAAGCTCGTGCTCGTGCGATAGACGCCGGCACGCAGCACTGGGTGGCGGAGTGATGTACGCTCCTTGCTCGCGGCCGCGCGACCGTTTCGCCGCGAGTGGGAGAGCAGCCATGCAGAAGCGCAAGCTGGGAAGAAGCGGCCTGGAAGTGTCCGCGATCGGGCTCGGGTGCATGGGGATGAGCTTTGCTTACGGCCGCCCCGAGGAGCGCGACGAGCGCGAGTCGATCGCCACCATCCATCGCGCCATCGAGCTGGGCGTGACGTTCTTCGACACCGCCGAGGCGTACGGGCCCTACACCAACGAGGAGCTGCTGGCCCGCGCGCTCGCGGGCAAACGCGACCGCGTGGTGATCGCGACCAAGTTCGGGTTCACGTTCGATGACCAGGGCGCGATCGCCGGCACCGACAGCCGCCCGGCCCACATCCGTGAAGTGGTCGAGGCCTCGCTCACGCGGTTGAAGACGGACCACATCGACCTGCTCTACCAGCATCGCGTGGACAGGAACGTGCCGATCGAGGACGTCGTCGGCACCATGGCGGCGCTCGTGCGCGAGGGGAAGGTCCGCCACCTCGGGCTCTCCGAGGCCGGCGAACAGACGATCCGCCGCGCGCACGCCGTGCACCCGATCGCGGCGGTCCAGAGCGAGTACTCGCTGTGGGAGCGGAACCTCGAGCCGCGCATCGTGCCGCTGCTGCGCGAGCTCGGCATCGGCCTCGTGCCGTTCGCGCCGCTCGGCCGTGGGTTCCTCACCGGCGCGGTGAAGCGCGCCGAGGAGTATCCCGAGGGCGACTATCGTCGCGGCGACCCGCGCTACCAGGGCGAGAACTTCGACGCCAACGTGCGCGCCGCCTCGGCCGTGCGCGACATCGCCTCGAAGCGCGCCGCCACCCCCGGCCAGGTGGCGATCGCCTGGCTGCTCGCCAAGGGTCCCGACGTGGTGCCGATCCCCGGCAGCAAGCGCCGCCAGCACCTCGAGGAGAACGTGGGCGCGGCCGAGGTCACGCTCGGCGCGCAGGAGATGGCGGCGCTCGACGCGGCGCTGGCGCCGGGGAAGGTATCCGGGCCGCGCTACAACCCGCGGCAGATGTCGATGGTGGATCGCTAGAGCAGCGACGACCGTGCGCATCGGCATCCTCGGCTCGGGGCTGATGGGTGGGAAGCTCGGCACGCTGTTCGCGAGGGCCGGGCACCACGTGGTGTTCAGCTACGCGCGCAGCCCACGCAAGCTCGAGCGGCTCGCGCGTGCGGCGGGCCGGCGCGCGAGTGCGGGGACGGTGCGCGAGGCCGCGAGCGCCTCCAACGTGCTGCTGCTCGCCGTCCACTGGTCGCGCATGGACGACGTGCTGAAGCAGGCGGGGCCGCTCCGCGGCAAGGTGGTCGTGAGCTGTTCGCTGCCCATGGGCGCCGACGACGGCGAGCTGGTGGTCGCGCACACGTCCTCGGGCGCCGAGGTGCTGGCGAAGCGGCTCCGGGGCGCTCATTTCACCGCCGCGTTCGGGACCATCCCCAGCGAGGTGTTGTTCGACGTGTTCGCGCGCCGGCGGCGAAAGCCGCGGCCCTCGATGCTCCTCTGCGGCGACGACGCGACCGCGCGGCGCACGGTGACGCGACTGATCCGCGACCTCGGTTTCGACCCGGTGGACGCGGGCCCGCTCCGGAGCGCGCGCTTCCTCGAGCCGTTCACGCTGCTGATCGCCCGGCTCGCCTACGAGGGCAAGCGCGGCCCGAGGCTCGCCTATCGTTTCCAATGGATGGAGAGGCCCTGAACCCCGCCGCTGCATCTGCTAGCATCGCCGCGTAGCGAGGGCGATGGAGTTCGCCTCGAACCGCCCGGGCCCCGGGCTGATGACTCCTACCGGTCACGGTGGGGGTCGTTTGCATATCGGCGGCGGGAGGGACGATGGAGCGAGTGTTGCTGGTGGGCGCGGGCGGGTTCCTGGGCACGGTGCTGCGCTACCTGGTCGGCGGCTGGGTCGGCCGGCTCAAGGCCGGATGGACGTTCCCGGTGGAGACGATGATCATCAACGTCTCGGGATGCGTGGTGATCGGCCTGCTCGCGGGCTTGAGCGAGACGCGCGGGATCTTCACCGGCTCCACGCGCGCGTTCCTGTTCATCGGCGTGCTCGGCGGCTACACCACGTTCTCGACGTTCGGCTACGAGACGTTCCAGCTGCTGCGCGACGCGCAGTGGCCCGCGGCCGCGGCGTCCGTGGCGCTCCAGGTCGGGCTCGGGATCGGCGGCGTGTGGGCGGGCCACTCGCTCGCGCGCCTGGCGGGGTGAGGCAACGATGAGCATTCCAGAAGACGGCTACCTGCTCCGGATCTTCGTCGGCGAGAGCGACAAGCACGAAGGGAAGCCGCTCTACGAGTGGCTGGTCTTGAAGGCCCGCGAGGCCGGCATCGCCGGCGCCACCGTGCTCCGCGGCATCGAGGGCTTCGGCGCGCACAGCCGGCTCCACACCGCGAAGATCCTGCGGCTCTCCGAGGACCTGCCGATCGTGGTCGAGATCGTCGACGCGCTCGAGAAGATCGAGGCGTTCATGCCCACCGTGGATCACGCCATCGACGAAGGACTGGCCACACTCGAGCGCGTGAAGGTGCGGTTCTACCGGGGTGGGAAGCTCAAGGACGCCCGCTGAGCGGTCGGGCACTCAAGGCCCAAGTCGGTGCAAAGATGTGGGTTCGCTCGGTAGAACGTGGGTCGGGCCATTGCGGATGCACGCCGTCGCCACCCGCGGCACGGAATTCGCTCGGACGCTGCCGGCAGCGAGCCGGCGTCACGCCGGCGTGCCACGAACGGATCGAACGACGAGAGGGTGGGCAAGCCATGAGCTACGCGATCGCATTCCTGGCCGGCGTGATCTCCGCGTTCGCCGGCATCTGGCTCTTCGTACGCTGGGCTGACGCCGTCGAGACCG
>Ga0070688_100000694_pt1 | contig 16727 bp, 42 predicted proteins | sample KBSS13HmetaG_FD_64679 | JGI IMG/M metagenome (GOLD analysis project Ga0070688, IMG submission 64679) | Switchgrass rhizosphere microbial communities from Kellogg Biological Station, Michigan, USA - KBS S1-3H metaG | ecosystem: Host-associated > Plants > Roots > Rhizosphere ...
ACGTCAGTCAAATGGGTAAAGGTATTAAAAGACGGTGATTTTTATATTTTAGAAAATGATTTAGGTCAATTCATTAAAATTGATTCTATTGGGTTAGCTGATATATTTTATCTATAAATACGTTTACTATATATTTACAATCTGTACTCTTTATATTCATAAAAGTGTGCTATAGTTACCTTAAGAGATAAGCATTTATAAAGTAACACTTAATAAGGAGAACATCATGAATACATACTTATGTGAGTTAAAAGCAGGGGATTTAATATTAGAGAGGTTTTATAGGGAAGGTGAGTCTCAACAGGATGTTGTAGAAGGATTAGAATTATTTGAATGGGCAAACGCAGAGTGGGAGGTAACAGAGGAAGAATAATAAGAATGACACGGATGTCTAAAGAGTACTTATTATGTCGCTTAAGCACCTGAGGGTCGAATAAGCCGCAAGGCCAAAAGACCGATGCCAGATAACAAGGTTAAAACCTTAGGATACGTGCGAATCGTACCAGACTTGAGTGACTCAATAAGTACTTTTAAAAAGGAGAAAGTCGATGTTAAGTTTAATAAGTGTGTTTTTACTAGTATATGCCACATTGATGCTTATTAGAGTGTTTTATGATGGAGGTGTAAGCAATGCTAAGGTTATAATTATATTAAGCTGTTTATTTTTATCAGCTATATTTTTACATTTATAAAGGAGGGGTTAAATGAAAGATAAGTATGATATAGGTGATTACGTTGTAATTACTAAAGAGTTGAAAATTATAGATATAGACCCTGACGCAGATGAATGTTATTTACTTGCTGACGGTCATTGGTATACTGAAGATGAGGTGACGTGATGAATAAATTTTTACAAAGGTTATTTTGGGAGGAGGGAGGTAGGTATAAACCAAAAAGCCCTCTATTAAAAGCATTTAATCCGGATATAAATTTTGAATATGAGCCTCTACAGCGTAAAACGTTATTTAACCTTAAGTTAAATTTCAACCTTGAAGCGTGGGTTGATGGCAACAAAGAACGAGATGAACGATTAAAGCATGAAATAATGACCAATACAGTTAAACGGCTACATTATGAAATATTTGGAGAAATTGAATCATTGCTCGGTGAATTAAAGATACATCTATTTAATGAGGATTTTGCGGGATGTATTGAGACTGTCCAGTTAATAGACCAAGCCATTAGAGGAGAAAATTAAATGAAACCATTATATTTTTTAGCAATTAAAGACACAGATGTTGAAGCTTGTTTAAAAGCTATAACGTCTACAATTTACGGTGCAGCTTATGACGAAGTAACTGGCGACTTACTACCCAATTATGTTGAGATAACATCTTTGCGAGACAAAGAAAGATGGGAAGAAGGTGTTAGGGACTGTGATGCTAAACTTAATGAGAGACCACAATGAAAACTAAAAACACTAAGTATATTAAGTACTTTACATCAAACGTTGTATGTAACGCACCCTGCCCTTACACTAGGGTTACTGATATAAAAGAGGAGGATTTAGTGAGGTTACCTGGTTTTAACAACAATTATAGTTTAAGCAAAAACATGACTAAAGTGTATTATAAACAAGTGATACTGGGCGAAGTGTTTTGGCACTATCTAAGCACAGTTTTTGTCAACGAAGAAATTGGGGAAAAGTACCCTATACGGTTAGATAAAGAAGTTAAAGGGTATTTTAGTATTGAGTCATTACAAGATATAGTTAAGAGAGATCACCATGAACAAATATGAGGGTAAATGGGTGTACCTAGAGGACGTCATAGGACCTTTAGCAGAAGAGTATGGGTTACCCTACATATCGTTTGATAACTTAGTGATACTCGGTAAGCGGGCTATGAGAGTGTATCACCAGGAGGAACAAGGCAGAAAGATAACTTTTGAGATGATGTGCAAATATATTAATGATTATATAAGCACACCGTTTGGTTTAAATAGTTTAAGGAGGTTAGCAGTATGAATAGTAAATTAGCAGAATGTTTTGACGGGATGGCACAAAAATTAAATGACATGGGGATAGGCTTGCAACCAGCACACAAAGAAATATTAGCATTGCGAGATGAGATTATACAACGAGATAAAGAGGCTGGGTATTGTTATGAGGTAAATAGTGTTGACGAGTTTGGGAGGGTTATTGATGAAGAATAATAGAGGAATCAGTATCTTAGGGTTAGCTTATGATAAAGTGATACGAGAAGTAATTGACAGTGAAATTGATAGTGAAATTGAAAATGACAGTTTACATTATCAGTTAACCGTATTAAGACAGGCTATTTTAGACAGGGACTATGAAGATGGGTATAAAGTGCCAGATGATTATGAGCCTGGACGATTTAAGTTAGAAAAATATAAAAAGGGGACTACTCAATGACAGAATTAAGGTCAATTTTTAATAACTTAATAGAAACAATGTCATCATATGATTGTGAAAAATATGAAAAAGAATTAGCAGCTTTGTCAGCAGAAATAGGTGCCATAGAGTATGTACTTAGTTTTAGACACGGAGCATCTAATGAAGACTAAACCTAATGAAAAACTGTCTGCCCAGATTAATAGGTCGGACCCTGATGATAAAGAGGTGTTTGCGCTGCTCGACCGTAATGAAACATTTTGGACAGAGTGGGACGGTAAGCGATATCAGCTAAGCAGTGTTATACCAGACCCAGATAATCCAGGGGTAGTTAATCTTGAGTTTGATTTAGACAAAGAGACGGGGGAGGTTTATCAATGAGTATTGTGAAACTATACCACGATGATTGTTTTGATATTTTTCCAACACTTGAAGATAACTCAATAGACCTAGTGTTATGCGATATGCCGTACGGAACTACAAATTGTAAGTGGGACATTGTTATTGATCTGAGTAAAATGTGGTTAGAATTACTACGCATATGTGTAGAAAATGCTGCATTTGTTTTTACTGCGACACAACCATTTACATCTATACTTACCTGTAGCAATTTAAAAAATTTTAAATATGACTGGGTTTGGTGTAAAACTAAAGGTACTGGGCATCTTAATGCGAAAATACAACCTTTAAGAAATAAAGAAGACATCTTAGTATTTTACCGCAAACAGCCTACTTATAACCCTCAATTTGAGCAGGGAACGGCTTATGATAAAGGGGTGTGTAGGGATAATAAAAAGAAAGATTGGGTTTATGGAAAAGTGCGGGAAGAACATAAAAGATTACCTAACACTGGTTATAGGTATCCTAAACAAATTATAAAAATTAAGGATGAAGAAAGAGGAAAACAACACCCAACACAAAAACCCGTAGCGCTTATGGAATATTTAATCAAGACATATAGCAATGAGTGCTACACAGTATTAGATTTTTGTATGGGATCAGGTAGTACAGGGGTAGCTTGTAAAAACACTAATAGAAATTTTATTGGAATTGAAAAAGAAGAAAAATATTTTAATATAGCTAAAGACAGAATATCTTTACAATAACTTTACATATATTTAATGGATAATCAATACTTTATAAAATATACTTTAGATACAAGATAAGGAGAAGTTATAATGAACAGTGATCAAGATGAAGAATATTGTGAGTTTACTGATTTAGAGGAAGGTTTGATGAAGCAAGTATCTGCGCTTAAAGATACCGTAGAAGACCTACAAGACACGATCGAGATGTTAGAGGAACAAGTTTATTTTTTAAAACAGCAGGTGCCTTCAAGAGCTACAGAGGCATCCTTTAAGGGGGTGTTTTAATATGACTACTAAATTTAAAGTTGGTGACAGAGTTAGATGGGTTGGCCTAAACGATGGGAGTTTTGTACCGGAATTAAATCTTTTAGGCATTATAGAAGGAGATGATATCTATAATTATATGAATACAAAAGAGATAGATAGAATAGATGGTAATAATATTTATATAAAAGACCCTATTACAGGTGAGGTGTATAAAGAGTCTTATGCAGAATGTGAATTAGAAGCCGAAAGAACACCTAACTAAACTGGAGGTAGTCGGATGAAACAGTTAGAAGAAATACGATATAGAAGAATATTTGAACACTTACAAGAACTAGAGATGTCAGATAAAGTGTTGAATTTAATATCAGAAGTTTATGAGAAACAAGGTATTGATGAATGTTTTAAATCTTACCTACATTTAGTAGGTAAAGAGGATATAGCTCCGATAGATGAAGTTTTGGACGGCATATCGATGGTTATAGGTGATTTAGGGTTATCTTGGACAAAAGAAAATGTAACTATGATTGTTGCTAGTAGAGAGTCTTATTACCTGGGGTTTATACAAGCTTTGAGGACAAAAGGAGGTGGAAAGTGAAAGATAAAGAACTGTTAGAATTACTTAAAAAACATTTAAAAAATCGTTATCATAATAACGGTGTTTTACTAGGTAATGTCTATATGGAGTTTTATAGATTAGGGGTATCTCATGGTAAGAAAACAGTAGCTAAAGAACAAATACCCACTTTAACCAATGTATATGAGAAAAATCTTAAAGAAATAACTAAAGGACTAAATTTAGAACAAAGATTTGAAGCAACCCCCTGCACAGACAAACGGTGTGAGTGCAAAACAGAGTACAGCAGCGGTGACGCTCACTGGGCAGAAGAGCCTAAAAAGATTAAACATAAAACAAACCAAACTAATGATGACTGGACCGTGATATGAATATAACTTACATAGCAGAGGATAAAGAGACAGGCAAACATACTGCGGTTACCTTTAACAAAGACTTTACTTTTACGGATAAAGATGGAAAAGTGTTTGATGATCTTAGTATTAAAGTATCTATTTTAGACGGTCCTTTTATGTGGCTGTGCCCTAGAAATAATAATAATCATATAGTTGGGGAGGTATAACAAAGATGAAACTTAGGCTAGATAGTGTGTATACGCAGTCTTATGATGGTACATGGTCTGCTGAGATAGTAGACCACCCGCATATACGAGTAGATAAAGCAGAGGATTTAGAGACTGCTAAGGTTTTTTTGCGCATTATCGCTGCTGAAGAGATTGATTATATTAATAAATACTTAAATACAGATAAATATAAAAAAGCCCGCCGCAAGGAGTGGGACATTGTAACAGAAACTATACATTATTTTAGACCACAAACGGGAGTAGAGCATGAGTAGTAAAAAAGGATCGGAATATTTTGAATCTACGTCACGTAGAATTATGGTAGAAGTGTCAAAGAGTAGAAATATAGGAGTGGAAGAAAGTAAGCTGGCTTACATAGTGTTAGCGGAGCTCTTTGAGGCGTACCATACCGGGTTTGATGACGCAATGAAAGAGTCGAGAGGTGTAGAATGACACTTGATAGATATGCGGCTAAAGTACAAGGGTTGGTAGATGTTGGCAAAATAGAAGGATTTTATATACAAGATAAACTGTCTCATTGGGAGACAATGGCTATAAGATGGGATGGGAGAGTTATTATACATATTTGGTAAGAGTCGAGAGGAGTAGATTAATGGCTATTAAAGAGGTATGGTACGATGACTATGACCGCTATAAAGAAAAAGTTAGTTACTTGTTTAGTAAAAAGCTGATAGTAAATTATGAAATAAGTTATGATCCTATTTTATGTTTAGTTAAAACTTGGGTATTATCTAGCTCTGATAAAGTATATACTCATTTATTTACCGAGCGCGGAGAGCTTATCAGAAGGAGGGTTTACTAGATATAAAAAACTCTAAAAATCTATTTATAATTTTAAGAGGATAATAAAATGCTAAAACATACTTTAGCTGTTATTTTAATGATACTGGCTTGGATACTCCCTTTTAATAAACTATATACTCAACAAAAAACACACAATAAACAACAACTAACTTTAATAAACCCTCCTATTTATTTATCGACAGCAATAGGCAAGCCTCAAGAATATTTACAATTAATCAGATACTTGTCTGAGCTGGAAGGCGGTAGAGTAAAAATGTACGTAGCCGGGACTGGGGGTCAAATAGCGTCAGCACAAAATATTGTTAATGCAATGCAGTCGAGTCGAGCTAAAGTAGACGTTATAGTCTATGGCAATGTGGCTTCGGCCAGTGCGACAATAGCTTTAAGCGGGGATACTTTGCAAATACTTAATCCAGGTACTATATTTAAACTCCATACACCTGGTGTTAATATAGTTAACAGCTCAGGGGGCAATGAGGCTTTGTTAGTTAAAGATTATTGTACTTTAGTAGGGGGTAGAGACAGGGGTATATTGATATCAGAAAAATGTTTAGCACAAAACGATATTGATACTATTAATTTATACTCAGGATTATACTCAGTTAATAAAAAATTACTAACACCCACTGAGTGGTTTAAGCATGAAAATGGTAATGATATTAATCTTACCGGTCAAGATATATATGATAGGCATGTATTTAATGTAAAATTAGGAGGGACATTATGACAGAAAGAGAGCACCCCTACTTTATAACTCATTCGGGGCAAAGGATTGACCTGACTGATTTAAGGGAGGGTCGTATTAACTTAGATGATGTTGCGCACGGGCTGTCTAAAATATGTAGGTATGGGAGCAGTTTACCATTAAACATACATTACTCAGTTGCTCAGCACAGTATGCATTTAGCGAAAGCAGCCAAAGATTTAGGATGGGGTGTAGAAACTCAAAGAGCTTGTTTGGCCCATGATTTTAGTGAGTATTTACTAGGGGATGTTGTAAACGGTTTGAAACAATTATTACCGGATTATAAAAAGTTAGAAGCGGAAGTAACTAGCCTTATAAATAAAAAATATGACATCAAAATTAATGGAGAAATAGAGTGGGTTGTTAAATGTTTAGATACTCGCATACTTTTAAATGAGAGCGAAGCTTTAATGCCAGCTTATTATGATCATTTTAAACAGCAGTTGACTGGGTGGGAGCCTTTAGACTGTGTAAGTATAGTAAATGAGTTTGAGCAAAGAGACTGGGAGGAAACTAAGATAAAGTTTTTATCCTTATGTGATCAGTTAGGTATTAAAGATTAAATAGGAGGTATTTAAGATGAGTGATGAAAGATTTGATCATGAAGATGGAGAAGAAACATACAGATGGGTAAGAAACGGGACTGTGTCTATACCGGCAGAATCAGACGATAAACCAGTTAATCAATATCACGCAAATATCTGTGATGCTTTAAGAAGTGATGAAGTATTGAAAAGATATCAGGGTGAGTCAGAATTAGTAGATAAGTATAAAGACGGAGACCCAAAAGCTCATGCAGGTGATAAAAAGATATCTATGACTAGTGTGCCTCTCACTATGATACCTTTGGCGGGCATCCCAATGGAAGACGGGGTGATTAAATACGGTAAATATAATTGGCTAACCCAGCCCGACCACTCTATGGATTTGATGGTCTATCTTAATGGTATTTTAAGGCATCTATTGTTATTAATGGCCGGACAGGATTTTACAAGTGATTCGGGTATACATCATCTAACAGCTATAGTAGCGGGAGCCTCTGTGGCTAGTGACGCCTTGTTTTTTGATAAGATGAAGGACACTCGTATTAAACTTACGGAGACTCAATTATTAAAGTATGAAGCCTTAATAAATAAACAATTACCTAACTGGCTGGATGAACTAAATTGTAAAGATACCGTAAAATAATCCTTATACTCCTATTAATTACGCAAACTGTACTATAGTTAACATAAGAGATAAGAGTTTTTATAAGGGGAATGAAATGTTTATCCAAAGAGTTAACGGTTTAACAATAATAACAAATGAAGATAAAAGTATATACAAGATATTAGATAGTGACGGTAAAGAAATTAACTATAAAGAAGAAAGAGAGCCTACAGACGGCAGAGAACTTTTAAGAGACAGAAGTAATAACACCGTAATAGGAACAAGTAGAACTCTTAATTGGTAATAGAAAACCTTATAGGAGATTGCCATGAAAACAAGAGAGAATAAAGAAAGAGTTGACAGAAGAAAGAATAATAATACAACTCTAAAAGTGTGGTTAAGATACTTTGATACAGATTTACACGAAGAAATAAATAGTTTAAGAAGAGAGTTAAAGGAGGTAAAATAATATGAACCAGAAACTTACACAAATATTAGTAGGAATCGTATGGGTTATATGTATAGTAGTTATAATGTTGGTAACGAGCGATTTACTACATAGTTTTCAGTGTAAAAATGTACTAATAAGTGAGGGGGATAGTTACTTAAAGATAACAAATAATTGTGATAATTTTATCAGCGGTCAAGATAAGGTAATAGTGCAGCAATACGGTGTTGAGTACCTATGTACATTAGATCCTAGAGGTACTATTACTAAAATAACCCAGGAAATACGATGATATCATTACCTGATTTTATGATTAGTTATCATAAACATAGAATTAGGAGGTTAAATAAATTAATTAACAAAGCTTTGAAAGCTAAAGATGCTACTCATTTGGCTAAAGACTGTGAAGGGTATTGTGTAGCTTTAGTTCATCAATTACAAGATATTAAAGCCAAACACGCCAAAGCTGTAATATGGTGGGAGGTCTATAAATGAACTATATAACTATAGAAGAAAATACTAGAAAATTAATGATGAAAGATTTGAAGAAATTACCTCCAGAGCCTTGCCACTTTTGTAATTTTTACATAGGAGGTAAGAAGGTTAAGTGTCTTAAAAGTATAGGAGGGAATACAACTAGAGAGGAGTTATCAACAGACATATTTGCAGACCCTAAGTTTAAATACAGTAGAACTTTTGAACCGGATAAAAAATTAATTACGATAAATACTGGAGAGCCTTTACCGAAAGTTAAAACTAATAATCAAATAGTAATAGTATTAGCCTCCTGTGATTTTGTTAAAGGCAAGATGAAATTACAGGGAGGTCAGATAGGTGTATTGAACGGAAAGTTAATTACTAAGGTTGGTAGCCCTTCGCCGGACGGTCCTTTTGACTATAATTTTGATTACGATATAGAAGTGTTAAGTCGAATTTACTGGGAGTTTATATGATTAAAGTAAGGTGGGGATTTGGCCTACTTTTTAGGCCATATAGCTTTTGGGTAGGAGCGCATTACTGCCCTTTTAATAAAAGATTGTGTGTAAATTTATTGCCTTGCTTTACTCTTTGGTTTGTATTTAAAAACGGTTTGGCCCCTATAAAAAATATTTTTGAGGTAAGGAGTATAGAGGAATGACTAACCCATTTGATGTTATAAAGCAGGTAGAAATGTCTGAGGGTATTAAACCTGGGGGTCTGATAGCTAAAGATAGGATGCCTCATGTTGTTCAGGCCAGAAAAATAGCAATAAGGCTTTGCAGGCAGTTAACGCTCTATAGTTGCGCAGAGCTAGCTAGACACTTTGATAGAGACCGTAGTTATATATCTAAAGTAGTTAATGAGTATGTAGTACCTACTAAAGATGAGATAGCTATATTAAATCAAATTAAAGAGGGTTAAACAATGAAGAATTACCCAAATGATATTAATCCGTTTGCCGTTATAAAAGCGGTAGAAAGAGAGTATAATATAAAACCAGGCGATATTGTTAGACATACTACAGCAACCCATGATGCCTATGCCCGTAGTATAGCGGTGTACATTTGTAAAGAAATTACAAAAGGCAGCATGAACTATATAGCAGATCATTTTGATCGCAGCCCATCTGTAATTTGGTATAACTACAATAAAGCAGTAACAAGGTCGTATGATCTTATTGAGGCGGAGAGAGTGTTATCCCTTAAAAATCATTGTATTAGCCTATGACTATAGTTGTGCATACAGACGCCTCCACGCAGCAAGGGTATAGTTGTTGGTGTTATAAACGGTGCGACCACGACACTTACTTTAGTGGTATTATACTTTCGGCTAACATCGCCGCCGCTGAAACACTGGCAGCCGTTAAAGCTTTAAGAAGCATACCAGAGGGAGAGAGAGTATTAATAATATCAGACTGTCTTATCACTGTAAAAATAATACAGCAACAGGATAAATCGTACCAGTATAGTGATACAGCCGCAAAATTTTATAAACAAACCAGGCAGCAGTTAATAAATCTTTTAAAGACACGGGAGGTAGACGCCGTATGGGTAAATAGTAAAAATACAAATAAGATACACTTGGAGGTAGATAATACTTGCAAAACTTTATTAGCTGATTATTTAAATCGGAGGCATTAATGGACAGACAAATTAAATTTAGAACGAGAATATATAAAGGAAGTAGAAAAGATTATTCAGATGTTTACCTTGGTTTAGATGAGATACAAAGAATAGATAGTTATGATTATACTATAGAATTTAGAGGGCAGGGTACAGGTCTTAAAGACTCTAAAGGCGTAGAAGTGTATGAGGGGGATATAGTCCGCGAAAATGACTTACCAGATAAATACATTTGTGCTGTAAAGTTTGGGTGGTATTGTGGGTTAGATTTTTATGACAGACCAGGGGTTGGATTTTATTTACAAAGATTAGATTGTGAGGTTCAGGATGGTTTAGATGACCTGCTGAATTATACGGTAATAGGCAATGTTTATGAAAATCCTGAACTACTGACCGTCAAGGAGTAATCACTATGCTTAGAGAAATAGAGCAAGAAATGATAGAGAATTTCATAGATGATACCTTGTTTTTTATAGACGGCAGAGAGTGTAAATTTATAAAATTACAACATAGTTATTTAGTCCCTGGGGAAGTCACTAGCGACTCCAGCGGAAGAAATCATAAAGCCAGAGTCTATTTGACTACTAAGGATTTATAATGGGTGTAGAAATCTCACCTAGACAGCAATGTCCGGGGTGCCAAGCTGTCGGCAGTGATACATCAAAAGATAACTTAGCTACTTACGCCGACGGTCAGGTGTGCATGAAACCGTGCGGATATGTAAATAAAAATAATAACGCACCGACTAAAGATACTAAAGCTAAAGCACCGTCACCTTTAATCCCAGGTGTATTTACAGCGCTTGATGAAAGAGGGTTGACTAAAGAGACCTGCGAGAAGTATCGAGTACGCACCGCAGATACAGCCACGGGATCTGTGAGGATTTTACCATACCATAAAGACGGTAGGGTAGTTCGACAAAAGATAAAGTCACGTACCGATAAATCAATCATGTATCAAAAAGGTGATACAACGTCTACTCAGATGTTTGGGCAACAATTGTTTTCTCCTTCGAAACGCATACCTGTGGCGGTTTGTGAAGGTGAAGAAGATAGCATGGCTATATGGCAGATGACAGGTCTCCCAGCAGTGTCTATCATCAATGGAGCAGGCAGTGCTTTAAAAGATATGCAGAATAATTTAGAGTGGCTTAGCGGCTTTAGAGAGGTACTTATATGCTTTGACAATGACGATCCAGGTCAAGATGCTTTTAAGAAAGTAGTCGGGTTGTTTGAGCCAGGTACTGTTAAGCGGGTGTCTTTTAGTTTAAAAGATGCTAATGAGATGTTGCTAGCTGGTCGGACGGAAGAAGTAAAGAAGTGTTTGTGGAACGGTGAAATTGTAAAGCCGAATACTATTGTATTCCCACATGAAATCAGAGAAAAGATCTTAACTCAACCTACTTATGGCCGACCTTGGCCTTGGAGATCAATGACTAAGGCAACCTACGGTATGAGACTAGGGGAGACTTATATGTGCGCGGGAGCAACGAGTCAAGGAAAGACCGAGCTTATAAAAGATATAGTGTCAGATCTTTTAGCAGATGATTGTAAAGTGGGTGTTTTTAGCTTTGAACAAACCCCTACTCAAACTATGCAAAGATATATAGGAGCTAGGCTTAACCAACGGATACACTTACCGGGGTGTGTAGGGTGGGACGAACAGAAGATTGTGACGGAGTTAGATCATTTTGGGGACCGTATAGCGCTGTATGAGCCAGAAAGTGGTAACGTTACCGTAGAGTCAATATTGATTAATATACGGTTTTTAACTAAAGCTCATAAAATGACATTTTTTGTTATTGATAATTTAAAAGCGCTTAGCACCAACCCAATAATTGATGGTAAACGAGTAGCTGTACATGATTACGCATCTTACGCTTGCTCTCAGTTTGTGGCAATAGCTAAGCAGTTAAATATAACTATTTTTATTTTAAATCATTTAAGCGCCGATAAGATAAGCTTACAAGCCTACGTAACTACTAGTCCTAAAAACCCGGAAAAATATAACTCAATGGATGCGGAAGGTATGCAAGGTCTTATAACTAAACCAGGTATGTCTTGGGAGCGGGGGAGGACCCCCGGGATTGAAAATATTTTTGGAGGAGGTGCTATTAAAGATTTGATGGACTATATATTGGTAGTTTCTAGGGACAGGATGAGTAAAGATTATGAGATACACCGTACCACTAAAGTTACGTTTTTAAAGACTAGGATGGACAGTACTTACGAAGGATATTCTTTTGATCTTAAGTACAATTATAACACAGGGAGGTTGGAGGAAGATTTTAGCAGGGATTTAGATAATAGGGAAACAGATACTAAATATAACTATGATGATAACGATACTGATAATGTACTTAAATGATTATAAACTTGACATAACGAATACTATATACTAATATAGTTAATATAACTAACAGAGAGGATATGTAAATGACAGATAAACAATACAGTGATATGGGTATACCTTTGACATCCGGCGGTGCTGATTTTAAACCACTAAATGAAGGTACTTATGATTTTGTGATACACGGTATCATCGGCTTAGGATTACGGCCTAATAGTTATGAAGGCCAACCTAAAGATCCTGTGACTAAAATAAAAATAATATTTGAACTACCAGACTCTATACGAGATGATGGTCAGACCCAGGTAGTCGGCTATAAGCTTAACTCAGGTGTAGCAGAGCGCGGAAATTACTACAAACTCTTGCACATGTTGTTAGGGGAGAGAGTTAACAAAGATACTATTAAAGAGTTCGTAAACTCCACGGGCATGAAACAATTGCTAGGGTTAGTAGGGTCTTTAGATATACGCCACTGGGATAATGAGGGTCGTATTATTGCTATGGTGGACGGTAAGAGTATTACCAAACTGCACCCTAAAGTAGCAAAACCAGTTGCCACCCGACCTGAGTTTTTCTTTAACCCTTTTGTACCGGATCTAAAAGTGTTTAACGATATACTTACCTGGCATACAAAAAAAGAAGTAATGGAAGCTTTAAATGCAGATCAGTTTCCGGAGGAACTACATCAAGCATGGGTGAAAGCGCAGGAAAATAAAAACAGTCAAGATGCTAATAAGAAAAAAGAGGAAGCAATAGATGTATCTGATGTTGACACCGCGAGCATAGAGTAAAATGAAAGCCTGTGTAATTGACTGGGAGACAAAAGATCCTTATCTACGTAAATTTGGATCGGGGTCTACGTTTGCCTATCATTATGAAGGGATTGATTTTAAACTTTTAGGATGTGGTGTAGTATCAGACGGTTATGAAAGGTATTTTGATTTTGTAAATGATAGGAATGCTAAAACAAAACTAGTAGATGTTATACAGCAGTATAACATTTGGGTTATGCATAATGCCTCTTATGATTTAGGATGTTTAAAATACCTGTACCGTGAAGAAATAACGTACCCTGGTATACACGACACTATGTTGCTTGCCAAACTTTTAGATCAGCAACTTGATGAAAAAATTAAGTTTAGTAGAGCTCCCTACTCGCTTGAGGCTTTGGCAAGATACTTTAAATGTAAGAGCCTTAAAGAGTCTGATATTGTGCACGAGTTTGCTTGGTCAACAGGGATGTATCAAACAGCATATAAACTTAAAACAGGTAGAAACTGTAACACTAAACCTAGCGCCGCGGTGCTGGACAATTGGTGTAAGGCTAACCTAGATTTATTTCCCACGGAGATTGTGGGAGAATACTGCCTAGGGGACTGTAGAGCAACGTTTGAACTTTATGAAAAGTTATTAAAGTTATTAGGCGATATCAATAACTTAGATGAGATATCAGACCTTATCAAGTTATGTCTAAAAATGAAGTTTAGAGGACTAAAGTTAGACTTAGTAGCTGCTAGGGATTTATCAAAAGAATGGTTAGATATAGCGGAGGAAGCTGAAAACACAGTGTACGCTTGTTTAGGGTGGCCCGAGAATTTTAACATAAACTCAGGCAAACAATTAGGAGAGGCTTTTGTCAGAGACGGTTATAATATACCCCTAACAGCATCCGGTAACTATAGTATTACAAAAGAGTGGTTAGAGGAACAGCCTAATGAGATTTTTAAACAACTTAAACGATATCGTAAAGCTAAGAAATCAGAGAAAGATTTTGTACAAAAGATACTAGACTATCAGCTAGCGATACCTGAGCAATACCGTGACGATAAGGTAGGTGTTATGTATGCATCGTTAAAGCCACTTGGCGCCACCGCTACGGGACGATTTACGTCAGGGGGAGGCCAACATTGTAAAGAGCTTAACGTGCTCGCTATCAGCTCTCACGATGAAGAATTTGGGGCACCTATACGTAAACTGTTTTTACCAGATCAACCCGATGAAAAGATAGTATGTTGTGACTTTAGTAATCAAGAGCCGCGTCTACAAGTACATTACGCTAGTTTACTCGGCTGTACAGGTGTTGAAGATATTGTTAAGCTGTGGAATGACGAGCCTAGTATGAAGTATCACAAAACCGTAGCGGCTATGACGGGGTTAGAATACGATGTTGCCAAAATGGTAACACTGGGGTTGGCTTATGATATGAGAGCATTTGGATTGAGTAAAAAGTTAAATGTAAGTTTTGAAAGAGCTACAGCAATTATCAAACAGTACTTTGAATTGTTGCCTTTTATGAAACAGTTGCAAGCTATCACGGCTAACAATTTATTACGGTTGGGGTATATAAAAACAATAGGAGGTCGTAAGTTAACTATTGATTTACCGTATGAGTTTAATGGTAGGATGCGCACCCAGGAGCGTAAAGGTATGTCCAAACTTATCCAGGGTAGCGGGGCAGATCAGATTATACGGGCTATGATTGCAGCGGATAAAGCTGGTCTTAAAGTTTTATTATCGGTGCATGATGAGATTATTATTAGCACTAATCAACCGAATTTAGATATGAACCAGCTACAGTGGTTTATGAATACAGCTTACATATTGAAAGTACCTGTGTTAGCCGAAGGCGGCGTAGGAAATAATTGGGGGGATGCGAAACCTTGATTTTAATCAATAACTTAGGAGATATTATGTGGAAATTAGAAGGTGCTGGCGGTAAATATGAAATAGATGCAGATGTATATTGTTTTACACTATATCAAATGAGTGTATTAGGCGATAAGAGTAATAACCCAGGAGGTGATAAAAGAAATATAGTAGGATACTACGCAGATATAAGAAGCTTAGTACGTAAACTTGTATATCTTGAATTAATTAGTACAGAGGATAGAACTAATATAATCAAAGACTTAAGAGTAACCGAAGACTTTTTAGTAACTAAACTTGAAGTTATACAGAAAGGGGAGCCTACTTGAAAACAAACTTTGATATAGGCGATAGAGTTATAGCTCAGGGACATGTTTTTACCATAAGTAGAATATCTATAAATGAGGCTGGTCAGGTTAAGTATTGTGACGCAGGAAGTTGTATATCATTTTTAGAAAATTGTGTGCGAAAGTACACTCAAGAAGCTGTTAGAAATATGATATTAGCAAACTTAGAAACACGCCTACAAGACCAGGATCTCATAACTGTAAAAAATGTATTAGATCGTTATATCGATTGGGATAAATTATTATGAGCCATTATTACGCTAGAGACGGTAAGCCTTGTTACGAAGTAACCGGAGCCAACGGTAAAATACGAGCCACTCACTTAGGTGATGCTCGTAAGATGGATTTAGCCGTAGGGGTTACTACGATACTTAAAGTAGCATCAAGCGATGGGTTAACAAATTGGAGGATAAACGAGACTATAAAGGCTTGTATGCAAAATCCTTACTGCGCTATGGGGATGGATCCAAAAGCTTGGACGGATAGTATTAAGAAAGATGCCTCAGCTAAACTAGATAAAGCATCAGACCGGGGTAAAGAAATACATGGAGCCTTGGAGGAATACTATAAAACTGGCAGGGTTGATAAAAAAGATGAGAAGATAATTGTACCAGTGATAAATAGTATTCAAGAAATACCTAGTAGTCAGTCTGGCTGGGTAGCGGAAGAGACCTTTAACTATGAAGGGTTATTTGGAGGGTCTGTAGATTTACATACCAGGGATAACTGGAATACTGGTGAAGGGATTATAATTGATTTTAAAACTAAAGATAAATCTGATATTAAAGATTTAAAAGGGTATGTTAAAGACGTACAGCAATTAGCAGCTTACCGTATGGGTTTAGGACTACCAGGCGCTAGACTCATTAATATTTATATATCGGTAGCTGAGGGGTGTGAAGGCTTACACGTAGTTAAAGAGCATACCGTGGGGGAAATAGATAGTGCCTGGGAAATGTTTAAATTGCTTTGTCAGTATTGGCATTTAGACAATAAAGTAAATCCAAATTGTAAGGAGTTATTAGATGACTAAAAAAATAATCGTAGGTAATTACGTAAAAGTACTTACAAGAGGCAAGTTTATTACAGGTCGAGTTGCTGCTGAACGCCAAGATACTTATGAATGGGTTTATTTAGTGAATGGTACTTGGTACTCCGAAGCAGATGTTAGTTTAACAGAGGAGTTGTTAGATGATTGAACAAATATTATTAATAATAATTATAGCCGTACCTATATTGTTAGTAGCTCTTTTTGTGACTAGTGTTAAA
>Ga0070688_100000695_pt1 | contig 16657 bp, 10 predicted proteins | sample KBSS13HmetaG_FD_64679 | JGI IMG/M metagenome (GOLD analysis project Ga0070688, IMG submission 64679) | Switchgrass rhizosphere microbial communities from Kellogg Biological Station, Michigan, USA - KBS S1-3H metaG | ecosystem: Host-associated > Plants > Roots > Rhizosphere ...
GCCCACCGCCCCAGCAGCCTCGGAGGGCACGTTCCTCGGGCATCCGAAGGGCCTGTTCGTCCTCTTCCTGACCGAGATGTGGGAGCGTTTTTCGTACTACGGGATGCGCTCCCTGCTCACGCTGTACATGGTGAACTACCTGTTCATCCAGCCCGACGTGGGCCGGCGCGTGCTCGGCTTCGACGCCGTGCAGCACGCGTTCATGTCGCTCCTGCACCAGCCGTTCTCCGCCCAGCCGATGGGCTCGTGGGTGTACGGGCTCTACACCGGGTTCGTGTACTTCACGCCGTTCTTCGGCGGCCTGCTCGCGGATCGCATCCTCGGCCAGCGCCGCACGGTCGTGGTCGGCGCGATCCTGATGTCGATCGGGCACTTCATGATGGCGAGCGAGCGCATGTTCTTCCCCGCGCTCATCACGCTCATCCTCGGCAATGGCTGCTTCAAGCCGAATATCAGCACGCAGGTCGGCCTGCTCTATCCGCCCGGCGACAAGCGCCGCGACAGCGCGTTTTCGATCTTCTACGTCGGCATCAACGTGGGTGCGTTCCTGGCGCCGCTCATCTGCGGCACGCTCGGACAGAAGGTCGGCTGGCACTACGGCTTCGGCGCCGCCGGCGTCGGCATGGTGCTCGGGCTCATCTTCTACCTCATGAACCAGAAGCACCTCGCGCCCGACGTGCTCACGCAGCGCAAGGCCGCCGCCGTGCAGACGAAGCAGCCCATGACCAGCGAGGAGTGGATGCGCGTGACCGCCATCTGCGTCGCGTGCTTCATCGTCGCCTCGTTCTGGGCCGTGTACGAGCAGCAGGGCAACACGCTCCAGCTCTGGGCCGACCACAACACGCGGTGGACGTTCTTCGGCATCGGCATCCCGTCCACGTGGTACCAGGCGTTCAACCCGTTCATGATCTGGTTCTTCACACCCGTACTCACCGGCCTGTGGTCGTGGCAGCGCGCGCGCAACCAGGAGCCCACGAGCCTCACCAAGATGGCCATCGGCTGTGTGCTGCTCGGCCTCGGCTTCGTGGTGATGATCTCCGCCGCCCAGGGCCTCACGAACCCCGACATGCAGCGCAGCATCCTCTGGCTCGTGGGCAGCACGGTGATCTACACGTTCGGCGAGCTCTACCTGTCGCCGATCGGCCTCTCGTTCGTGACCAAGGTGGCGCCCGTGCGCATGGTGTCGATGATGATGGGCGTGTGGTTCCTCGCCAACTTCATCGGCAACTACATGACCGGCTACCTGGGGACGTTCTACGAGAAGATGCCGAAGACGCAGTTCTTCGGGCTCATGACCACGATCGGCGTCGTGGCCGGCATCGTGCTGTTCATCATCGGCCGCCCGCTGGACAAGATCGTGAGCAAGCACGACAAGCAGGAGGCGCATTCGTAGCCGCATGGGCGACAGCCCGCGTGAGCCCTACGCGTTCGCCCTCGACACCGGTGCGACCTTCCGGCTGACCCGGTCACCAAAGAACGTCAGCGCACGCTTCACGCGGTCCTCGAGTCGAGCTCCGGCCATCTCGCGGCAACGCTTTGCCGCGATCCTGGCTTCGCTCTCGCGGATGCCCAGCGCGCAGACCCACGGCAGGACCTCTTCTTCGTGTGGCAGCAGGCGGGACTCGCGCTCCCTCTCCTCGCGGATGCGGGCTCGCTCTGCCCTCGCTGCGGCCTTCTCGGCGCGGACGCGCTCCTTGGCTGCCTTGGCCGCCATTCTCGCTGCAGCAGCCTCCTCGCGCTTCCGCTTCATGAAGCCGGCGCCGTAGGTCTTCTCGGCGGTGTGCTGGTTGTGGCCGGGGCAGCGGAGCCGGATGTTGTCGACCGTCGCCTCGCCGCCGCGCGCGAACTCCATCTCGTGGTCGAATTGGAGATCGCGACGTGCTTCACAGCGGCGACCGGACGCGCTCACGTAGGTGCATTGCCCCTGGTCGCGCTTCCACACCAGGCGCTTCACGTCATTTGCGACGTGCCGCGAGCCGCTCCTGCTGCGACTGGCGTTCTTGTGCGGGCTGGCGCACGCGCCGAAGCGGCTCTTCTCGAGTTTCTCGATCAGTGCTTCGATCGCGCGGCCATAGACCTCAGCGAGATCGCTGGATCTCACGCGGTTGCCGAGCAGGTCTTGCGCGTACCGGAAGCGCTCGTCGGCCTCACGGCTGCGCGTGAACTGGACGGAGTAGGACTCGGCGGATAGCGGGGAGACGCGAGAATTGGACTGCGCTTGCACTACGAGGGCGCCCGTAACCCCTTGCGAAACCACGTTGCCAAGGTGCTCCGGAGCACCTCCGGCGACGGGTGCGACCGTCGACGGGACGTCCGCTCGCGGCGCGCGTGCAGCCAGCAGCCGCTCGATGTCCTCCTTGGACTTGTGCGCCGCGGCAGACAGCAGGTCGCCTGCATTGTCGGGCGTGAGGTGCGGAGCCAGGAGCCTGAGACCTGTCAGGTGGATCCGACCCTCTTCCAACGCTTCGAACACTCCCGGACAGGCGCAGCCCGCTCGTGCGATGTGGATCCGCTGCTTGGCCTCGTCTCTCGAAAGGCCCAGCTCGCCAACGCAGTAGGCGAGCATCGACTCGTACGCCGCGGGCGGGTAGAGCTTCCGCTCGTCGAACTCCGCGATGTGGGCGAGCAGCTCGGTGCTGGCTTCCTTCTCTCTCGCGGCCTTGGTGGAAAGTTCCCTGCAAAGAACCTCGTTGCTCAGGTGCGTCAGCGAGAAGCGGTTCACGCGTCACCTTCGACGGGGGCGAGTGGTCGAGGGCCGACGCAATCACTCTACACCGAGTGAATTCGGCTTCCGTGGATGCCTGCACGTCGCAGGAACCGACCGCCGCCATCATTTCGATCGGCGCGTGCGCTTTCACGCGACGCACACCCAAGCGCGGAATTTCCAGCAGCGCTCACGGGAGCGGTCTCGAATTCGAAGCGATCTGCTCTCTCCGCACGTCAATACAAGTCGACGTCAAGCCCGCGCGGCGCCAGCGCGCCCGCGCCCCTCACACGTCCGTGATCTCGCTTCTCGGCGTGTGCGCGCGCACGATCAGCGCGATCGGCAGCCCCACGCAGCCGACGTGGATCAGCAGGCTCACGAGCACCTGCTGCGGCGTCTGCGGGACGCGGCGGTGGATCGCGGAGAGCGGCATCACGATCTGGTACATCACCAGGTACACCAGCACCGCGAACGCCGTCCCGCTCCACCATGCCTGGCGTACCAGCACCTTGAGCCGGCGGCTCGCGAACCAGTAGATCGCCGCCCAGCTCGTGGCGATGAAGAAGTGCGTCGCGAAGCCGGCCGCGGCGCTGGTCCAGCCGAGCCCGAAGCTCGATCGCCCGAACCAGCCCACGGCGATGCCCTGGAGCATGCGCATCGGCGTGCGCCCCGCGAGCCACGCCTGAATGCTGGCGGCGGTGATGTCCATGGCGCCAGCGACGGCGCCGGCGTTGAGGATCGCCGGGGCGGCCCGGACCTTCTCAGGTTCCACGACCGCCGAAGAGCTTCTCCCGACCGGTCAGCCACAACACCAGTACGAGCCCGGCGAACGGGATCAGCGCCAGCGCGTTCGCGCCCCCGCCGGCGAAGAACGGGTTCTTCGCCTCCGCCCAGCCGGCGATCGAGTTGTCGAACTTCGTGAGCACGCCGGCCAGGAACGCGATCAGGATGCCCGCGATCGCGCCGCCGGCGATGTAGCCCGAGGCCATGAGCACGCCCGGGCTCTTGTCGCCCTCCGCGGCGAGCTGCTCGGGCGTGAGGTGCTTGTGCGCGAGCTTCCTCGCGCGCGCGCGATCCACGAGCCAGCGCACCATGCCGCCGACGAAGATCGGCGACGACGAGGAGAGCGGCAGGTACACGCCCACGGCGAAAGCGAGCGACGGGATCCCGGCGAGCTCGAGCACGACCGAGATCATCACCCCGAACAGCACCAGCCCCCACGGCAGCTTGCGGTCGAGGATGCCGCGGATGATGTAGCTCATGAGCGTGGCCTTCGGGGCGTCGAACTTCTTCACCTCGGTGCCGTCGGGGCGCTTCGTGTGCGTGCCGTTGATGCCCGGGTCCACGAGCCACTTCGCGTCGCCGTTCGCATCCACCAGGTACTTGCCGGCGGGCGCGCCCTCGGCGTCGAGCTTGTGGTAGGCGCGATACGTGTTCGCGTCGCTCGCGGCCTGCTCGCCCTTCACGCGCTCGGTCTTCGCGTTCGCCAGCTGCGAGGCGTCCACATGGAAGCCGGCCGGTGCGACCTCGGTCACGGGCACGTAAACGGTCGCGGTCTCGTTGAGCTTCATCAGGATCGGCCCCAGCAGCACGGCCGAGAGCATCGAGCCGATGATGATCGACACCTGCTGGTGGCGCGGCGTGGCGCCGACGAGGAAGCCGGTCTTCAAGTCCTGCGACGTGGTGCCGCCGTTCGACGCGGCGATGCACACGATGCCGCCCACCGAGAGCGCGGTCACGTACCAGCTCGCCCCCACCCAGCCCACGAGCAGGAAGATCAGGCACGTGAGCAGCAGCGTCGCCACGGTCATGCCCGAGATGGGGTTCGACGACGAGCCGATCTCGCCCGTCAACCGGCTCGAAACGGTCACGAACAGGAAGCCGAAGATGACGATGAGCAGCGCGCCGAGCAGGTTCATGTGCAGCGACGGCGAGAGCAGTATGGCGAGGATGAGCAACCCGACGCCGCCGAACACGAACCGCGAGTCGAGGTCGCGATCGGTGCGCAGCGCGTTCGCGCCGCTGTTCTTCGAACCGCCGCGCACGTCGCGCAGGCCCTCCTTGAGGCCGTGCACGATCACCGGCAGCGAGCGGAACAGGCTGATGATGCCCGCCGCGGCCACGGCGCCGGCGCCGATGTAGAGCACGTACGCGCCGCGCACGTCGCCGGGGCTCATGGCGGAGATCAGCTTCGTGCCCGGCGCGAGCGGGCCAGCGAGGCCGGCGCCGAAGTACTTGATCATGGGGATGAGCACCAGGTACGCGAGCACGCCACCGCCGGCCATGAGACCGGCGATCGCGGGGCCGATGATGTAGCCCACGCCCAGCAGCTCGGGCGAGATCTCCACCGCCACCGAGCCGGCATCGAACGGCGCCTTGAAGACCTTCTCGGGCGTGTCCTTCCACAGCCGGAACGCCGACATCGCCGACTTGTACGCGAGCCCGATGCCGAAGCCCGCGAAGATGGTCTTCGCCGACACGCCCTGCGCGCCCATGGCGGCGGCCTCGGCCTTGGCCTCGGGCGAGGAAGCGGCCTGCGATTCCTCAGATGCGCCCGCCTTCAGCACCTCGGCGCACGCCGTGCCTTCCGGATACTTGAGCTTCCCGTGCTGGGCGACGATCAGCGCGCGGCGGAGCGGGATCATCATCAGGATGCCGAGCGTGGCGCCCAGCACCGAGACCAGCGCCACGCGCACCAGCTCCAGGTCGAAGCCGAGGATCATGATCGCCGGCATGGTCACGCCGACGCCGAACGCGATCGACTCGCCCGCCGAGCCCGCGGTCTGCGAGATGTTGTTCTCGAGGATCGTGGCGTCCCTGGCGCCGAAGACGCGGAGCAGCTTGAACAGCGTCATCGAGATCACGGCGACCGGGATGGAGGCGCTCACCGTGAGCCCCACCTTCAGCACCAGGTAGAGCGACGAGGCGCCGAAGATGGCGCCGAGGATCGTGCCCATGATCACGGCACGCCACGAGAACTCGCGCAGCTCGGTCCCGGCCGCGATGTAAGGTACGAACGGCTTCGGGCCCGGCGCGGGCTTCGCGGCAGGGGCTTCTTCCAGCATCGTGCTCATGCGGCCCTCCGGGTTCGATCGTGCGGCGGGTCACAGGACTCTAGACCCGCGCCGATGCGCTTCGCCAGCGGGACCCAACATGGGCGGTGGTAGGCTCGCTCGTGATCGGCGCGGCAACCGCGGTCGGCGAATCCCCTTGCCCCGTACACCGTGCTAGTGATTGGCTCGCGCACGCGCGGTCCGGTACGAGGCCGCGCCACCACCGAGCCCTACCGGAGCGCCATGCGCGGCCGAACGCGATCCGATGCGCGGCCTCGCGGCCGCCCCCCTCGTGCCGATGCCGAACCCCGTGCGAACGCGCTCCCCAGCTCCTCGCCCGCGCCGTACCGGTTCGCCTTGGTGGTGGCATTCGCCTGCCTGCTCGTCTCGGTGAGCTTCCGCCTCTACGAGTACGACATGTGGCAGCACCTCACCTACGGTCGCGCGGTGTGGCAGATGCACCGCGTGCCGCGGACGCAGATCTGGACCTGGCCCGATCTCGGCGCGCCGGACGTGAACCCGTCCTGGGGATTCAGCACCCTGGTGTGGCCGTTCTGGGCCGCGGGCGGCGAGCGCGGGCTCGCGGTGTGGCGCTGGCTCACGACCTTGGTCGCGTTCGCGCTGCTGTGGGCGGCGGCGCGCGCGATGGGCGTGCGCGGGCCGCCGGCGCTCGTGGTCCTCGTGATCTGCGGCCTCGTCTACCGGCAGCGCTCGCAGGTGCGCCCCGAGACGCTCGCGGCGGTGCTGCTGGCACTGACGCTGTGGCTGCTCGCGACGAGACGCGGTCCGGGACGACGAGACGCCTGGCTCGTGGTGTCGATCTGGGCGTGGGCGAACGCGCACATCTCGTGGCCGCTCGGCGTGGTGCTGATCGCCCTGCACGCTCTCGCGGCCCGCGTGCCGCCGGGGCGCGCCGAGCTGAGTGGCCTCGGGCGCATCGTGCTGCTCGCGGTCGCGGTGGCGTTCCTGAACCCGTTCGGCTGGCAGTCGGTGTGGCGGCCGTTCGAGTATCTGTTCGTGTGGCGGAACGACCCGCTGCTCTCGGGTATCTCCGAGCTCCAGCCGCTCGCCTGGGGCCTGAACCTCTGGAACGGGCTGCCGCTGCTGCTCGCGGGCTGGCCGCTGCTCGCGCTGTGGCGCACGCGGCGGCACGGTCCCGACGCACTGGAGTGGGGAGTGTGTGCGTTAGGCACCGCACTCGCGCTGAGCGGCAATCGCTTCGTCGCCACCTACGCGCTGCTCGCGGCGCCGTGGTGCGCGCGCGATCTCGACGAGTGGTGGCGGAGCCGCCGCTGGACGCGCGCCGGCGCCAACTCCTGGCGCGAGGCGCTGGCCACGAGCGCGCTCTGCGTCACACTGCCGCTCTACGAGTGGACGCACTACGAGAACCGCTTCGGCATCCATCCGGACGACCGCCGCGAGCCGGTCGCGGCGTGCGACTTCATGCAGGAGCACGGCATCCGCGGGCGCGGGTTCAACGACTTCTTCCTCGGCGGCTACATGCTGTGGCGCTTCTGGCCCGACCCGGGACGGCTCCCGTACTTCGACATCCATCCGGAGGACAAGCCCGAGGCCGAGCGTCTCGCCTACTTGCGCGCGTTCACGAGCACGTCGGGCTGGACCGCGCTCTCGAGGCGCCGCGAGTTCGATTACGCGCTGCTGTCCCGGCTCCGCATGCGCGACCCCGGGCTCCTGGACGCGCTCGATGCGGACCCCGGCTGGTCGCTCGTGTTCGCCGACGACGCGGCGGCGATCTTCGTCCGCCGTGACGGGGCGCTCGCGGCGCTGGCGAGCCGCGACGGCTACCTGCTGCTGCCCGGCGGCGGGCGCCGCACCCAGGTCCTGGCCCAGGACCTGGTGCGCGACCCGGCGCTCGCGGCGCGGCTCTCGCCCGAGCTGGCGCGGCAGCAGCGCGAGTCGAGCCGCACGCTCGCGAGCGCTCCGCTGCGCGAGCTGTGCGCGGCGGCCGCGGCCGCGGCCGCGCCGCGCTAGGCGCGACGCGGCGCGGGGCCCGGAGACCGGGCCCCACGCGCGCGCGTCAGCGCGAGACCACCACCGGGCGCTGGAGGGCGCCGAAGTTGGTCTGGACGCGGCAGTAGTACACGCCCGGGTTCACACCCGAGAGCGTCACGCCCTGCTGGAAGATGCCGGCCGGCATGTCGCGGTCGAGCTGGGTGCGCACCAGACGCCCGGCGACGTCGTAGAACGCGACCACCACGTGCGACGCCATGGGCAGCGAGAAGCGCAACACCATCCAGTCCCGAACCGGGTTCGGCGCCGGCGCGTCGAACGTGAACGCGTCCGGAGCCCAGCTGTCCGAGCCCGGGTCGCCTTCCACGATCGCGGACGTGGTGCCGATCTGGCTCCACTGCTGCGACTCGTCGTTTCGCGTCCCGCCCGTGTCCGGGCAGCCCGCGCCGTCGGCGCCCTTCGTGTTCAGCACCTGCGAGTTGTCGTAGTAGTTCGTGGTCGAGCCGCCCACGGCGACGTGGATGACGGGGATCGTGCTCACCACCTTCGTCAGGCACAGCTTCGGGTCGCAGCCGTAGCACCCGGCCGGGCTCGTGTCCGAGCCGTCGAAGTTCTGGAACGACGTCTGGGCGAGCAGGAGCTTGCCGTTCGCAGGAATCGTGCGCGTGCCCCACAACGCGTAGTGGTGGGAGCCGATGTCGCACGTGACCACGACGCCCGTCATGTCCGCCGCCGTGAGGTTGTCGATGCGGAGGCACGACGAGTCCCAGTTGCCCTGATTGTCGTCCGCCACGCCCACGAATGTGACCCCGGCCGAGCCCAGCCACGGACTCGGCTTGGGATTGATGTGGCTGGAGTGGTGGGTGTCGTAGTACCCGACGTACACCGCCACGTTACCCCCACCGCCGCTGACCTGCGGGTTCACGGTGACGGTGCGGGTGTCCGGCGTCGGGTCGGCGAGGCCGAGGGCGTCCTTCACCGTGAACATCACCGTGTAGGTGCCGGCGGTGGCGAACGTCACCGCGCCCGGATCTTCGACCGTACTGTTCGTGGCCCCACCGCCGAAGTTCCACGCGAACGTGAGCGGGGTGTTGTTGTCCGGGTCGCTGCCGGTGCCGGTGAAGCTCACGCTCTGCCCGGCGGTGATGGTGACGTTGACCGTCGGCGTGTCGATGGTCCCGTTCGGCGCCTGGTTGCTGGCCACCGGGTTCACCGTGATGGTGCGGGTGTCCGGCGTCGGGTCAGCGAGGCCGAGGGCGTCCTTCACCGTGAACGTCACCGTGTAGGTGCCGGCAGTGGCGAAGGTCACCACGCCCGGATCTTCGACCGTGCTGTTCGTGGCCCCACCGCCGAAGTTCCACACGAACGTGAGCGGGGTGTTGTTGTCCGGGTCGCTGCCGGTGCCGGTGAAGCTCACGCTCTGCCCGGCAGTGATGGTGACGTTGGCCGTCGGCGTGTCGATGGTCCCGTTCGGCGCCTGGTTCGGCGGCGGCGCCGAGCCGGAGCAGGCCAACATGTCATCCACGTTGAACGCTTCGGACGCGGCTGCGGGCGAGTCCCTGACCGTGAAGTAGAGGTTGGATCCGGTCCCGAGCGCCGTGTAGTCGACCTGGAGCCGCTGCCAGCTCGGAGACAGGGTCACCGCGGGCGAGTCGAGCTGCCCCACCTTGGTGCCGTTCACATACTCGATGATCCTGATCACGACCTTCCCGGTCGACGCCCCGGAGCGCACCGAAGCGGCGAAGTGATACGTGGTGCCGGCGACCGGGCTGGAGACGCTCCTGGGGCTGTCCTCGATGTAGAAGCTCGAGGTGGACGCGGGCCCGGTCACGAGACAGGAGTACGAGCCCACCGAGCCACCGGACACGCGGGAGAGCGTGGCGCTGCTCTTCCAGCCGGTGAGGTCGGTCTCGAACGACGGGTTCGTGACCAGGTTGGTGCAGGTGCCGGACTGGGCGGCCGCGCCACCTGCGGCGAGCAGGATGCCTGCGCAGGCGATGGCCAGCCACGCGAAGCGGGGGCGAAGGGTCGGAGGCGGCTGGAGCTCAAGAAGGGGTTGGAGCCCGCGCGAAGCCATGGAGAGCGCACTCGCGCGGAGAGAGGGCGCGACGGGCATGGGGAGGGACCTTGACCGCTGTCCGAGAGGCCATGGGGGGGCGGCCGGCCCAGCGCGGAGACGGACAGCAGCTCACTCGCGAAACGGGCCGCGGGTTCGACGTGGGGTCGGACCGCAATACGAATTCAATCACCCGAGCCCGCTGAGTCCCAAGGCAATTCCATGCATTCAGCACGAATTTGCCACGCGTGTTTCAGCGTCGCGGAACTCCGGAAGTCCGCACCAAACTCAGTGCAGCCGCTTCCTCCGATTCCTCACGAAGTCGCGGAACACGTACGCGCCCACATTCTGCGGATCGGTCTCGTAGATGCGCCCTTGGTTGAGCTCGGTGAGCTTGCGCACGAACTCGAGCAGCGGCGCGTCCACGGCGAGCATGAACGTGGTGATGGTGATGCGCTTGCGCCGCATGTACGCGGCCTCCTCGAGCGTCTTGTTCACGATCTTGGGGTCGAGCCCGAACGGGTTCTTGTACAGACGCCCGTACTCGCGGATCGCCGACGGCTTGCCGTCGGTGATCATGAACACCTGCTTGTTGACGCCCTTCCGGCCGGCGAGGATGCGCGCCGCGAGCTGCAGCCCGGCTTTCGTGTTGGTGTGATACGGCCCCGCCTGGATCTTCATCAGCTGCGAGAGCGGGACCTGAAGAGCGTCGTCGCCGAACAGCACCACGTCGAGCGTGTCCTTGGGATAGCGCGTCTGGATCAACTGCGACAGCGCGAGCGCGATCTTCTTGGCCGGCGTGATGCGATCTTCCCCGTAGAGCACCATCGAATGGCTGATGTCGACCATAAGCACCGTCGCACACGCGGAAAGATGCTCCTGCTCGTAGACCTCGAGGTCGTCCTCGGCCAGCGTCAGCTCGTCGATCCCCGAGCGCTTGACCGCGTTGTTCACCGACGCCAGCGGGTCCAGGTTCGCGAGGTCGTCGCCGAACTGCCAGCGCCTCGTCTCGCTCAGACGCTCGCCGCCGTTGCCCGCCACCGGCGTACGGTGGTCGCCGGCGCTGCCGGCGCGCAGCGTGGAGAAGATCTCGTTCAACGAGTCCTGGCGGATGCGCTTCTCGCCCCGCGGTGTCATCTCGAAGCCGCGCGGCGTCCGCCGCGCTTCGCCCGTTTCCTCGAGCAGCTTCTTGAAGTCCTCGATGGAGAAGTTCTCGTCGAAGAAGCCGTACTCGCGCCCGAAGTGCTCCATCCAGCGCAGCGCCTCGTCCACGTCGCCGCCGGTCTGGAGCAGGAGATTGCGGTAAATCTCCATCAGCTGCTTCAGGAACTCGGCGTCGCCCGGCTTCGGGCCTCTCCATTTCGAGTAGTCGAATCTCATCTGGCAACCCTGCGCCGCGGACAGGCCGGCGTTTCGTGAGGTGTCACGGGCAGTCGGGCGTCTCTAATCGTCGCCGAGCCCGGACAGCATCTGCTTGAGCATGTCCTTGTACCCGGTGCGTCCGGTGTCGGTGCGCTCGCGCGACAGCATGCTGCTCTGGTGGAGGCCTTCGAGCACCAGCTCCATCGCCACCGCGTGCTCGTCGGTGTCGCGCGGCTCGAGGTAGCGACCTGCGAGCTCCGGGAGCCCCTTCACGCCGGCGAGCGCCCTGGCGTACTCGGCCTGCGGCAGGTCGTCGCCCAACTCGAGATGGTGGCCCGAGGAGAACCACTCCAGCACCGGCCGGTACTCGGCCGCCGCCTGCGACTCGCTCTCCTCCGCCGGCGGCTGCGCGCCGCGCGCCCGCGCCCGGCGCGGCTTGAACGCGTCCGGGAAGCGCTGGGAGAACAGCGCCTTGACGCCCTTCCCGAGCAGCGCGCGCGCCACGTTCATCGCGCCCTCCTGCTCGCCCTCCAGCACCAGCTCCACCTTGCCGCTCACCGCGCTGACCGCCGCCTGCAGGTCGCAGACGCGCGTGATCACCTTCTTCTCGCCGGTGACGAGGCCGCGGCGCTCGGCATTGCTCACCACGTTCTCGAGCAGCGCGATCGTGAGCCGCGCGGAGACGCCGGAGTTCTGGTCCACGTACTCGCTCTTCCTCGCCTGGATCGCCACCTCCTCGATCAGCTCGCGGAGGAACGAGGGCACGCGCACCTCGACGCCGCTCTTCCTCTCGGCCCACGACTCCTGCGCGGTGATCGCCATGCCCTGGTCGCGGGTGAGCGGGTAGTGGGTGAGGATCTGCGACGAGATGCGGTCGCGGAGCGGCGTGATGATGTTGCCGCGGTTCGTGTAGTCCTCGGGATTCGCCGAGAACACCATCGCCACGTCGAGCGGGATGCGCACGGGGAAGCCGCGGATCTGGAAGTCCTTCTCCTCGAGGATGTTCAGCAGGCCGACCTGGATGCGTGGCTGCAGGTCGGGCAGCTCGTTGATGGCGAAGATGCCGCGGTTGCTGCGGGGGATGATGCCGTAGTGGATGACGCGCTCGTCGGAGTAGTCGAGCCGCAGGGTCGCCGCCTTGATCGGGTCGATGTCGCCAATAAGGTCGGCGATGGTGACGTCGGGGGTGGCGAGCTTCTCCTGGTAGCGCTCGTCGCGGTGCAGCCAGCGGAGCGGCGTGTCGTCGCCCTTCGCGTCCAGCGTGAGCCGCGCGTGGTGCGTGAGCGGCAGCAGCGGGTCGCTGTTGAGCGGACAGCCCTCGATCGCCGGCACCCACTCGTCGAGGAAGCGCGACAGCGAGCGCAGGAGCCTGGTCTTCGCCTGGCCGCGCAGGCCGAGCAGGATGAAGTCGTGCCGCGACAGGATGGCGTTCACGATCTGCGGCTCGACCGTGTGCTCGTAGCCGATGATGCCCGGGAACAGAGGCTCGCGGGCGCGGAGTCGCGCGATCATGTTGTCGCGCAGCTCGTCCTTCACGGAGCGGTGGCGGTAGCCGGCGGCTTTGAGCTCGCGCAGGGTGCGGGGGTGGTTCATGACGGGCGAGTCCTCCTCACGTCTTATTCTACCGCACGGCCCATGAGAGCGGTGAGCATCCACACATGCGTGACAATCCCGGAACGCGTCCGGAGCGGAGCGATGACCCGGCGCACGCGGGTGTCGGGTAGGCTGGGCGCGTGACCGACCCTGTCGACCTACCTTGTTCACCCGACGGCACGGTCGCCGAGGCTCGCGCGTTGCGCGAGGCGTTCCGGCGGCACGCCACGCTCGCCTCGCTGCACGCCGATCCCGCGTGGCCGGGGCTGGAGCGTCGGCTCTCGGCACTCCTGACCCCGATCCGCGCGTGGACGCCGGAGCAGGTGCGCAATGGCGTCCGTCCCGGCTCGCGGCTCCGTGTCGGGCACTGGAATCTCGAGCACGGCAACCGCTTCGACGCCATCGCGCGCGCGCTCGAGACCCACCCCGCGCTCGTGGACACCGACCTGGTGACGCTGAACGAGGTCGACCTGGGGATGGCGCGCTCGGGAAACCGCGACGTCGCGCGCGAGCTGGCCTCGCGCCTCGGGCTCCACGCCGCGTGGGGCGCGCTGTTCCACGAAAGCACGCGCGGCCGTGACGACGATGCGCTCACCGCGGCTCCCAGTGACAACGCCGAATCGCTGTTCGGCCTCGCGATACTCTCGCGTTGGCCCCTGGCCAACGCCCGGCTGGTGCCGCTCCCCGGACCGGAGCGGCTGCTGTTCGAGCGCGAGCGCATGACCGGACGCTTCGTGGCGCTGGTGTGCGAGGTGGCGCACCCCGTGCGCCCGTTCGTGGCCGCGACCGTGCACCTGGAGGTGCACCGCTCGCGCGCGCACCGCGCCGCGCAGATGCGACGCGTGCTCGAATCGCTGGACGGCGAGTCGCGCCCGGTCGTGCTCGCGGGTGACTGGAACACGCACACGTTCGACCGCGGCGAGCCGCACGCCACCGTGGAGGCGGCGCTGGCGTTGCTCGCCTGGCCCGGACGCTCGCTCGCCACGCGGCTCATCCATCCCGACCGCGGGCGCCATCGCGAGTGGGTGTTCGACGAGCTGTCGCGCGCCGGCTTCCACTGGGAGCGCTACGCCGACCGCTCCCCCACGCTCGGCCTGCGCTTCGAGCGCCTGGGCGAGGTGCACGCGCTGCCGCGGCCGCTGCGCTCGATCGCCTCGCGCGGGCTCGCATGGGCCGAGCGCCGAGCGCAGCTGCGGCTCGACTGGATCGCGGCGCGCGGATTCCGCCACGACGCCGGCACCGGCAAGACGATCACCGGGCTCGATGGCCCCGGTCGCGCCAGCGACCACGCGCCGATCGTGGCGGAACTGGAGTTCGGCGCCGGCTGAGCCCGCATGCGCTAGGCTCCCCCATCCCACGATGGAGGTCCGCTTGGCCGAGACGCCGCTCGCGATCCAGACGCACAACCTGTCACGCTCGTTCGGCGGTGTTCCCGCGCTCGACGAGCTGACACTCGAGGTCGCCGAGGGCTCGTTCTTCGGCTACCTGGGCCCGAACGGCGCCGGCAAGAGCACCACGATCAACATCCTCACCGGGCTCCTCGCGCCCGACGGCGGCTCGGCGCGCGTGCTCGGGCTCGACGTGGAGACCCAGTCGCTCGAGATCAAACGGCGCATCGGCGTCGTGCCCGACGGGCTCCACCTGTTCGAGCGGCTCTCGGGCGAGGAGCACCTGCGCTTCGTGGGCGAGGTGCACGGGCTCTCGCCCGCGGAAGCACGGCGACGCACTGGCCAGCTGCTCGAGGCGATGGACCTCACCGCCGACGCCAGGAAGCTGGTGTCGAACTACTCGCACGGCATGCGCAAGAAGCTCGCGCTCTCGTGCGCGCTGATCCACGAGCCGCGGCTCCTGTTCCTCGACGAGCCGTTCGAGGGCGTGGACGCCATGGCCACGCGCGAGCTGCGCGAGCTGCTGCAGAAGCTCGTTGCCACGCGGCGCATGACGGTGTTCTTGACCTCGCACGTGCTCGAGGTGGTGGAGCGCCTGTGCACGCACATCGGCATCATCGCCAAGGGCCGGCTCGCCGCCTACGGCACGCTCGACGAGCTGCGCCGGGGACCCGGGGGCGCGCCGCGATCGCTCGAGGAGCTGTTCCTCGACACGATCGGGGCCACGCGCGAGGACGCCTCGGCCGGGCTCGACTGGCTGACGCGCGGGACCGAGCCAGGCTCCACTTGAGAACGCTGCGGCTGCTGTTCTGGCTCCGCTGGCGTATCGGGCTCAACACCACGACCACGCGCGGCCGCGTGGCCGCGATCGGCATCACCGTGCTGTTCGCGCTCGCCATGGCCCCGATCTACGTGGGCAGCGCGATCGGCTCGTTCGCACTGGGTGCGAAGATGGGCGCGCCGGGGCTGCCGATCGTGTTCGGCCTCTGCCAGCTCGGCGTGATGTGGGTGTCGCTGCTGATCGGCGCCATGGGCCGCACGTTCGAGCTGGACAAGCTCAAACGCTACCCGCTCCGCCCGCGCGACGTGTTCGCCGTCAACACGCTCGCCTCGCTGGGCGAGCCGGTCGCGCTCATGACCGTGCCCTCGCTGGTCGCGGTGGCGCTGGGGATCGCCCGGCACTCGGGCGCGCTCGCCGGCTGGGCGGCAGGTGCAGGCGGGCTGCTGCTGCTGCTCGTCACCGCCTCGCTGCTCCAGCTCCTGCTGGCGCTGATCGACGACCTGCTCCGGCGCGAGTGGATGCGCTACGTGGCCGCGTTCCTCTTCACCATGACCATGATCGGCTTCCAGCTCGCGGTGAGCCGCTCGTCGTCGCGCATGGCCGAGCGGGTGCGCCAGGCCGGGTTCACGCTCGACCAGCTGCTGGAGGACACGCGGCAGGCGTTCGAGCGGCTGCCCACGGTGGGCGCACCGGCGTCGGTGGCGGGCGCCCACCCGGCGGGCTGGCTCGCGTCGCCGCTCGCGGGGCTCGCGGTGAGCCTGCTGCTGATCCTGGTCCCGCTCGCGCTCGGCGCGCGCGTCATGGCGAAGGCCGCGCTGCGCGGCGCCACCGGCGGCCGCGTGCGTACGCGCGCGTCGGGCACCGCGCGCGGGAGCCTCGGCCCCAAGCTCCCCGGCCTTTCGCGCCCGCAATCGGTCATGGTGACGCGCGAGCTCCTCTACGTCGTTCGCACGCCGGCGCTCCTCTACCAGCTCGCGGTGGTGCCGATCACGGCCGTGGCGCTCATCTTCCTCTCGCCCGCCCGCAAGGCGGCATTCGGTTTCATGCCCATGTTCGTGATGATCGGCTCGCTTGCCGGGCGCAATCTCATGCTCTGGGGCTACGACGGCCCCGGCATCCGCACCCTGTTCCTGCTCCCGGTGTCGGCGCGCGAGCTGGTGCTGACCAAGAGCGTGGGCTGGTTCGTGAGCGCGCTGATCGAGGCGGTGGCCGTGCTCGGAACCCTGGCGGTGATGCGCGCGGCGCAGGTGCTGCCGCACCTCGCGGTCGTCGCCACCGGATGGATCGCGCTCTCGCTCGCGAGCAGCGTGCTCGGGACCTGGTTCTCGGCGCGCTTCCCGACGAAGCCGCCCGAGCGGGGCCTCGGACGCCGGAGCCCCGGCGGGGTGGCGGGCTTTGGCGCCCTGCTCGCCATCCTCGCCATCGCCGGCGCGCTGATCCTCGCCGTGGTCGCGGCACGCGCGCTCGCACCCGACTCCTGGAAGGAGACCGCCTCGCTCGTGGTCACCACGCTCGCGGCCTGCGCCGCGGTCGCCGTGTGGTGGATCGGCATCGATCGCAATGCCGACGTGGTCGAGCAGAACCGCGAGCGCATGATCGACGTGCTGGCGAAGTCGTCCGACGTCTGAGCCGTCTAGGCTCCGTTTGAGAACGCCACGCGAGCGCGTTGGGGGCGCCGGCGGGCCATCCGCAAGGAGCGCCGACGAGACAGTGTTCGAGCACACGTCGAGGAGGTGCGACGCGGCGGAT
>Ga0070688_100000696_pt1 | contig 16651 bp, 14 predicted proteins | sample KBSS13HmetaG_FD_64679 | JGI IMG/M metagenome (GOLD analysis project Ga0070688, IMG submission 64679) | Switchgrass rhizosphere microbial communities from Kellogg Biological Station, Michigan, USA - KBS S1-3H metaG | ecosystem: Host-associated > Plants > Roots > Rhizosphere ...
CTGGACGACGAACCCGAGGCGATCGCCGCTGATCTCTGGGTCCTGCTGCAGAGAGATAGATAGAAAAAGAAGAAAGAAAGGGCCGCCAGGAGCCGGGCCGGTGCAACCTCTACCTGCCGAAGGGAGTTTGCACCGGCCCGGCGCGAAGCGGAAACCGGCCGAGTCTCTGAAGCGGCCGAGCCCCTGAAGATCCACCCAAGCCCACAGCAAAATACAAACGTCCGTGATAACGTACAGCCATGGCCCCCACTATGACCAAGGCCTCGGCCCCCGCCAGTTCTCCCCCCGTCGGCCCGCGCATCCGCGCTCTCCGCGACGCGATGGGGTTCTCTCTCCGCGATCTCGCTTTGCGCTCCGGCGTCAGCGCCCCGATGCTCTCGCAGGTCGAGCGCGGCGAGACGAGCCCCACCCTGGCCGTCGCCGGGAAGATCGCCGCCGGCCTCGAACTGACGCTCTCGCAGCTGCTTCGCCTCGACGAGGGCCAGCACGTCGCGATCAGCCGTGCTGCCAGCCGCCGCCGCTCCGAGCGGGGTGGACACCGCTTCGAGGAGCTGACGCCGCCGCTGCCCGGGCAGCGCGCCGACGTCTCCCTGCACGTGCTGGAGCCCGGCGCCACCACCGGCGGCCGCGAGGACCCGCCGATGCACGAGCCCGGCAGCCGCGAGACCGCGGTCGTCCTCGCCGGCACCCTGGCGCTGGTCGTCGACGGCAGCCGCCACGAGCTTCAAGAAGGCGACAGCGTCACCTTCGACGCCGACCTTCCGCATCACTTCGAGAACGAAGGCCAGGAGGCGACCCGCTTCCTCGCCGTGATCGCCGCCGGCCTCAGGAGGAGCTGACGAAATGCCAAAGACGATGTTCGACAAGATCTGGGAGGCCCACGAGGTCTCGCCGGGGCTGATCTACATCGACCTGCACCTGGTCCACGAGGTCACCTCGCCACAGGCCTTCGACGGCCTGCGGCTGGCCAACCGCAAGGTCCGCCGCCCGGACAAGACCCTCGCCACCGCCGACCACAACACCCCGACCGACGGGACGATGGCCGCGCGCCTGATCGCCGACCAGCTCTCCCGCGTCCAGGTCGAAACCCTGGAGCGCAACTGCGAGGAATTCGGTGTCCCGATCTACTCGCTCGGCTCCGACCGCCAGGGCATCGTCCACGTGATCGGCCCCGAGCTGGGGGTGACCCAGCCGGGGATGACGATCGTCTGCGGTGACAGTCACACCTCTACCCACGGCGCCTTCGGGGCGCTCGCCTTCGGCATCGGCACCTCCGAGGTCGAGCACGTGCTGGCGACCCAGTGCCTGGTCCAGAAGCGGCCGAAGACGATGCGGATCAACTACGGCGGCGAGCTCCGCCACGGGGTCACCCCGAAGGACCTGATCCTGGCGACGATCGGCCGCCTCGGCACCGGCGGCATGAGCGGCTACGCGGTCGAGTACGCCGGCCCCGCGATCGAGGCGCTGACGATGCCCGGCCGGATGACGATCTGCAACATGACGATCGAGGGCGGCGGCAGGGCTGGGATGATCGCCCCCGACGAGACCACCTTCGAGTGGGTGAAGGGACGGCCCGCCGCACCCGCCGACTTCGAGGCGGCGATGGCCCGCTGGCGCCAGCTGCCGACCGACCCCGATGCCAGCTTCGACACCGAGGTCGAGGTCGACGCCTCCGGCATCTCCCCGATGGTCACCTGGGGCACCAACCCGGGCCAGGTCGTCGAGGTCACCGAGCGCGTCCCCGACCCGGCCGAGCTCAACTCGCCCGCCGATCGCGAAGCGGCCGAGCGCGCTCTCACCTACATGGGCCTGCAGGCGGGCACGCCGATGACCGAGATCGCACCCGAACGCGTCTTCATCGGGTCCTGCACCAACTCGCGAATCGAGGACCTGCGCGAGGCCGCGGCGATCGTCGAGGGACGCAAGGTCGCCTCGAGCGTCAGCGCCATGGTCGTCCCCGGCTCCCAGCAGGTGAAGAAGGCGGCCGAGGAAGAGGGCCTCGACGAGGTCTTCAAGAGCGCCGGCTTCGACTGGCGCGTGGCCGGCTGCTCGATGTGCCTGGGGATGAACCCGGACACGCTGAGCGAAGGCGAGCGCTGCGCCTCGACCTCGAACCGCAACTTCGAGGGGCGCCAGGGCAAGGGCGGCCGCACCCACCTCGTCAGCCCGAAAATGGCCGCCGCCGCGGCCGTCGAGGGCCACTTCGTCGACATCAGGGATTGGAGCTGAAGATGCGACCCGTTGACAGAATCGAAGGCAAGGTCTCGGTCCTCGACCGCGCCGACGTCGACACCGACCAGATCATCCCCAAGCAGTTCCTCAAGCGCGTGGAGAGAACCGGCTTCGGTGAGTTCCTCTTCTACGACTGGATCCGCGACGGCGAGATACAGCTGGAGCCGAACCCGATTCTCGTCACCGGCGCCAACTTCGGCTGCGGCTCCTCCCGCGAGCACGCCCCCTGGGCACTCGAGGACTTCGGCTTCCAGGCGATCCTGGCGCCGTCCTTCGCGGACATCTTCTACTCGAACTGCACGAAGATCGGGCTGCTGCCCGCGATCCTCGACGAGGAGCACTGCCGGGCCGTCGCCGAGGCGGGGGAGGCCCGCATCGACCTCGATGACGAGACCGTCAACTGCGCCGCCGGCGTCTTCCAGTTCCAGATCGAGCACGAGGTCAAGCACCGGCTGCTGAACGGGCTCGACGACATCGGCATCACGCTCGAAAACGAGGGCGCGATCGACAAATTCGAGGCCGAGCCGGCAGCGCCGGGCCCGGTTACCACCAGCCTGTAGAGAGAGGGGAGGCCGCGATGGCCGACCAGTTCAAGGAGCCGATGAACACCGGTGCCCGCGAGTGGGACGCCGAGACCTACGACGCCGTCTCCGACCCCCAGTTCGAATGGGGGATGGAGGTGCTGGAGCGGCTGCAGCTGCGTGGCGACGAGGTGGCGGTCGACGCCGGTTGCGGGTCGGGCCGGGTGACCGAACAGCTGATCGAGCGGCTGCCGAAGGGGCGCGTGATCGCCGTCGACGGCTCCGAGGCAATGGTCGAGAAGGCGAAGGAGCGGCTCGGCGACCGCGCCGACTACCTCGTCTCCGATCTGGTCGCGCTGGAGCTGGGCGGGCCGGTCGACCTCGTCTTCTCGACCGCGACCTTCCACTGGATCCCGGATCACGAGGCGCTCTTCCGCCGCCTGCGGGCGGCACTGAAACCGGGCGGTCGCCTCGTCGCCCAGTGCGGCGGGTACGGCAACGTCGCCCGGCACGCGGTCGCGATCGCCACCGTCGCTTCCGACCCGGAGTACGGACAGCACCTGACCCAGGCCAAAGGCCTCTGGAACTTCGCGAAGCCGGAGGAGACCGAGCCGCGCCTGCGCGAGGCCGGCTTCGAGGAGGTCCGCTGCTGGCTGCAGCCGAAGCCGGTGCAGCCGTCGCGGCCGCTGGAGTTCATCTCGACCGTCACCCTCGGCCCGGTCCTCGACCAGCTGCCGGAGGAGAAGCGCCGCCCCTTCGCCGAGGCCGTCCTGGCGCAGGAGGGCGAGCCGCTGGTCCTCGACTACGTCCGCCTCAACATCGAGGCCGCCGCCGCTTAGCTGTTCCTTTTCCGTGTCAGGTAACGGAAAGGAACAGACGAAGGATGAGGTGCGTAGAGTGCGGCGCCGATGAGTGATGTCCCGCGCATAGTCGTCCTGCCAGGAGACGGGATCGGGCCCGAGATCGTCGCCGCCGCGCGGGAGGTCCTCGACGCCCTCGGCGAGTTCTCCTACGACGAGCGGCTGATGGGCGGCTGCTCGATCGACGAGCACGGCACCGCCCTCACCGACGAGGTTCTCGACGCCTGCAAGGACGCCGACGCCGTCCTCCTCGGTGCGGTCGGCGGGCCGAAGTGGGATACCACCGACCCGGACGCGCCGCGGCCCGAGCAGGGCCTGCTCGGCCTGCGCAAGGGGATGGGCCTCTACGCCAACCTGCGCCCGGTGCGTCCGAGCCCGGCCCTGGTCGGCGCCAGCCCGCTGCGCGAAGAGCGGATCAGCGGCACCGACCTGCTCGTCGTCCGCGAGCTCACCGGCGGCATCTACTTCGGCGACTCCGGCCGCGAGGGCGACGTCGCCCACGACACCTGCGAGTACTCGGTCGAGGAGATCGACCGGATCTCCCGCACCGCCTTCGACGCCGCCCGCCGCCGCGCCGAGGGCTCCGGCCGCAAGCCCAAGGTGACCTCGGTCGACAAGGCCAACGTCCTCGAGACCTCCCGCCTCTGGCGCGAGGTGGTCGGCAAGGTCGCCGCCGACTACGAGGAGGTCGAGCTCGAGCACCTCCTCGTCGACAACGCGGCGATGCAGCTCGTCTCGCGCCCGTCCGACTTCGACGTCGTCCTCGCCGAGAACCTCTTCGGCGACATCCTCAGCGACGAGGCGGCGATGCTGACCGGCTCGCTGGGAATGCTGCCGTCGGCGAGCCTCGGGACCGAGGGCGCCCCCGGCCTCTTCGAGCCCGTCCACGGCTCCGCCCCCGACATCGCCGGCCAGGGCATCGCCAACCCGCTCGCGACCTTCCTCTCGGCGGCGATGATGCTGCGCCACGGGCTCGGTCGCGGAGACGAGGCAACCCGGATCGAGACCGCCGTCGACGCCGTCCTCGAGCGCGGCCTCCGCACTCCCGATCTCGCCTCCGGCACGGTCGTCGCACCGCCGAGCAGCGAGAACCCGGCGCCGCAGACGGAGGTCGGAACCGAGGAGATGACCGCGGCGGTCCTGGAGGAGCTGGAGGCCTAGGTTCTCCTCACTACTCGACCCTTACCCGTGCAATCTGAATAGATTGCACCGTACCTATCTAGAAACCCGCGGGGAGGAGTCAAGTTGAGGTATCTCGGTTCGGTTTCGCAGGCAGCGCGGGTCATCGTGCTGATGCTTATCGTCGCGGCGGTCATTTTCCCGGCCTCGGCCGTTGCGCGCGGAAGGGCCCATGCCTCGATCGTCGGGGGCAATCCGGTCGCGATCGAGAATTTGCCGTCGCTCGCCTTCGTTCAAAGCCGCAATGACTCCCTCCTGTTCAACTGCACCGGTACGGTCGTCTCACCGCGGATCATCCTCACTGCGGCTCACTGCCTGATCGAAGGCACTGCTGTTCGCCCGGCTGACCGGTTCGCCGTTGTCACCGGTACCACGGATCTGCGCGCTGTCAGCCCTGTGCACATCTCCACCGTTTCCCAGGCTGTCGTCTATCCGGGCTTCGACTTGGAAGAACTCCACGGGGATGCGGGCCTCTTGATCTTGTCGCGGCCGACCAGCTCGCCGGCGATCCGCATGGCAACCTCTGGGGACCTCGGTCTGCTCGCGGCCGGAACCCCGATCGCGATCGCCGGCTGGGGGCAGACGAGCGGGCAATCATCGATCTCTCCGGTACTGCAGGCGGCCGAAACCGTCGTCCAGCGCTCGGCCTACTGCCAGCGCGCCGTCGCCGGTTACTACCTTTTCTTCCTGCCTCAGGTGCAGCTCTGTGCCGTCGACCCTCCCAGCTATTCCACCGCAACCTGTCACGGTGACAGCGGCGGACCGGCTATCGCTCGCGACGCCAGCGGGGGCTTGGTCGAGGTCGGCATCACCAGCCTGGGCGAACCCGAATGCAGCACCTATGACCCGAACGTGTTCACCCGCGTCGATCGCATCTCCTCGTGGGTCTCGCGCTGGATTGCGGCTGTCGAACAGGGTGCTCCGGTGCCGGCTGCAACGGTCCCGAGGCTGCGCCTGCCGTTCATGTCGCTCTCGCGGGCGAGAACCCTCCTGGCCCGATCCCTGGGCGAAGACCTCGGATCGCGCTGGAAAAGAGGACGGGGGAAGCGCATCGGGTGCGAACGGATCGAGCGGGAAAAGGTCAAATGCGGGGTCAGCTGGTGGCAGGGACCCAATGACTACTGGGGGGGCATCACCGTCTACTTCCTCCAGGAACAGGGGATCGTCTACTGGAACGATCGCTACAAGATCCACTTCGTCAACGATTACTGCTGGTGGCACAGCGGGCACCGGCAGACCTGCGTGATCCGAACCTTCCGTAGGTGATCCGGCCGAATCGGCGCCAGTGTCCGCTACTCGGGGCTCTGACGCGGATTCGCCCCGTGACGGCGCCTACGGCGCCGTCACCGCCCACTGGCCGTAGACCGTGTTGAGCGGATCGGCCAGTTTGAAACCGGCGGTGAGACCGAAGCCGAGCCGGTTGGTGGCGCCGTCGATGAATTCGAGGCCCTCGAATTCGGCCGATTTCGAGGTGATGTAGACGCAGAGCTGGCCCGGGTTCGCCTGTGGCGTCGCGGTACCGCTGACGCCGGGGCAGTTGGCGTTGGTTTTGCCGACGTCGAGGACGTTTTCTTTCGGCGCCGCGGGCGGATTGACCAGCGGGAACTGAAAGCTCACCGAACCCGGGGTGATTTTGTCCTCGCCGCCGAGCGCGAAGACCCCACGCAGCGTCTGGCCGCTTTTCAGCGTCCCCAGCAGCGGCGCGACGTTGTCGGCGAGCTTGCCGAGCGTGACCGAGCCGTCGCCCAGCTTCGCCGTCGTCACGGCGCCGTTGTTCAGTTTGTTGGTGGTGACGACGCTGTTCTTGATCTTGCTGGCGATCACCGCGCTGTCGGAGAGCTTGTTGGTGGTGATGATGCCGTTGCCGAGGTTGCCCGGCAGGACGGCGTTGGCGCCGAGCTTGCCGGCGACGACGGCCTTGGGGGCGATCTTTCCGGCGCTCACCGCTCCGCGCTTGATCTTTGCCCCGGAGACGGCGCCGCGCTTGAGCTGGTTGGTGCCGACGCTGTTGCGCGGCAGCCCGGCGGCGACGGCGGCGCCGCCGAGGGCGACGAAGAGCGCGAGGGTCGCGATCACGTTCGCGTAGTTGAGCTGAGGGCGGGGGATGCGCATCGGTTGGTCCTCTCGTTCGGGTTCTGGCTGTCTTTCGCGGTCTCCCGGTCAGAGCCCTTTACAAATCGGGCATACTTCTCTGCAACATGGACCCGGTCGATTTGATTTGGCGGAACGGCGAGTTCGTCGCCTGGGAGGACGCGCAAACGCACGTCCTCAGCCACGGCCTGCACTACGGGACCGGGGTCTTCGAGGGCATCCGCTGCTACGACACGCCCCGCGGCCCCGCCGTCTTCCGCCATCACGACCATCTCGACCGGCTCGAGAAATCGGCCGAGCTCTACTACCTGGAGCTGCCCTACTCGGCCGAGGAGATCCGTCAGGCGACGCACGAGCTGCTGCGCCGCAACGGCCTCCGCTCCGCCTACATCCGCCCGCTCGCCTACCGCGGCTACGGCAGCCTCGGCCTCTACGCCAAGGACGCGCCGATCGACGTGATCATCGCCGCCTTCCCCTGGGGCGCCTACCTCGGCGAGGAGAGCAAGAACGGCGGCATCCGCGCCAAGGTCTCGAGTTGGCGACGGATCAGCCCGGGCGGCTCGATCCCGCACGCCAAGGCCTCGGGCTCCTACCTCAACTCGATCCTCGCCAAGACCGAGTCGACCAACGCCGGCTACGACGAGGCGATCCTGCTCGACGAACGCGGCTTCGTCTGCGAGGGCTCGGGCGAGAACATCTTCGTCGTCCGCGACGGCCAGATCGTGACGCCGCCGCAGGTCGCCTCGATCCTCGACGGGATCAACCGCAAGTCGGTGATCCAGATCGCCCGCGACCTCGGCTACACCGTGGTCGAGCGGGACATCGCCCGCGCCGAGCTCTACCTGGCCGAGGAGGTCTTCCTCACCGGCACCGCGGCCGAGCTCGTCCCCGTGCGCGAGATCGACGACCACCCGCTCGGGGAGCCGGGCGAGATCACCCGCCAGGTGCAGGCCAAATTCGAAGCCGCCCTCTGCGGCAAGGCGGAGGAGTACCTGGAGTGGCTCGACTTCGTCGAGACCCCCGAAGCCGCCGCGGCTCCTGAAGCAACCGACTCCCCCGGGGCCAACGGCTCGGAGTCGATCGGGCGAATTACCCCCGCCGCCTAAGCGGCCGGCGCGGCACGTCCGCGCGCACGGGCCTCGGCCCACCCGATCTTCTACGACTCGAAAGGCAGTACCGATGGAACAAGTGAAGCTCTACGACAGCACCTTGCGCGACGGGATGGGCGGCCGCGGCATGTCGCTCTCGGTCGGCGAGAAGCTCAAGGTCGCCCAGGCCCTGGACGCGCTCGGGGTGCACTTCATCGAGGCCGGCTTCCCCAGCAGCAACCCGAAGGAAGCCGAGCTCTTCGAACGGCTCGGCGAGGTCGAGCTGGAGAACGCGATCGTCGTCGCCTTCGGGATGACCCGCCGCCGCGACCGCGCCGCCGCCGAGGACGAGGCGCTGGCGGTGCTGGCCTCCTCGTTTGCCTCCGCGGTCTGCCTCGTCGGCAAGAGCTCGCCGCTGCACGTCGAGAAGGTGATCCGGGTCAGCCGTGAGGAGAACCTGGCGATGATCGCCGACTCGATCGCCTTCTGCCGCGAGCAGGGCAAGCGGCCGTTCTTCGACGCCGAGCACTTCTTCGACGGCTACCGCGAAGACAGCGCCTACGCGCTCGAATGCGTGGCGGCGGCGGCCGATGCCGGGGCCGAGAACGTCACCCTCTGCGACACCAACGGCGGCAGCCTGCCCGGCTACGTCGCCGAGGCGACCGCGGCCGTCGTCGCGGCGGTGGGGGGGACGGTCGAGATCGGCATCCACACCCACGACGACTCCGGCTGCGGGGTGGCGAACTCGCTGGCGGCGGTGGAAGCCGGGGCGCGCCTCGTCCAAGGCTGCATCAACGGTTACGGCGAGCGCTGCGGCAACGCCAACCTGACCTCGATCCTGCCGGCGCTGCAGCTGAAGATGGGCTTCGAGGTGGTCAGCGCCGAAGAGCTGGCGAACCTGACGTCGACCGCGCACTACCTGGACGAGCTCTGCAACCTCGCCTCGAACCCGGACCAGCCCTACGTCGGGCGCAACGCCTTCGCGCACAAGGCCGGTATGCACGCCGCCGGCGTCGCCGCCGACGCCAGCACCTTCGAGCACCTCGACCCGGCCACGGTCGGCAACCAGCGCGACATCGTCGCCTCCGAGCTGGCCGGCAAGGCGACCGTGCGCAGCCAGGCCGAGCACGCGGGCATCGAGCTCGACGACGCGGCGGCGGGACGGGCCGTCCAGCGCCTCAAGGACCAGGAGCACCGCGGCTACCACTACGAGGCCGCTCCGGCCTCCTTCGAGTTGCTGCTGCGGCGCGAGGCCGGCACCTACGAACCGCTCTTCCGGCTTGAGAGCTTCCGCGTCGTGGTCGAAAAGCACGAAGACGGCGAGGTGAGGACCGAGGCCACGGTCAAAGTCGAGGTCGATGGCAAGCGCTACTTCGAGGCCGCCGAGGGGAACGGCCCGGTGAACGCGCTCGACCGCGCCCTGCGCGCGGCGATCGCCGACCGCTACCCGCACCTCGCCGACATCGAGCTGACCAACTACAAGGTGCGGATCCTCGACGAAGCCCACGGCACCGGCGCCGTCACCCGCGTCCTCCTCGACTCCGCCGACGGCGAGCGCGAGTGGGGGACGACCGGGGTCTCGGAGAACATCATCGAGGCCTCCTGGGAGGCCCTGGTCGACTCATTGGAGTACGCCTTCCAGTGATCTCCCGTAACCAACAGAATCGCCAACAGATCTCGCTCGCCCAGCCGGATCTTGGTTCGCGCGAGGAGGAGTTGGTCTTGGAGGTTCTGCGCTCCGGGCAGCTCTCCCTCGGGCCGATGGGCGAGCGCTTCGAGCGGGAGCTCGCCGCCTGGCTCGGGGTCGAGGACGCGGTGATGACCTCCAGCGGCACCACGGCGCTGCACCTCGGGGTGCGGATGCTGGGCTGGGGCGAGGGCGACGAGGTGGTGACGAGCCCGTTCAGCTTCGTCGCCTCCGCCAACTGCCTGCTCTACGAGGGGGCGCAGCCGGTCTTCGTCGACGTCGAGGAGGAGACGCTGGACATCGACCCGGCCGCGGCCGCCGCCGCGGTGGGCGGGAAGACGGTCGGCCTGCTGCCGGTCCACATCTTCGGCTACCCGGCGGCGATGCCCGAGCTGGAGGCGCTCGCCGCCAAGCGCGGCCTCGGCATCCTCGAGGACGCCTGCGAGGCGCTCGGGGCGGTCGACTCCGAAGGCAGCAAGGTCGGCGCCCGCGGCAACCTCGCCACCTTCGCTTTTTACGCCAACAAGCAGATGACGACGGGGGAGGGGGGGATGATCGTCCCCCGCGACGCCGAGGAGGCGGCGCGGCTGCGCTCGGAGCGCAACCAGGGCCGCGCCGTCGACATGGGCTGGCTCGACCACGACCGCCTCGGCTTCAACTACCGCCTCTCCGACCTCGCCGCCGCCCTCGGCGTCGCCCAGGTCGAGAAGCTCGACTCGCTGCTGGAGCGCCGGGCTGCGGTGGCGGCGATGTACTCGCAGCGGCTGGAGGCGATCGAGGGGTTGCGGACGCCGATCCCGGGACGCGAGGCTGAGATCCGCAGCTGGTTCGTCTACACCGTGCGCCTGCCCCGTGGCGCCGACCGCGACGCCACGATCGCCCGTCTCGCCGAGCGCGGGGTCGCCTCGAAGGCCTACCTGCCCTGCATCCACCTCTTCCCGCACCTGCGCGAGCTCGGCTACCGCGAGGGCCAGTTCCCGGTCGCCGAAGCCGCCGCGGCCGACTCGCTGGCGCTGCCGTTCTTCCCGGCGATCAGCGAGGCGCAGGTGGAGCGCGTCTGCCAGGAGCTCGCCGCAGCCCTCGGCCAGGGCTGAGCACGGCATAATCGCCGGCCCGATGTCCCGCTTCCGCAAGGACCCCGATCCGCGCTTCTGGCGCCTCAACCGCTCCCTGCCCTTCGACTGGCAGCTGGCGATCTACGACATCGACCAGTCGATCGCCCACGCCCGCGGCCTGCAGGGGATCGGCGTCCTCGACGAGGACGAGCTCTCCCAGATCGAAGCGGGGCTGGAGCGGGTCCGCGTCCGCATGGCTACGCACGGCTTCGAGTTCGAGGAGGCCGACGAGGACATCCACATGGCGATCGAGCGTCTGCTCGGCGAGGAGATCGGGCCGCTGGCCGGCAAGCTCCACACCGGCCGCTCGCGCAACGACCAGGTGGCGACCGACGTGGCGATGGTCGTCCAGAACCACTCGCTGAGCGCGATCGAGCTCTGCGGCGGCGTCATGGAGCGCCTGCTCGGCCTCGCCGAGGCCCACGCCGACTGGACGATGCCCGGCTATACCCACCTGCAGCGCGCCCAGCCGGTCTACCTCGGCCACCACCTGCTCGCCTACTTCTGGATGCTCGCCCGCGACGTCCTTCGCTTCCAATTCGCCCTCGACAGCGCCAGCGTGATGCCGCTCGGCTCCGGTGCCCTGGCCGGCGTCAACTGGGAGATCGATCGTGAGGGAGTCGCCACCGACCTCGGCTTCGCCCACGTCAGCCACAACTCGATCGACGGCTCCTCCAACCGCGACTTCGTCCTCGACTACCTCGCGGCCGCCTCCGCCTGCGCGATGCACCTCTCGCGCCTCGGCTCGGAAATCGTCATCTGGTCGAGCAGCGAGTTCGGCTTCTGCGAGCTCGACGAGTCCTTCTCCTCGGGCTCCTCGATCATGCCGCAGAAGAAGAACCCCGACTCGGCCGAGCTGCTGCGGGCGAAGAGCCCGCGCGTCGCCGCCGCCTACCAGACCCTGCTCGGGGTGATGCACGCCTTGCCGCTGACCTATGGCAAGGACATGCAGGAGGACAAGGAGCCGCTTTTCGACGCGATCGACACCGTCGAGGCCTGCCTCGACGCCACCGCCGGGATGCTCGAGGGGATCGAGTTCGACCGCGAGCGGATGGAGGCCGCCTCGGGCGACGAGATGCTGGCCGCGACCGAGGTCGCCGACCTGCTGGTCCGCCGCGGCGTCCCCTTCCGCGAGGCCCACGGCATCGTCGGCGGCCTCGTCCGCGACGCGGTCGAGCGCGGCAAATCCCTCTCGGAGCTGACCCCGGAGGAGCTGCGCGAGCGCTCCGAGCACCTCGACGACTCCTACTACGAGGTGCTGCAGAGCAGCAGCTGGCTGGAGTCGAAGCGGATCGCCGGCGGTACCGGCTCGGCAGCCCTGGCGCGCCAGATCGAGGAGGCGCGGGAGACGCTGGCGGCGGTCCAGGCCCGGGTCTTGGAGGAGCGCGCCTGAGCGAGGAACGCCTCTCTCGCGCGTTCTTCGACCGTTCGGTCCATGCGGTTGCCCGCGAGCTGATCGGCTGCACCCTCCTCTACGAAGGGCGCGGCGGGATCGTCGTCGAGACCGAGAGCTACGAGGCCGACGACCCTGCCTGTCACGCCTACGTCGGCTTGACCGAGCGCACCCGCGTCCTTTTCGGACCGCCCGGCTTCGCCTACGTCTACCTCTCCTACGGGATCCACAGCCTCTTGAACGCGGTTGCCGAACCGGAGGGCCAGGCGGCAGCGGTGCTGATCCGGGCGCTGGAGCCGACGCACGGGGTGGAGGAGATGCGGGCGCGGCGTGGCAACAAGCCCGCCATCGAGCTTTGCTCGGGGCCGGGCAAGCTGACCGAGGCGCTCGGCGTCGATCTCGGTGACAACGAGCGCGACCTCAGCCGCGAGCCGTTCGCGATCCTGCCGCCCACCGGGGGGCCGCCCGAGGTCGTCACCGGGCCCAGGGTCGGGATCACGAAAGCGGTCGAGCGGCCCTGGCGCTTCTGCGCCGCCGGCAGCCCCTTCGTCTCGCGTCCGAGATTGTCCTCGCCATAGCGGGGACGATCTCGGAGAGGCTCAGCCCGCGGTGACGCCGCCGCCCGTTTCCGGCGCGGCTTCGGGGGTTGCTTCTTCGGGCGCCGCTTCTTCGGGCGTCACTTCGGTTTCCGGAGCCGGTTCGGGGGTTTCGGGTTCCGGCGTCGCTTCGTATTCGCCTTCTTCGGGTTCGACGTAGCCTTCGGTTTCCGGCGCCACATAGCCACCTTCGATTTCGGCTTCTTCGGGGTCCTTGCCTTCTTCCTTGGCCGCCTTGCGCGCCGCCCGTTCAGCCGCGTGTTCGGCCTGGATGTCCTGCCAGGCGGAGATCACCCGGGCCCAGATCAGGGCCGGGAAGGTGCCGCCCATTACCGGGCCGCCGTTGTAGAGGGTGGTCATCGGCGTCGTGGTGTCGGGGTAACCGACCCAGACGCAGGCCGTGACTTCATCGCCGATGCCGCCACAGAACCAGGCGTCGCCGTTGTTCTCGGTGGTCCCCGTCTTGCCCCACTGCCCTTCGGCGCCGATCTGGGCGTTGGTCCCGGTGCCGCCGGAGACGACGGTTTCGAGGATGCCCTTCGCGGTTTCGACGTTTTCCTGGTCGAAGACCTGTTCGTGGATCGAGTCGTTGTCGCCACCCTTGATCGTCTCGCCGTCGTCGTTGGTCACCTGGGTGTAGGCGACGGGGCTGTCGCCCGGGCGCGGGGCGAGGGTGCCGCTGACGCGGTCGCCGTTGTTGCCGATCGTCGAGTAGGCGTAGGTCCAACCGAGCGGGGTGACGCCCTCGGCGAGGCCGCCGAGCACCATCGCCGGGTTGGTCGAGATCGGGTCGCTGTAGCCGGCCTTGTGGATCGTGCCGGCGATCGCGCCGGTCTTTTCGTGCAGGTTCTTGCCCTGCAGCCCTTCCAGGGCCAGCGCCGCGTAGATCGAGTTGTCCGAGTAGGTCGTCGCGCAGACGATGTCGCAGGAGCCGAGGTAGGAGTTCTCGTCGTTGGTCACGTGGAAGGTTTCTTGGCCCTTTTCCCCGAAGGGGAAGAAGCGCTCTTCGGAGGGGTAGACGGTGTAGGGGGAGATCCCCTGTTCGAGGGCGGTGATCAGGGTGAAGGGCTTGATCGAGGAGCCCGGCTGTCGGTGCCCCTGGGTCGCCAGGTTGAAGGGCCTTTCCTTGAAGTCAGGCCCGCCGACCATCGCCTTGATCGCAGCGTTGTGGTTGTCGATCACGACCACCGAGGCGGTTGCGGGCGAGTAGCCGAGGTAGGAGCTGACCGCTTCTTCGGCCGCTTCCTGGAGCCGCAGGTCGAGCGTCGACTTGACCGTGAGGCCGCCGAAGAAGGCTTTCGAGGGGCCGTAGCGTTCGAGCAGCTGCTGGCGCAGGTAGGCGGTGAAGTAGGGCGCCCGCGAGTCGAGGCTCGGCGGTTCGATGCTCTCCTTCGAGGGCAGCGCCTGCTCCTGGCCTTCGCGCATCTGCTCTTCGGAGATGTAGCCCTGTTCGGCCATTTTTTCGAGCACGACGTTGCGGCGGGCGAGCGCGTTTTCGGGGTAGATCTTCGGGTCGTAGGCGGAGGGCGACTGGATGATCCCGGCCAGCATTGCCGCCTCCCAGGGCTCGAGCACAGCGGCGCAGGGTTCGGTTTCGGTGCCGCAACCGGGATGGGCGGCGCCGAAGTAGGTCCGCGCCGCGGCCTCGATCCCATAGGCACCCTCGCCGAAGTAGACCGTGTTCAGGTACTCGGTGATGATCTTGTCCTTGCTCCAGTGGCGCTCCAGCCGGTAGGCCAGCGCCGCCTCCTTGAACTTGACGAAGAGCGTGCGGTCGCCCTGCGCTTCGAGCGCGTTCTTGACGAACTGCTGGGTGATCGTCGAGGCGCCCTGGGCGGCGCTCATGCTGAGCACGTCTTTGACGAGGGCGCGGCCGATGCCCTCGAAGTCGACGCCGTTGTGCTCGTAGAAGCGGGCGTCCTCGATCGAGACCACCGCGTTCTTGACGTTGGGGGAGATCTGGCCGGAGCTGAGGAGGATCTTGTTCTGGTCGCTGGAGAGGGTGCCGATCTCTTCGCCGTTGGCGTCGACGACGACGCTGTTCTTCGAGGCCTTGTACTGGGCGAAGTCGTAGATCGCCGGCAGATCCTGGGAGACCGCCGCCATCATCCCGAAGACGGTCGAGACGAGGGCGAGGACGCCGAGCCCGAGGAGCACGAAGAGAACCCGCAGCTTCTTCAAGCGCGGTTTCGATTTCTTCGGGGGCGAAGGTGGTCCCGGCGTCGCAGTCGCGGGAGCCGGGGGGATAGGCGGGATTTCACCGCCGTCACTTCGCCGGCGCTTTAGTCCAAGGACGGCCATCGAGTGAGGGCAAACAAAAAGATGCTCGACGTCCGTGACGGACCGCCGAGCGAAGGCGGCAGTCTAGCATTGCCCGGATGTCGGACCTGACGCGAAACGCGGTCGATGTGCTGCCCGAGGGGCGGCTCGCCGAGCAGCTGCAGGGCGGAAAGCCGCTGCGGGTGAAGCTCGGGATCGACCCGACCACCGCCGACATCCACCTCGGCCACACGGTCGTGCTGGAGAAGCTGGCCGAATTCCAGCGCGCCGGCCACCAGGTCGTCCTCATCATCGGCGACTTCACGGCCCAGGTCGGGGACCCGAGCGGGCGCTCGGCCACCCGGCCGGTCCCGACCGCCGCCGAGATCGAGGAGAACGCCGCCACCTACCAGGAGCAGGCCTTCAAGATCCTCGACCGCGAGAAGACCGAGGTGCGGCGCAACAGCGAGTGGCTGCGGATGGAGCCGGAGGCGCTGCTCGGCCTGCTGGCGCAGACGACGGTGGCGCGCCTGCTCGAGCGCGATGACTTCCAGAAGCGGATGGCGGCGGCGCAGCCGATCGCGGCGCTGGAGCTGCTCTACCCGCTGCTGCAGGGCTACGACTCGGTCGCGATCGAGGCCGACGTCGAGCTCGGCGGCACCGACCAGAAGTTCAACCTGCTCTTCGGCCGCGACGTCCAGAGCGCCTACGGCCAGGCGCCGCAGTCGATCATGACCCTGCCGATCCTGGTCGGAACCGACGGCGAGCGGAAGATGAGCAAGTCGCTCGGCAACTACGTCGGCGTTACCGACCCACCCGAGGAGATGTTCGGGAAGCTGATGAGCATCCCCGACGAGGCGATGGCCGAGTACTACCGGCTGCTGCTCGGGGCCGAACCGCCGGCGGGGCCGCCGAACGAGGTCAAGCGCGAGCTCGGTCGCCGGCTCGTAGACCGCTTCCACGGCGAGGGGGCCGGGGCGGCTGCGGAGCAGCACTTCAACCGGGTCTTCGTTCAGCGCGAGGCGCCGGCGGAGATCCCCGAGGTCGACCTCGGCTCCTACCGCGCCGACGGCAACGGCCTCGTCCACATGCCGCGCCTGATCGCCGGCGCCTTCGGCGTCAGCAGCAGCGAGGGGCGGCGGCTGCTGCAGCAGGGAGGGGTCAAGCTCGACGGCGAGCCGATGGCCGCAGAGCCTCTCGACCGCGATGTCGGTAGCCTGGACGGGCACGTGCTGCAGGTGGGGAAGCGACGCTTCTGCCGCCTGAGGGCCACCCCCTAGGCAAGCAGCCTCGGCAGTGCTATATTTCTTTGCCCTCTTGGGGCTGCCTCGTGCGGCCCCAAGCGCTGAGAGCGACGAGACCCGTCGCGGAGGCGCAGTGGTCTTTGAAAACTGAGCAGCGTGCACTCCGCGGACCCGAGCAACTGGTCTGCGGAATGTGAAGCCCGACCCATTCGGTGCGCCAGCGCGCCGGATGGTTCTGATTTACCTCGTCATGTCGGCCGTCGTATTTGTGTACTCGGCGGCCACTGAGATATGACAGGCTCTCTGTAGAAGTACATTTCACGGAGAGTTTGATCCTGGCTCAGGACGAACGCTGGCGGCGTGCTTAACACATGCAAGTGGTGCGA
>Ga0070688_100000698_pt1 | contig 16631 bp, 18 predicted proteins | sample KBSS13HmetaG_FD_64679 | JGI IMG/M metagenome (GOLD analysis project Ga0070688, IMG submission 64679) | Switchgrass rhizosphere microbial communities from Kellogg Biological Station, Michigan, USA - KBS S1-3H metaG | ecosystem: Host-associated > Plants > Roots > Rhizosphere ...
CAACGCGCAGGCGACGGTGCTGGCCCCGACCGGGACGATCAGCTTCCTGATGGACTGCGACACGACCGGGATCGAGCCCGACTTCTCGCTGGTCAAGTTCAAGGAGCTGGTCGGCGGCGGCTCGATGACGATCCCCAACCGCTCGGTGCCGCTGGCCCTGCAGACCCTCGGCTACGGCGAGGCGGAGATCGACCAGATCAACGCCTACATCGCCGAGAACAACAAGATCGTCGGCGCCCCCGGCCTCAAGGACGAGCATCTGCCGGTCTTCGACGTCGCGGTCGGCGAGCGGGCGATCTCCCACACCGGCCACATCGACATGATGGCGGCGACGCAGCCGTTCATCTCCGGGGCGATCTCGAAGACCGTCAACCTGCCGCAGTCGGCCACGATCGATGACATCGCCGACGCCTACACCCGCGGCTGGAAGGGTGGCCTCAAGGCGCTCGCGATCTACCGCGACGGCTCGAAGACCGCGCAGGCGCTGCGGACCGACGCCCAGGATGAAAAGGAGGCCGAGGTGGAGATGGCGCAGCCGGTGCGCAAGAAGATGCCGCGCGAGCGCGAATCGATCACCCACAAGTTCTCGATCGGCGGCCACGAGGGCTACATCACCGCCGGCAAGTACGAGGATGGGACGGTCGGCGAGATCTTCCTCACCGACATCGGCAAGGAGGGCTCGACGATGCGCGGGCTGCTCAACGCCTTCGCCACCGCGATCTCCCTCGGCCTCCAGTACGGGGTGCCGCTGGAGACCTTCGTGCGCAAGTTCAGCTACATGCGCTTCGAGCCGGAGGGGATGACCCAGAACCCGGAGATCCCGTTCGCCAAATCGATGCCCGACTACCTGATGCGCTGGCTCGCGAGCCGCTTCATCGAGGACACCGAGACCCTCGAGGAACTGGGGATCATGACCCAGGAGGTGCGCAGCAAGAAGGAAGCCGAGACCGCCCAACTGGGCCTCGGGGTCGCAACCGACACCGCCGGCCCGGCCAACGGCAACGGCCACTCCAACGGCGGCAACGGCGAGGCCAAGTCCTCCGCCCCGGTCCCGGCCGCCTCGGCGATGACCGAAACCCCGCCCGTGCGCCCGGCGAAGATGCAGGGCCTCGAGCTCGGCCCGGCCTGCGAGCAGTGCGGCGGGATGATGCAGCGGACGGGCTCCTGCTACACGTGCTCCAGCTGCGGCAACAACACCGGCTGCGGTTGAGGGGGTAGCTTGTTAAAGCTCAATTCCTCGCGCGGCTAACCAGCCGGCCAGCGGCTCGGGCGGGTTGCCTTCGAAGACGAGGCGGGTGCCCTCGCGGAGGACGTGGTCGCCGTTGTCGGCCTGGCTGGGGTTGGTGGCGAGCCAGACGGCGGCCGCGGCGGCGGCGTGGGCGGCCGGATTGTCACCCTCGGGATCGATGCCCCGGGCGGTGCTGAGCAGCTCGCCCTGCAGGTCCTCGGCCGCCGTGGCCGGCCGGTCGTCGTCCTCGAAGCTCTCGAAGAGTCCGAGGACGGCGGTATCGGTCCCCTCCGGGTCGCAGATCGCCGTCGCCTCGCGCACCACCTCGGAGATCGTCGGAATCGTCTCGCGGCTGCCTGGCTTCATTGGGATGCCTGGTACCCGCACCGATGGGCCGAAAACCGGGCTACCTATCCGGGAATCGTCCCGTCGGCGCTAGTGAAGGACGACTTCGGCGTCGTGCCTCGGCGTCTCGGTGATGGCGCGGCGGTAGTTGCGCTCCGGAGCGGGGTTGGCCGGCTCGATCCGGCGGCGACGGACCAGCTCGCGGAGGACGACGGCCATCTCGAACTGGGCGAAGGCGGCGCCGAGGCAGCGGCGGACGCCGCCGCCGAAGGGGATCCAGGTGTAGGTCCCGGGCGGGTTGTCGATGAAGCGCTCGGGGAGGAAGCGATCCGGGTCGGGGTAGATGTTGGGGTCGCGGTGGATCAGGTGGATGCAGGGGGTGAGGCCAGCCCCGGCTGGGAGCTCATAGCCGCCCAGCTCGACCGCCTCGGTCAGCTTCCGGACCACGATCACGATCACCGGGCGCAGGCGCAGCGTCTCTTGGATCGTCGCCGTCAGGTAGGCGTCTTCGTCGTCGAGGACCTCGGCCCGCAGCCGCTCCAGCTTCTCGGGGTGGCGGGTCAGCCGCTCCATCGCCCAGGAGAGCGCCGTCGCCGTCGTCTCGTGCCCGGCGACCAGCAGGGTGAGGAGCTCGTCGCGGATCTCTTTGTCGCTCATCGGGCTGCCGTCGTCGTGCTTGGCTCCGACCAGCATCGAGAGGACGTCCTCGCGCTCGGCCAGGTCCTCGGCTATACGGCGTTCGGCGATCTCGGTCGCAATCAGCGCGTCGACCCGTTCGACCCGGCGGCGGAAGGCGGGGATCATGCTGACGCGGTCGGGACCGACCATCAGCACCGGCATCAGCAGCCTTGGGTTCGTCGTCAGGTCGAGGAAGTCCCGCAGCGCCTCACGCAGCAGCTCCATTCGCTCGCCGTCGTGGACGCCGAAGACCGTCTCGATGATGATCTCCAGAGTGATCGCCTGCATCCGCGGCCGCAACTTGTAGGGGGTGCCGGTCGGCCAGCTCTCGATCTCGCGGGCGGCGATCTCGGCCATCTTCTCGCCGTAGGCCTGCATCCGCTCGCCGTGAAAGGGCGGCAGCAGCAGCTTGCGCTGGCTGATGTGCGGCTTCTCGTCGAGGACGAGGACCGAGTTCTCGCCGAGGATCGGGCGCAGGATCTGGTTGCCCTCGCCGGCGTGGAAGACCCTCGGGTCGCCGGTGAAGACCTGTTTCACCAGCTCGGGATCGGCGAGCACCACCCAGTCGCCCTCGTAGGCGATCTTGATCGAGAACATCGGCCCGAAGCGGGCGCGGCTCTGCTCGAGGAACCACTGCGCCTGGCGCGACCAGATCGCCGTCTGCAGCACCCGGTGCATCCGCGGGCCCGGCGGCAGACCCTTGACCGGACCAGGACCGTGCCCGTTGACGGACGTCCGCGCTTTCGCCGCCGCCTCCATGCGTCGAGCCTATGTCTCCAGGTACGCGCGGGTGTGTGACATCGATCCATGAGTGACATAGCCTGGCGGCGTGGCCACGCTCCCGCGCTTCCCGCCCGCCGTCGAGCACCGGGTCTTGAAGGCGGCCTGCCAGTTGCCGCCGCGGGTGCTGCGGCGCCTCCTCGGCGCGCCGCCTCGAGTCGACGGGAAGACGCTGGCGCCGGACATGCAGATGCTGCTGTGGATGGCGACGCGAGCGCGCGGCACCAGCCTCAGCGGAGGCATGGAGATCGAGGAGGCGCGGGCACACCGGCTTCTGGAGGCGCAGATCGTCGCCGAGCGGCCGCCGATCCCGATGGCGCGGGTCGAGGAGGTCGAGATCCCAGGTCCGGCGGGGCCGATCGCAGCGCGCCTCTACGTGCCCCGCGAACCGAGCGATGCCCCGCTACCCCTGCTCGTCTACTTCCACGGCGGCGGCTGGGTGATCGGCGACCTCGACACCCACGACGGGCCGTGCCGCTTCATCGCCGCCAACTCCGGAGCGCAGGTGCTGGCGGTGGACTACCGCCTCGCCCCCGAGCATCCCTTCCCCGCGGCGGTCGAAGACGCGTTCGCGGCCTATGTCTGGGCGACGGGGTACCCGGACGACCCTCCGCTGGCTGTGGATCGGGTCGCTGTCGGCGGCGACAGCGCCGGGGCCAACCTGGCGGCCGCAGTCTGCCTGCAGGCCCGGAACGGAAACGCGCCACCGCCTGAGATGCAGCTGCTGATCTATCCCGTCACCGAGTGCAGCGAAGAGATGCCGTCGCGGCGGACCTTCGGCGACGGCTTCCTCCTCACCCGTCCCGACATGGACTTCTTCGAGCGCAACTATCTGCCGCCCGGGACCGACCGCAGCGATCCCCGCGTCTCGATCCTGCAGGCCGACGACCTCGGGGGCCTGCCGCCCGCCTACGTGGCCGTCGCCGGCTTCGACCCCCTCTATGACGAGGGCGGCGCCTACGCCGAGCGGCTGCGGGAGGCGGGCGTCCAGGTCGCCCTCCGCCGCCACCCCGGCCTCATCCACACCTTCGCCAACCTGACCGCGATCTGCCCCTCGGCGCGGGCGGCGATGATGGAAGCCTGCGGCGCCCTGCGGATGGGTCTCGCCTAGCTCACTCGTACTGGAGGCTCTCCAGCACGTCGAGGCGAGAAGCCCTTCGCGCCGGCACGATCGCCGCCAGGACCCCCGCCAGACCGGCGAGGACCAGCAGCACGATCAGCGAGATCACCGGGTAGGAGAGGGTGAAGCCTTCGTCCTTCAGCGGCTGCGCGATCAGGGTCGCGAAGATCAAACCGAGGACGAGGCCGAGGATGCCGCCGATCAGGGCGGTGATCACCGCCTCGTAGCGGATCATCGTCCGCACCTGGCGCCGCGACATCCCGATCGCCCGCAGCATCCCCAGCTCGCGGGTCCGTTCGTGGATCGAGAGCGCCAGCGTGTTGGCGATCCCGAAGAGCGAGATCACGATCGCGAAGGCGAGCAGGGCGTAGACCAGGCTGACCAGCTGGTTGATCGCTTCTTCGCGGTTTTCCTTCAGTTCCTGCTGGTTGAGGACTTCGGCGACCGGGAAGGCAAGTTCGACCCCTTTGGTCAGCAACGCCTGCACCTGCTCGGCATCCGCCCCGTCTTCGACCTTGACGAAGTCGCTGAGGTCCTGGGTCTGGGCGAAGTCGCGGGCCATCACCGCCTGGGTGACGACGACGTCGCCGAGGATCCCGAGCTTGGAGTCGAACTGGCCGGCGACGCGAAAGCGCGGGCGTGCCCGGGTCTGGGTCAGCAGCGCGAAGCGATCGCCGGGCTCGAGGCCGTGGGAGTCGGCGAAATCGCCCGAGACGACCGCCTCGTCGTCCTTCAGCTCGCGGAGCGTGTCCGGGTCCCCCTTTTCCCATTCGATGTTGACGGTCTCGCCGATGTCGGACGAGGGGGCGTCGACTTTCAGCTTCGGGCCCGGCCGACCGCCTTCGAGCAGCTTCGCTTCCGCGCCGCGGACAGTAGCCACCAGCTCGACGCCAGGCACCTGCTCGGCGGCTTTGGCGGCGCCGTTGGGGATCGGCGAGAAGCCGTCGGTGTTCTGGATCACCAGCCCGCCGGCGAAGTTTTCGTCAACGACCTGGGCGACGGTGCTCTTGATCCCGGCGGCGAAGACGGTGACGAAGGCGACCAGGGTGACGCCGATCATCAGCGCCGCCGCGGTTACCGCGGTGCGGCTCGGATTGCGCTCGGCGTTCTCGCGGGCGAGGCGGCCGGTGAGGCGCCGCAGCCGCTCCAGGGGCCAGCCGGCGACCGCCGCCAGCGGTGGCACCAGGCGCGGGCTGAAGAGGGAGACGGCGAAGACGACGGCGACCGCGCCACCGCCGATCAGGCCGGCGCGGGTGCTGGCGCCACCGCTGCCGAAGAGCCCGAGCAGGACCATCCCGATGCCGGCGGCGCCGAGCAGGATCGAGAGCGCCAGGTAGACGAGGCGGCGTTTACGCGTCGGGGCCGGACGGAAGGAGTGCAGCGCCGCGATCGGCGGCACGCGGGTCGAGCGCAGGGCGGGGATCAGCGAGGAGACCAGGGTGACGAGCATCCCGACCAGGAGGGCGACGACCACGGTCCGGGTCTCGAGCACGAGGCTCGTGGTCGGCAGGTCGATCCCGATCGCTTCGAAGAGGGCGTTGATCGCCGCGGCGATGACGAAGCCACCGGCGATCCCGAGCAGGGCGCCGAGCAGGCCGATTCCCATCGCCTCGACCATCACCGTGGTGAGGATCTGCCGCCGCGAGGCGCCCAGCGTCCGCAGCATCCCGAATTCGCTGATCCGTTGGGCGACCGTGATCGAGAAGGTGTTGAAGATCAGGAAGGAGCCGACGAAGACGGCGATGAAGCCGAAGACGAGGAGGAAGGTGCGGAGGAAACCGAGCGCGTCCTTGATTTCATCGGAATTGCGGTCGGCGCTTTCCTGCGCGGTCTCGACCCGGACGCCGCCCGGCATCTGCCTGGCGATCCGGCGTTTCAGGCTTTGGGCCGAAACGCCGTCGTCGGCCGCTACCGAGATCTGGTCGAAGCGTCCCTGCTTGTGGGTGAGGCGCTGGGCAACCGGCAGCGTCACCTGGGCGATCGAGGCGCCGCCGAAGGAAGCGCTGCCCAGCTGCGTCAGCCCGACAAGCCGGAAGGTCTCCAGGTTCCCCTGGCCGATCAACTTGATCTTGTCGCCCGGCTTCAGGTCGGCGTCTTCGGCCGCCGCCTTATCGATCGAGGCTTCGCTCGGACCGCGGGGCGGATGGCCCTCGACGTAGGTCATCGACTCGAGTTCCCCTGGCAGGGTCGAAGAGATGAACTTCGGCTGGAATTTGTTGCCGATCTTTTCGTTCTCGGCGTCGAAGAAGGCACCCGGGGTGAAGATCGCCCCCGCGGCTTCCTTCACGCCCGGCGTCCGCACCACCCTCGGCAGCAGCGAGGCGCTGACGGTCGGGATTTCGCCGCTTTCCTGTTCGACCGGGTTCTCGGCCGTGATCACGACGCTCGTCCCCTTCAACGACTCTTCGAAGATTTCGTCGAAGGCGGCGAAGATCGTGTCGGTGAGGACAAACGAGCCGGCGACGAAGGCGACGCCGAGGAAGACGGCGAAGCTCGTCAGCAGGGCCCGGACCTTGCGAGCCCAGAGGCTCTTGAGGCCGAGGCTAGTCAAGCTGCTTCTGCAGCTCGATCACGTCGTCGGCGGAGCCGGGAGCGGCGTCGCTGACGACCTTCCCGTCCTGGAGGGTGATCAGCCGGTCGGCGTGGGCGGCGGCGACCGGGTCGTGGGTGACCATCACCACCGTCTGGTCGAACTCGTCGACCGCCTGGCGCAGCAGCTGCAGGACGTCGGCGCTCGCCTTCGAGTCGAGGTTGCCGGTCGGCTCGTCGGCGAAGACGACGGCCGGCTTGCTGACCAGGGCGCGGGCGACGGCGACCCGCTGCTGCTGGCCGCCGGAGAGCTCGGCGGGGCGGTGGGTGCGCCGGTCCTCGAGGCCGACGGTCCGGATCAGCTGGTCGACCCAGGCCTTGTCGGGCTTGCGGCCGGCGATCGAGAGCGGCAGGACGAGATTCTCCTCGGCGGTCAGGACCGGCAGCAGGTTGAAGAACTGGAAGACGAAGCCGAGCTTGTCGCGGCGCAGCTGGGTCAGCTCACCGTCGTCGAGGCCGGTGATGTCAACGCCGTCGAGCTCGACCCGGCCCGAGGTCGGCTTGTCGAGGCCGGCGAGGATGTGCATCAGGGTCGACTTGCCCGAGCCCGACGGGCCCATGATCGCGGTGAAGCGATCACGCTCAAAGCTGGTGGTGACGCCGTCGAGGGCGTCTACCGCGGTGTCGCCCTCCCCGTAGCGGCGGTGGAGTTCGGTGGCGACGACGACTGGTCCGTTGGCGCTCACTAACCGGCACGCTATCGAGTCGGGGAAATAGGGTGCGCCCGTGTCCCTCGCCGACCGCTTCGACGGACTTCTGATCGACCTCGACGGGGTCGTCTGGATCGGCCGCGAGCCGGTGCCGGGCTCGCCCGAGGCACTGCAGGCGCTGCTTGCGGCGGGCAAGCGCATCGTCTTCGTCACCAATAACCCCGGCCGGCCGCCGGCCGCCTACGCGGAGCGGCTGGGAGAGCTCGGGGTCGAGGTTGGCGCCGAGCAGATCGTCACCGCCGGGATGGTCGCGGCGCGGCTGGCGGGCGAGGCCGCCGGCGTGGGCGGCACCGCTTTCGTGATCGGCGCCCCGGCGCTGAAGGAGATGGTGGCGGCGACCGGGGCGCGAGTGCTCGAAGGCGAGGAGGCCTGGGACGCCAGCGTCGTCGTCGTCTCCGGCCACCGCGGCTTCGACTACGGCGAGCTCCTGGCCGCGAAGCGGGCGCTCGAACGCGGCGCCGCCCTCTTCGCCACCAGCCACGACCCGACGATGCCCTACCCCGGCGGCGAGCTGCCCGGGACCGGCGCCATCCTGGCGGCGGTCGAGACCGCCTCCGGCCGCCGCGCCGAGATCGCCGGCAAGCCCGAGCGCCACCTGTTCGAGATGGCGATGGAGACGCTCGCCTGTTCCTTTCCGGCGCATAGCAACGAAAAGGAACAGGCGAAGGCAAGGGTGGCGATGGTCGGCGATCGCGTCTCCTCGGACATCGCCGGTGGGAAGGCCGCAGGGCTGGAGACGGTCCTCGTCCTCAGCGGCACGACCTCGCGCGAGGAAGCCGCCGCGGCCGACCCGGCGCCGGACTTCGTCGTCGAGGACCTCGCCGGCCTGCTGACGTGAGCGCGGCCTCGCCCTCCCCCGCGCCCGACCACCGGCCCGGCGTCAGCTTCGCCGCCGTCTTCGCCGCCACCTTCTGCGGCCTCGTCGCCGTCGGCTCGGTTCTGCCGGTCCTCCCCCGCTACATCCACGGCCCGCTCGGCTCCGGCGACCTCGCGGTCGGGGTGGTGATCGGCGCCTACGCGATCACCGGCCTGCTGCTGCGGCCGGTCGCCGGCCGCTTCGCCGACACCCGCGGCCGCAAGCCGACGGTGATCGTCGGCGCTTGCCTGGTGGCGCTGAGCGGGCTGCTCTACCTGCCGAGCCTGGGGATCGCCGGCCTCATCGTTGCCCGCCTCATCCTCGGCGCCGGCGAGGGCGCCGTCTACACCGCCGGATCGGCCTGGATCGTCGACCTGGCGCCGCTGGAACGGCGCGGCCGCGTCCTCGGCCTCTACGGGCTCGCGGTCTGGGGCGGGCTCAGCGTCGGGCCGTTGCTCGGTGAGCTGCTGCTCGACGCCGGCGGCTACCACCTCGTCTGGATCGTCGCCGGGACGCTGCCGGTGCTGGGAGCGCTGGTCGCGACCGCCGCCCGCGACCCCTTCGTTCCCCTCGCCCACGCCGAGCCGCACCCGCTGGTCGCCCCAGAGGCGGTCGGGCCGGGCTTCGCCGTCGGCCTCGCCTCCTTCGGCTACGCCGCTGTAGCCACCTTCATCGTCCTCCACCTCGAATCCCGCGGGGTCGGCCACGGCGCCACCGTCTTCGCCGCCTTCGCGGCGATGATCGTCCTCACCCGGCTCGTCTTCGGCGACCTCCCCGACCGCATGGGGGCGGCGCCGGTGGCGATCGCGGCGACCGTCGGCGAGGCCTTCGGCCTTTTGCTGATCGCCGTCGCCCACAGCCTCCCCGTCGCCCTCCTCGGCGGCGTCGCGATGGGCGCCGCCTTCGCCCTCCTCAACCCCTCGCTGATGCTGATCGCCCTCGGCCGGGTCTCCCAGCAGGCTCGCGGGGCGGCGATGGGGACCTACACCGCCTTCTTCGACGCCGGGGTCGGCCTCGGAGCGCCGATCGCCGGCGCGGTCGCCGCCCTGACCAGCTACGAGGGGGCCTTCTTCTTCGCCGCCGCTGTCTGCCTCGCCTCGGCCGCGATGATCTTCGCCCGCCTCCACCCGGCGGGTTCACCAACGCCCCCCAGTCCGTCTTAGCGTTCGCTGACCAGCAGCGTCTGCAGGCCTCGGCCGACCCGGCCGCCTTCGTCGAAGAGCGACGACTCGGCGGTGCCGATCCCCTTCGGCCGCGGCATCGTCACCGCGTCGACGCCGATCCACTCGCCCTTCGGCATCCGCTCGAGGTGGACGGTCAGGTCGACGTTGATGAAGAGGAAGCGGCGAAAGTCGAGCGAGGCGCTGATCCCGTTGCCGACGTCGGCGGCAACCAGCAGGCGCTGCAGCGGCGTCGGCTCCTCCCCCGCCACCAGCGGCTTGCGCATCCGCAGCCAGGCGGTCGCGGGGCCCGGCTCGAGGAAGCCGCCGGCGACGAAGCGCACCTCCATCGCCGAGTGGTAGCCGTGCTCCTGCTCGGTCGGGAAGAACTCGGCCGCGGTCCCGTCCTCGGGGGGAGGCGGCGGCTGGCTGGCGACGAGCGCCTGGCCCGGCAGGTCCAGCTTCGCCTTCCGCAGCCGCCAGCCGCGGGCCCGCATCAGCGGCTCGCCCTCAGCGTCGCTGAGCTCGGCCTCGAACATCTGCACCCGGCGGCCGGGCCGCGCGATCTGCGCCTCTACCCGCACCGGCGCGATCGGGACCGAGCGCAGGATCTCGAAGGTGACCCGGCCGACCTGGAACTCCTCGGCTTCCGGCAGCCGCTCGATCGCGTAGCCGAGCAGCCCCGCCGGCGGCCCCGCGTGCTGGGCCCCGGGGTCCCAGGGACCGCGGGTCAGCTCGGTAGCGCGGAAGAATTCCCCCTCCGGTACGTAAAACGCCTCGAACACGCGCGCATCCTAAGTCCCTCGCCGGGGGTGTCTGAGTTTTTCCCCACATAAACGGAGGGAAAACTCAGACAGGTCGGTTAGGAGCAGGATGCGCCGAACTCCTGCGTCCAGACGTGGGCGCCGGAGTTGCCTTCGAGCTCGCCGACCTTGAGGCCGATGCCGATGTCGGTGTAGGCGCCGAGGATGTTGCGCCGGTGGCCGGGCGAGTGCATCCAAAGCCCGAAGATCGACCGCGGGGTCGCGTAGCCGCCGCTGCCGTAGGCGATGTTCTCGCCCCAGCCGCAGCCGCCGTAGCCGCTGCGCTCGATCCAGTAGGTGAATTCGCGGCCGCAGGCTTCGTGGCTGAATTCGTCGCAGCGGAGGATGTCGGCCGACTTGTGGTCGGCGGCGCGGGCGAGCGAGTCCGGCGCCTTCAAGGCTGCGAGTCCGCGGCTCTGGCGGGCGCGGTTGACGAGGCAGAGCATCGCCTTCTCCTGGGCCGAGGAGGAGGCGTGGGCGGCGCCCTGGTAAGGGCAGGGAGCAGCCGCGGCGGTGCCCGCCTGCACGGTGAGGAGGGCAAGCAGCGCCGCGGTGAGCGCGATCGCAGCGATCGGGATGGGGCGCCTCCACGTCACAGGCCCGTAATACCCGAGGCGTACTCTGTTCTCACAGGAAAGAAAGGAGAAAGATGGCGACGAAGGTTCAGAAAAGCGAGGGGGAGTGGCGCGAGCAGCTCACCCCGGAGCAGTTCGAGGTCACCCGCAAGGCCGGCACCGAGCGCGCCTTCACCGGCCCCTATTGGGACGAGAAGGCGGAGGGGATGTACCGCTGCGTCTGCTGCGGCACCGAGCTCTTCTCCTCGGACACCAAGTTCGACTCCGGCACCGGCTGGCCCAGCTTCACCGAGCCGGCGAACCTGGAGCACGTCGAGCTGCGGCCCGACAACAGCCTCTTCATGCGGCGCACCGAGGTCGTCTGCAAACACTGCGACGCCCACCTCGGCCACGTCTTCGACGACGGTCCCGCCGACCAGGGGGGGAAGCGCTACTGCATCAACGGCTGCGCGTTGAAGCTCGATAAGAAGGAGTAGCCGGCCGGCGCGCCTAGAGCGCGCCGCCGCCGGCGCCGAGGTAGCTGAACCGCACCGCCAGGGCAACCGCCTCGGTGCGGGTGTCGACCTCGAGCTTGGCGATCGCGTTGCGGACGTGGGTGTGGACGGTCGCCGGGCTCAGCTGCAGGCGGTCGGCGATTTCTTTCACCCGCAGCCCCTCGGCGAGGAGCTCGAGGATCTGGCGCTCGCGCGGGGAGAGCTCGAGCAGTTTCTCGACCTCGGAGGGCTTGCCGCCGGCGAAGTCGCCGCCGAGGAAGGTTCCGCCCCCGGTCACCGCCTTCACCGCTTTGGCGATGTCCTCCGCCGGCGCCGACTTCAGCACGTAGCCGGAGGCGCCGGCCCGCAGGGCGAGCGCGAGCAGGTCGGGCTGGGCGTGGGCGGTGAAGATGATCACCTTCGTCCGCGGCCGCACTTTCAGGACCTCCCTGGTTGCCTCGATCCCGTCGCGTTTGGGCATCTCGACGTCGATGATGAGAACGTCGGGCTCCAGATCCTTGACGGTCTGGACGACGTCGCGGCCGTTGCTGGCCTCGCCGACGATTTCGACGACGGTCGAATTTGCCATGCGTGCCTTGATCGCCTCGCGGACGATCTCGTGGTCATCGCAGAGCACCACCCTTTTGGCCTCGCGGACGCTCGTACTCATCGGGCCGCGATTCTCTCAGGCGCGCCGTACGGATGCAAAATTTTGGGTAGCGTGAAACTCCCGTCGCTTTCCTGTCGGTTCTCGATCAGGGCGATGATCGTGCGGCCGACGGCGCAGGCGGTGCCGTTGAGCGTGTGGACCGGCCGCGGCGCCTCTCCCTCGGCGGGGCGATAGCGGGCACCGAGGCGGCGGGCCTGGTAGTCGGTCGTGTTGGAGCAGGAGGTGAGCTCGCGGAAGCGGCCCTGGCTCGGGATCCAGGCCTCGCAGTCGTACTTCTTCGCCGCCGGGGCGCCGAGGTCGCCGACGGCGACGTTGACGACGCGGTAGGGAATCTCGAGCTCCCCCAGGATTCGCTCCTCGATCGAGAGCAGCCGCTCGTGCTCGGAGCCCGAGGCGGCCGGGTCGACGAACGAGAACATCTCCACCTTGTCGAACTGGTGGACGCGGAAGATGCCGCGGGTGTCGCGGCCGGCGGCGCCCGCCTCGCGGCGGAAGCAGGTCGAGAAGGCGCAGTAGCGCAGCGGCAGCGAGTCCGCCTCGAGGATCTGGTTCGCGTGGAGGCCGGCGAGGGCGACCTCGGAGGTGCCGGTGAGAAAGAGCTCGTCCTTGGGGATCTCGTAGATCTGGTCGCGGTCGCCGGGCAGGAACCCGGTTCCCTCCAGCGCCGACTCGCGGACCAGCACCGGGGGCACGACCGGCTCGTGGCCCTCGGCGCGGACCGTCTCGATCGCGAAGCGGACCAGCGCCAGCTCCAGCAGGACCAGGTCGCCTTTCAGATAGGCGAAGCGCGAGCCGGAGAGCTCGGCCGCCGCCTCCATCTCGATCAGGTCGAGTTCGGTGCCGATCGTCAGGTGGTCGCGGGGCTCGAAGTCGAACTCGGGCCGCTCGCCGACCTCGCGCAGGACGACCGCGTCCTCCTCGGTCATCCCTTCCGGGGCGTCTGGGTCGGGCAGGTTGGGGAGCGTCAGCGCCAGCTCCCCGAGCTTGGCGTCGACCCGCTCCAGCTCCTCTTTGCCGGCCTCGATCTTCTCCTTGAGGCCGCCGACAGTCGCCATCAGCTGCTCGGCCTCGGCCTCCTCGCCCGCCTGTTTGCGTTCGCCGATCTGCTTGGAGAGCGTCTTCCGCTCCGCCTGCGCGCTCTCGACCTCGGGCAGCAGCTGGCGCCGCCGCGCGTCGAGGGAGAGCAGCTCGTCGACCTGCTCGGCGGCCCCGCGCCGCGACAACGCCTCTTTGAACCGCTCGGGTTCGGAGCGGATCGCCTTCAAGTCCAGCATCGGGCTGAGACTAGGGAGTCTGGGTTTCGCCGGGACGCGGCGACTGTTCCGCTTCGGTGCCCGCGTACTTGGCGACGAATTTGGCGACGGCCTTGGCTTCTTCGCCGACGACGATGTTCTGGGGCATGATCGCCCCGGAGAAGCCGCCGTTCTGGATTGCGAAGAGGGCGTCGTCATAGCTCTCTTCGCGCTGGTTCAGGTTCGGGCCCTGCGTCCGCTCGCCGCGGTTGCCGCTGCCCTGGGTGCCGGCGGCGCTGAGGGTGTGGCAGCCGGAGCAGTGGGTCGCGAAGAGAACGGCCCCGTTGTAGTTGGGGTCGTTCTCGGAGACCGAGATCTTTTCTTCGCCGAAGCCGCAGGCCGCCAGGCCGAGGGCGGCGACAACGACCATTCCGATGATCAGCACTGGACGCATGCGGCGGGCATCATATTGTCTGGAGCCGATCTCGCTCTTCCGACCGATGCCGACGCCCGATCCAGCCGCCTTCCGCGCCGCCATGGCCGGCCTTCCGACCGGGGTCACGATCGTCACCGCCAACGGCGGCGACGGGCCGGCCGGGGCCACCGCCAACGCGGTCACCTCGCTCTCGATCGAGCCAATGATGATGCTCGCCTGCCTCGACCGCGGCTCCCGCACCCTGCTCGCCGTCCAGGCGGCAGACAGCTTCGGGATCAGCGTCCTCCACGCCGGCCAAGAGCCGATCGCCCGCGCCTTCGCGACCAAGGTCCCGGTGGCCGAGAAGTGGTCCGGCGTCGCCTGGAGCGAGCGCGACGGCCTGCCGGCGATCGACGACGCCCTGATCTGGCTCGCCTGCGACCTCCGCGACGTGATCTCGGCCGGCGACCACGTGATCGTCACCGGCGAGGTGCGGGCGCTGGAAGCAAAAGAGGGCGACCCCCTCGTCTTCCACGCCGGCGAGTACCGGCCGCTCCATTAGACAAGAACCTCGGTGGGCAATTGAGCACGCATAGGGTGTTCAATTGACACCTCGATGACCGGAGCAAAGGAAAAACGAACCGGCAATTTGCCCCCTCATAGGGGCAAAACTGCCGCCTCGTTTGGCTAGAGCCCGCTGGTCCCGGCCGCGCGGAGGCCGAGGAAGAAGATCACTCCGCAGCTGACGGCCATGATGCCCATCTCGCGGCGGACGATCGCCAGGGCCAGGGATTCCTGTTCGTCGCTGGTGAGGGTCTCGGGATCGAGGTCGCCCACCTCGCGATGGGCGGCGTCGGCTCGGGCTCCCTCGGCGATGAAGGAGACGAAGAGGGGGAGGATGCCGTAGAGGTAATGGAGGCCTTCCTCCGGTTCGTGATCGGTGACGACCAGGAGGGCGCCGAGGAGGGCCTGGAGGAAGACCGCCACCTGGGCCGCCCGCAGCAGGTACCAGAAGGGGATCGAGGCTCGGTTGCGGTACCAGGCGATGCCGCCGACGAGGCCCGCAGCGGCGTTGAGGGCGATCAAAAGGACGCCGACGGCGATGTGGAGGCCGACCATCGCCTATTTCCGCCTAAAAGGGTCGGGATTCGGCTTGCTGATGCGGAAAAGCACTATGTAGCAAGTTGTCACAATGTCGGTGTATAACAGCGGTCCCGGCCACTTTTCCTCCCCGTGCTCAAGACCTACCTCCCGATCCTCGTCTTCGCCTTCCTCGGCCTCACCGTGGGCAGCGTCTTCGCGATGCTGAACCACCTGCTCGGCCCGAAGAAGCCGTCGCGGCCGACCGCGGCGAGCAAACGCCAGGGGGAGCCGTACGAGTCGGGGATCCCGGTCGAGCCGACCAAGGGGCTGCGCTTCGGCGTCACCTTCTACCTGATCGCGATGCTCTTCATCCTCTTCGACATCGAGGTCGTCTTCCTCTACCCGATCGGGGTCATCCTCAAGGACGCCGACAGCGTCCTCGTCCTCGGCGAGCTCGTCACCTTCGTCGTCCTCCTGCTCGTCGCCTTCGTCTACGTCTGGCGGAAGGGAGCCCTCGATTGGAGGTAGAGCGCCGCTCCCTGCGCGAGAAGCAACTGGCTGCCCGCGATCTGCTCCGCGGCGACCTCGAGGGCGAGGACCTCGAGCGCTACGTCGAAGAGCGGGTCCTCACCACCAACTTCGAGAAGGTGCTCAACGTCGCCCGGGCGAACTCGATCTTCCCGCTCACCTTCGGCCTCGCCTGCTGCGCAATCGAGGGCATCCCGATGGCCGCGGTCACGGCCCGTTACGACATCGCCCGCTTCGGCGCCGAGGCCGGCCGCGCCTCCCCGCGACAGGCCGACCTGATGGTCCTCTCGGGCCGGGTCTCGGTGAAAATGGCGCCGGTCATCCGCCGCCTCTACGACCAGATGCTGGAGCCGAAGTGGGTGATGGCGATGGGCGCCTGCTCCTCCTCGGGCGGGATGTTCGCCAACTACGCGATCCTCCAGGGGGCCGACAAGTTCCTCCCGGTCGACATCTACGTGCCGGGTTGCCCGCCGCGGCCCGAGGCGGTCCTCTACGGCTTCACCAAGCTGCAGCGGCAGATCATGGGCAATCCCGACCAGGGCTGGCGCCAGCGCTACGGCGGCTACGGCACCGAGGAGTGGGCGCGGGGCGGCCCACGCAGCGAACCGAGCCCGGAGGCCGCGCGAGCCTACGAGGAAGCGCGGGAGCTGAGCCTTGCCTGACGCCCCCGGACTGGAGCTGATCCGGGGTGAAATCGAGCGCGACCGCCCCGGCGCCGTCCTCGCCACCTCCTATGACCGCGCCCAGGCGGCGCTGCTGGTCGACCCGGCGCGGGTGATCGAGGTCCTCTCATGGCTGCGCGACCAGCCCGGCCACCGCTACGACTTCCTCTCCAGCCTCCACGCCGCCGACTACCTGCCGAACGAACCGCGCTTCGGCGTCCACTACGAGCTGATCAACCGCGGGCGGGTCGAGCGCGTCCGCGTCAAAACGATGCTGCCGGACCCGGGCGGCGAGGAGCTGCCGGAGATCGACTCCTGCGTCGAGCTCTTCCCCACCGCCGAGGCGCAGGAGCGCGAAGTCTTCGACTTCTTCGGGATCGTCTTCCGCGGCCACCCGAACCTGACCCGGATCCTGATGCCCGACGACTACGTCGGCTGGCCGCAGCGGCGCGACTTCCCGATCGGCGGCGAGCCGGTCACCTTCACCTACACCGAACAGCGCTATGACTGATCTTCTCGACCGCGACCGCGAGATCATGACCGTCAACGTCGGGCCCCACCACCCGGCGACCCACGGCGTGCTGCGCCTCGTCGTCGACCTCGAAGGCGAGGTCGTGCGCGAGTGCAGGCCGGTGATCGGCTACGTCCACACCGGGATCGAAAAGTCCTGCGAGGACAAGAGCTACTGGAAGGTCATCCCCTTCGTCGAGCGGATGGACTACGT
>Ga0070688_100000711_pt1 | contig 16410 bp, 16 predicted proteins | sample KBSS13HmetaG_FD_64679 | JGI IMG/M metagenome (GOLD analysis project Ga0070688, IMG submission 64679) | Switchgrass rhizosphere microbial communities from Kellogg Biological Station, Michigan, USA - KBS S1-3H metaG | ecosystem: Host-associated > Plants > Roots > Rhizosphere ...
TCGTCAGTTTGCGGACGTGATATTGTGGACCTTCCGAAACCACGATCGTGATGATCATCGGGCCTTTCGGAGTGCGATCTTTCCGTACTTCTTTTATTTCCACGTCAATGAAGCCGTGGTTTTGGTAGTACTCACGGATCTTGTCCAGGTCCTGTTCCAACTGAACTTCATCAAGCCGACCGGTCTTATCGACGAAATAGACGAGCGTTCTGCCACGGGTTTTCATCTGTTTGCGCAGTATTGCAGTCTTAATATGGGCGTTGCCCTCAAACCGGATCTGGCTTATTGCACCTTTGACGCCCTCGGTCACCGTGAAAACGACACGCGCTGTCCCGCGTTTCTCGTCGATTGTGTCCACGCGGTATTCAACGCTGACGTCGTTATATCCCTTACCCTGATAAATTTCGATGATTTTCTGGCGCGCGTCCTCGAGCGCCCGCTCATTAACCGCCTGATTGAGCTTCACTTTCATCTCTTTGCGGAGTCTCTTCGGTTTGACCCGTTCGGCGCCGTTGATTTCGATCTCGCGTAAGATTGCCTGGGTTTGAACGGCAACGATCACCTTCACGCCGTCGCCTTGAGGCTGAGCAAATATTCGAACGTTTCGAACGTAACCGGTTGCATACAGCGCCTTGAGGTCCTCCTGCACGATCTCGTTCGAATACACCTGGCCAACCTTGGTGCGCATCTGCGCCAGAATGCGTTGCTTGCTGATCGCTGCAGGGCCTGAGTATTCCACGTCAATGGAACGGATGACGGGAGGTCCAGGAGCCGATTGTGGCGCCTGCGCACGGACAATCCCGGCTGTCAAAAGCGCACAAAAGCAGCCGATCCAAATCGCAATCGGCGGGGGGCGCATCCATCCACAAAAACGTTGCATATGCAAGAAGCGCAGCCCCACGCAACCCTAACCGACGCAGGACAGGCGGCTATATCGGAAATAAGACCGCAATCGTCAAGGCGAGATTTTTCACAAGATCAGGCGCTGCTATCTTGCAATTCTCTTCTGGTGTTGGGCGCAGATGCCATACGTCGGCTCGCCGCCGCCCAAAAAGCGCGCACCCTGTCATACCGATGCTCTCAATGACGGTGCTTCTTCAATCTGACGGTTAATCCATGGACGGCCGCGATCTCGGCTTCTTCGCCTTTTTCTATCGGGGCATCGCTGACCGCGTTCCAGTATTCGCCTTCGATGAAGATCCTGCCATCGCGTGAATCAATTGGAGTCAACGCCGTCACAGTCCTTCCGATAAGCGTTTCTTTTCCCACCTTCACGGGCAACAGTTGCGCGCGCAGTCCTTTCCCAATCACGAAAATGAAGAACGCCGCAGTGACGAGTGTCGCAGGAATGATAAAGCTCAACGACAAACGAAAGAGTGGATCGGCGCGATCAAAGAGCATGAGCGAACCGATCAGAAACGCAATGATTCCGCCGACCGTGAGTACGCCGTGCGTGGGCGTGTACAAATCAAATATGAAAAGCATCATTGCGAGCGCGATCAGGACGAGTCCAGCCACATTGACCGGCAGGATCGCCGCCAGATAAAGCGCCAGAATCAACGCAATCGCTCCGACTACGCCCGGAAGAATTGCCCCGGGCGAACTCAGTTCGCCGATAATCCCATAGATCGCAATCAGCATCAGGATGAACATAACCTCCGGTCGCCACAGTTTTTGAAACACACGCTCAGCCGGCGACATCTTGATTTCGGTCAGTTGTGCGCCGGCGGTGTTGAGCGGTTTGCCGTCCACAAGGCGCCCGTTCAATTTTTGCAGCAGATCGGGCATATCGGTCGCGATCAAATCAATGACTTTCAATTCCAGGGCTTTTTGCGCAGTGATCGAAGCGCTTTCTTTTACCGCCGATTTCGCCCATTCAACGTTGCGCTGGCGCTTGCCCGCAATGGTCTCCATGTAGCTAACGGAAAAGTTTTCGAGCTTCTGCTTCATGGTTTCGTCCGGTTTTTCTTCGCCACCACTCGGAAAACCACCGATGGAAACCGGATGTGCCGCGCCGATCGTAGTCGCCGGCGCCATTGCCGCGACATTGGCTGCCAGCGTGATGAAACAGCCTGCGCTGGTCGCGGTTGCGCCGGTGGGTGCAACGTAAACCACAACGGGAACAGGAGATCCGAGAAAGCTTTGCACAATTTTCTGCGTCGAATCGAGCAGACCGCCCGGCGTGTTAAGCTGAATCACCAGGCACTGCGCATTTTGCGCCTTGGCTTCTTCGATACTTCGGGAAATGTAACTCGCTGTCGCGGGACCGATCGCGCCATCGACATTGATAAAGCCAACTTTCTCCGCGGCGAAAGTTTTCGACGCCGATGCGCACACGAGCCAAAGGAGCAGCGCAACAATGCAAATGGAGGGGCGAGCTCCGCGAGCCCGCACATTACGCTCGCAATGTATCGCTCGGCGCCGCAGAGCTCCGCCCTCCATCTTAAGCTCAAGCTCCTTTCATCGGCTGAAACTTGATCGCCAGGTCTTCCACCTTTGGTTTCACGATCTTCTCGTAATCGCTATAGCTCATTTTTATCGCGTTAGTGTGTGTGCCGGCTTCGAAAACGATGTAGTTCTGTTCGGCCAGATGCTTGTCGACGTAAGTCGGCAGACCGTAAAGGTTCCCAAACGGCGGCATCGCTCCGACCACGGAGTCGGGGAAAAGTGATTTGAAATCGTTTTCCTTGCCAAGAGAGACAGGTTCTCCGATCGCCTTCTCGACTTTTTCCAGATCGATGTGGTGATCTGCAGGCAACACCACCATCAAATGTTGATCGCCAGATTTCAGCATCACAACCTTCGCCTGATGCCGGCCCTTGATGTGCTCGGCTTGAGCAATTCGTTGCGCTGTGACCGCTTCAGAGTGGTGTAGGATTTCGTACTGCACTTTGTTTTGATTCAAACAATCGATCAGTTGTTTCGGTATTTCCATCGGGACCTCCCGTGGAAAAGTATCACTTTCCCGAGCCATCTCTACTACTCGAAAGAGTCGCTACTCTGTGTCCTCGTTTTCGAGAATTAATGTAACGACCACACCCAGCAGACTTACCGCCATTAGCGAAATCTTATTCGAGCTAAATCAAATACCGCCGCTGACCTCCTCTCGCGCGAACGAATTTGTGTATGCCTAAATGCGAAGTTTGCGAAAACGAATATGACAAGGCGTTTGAAGTGATCGTCGGCGGGGAACGTCACACTTTTGACAGTTTCGAGTGTGCAATCCACGCGTTGGCGCCGGTGTGTCCCCATTGCAACTGTCGTATCGTCGGTCACGGCGTCGAAGCGGACGAACAAATCTTCTGTTGTGTCCACTGCGCACGCGCGTCCGGCACAACCCAGTTGAAGGACCGCGCTTAAGGCTAGGGCGATTACTCCGTGAGCGCCGCGGCTTGCAGAGGACTGCCCGCCCTACCTTGGCGATAGATTTGATGCGGCTGGACGCGCCGATCCGTGCGAAATACAAATACTGACATGAACTTCCTCAAAACTTTCTTCACCGGGCTGGTGCTTGCATCTTTCGCAGCTTTAATCGCGCTGGCGCAAACACCTGCGGCGAAATCCGCGGCATTATCAAAAGCCATTTCGGTGCTGCATCCCACCGCGGGCAATAAAGTCAGCGGCACGGTCACATTTACGCCAGTCGCCGATGGCGTGCAGGTCCTCGCAGAGCTCACGGGCCTGACGCCCGGTAAGCACGGCTTTCACGTACATGAATTCGGCGATTGCAGCGCAGCCGATGCAAGTTCTGCAGGCGCGCATTTCAATCCCACCAACCAACCGCATGCAGGGCCAGATGCAGCCGCGCGGCACGAGGGCGACATGGGCAACGTAGAAGCGGACGCTTCCGGTAACGCGAAGCTCGATTATGTCGATCATCAGATTTCCCTCGCGAATGATGCGAAATCGGCGATCGGCCGCTCGGTCGTCGTCCACGCGAAGCCCGACGATCTGAAGACTCAACCATCCGGCGACTCAGGCGCGCGCATCGCCTGCGGCGTAATTGGTTGGGCAAAGAGCCAGTAACGCTGCTTAGCTCGCTGCTTGGCGCGGGACGCCTCTCCCTGCCAGGGAGAAGGCGGGTGAGGGTCGACCTCAATGTGCATTTAGTTGGCGCAACCCCTCACCTTCATCCTCTCCCCTTATCGCAAGGGGAGAGGCGGGAACATTCGTGCGCTATTTGAAACCGAGGATTAGCAAGCGCCACGGAGAATTCATTTCAAAATCTCTTTGCTCGACAGAGCAGATTTCATCTGATCAAATTACCGGAAACCATCGCCCTGCACGCTTATGCCACGATTATCCAAAATTGAATTGTCGCCCGACAACGGGTGCGTCATCGACATGAAATGGAGCCTCGGCCCGCTGAGCTATTCCGCTTCTGCGCTCGGCAAGGTCGAACTTGAACCAACCAAGGAAATTACCCGGCTGCCTGAACTGGTGCTTTACGATCACATCGGGTTTAAAGGTTCCTACGCCCGCACCAACTTGAGTTTCCACTACGTAGGCGATTATTGGAACGACCGGATGAGCTGCGTCATCGTGGTGAGCGGCGTGTGGCGATTCTTTCGCGACGATTATTACAAAGGCCCGCACTGGGACCTCGGCCCCGGCTATTACGAAAGCTTCTTCGCCGAAAAAGGTCCCGACGACGTCGTCAGCTCCTTCCAGTGCATTGCGCTGACGTAGTCGATCCGAATTAGACAAATTTTCGTCTAATTCTCCTTAGACGGCTAAAGGCATCGACAGAGGCAACGATGGCGAGAATTACCGGAATCGGCGGCATCTTCTTCAAGAGCAGAAACGACAGCGCCGCCCTTGCAGCTTGGTATCAGAAGCATCTCGGCATGCCAATAGAGACCTTTGGTGGCGCAGTTCTGAAATGGCCGGATGACAAGGCCGAGGATAAGGGTCTCACCGTGTGGCACATCGCGGAAAAAGAAAGCGAGTGGTTCAGCCCTAGCGACTCACCTTTCATGATCAACTACCGGGTTGACAACCTCGGCGAGATGATCGCGCAGCTCCGCGCGGGCGGAGTCGAAATCGTCAGCGGCCCCGAATCGCATGAAAATGGCAAGTTCGCGTGGATCATGGACCCGGAGGGGAATAAGGTTGAGCTGTGGGAGCCGATGATCTGGGATGAAAAGAACAAGAGCGCCTGAAGATCTTGCCCAAGCCCACTAATCAGAAGTGAGCTCGTCTCGTACAATAAGCGCTAGTAAGTAGCCAAGTCGAGAACTTCACGTGCGCAGCCCCAGGACATCGTGAACCCGGCGCCGCCGTGGCCGTAGTTGTGAATGACGGTGCGGCCGTCGCGCAATTGATCGCGTTCAAGTCGTACGCCTGATTTTCGGAACGGCCGCAGACCGACGCGCTCAGCGAGAATACTTGGTTTGTCGATCTTCAGCACTCGACTGCATTCCGCGACAATCCGCGAAGTTGTTGCGGGGTCAGCGGCGAGATTGTCGCTCAATTCATTCGTTCCACCGAAAACGCAATCATTCGTGCGCGGGATTGCGTACATGAGCGGCTCGTCATCGCAAACAATGGCGGCGTAGAGATTTTCAATCTTCGGCACGATCGCAACTTGGCCACGATGCGGCTCGAGATCGGCGTCTTGGACAAGCTCGCGCGCGCCGATCCCTGCGCAATTAATGACGAGGTCGAATTTTCTATCGACATCTTCGAGTTTCCTGAAGCGGACGTTCGCGTGGACTTCTCCGGCAGCCTTACGAAACCGCACCGCGAGATAATCGAGATAAATCGTCGTGTCCGTGAGAGGGACGCGCAGGGAAAAGCCGCTTGCGAACGATTCGAGAGATCCCTCGACTTCGCTCGGGATGACAGAAGCGCCAAGCGGAATGGCCCAATCCGGAATTTCGATTTCCCCGGTGCGCAAAAACTGCCGTGATTCGATCATCGATACCCCGCTCTCGGGAAAACGAGCGAGATCGAACAGCGCTTGACAAGTTTCGAGGGCCAATGGGATCACTCTTTCGGCTGGCTCGACATGATACGGAAACCAAACCGCTGCAGCCACACTGGACGTTGTTTGCCGGCCCGTTTCTTTTGCGAAGATCGCCGTGCGGTAACCGCGCTCTGCAAACATCACACCACACGTAAGGCCCGATACGCCTGCGCCAATGATTGCGACGTTTCGGTCCATTCCAAATGGTAGGGACTGATCGCCGAGCCGTCCGCAAAATTCTTTCGACGCATTATGATCACGGTGCGCCCGGCGGTCGCGCCCTACCGGGACACGCGCGATCGGTCCGTGGGTAGTCTACGCCGTTCAGTTTCGCGGCAACGAGTCAATTGAAAGCCCTACAGTTGGTACGTGCCAAATCCTCGGCAGCGTCTAAGATTTGTTGCCGATGGTTTCACTTAATCGAGATGCGCTCACGGAGAGAATCCTGGCCGGCGCGCGGGTTTCCACGGATGATGCGCTGGAATTGTATCGCTGGCCGCTGGAGGAATTGGCCGCGCTTGCGAACGCGCGGCGCGACTTGGCAAAGGCCAAAAGTTATGGCGGCCGCGGACGCGAGATCGTCACCTACATCGTCGATCGCAATATTAATTACACGAATGTCTGCAACGTTTACTGCAAGTTTTGCGCGTTTTATCGGACTGAACGCGACGAAGATCATTACGTGCTGAGCTTCGAGCAACTGGATCAAAAGCTGGACGAACTGACTGCCGCAGGCGGCGTGCAAATCCTGATGCAGGGGGGCCATCATCCGAAATTGCAGTTTCAATGGTACATCGATCTCTTGCACCACATCCGCAAAAAATATCCGCACATCAATATTCACGGATTCAGTCCACCGGAGTTTCAGCATTTCGCGGAGACATTTCGGATGCGGCTGCGCGATGTGATCTCGGAATTTAAGGCGGCCGGGCTCGGCTCGATCCCGGGCGGCGGCGGCGAAATCCTCGTGGACCGGGTGCGAAAAAGAATATCGCCTTTGAAAATCAACAGTGACGAATGGCTGGAGGTGATGCAAGTGGCGCATGAGCTCGGATTAAAATCGAGCGCCACGATGATGTTCGGCCACGTCGAGACGATCGTAGATCGCGTCGAGCATTTGCAGCGGGTTCGCGATCAGCAGGATCGTAGCGGCGGATTCACGGCGTTCATTTGCTGGACCTTTCAACCGCAACACACGGTTCTGAAAGTGAAACAGCCGACTGGCGTTTCTGAATACCTGCGAATGCAAGCGCTCGCCCGGATTTTCCTGGACAACATTGACAACATCCAGAGCTCCTGGGTGACGCAAGGCCCGGACATTGGCCAGATCGCGCTGAGGTACGGCGCAAACGATTTCGGCTCCGTGATGATGGAAGAAAATGTCGTTAGCAGCGCCGGCACAACCTTTCGGCTGGACGCCGCGCAAATCGAATCGCTCATTCGCGAGGCGGGATACGAACCGCGCCGGCGCAATAATTGGTACGAACTGTTGAACTGAAGGAGACAGCCATGGAATTACTCGAAGCGTTTCCGCGACTGATCAGTTGGGCCGTGCCCATCATCATTCTTGCGATCATTATTTTTCCGCAGGCAATCCGGATCCTGCGCGAATACGAACGAGGCGTGATTTTTCGTCTCGGAAAATTGCTCGGCGCAAAAGGACCAGGCGTAATTTTCCTTATCCCAATCGTCGATCGCATGGTCCGAATGGATTTACGCGTCGTGACCATCAGCGTCGAGCGACAGGAGGTGATGACGCGTGACAACGTGCCGGTGACCGTCGATGCGGTTGTTTATTTCCGCGTGGTCGATCCGCAGTCGGCTGTGGTGAAGGTGGAGAATTTTCTCAAAGCCACCTCGCTCATGTCGCAGACGACGTTGCGCAGCGTGCTCGGCCAGGCCCCCTTGGATGACCTGCTTTCGCAGCGTGAGTCGATCAACCAGAAGTTGCAGGAGATCATCGATCGCCAAACCGAACCGTGGGGCGTCAAAGTCACCGCGGTCGAGGTCAAGGACGTGGCGTTGCCCGACACGATGAAGCGCGCGATGGCGAAACAGGCCGAAGCCGAGCGCGAACGCCGCGCGAAGATCGTCAATGCCGAGGGCGAATTTCAGGCTGCGGAAAAAATGGTGCAGGCCGCGGCGATGATGAGCAAGGAGCCGATTGCGCTCCAACTGCGCTTTCTGCAAACCATGCGCGAAATTTCCAGCGAACATAACACCACGACCTTTTTCCCCTTGCCGATCGATCTCTTGACGGCACTAATCAAAAAGAGCGAACCGCCGAAATCGTAGTTTGTCAGTCGAATTAGCGGACGATCCTGGCGATTTGCTGGCGAAAAAGTTTTGCGCCGCCGGATGCTGGATGGCGAACGCAGCGCGCATTAACACCAAGTTGCTCGAGCTGCGCGGCAGCGATTTTTCCCAGTGCGACGATTTGCTCGCAAGCAAATAATTCGAGGAAAGCCTTCAGCACAGGGCGACCGGAAAGTTGCTCCGACTTGTTAGGCATACGATTGCTCAACAGGCCGCGGTGCGGATCGAACGAATGCCACGGAAAGGCATTCCACAAAACGAACTCATCCGGGAGCAAGCCAATCTTCAGCAATGCACCCCAGACAATCGTCGCCGTCGGTTCCGAAAACCCGCCCAAACATCTCTCAGGTTTGCTTGTGCGCTGCGGCTTTATGCCAAGAATCTGTAGTCCCGACTTGTCGGGATGACCGCCGTTCTTGGGTCTCGCCTCTCGATTTCGGCGCTCACAGAGCGCCGCTGCAATGCCTGCTTGTTTCCCGAGCAGCATTCGCTCCGAAGTCATCGGGACTCCGCTGAAATGACCGCCGCGATAACCAAGCGCTTCGCCGATTATTGCTAGGCGCGCCTTGCCGAGCCGTTCGCGAAAATAGACGGCCAAATGTTTTCTGCGAATCGCCGGGGAGTGTGGACCAATGTCGTTTTCCTCGTCCACTTGCCACCATGGATTGAAGACCGCGGCGGAAGGCGACGCTTTTAACAGTCGCCGAAACTTATCGAGCTGGTTGCGGGACATCGCCTGAACTAAGTGCAAACGTAAACGCGATGCCAGAACTGCCCGAAGTCGAAACATTTAAGCGATATTTGGACAGCACGTCGTTGTATCAGCGGATCACCGGTGTCGAGGTGCGGGACGCGTATGTTTTGAAACGCGTTTCCGCGCGTGAGCTGGCACGTCGACTGAAAGGGCGTCGCTTCGAAAACAGTCACCGACACGGCAAACATTTGTTTGTGCGCGCTGGTAATGAGCTTTGGTTGCGACTGCATTTCGGCATGACCGGCTCGCTTCAGTATCTCAAGCGCGATGAAGAAACGCCGAAAACAGCGCGAGTGATTTTTCGTTTCGCGAATAAGTGTCGCTTAGCGTTCGACGATCAACGGAAATTTGGCGAGATCGAGCTGATCGAGGATGTGGATGAATTTCTGCAAACACGCGGCCTTGGTCCCGACGCGCTCGAAATTAGTCTCTCGTTGTTCAAAGCAATTGTTGGAAAACACCGCGGCGCGGTGAAAGCGATCTTGCTCAACCAGCAGTTGATCGCCGGGATCGGCAACCTTTACGCCGATGAAATTCTTTTCCGCGCATGCATGCCCCCGGCCATTGAAGCGGCCAGATTGAGCGACAAGGACCTGAACCGGTTGTTTCGTTCAACGCGCTATGTGCTGGAGAAAGCGATTGCGTTGAAAACCGATTTCAATCGTTTGCCGAAATCATGGCTGCTGACGCATCGCGGAAAACGCGGCAGATGTCCGCGCTGCGGTCGCGCGTTGAAATCAGCAACGATCGGCGGCCGCACTTCATGGTTTTGCGGGCACTGCCAGAAGCGAAGGTAACTCAGGCTTCAAGCCTGACTCGGCCGGCGGGCATCTTGCCTGCGGAAGGGCGACGCACAGGCTGGGAAGCCTGCGAGCCGGAACAGCCAGGATGGCTGTGTTACGCGGCAGCGGCGAAAAGTTTGCGTTGCTGCACTCCCCACACTCGTTGCGCCTACACTTTCTCAGCGCAACAGTACAGGCAGGATGCCCGTCTTACACCATCGGGCGGAAACGGCCGACGACTTCCTGCAAGCGCCCGGTGATCTGGCCTAACGAACAGACTTCGGCTGCTTCCAACAGAGCGGGAAAAACATTTTTACCGCCGTCAGCGAGCTCGGCCAGCTTATCCAGCGCGCGCTTCGCTTTCTCGGCGTTTTTCTTTTTGAATTTGCGGAGCCGATCGACTTGCAACTGCTGTTTCGCCCGTGACGTACGCGCAAGCTCCACCTCAGGAGCTTCATCATCGCCGTCGCGGTACTTGTTCAATCCGATGATTGGGCGCGTCCCGTCGTAGATTTGTTGTTCGTATCGATGCGCTGCGTTTTGGATCTGGCTCCGTTGATAGCGTTCTTCCACCGCTGCTAGGACGCCCCCGAGCCGTTCGATCTCGCGGAACTCATCCAGAATCGCCGTTTCTACCGCGCGCTCGACTGCTTTCATTCCGGGTGAACCGCTCAACATGTTCATGGTGTGTTTAAAAATGCCGGATTCCTCGAGCAGGATCGCCTGCCCGTGCGCGGCGAGCCGGATCCATTCTTCACTCGGCGTTGTGAACGGTTCATCCGCGCTGTTGGAATGACACGAGTTCGTAGCGTTCATGTAGGACAGGATCAGTTCCGTGGCGGTCCGGGTGAGATTGTTTTTGAACTCCGCCGCGATTAACGAGCGTCCGCTGGTTTGCGTGTGCAATTTGAACAGCTGCGCTCGCGGACCTGCGCCAAACACGTCGCGCATTCCGATCGCCCAGATGCGGCGCGACACGCGCGAGAGCGCGATGTACTCCGCGTCGAGTCCGCAATCGAGAAAGAACGAAAGGCGCGGTCCGAATTGATCAACCGGGATTCCACGCGCGGCGAACATTTCCGCGTACGCAAAACCGTTCGAGAGCGTATAAGCAGCCTGTTGCACCGGCGTCGAGCCGGCCTCGCCGATATGATAACCGCTGATCGAGATTGGATACCAGCGCGGCATTTCGCCGGTAGTGAACTCGACCATATCGGTGAGGAATCGTAACGACGGTTCGATCGGGAAAATCGTTTCGTTCTGGGCCTGGACCTCTTTAAAAATGTCGGCCTGAACCGTGCCGCGCAATTTCGGAACAACTTTCGGACCGAACCGCCGTTTGGCAGCGGCAATGTACATCGCCATGATCATCGGCGCCGGACCACTGATGGTCATTGAGGCTGAAAAATTCGGCGAACCGAGATCGAATCCGTCGTACAGCCGCACCATGTCTTCGACCGTGTCGATCGCCACGCCGCCCTCGCCGATCTTCCCGAAAACGCCGTCGGCATCGCTATCCAGTCCATAAAGTGTCGGCCCATCGAATGCCGTGCTAAGCCGATGGGTGCGTTGGTGGCGAGTTAGATAGTGGAACCGCTCGTTCGTATCTTCAGCCAGCATGAGCCCGGAGAACAAACGCGTAGGCTCTTCCGGTTGCGTAATCTTCTTGCCGGTTTTGTTGCCGTTCTTTTCGAAACTCTCAGTCTCGCGAACCGGCTCAAGGTACATTTCGCGATACGTAGCGTTGAGATAAGGGAATTCGCCCGGCAAACCTTCACCGAAAATGAAACGCGCAATCTCGCCCGGCTCATCGATCTCAGGTAACGCCAGACGCGGAAGCGGCAAACCGGTCGGTGTTCGCGTAACCGGAATCTTCGCTTTCGTATCGTTCCAACGTCCCAGCAGATCGCGCCCGAATTTTTGATCGGTGCGCGCCCGCTTCACCTGATCGAGAACGAATTTGTTATAATTTTCGACCGATTCGACGACTTGTCCGAGCTTGCTCATAACTTTCCTTTATCGTTCTGTCATTCCGAGCGAAGTCGAGGAATCTCTAATTGTTTGAGCGCTGAGGATTCCAGAGATGTCTCGACTCCGCTCGACATAACAACTCTGGTTAGTGGCGGTTAGAGATTAACTCAAATAGCCGATCTACGCCAGAGTCGCGGTGCCGTTTTGCAACGGTATCGACCAGTTGCTGGTCTTTTCGGTTTTGTTCGAGGCGCTGCTCGATTTCCGTATGCGCAGTCCGTGCGCGCTGGAGATCGCTCTTGTTCACCACCACAATGTCAGCCAGATCGAGCATCACGATCTTTTGCAATTGCAACCGGCTGCCGTAGTCGGGATTCATCACCAGCACAGTTGAATCGACAATTCCATTTTTCTGAAATGGCATCGCCTCCTGGCCAGTGCCGACCGTCTCGATAATGACGTAATCGAAATTCGACTGCGCCAGCAACGCAAGACAATTGTGCGTCGCGGGCGAAAGCCCGCCCGCCTGTCCGCGCGTGGCCATGCTGCGCATGAACACGCGATCGTTTTGCGAATTGATCATCGTAGCGCGATCGCCCAGCAATGCGCCTTCGCCGACTACGCTGGGGTCGTGCGACAAAATGGCAATTCGGTCTTTGGCATTTCGGTTGAGAAAACGCAGCACCAACTCATCAATCAATGTCGTCTTTCCCGCGCCGCCGGGCCCGGTGAAACCGATCACGGAAGTTTGAAGTTTGATGTTTGATGTTTGATGTCCTTTTGCTGCATTGGACGTTAAGCGTTGGACGTTGGGCGTTGGGCGTTTTCTTCCAGCCGAATAGGTCTCCTCGATGTGAGTTAGTTTGTGCGCCAATTCCTGATCCCCCGATTTTGCGCGCGGCCGTTTCGCTCGCGGTTTGCCATAACGCCGATGGACAAATTTCACCATGTCGTCGAGTGACGTGCCGGCAAAGAAAATTTCGTCTACGCCTTTGCGTCTCATCGTGGCCGCGTCATCGTGAGTGATGGTGCCGCCTCCTCCCCCGAAAACCTTGATATCGTCTGCGCCTTTTTTGCGCAAAAGATCAACAACGGCCGCGAAAAATTCGATGTGCCCGCCGTTGTAACTCGATATGCCAATCGCGCGCACGTCCTCCTGAATGGCCGCGCGAACGATGTCGCCTACCGAGCGGTGATAGCCGAGATAAATTACTTCGATCCCGTGGCGAATAAACTCCAGGTTAATCGTGTTGATCGCGCTATCGTGACCATCACAAATCGGAACTGCGGTCAGAATTCGAATGGGCGAAGGCATCGAATTGAGATTGCTACTTTGACAAACTAATTGTCCACAGATTTCGCAGATTTACACAGATTTTGAATCAACTTGTCGATCGTGGTTTCGATTACTTCTTACTTTTCGAGTAGGATCCGCCACAACCGTATGAAAAACTCCGGGGCATTTCGCGCAATCTTCACTGCCGGTTTGGTCGTCGGTGTTTTGGACATTTCATCCGCGTTTGTAATCTGGTGGCAACGCGGCCTGGGCGTGCGTCGCGGATTGCAGGGAATCGCCGCTGGATTGCTGGGCGCAAACTCCTACGACGGCGGATTGGTAACGGCCGGCCTCGGTCTGGCGCTTCATTTTTTCGTGGCGTTTATGGTGGTATCGGTTTTTTACCTGGCCAGCCGGAGGATCGAATTTGTGACGATTCATCCTGTTATGTCCGGTGTGTTGTACGGGATTGGCGTTTACATTGTGATGTACTGGTTGGTGTTGCCGACGGTGTTCCCAACGTTTCGACACCGGCTGGGGAATGACTTGCTCGCCGTTGCCATTCATATTTCGTTGATCGGCTTGCCGTGCGCATTGATTGTGCGCCGTTACTCTCAACAGAAGCAGCGATCGCAATGACGGATCCTTTCGATTTCACCGGGAAAGTTGCGCTGGTTACCGGCAGCTCGCGCGGTATTGGCGCGGAAATGATCAAAGCTTTCAGTGCGCGCGGCGCACAATGCGTAGTGAATTATGTTGCCGACGCGCAGGGACAAAACAAAGCCGATGCGCTCGCTGTAGCGAAGGAACTGAATGAACCGCTGGTAATCGAGTGCGACGTGACGCAGCCGCAGCAGGCCGAAGGAATGATTAGACAGATCCAGGATCAGCGCGGTGGGCTCGATATCCTGGTAAACAATTCCGGGATAATCAGCGATCGCACGATTAAAAAAATGTCTTTGGACGAATTCGAGACCGTTATCCGCGTGAATCTCATCGGGACATTTACAGTGACGCAGAAAGCGGCACCGATTCTGCAAAGCGGTGGACGAGTGATCAACATGTCGTCCGTGAGCGGACAGATGGGACTGTTCGGTCAGGCGAATTATTCGTCGAGCAAAGCGGCAATTATTGCGCTCACCAAAGTATCAGCACGCGAGTTCGCGCGGCAGAACGTAACCGTGAACGCCATCGCGCCTGGATTCATTGATGTAGGAATGAGCAAAGGCATGCCGGATGAAGTGACGCAGAACTTCATTAAACAAATCCCGCTCGGCCGCCTGGGCGAAGCTCACGAGATCGTCGACGCCGCGCTGTTCCTGGCGTCGCCAATGGCGAGTTACATTACCGGACACGTGCTCAATGTGAACGGCGGATTTTACCTGGGCTGATCTAGTATTCGTCCGCCGTGGCCTTGCCGAAGGCGGATCAGTCCAATTTCTGCACGAGCAGCCACACCAAGGCGGAAAGCATTGCTGCGAATGTCGATAAAACGAGCGTGGCGCGCTTGGTCTGCCGTATTTTGAACGCTGGTTTGGGAATGTCGTCGTGAAGATGACTGGCCTCGAATAATTTCAGCAGGGCAAAGGCGACGACAAAGCCGACGGCAGCCCATTTGAGGCATCCCAGAGTCAGGTCTAGCATCCCGGCAGAGGGTAGCGCAGGCAAGCACGCCGCTCAAGGGCTGCCGCTGAAATTGCGCTCTGCGTCGCGGCTGACGGCTGGCTTAAAGCAGCCGATGTCTTTCCGAATTGGATTGACTGTAGTCCTCTGATTTTGTTAGGCTCGCGGTTATGACCACAAAAATTTTTGCTCTACTTTGTGTATTCGGGTTCGCCGTAGTTTGTGTTGCGCAAGATCAGTCGCCTAGTCCGGGCGAATCACCGGCGCAAGAGCCAACGAAACATCGGGCGCATAAGAAAGCCGAGACGACAACCTCGGCGGCGGAAAGCGCAACATCGTCTTCACCGGCCGCCTCACCCGCGACTTCGCCGAAAGCGAAGCGCGCTCGCAAACAAGCCGGGGCTGCGACAGCTGCAAGTCCAGCCGCGTCGCCTGCAACTTCCCCTAAGGGAAAACGCACCAAGGCCGGTGCTGTAGCAGCGGCAAATCCTTCGCCTTCAGCGTCACCAAAACCCAGCCTGCGTGATTTTTTCAAACCGAAGAATTCTACGGCAGCGGCCCCTCCTGCAGCCGCGGCTGCAGCCCCGGCGAAAGGTGCAAGCACTCAGGCACCCACGAAAGTGCCGGCCCCCGGCGGAGGTCATGGGCTGGTTTGGGTTAACACCGAAACGCACGTGTACCATAAAGAGGGCTCGCGTTTCTACGGCACCACCAAAAAAGGCAAATACATGACCGAAGCCGCAGCGATGAAGGAAGGAGATAAGCTCGGGGGCGAGCGGCACTAAGCGGACGAAAAATCCAGTTTCGTGGCGATATCCTGCACCGCATCAGCCAGGGTTTCGAAGGTCGCTATCTTCACGTTCGCGCCATAATGGAATTGCGACAGGATATTGAGACCAATGTCCTTGTGCGGATCGGGCATCACCCGTGTCACTGACGCAATGTTTTTCTCCGCGAGCGCGTCCATGATCGCTGCAATATGCCGCGCTGCTGCGGGATCCATTGACTCGAGCCAGCGGAAATCCGCCAGCGCATGAAACCCGGGGGAGACTTCGCGCAACACCTCGCGGATCCGTTGCGCGGCGATCCTAGCGTCCTCGGTGGTAACTCTTGCCGCAGCACTGATCACCAGCAGGCGTTTCGACCGGTCGAGCTCAACCGCGTACATGTTTGGTCATCACACGAAGCAGGTGTGGTCGCAAGTATGCCCCTCGCAGGCGGGAAAATCTCGCCCAGCGCGCTACTCGGAACTTTGGAAGAAAGCGTTCTCGAAAGTTGATTGAAACGCGCCAGGGTCGGTCTCGCCAATCCGAAATTGCGGACTGATTTCGAATTGCGTCGCGCAATAAGTCTCGACCTCGTTCCTGCAGCACTTTTCAAGCGACGCGCGCACCGTGTTTAGAGCGAGCGCCGGTGTGTTGCAATCGCGGCTCAGATGCCCGAGCACAACGCGTTCGATTTTTCCGGGTAGCAATTCCTCAATCACGCTCGCGGCCGCAGCGTTCGACAGATGTCCATGCCGCGACTGTATGCGTTGTTTCACCGGCCACGGCCGGTGCGTGTCGTTCTGCAAAAGTTTTTCGTCGTGATTAGTCTCGATCACGAGGGTTTGCACTTCTCGCAAACGTTCAGTGATCAACTTGGTCACGTAACCGAGATCGGTGATGAACCCGAGGCTGCCTGAACCTGCCTGAAACACGAACCCGAGCGGATCGACGGC
>Ga0070688_100000718_pt1 | contig 16273 bp, 13 predicted proteins | sample KBSS13HmetaG_FD_64679 | JGI IMG/M metagenome (GOLD analysis project Ga0070688, IMG submission 64679) | Switchgrass rhizosphere microbial communities from Kellogg Biological Station, Michigan, USA - KBS S1-3H metaG | ecosystem: Host-associated > Plants > Roots > Rhizosphere ...
GCCGTCAGCACCTCGTAGCCCTCCATGCCGAGGCTGAAATCCAGGATATGGACGATGTAGATCTCGTCGTCCACCACCAGGATCCGACCCTTCGCCATGCCGCTCACCTCCTTGCGACGCATTCATCCTTGAACCGCACCGCCGGCCAGCCGCGCGGCCAATACCGCGCGGAGCGAGCCCGAGACGCGGCCCGCGAAGCTTCCGAATCTGTATCGGCGCTCCCGAACCGCGGCTTGAGAGTTTCGTCCGTCGTTCTCGACGGGCCCCGGGCCCCGGCGGCAGGCCTTCAGGCCGCGTTCCGGAGCTCCTGTTCCCCTTCCCCCTCGCCGCCCTCCAGCAGCTGCACGAACGCCGCCACCACGTCCGGGTCGAACTGCCCTCCCGCGCCTTCCTGGAGCTCGGAAAGCGCCTCCTCCCGGGGCATGGCCGGACGCCAGGGCCGCGAGGTGGTCATGCTCTCCCAGGCGTCGACCACGGCGAGGATGCGGCTCCCGATCGGGATGCGGTCGCCCCCGAGCCCGTTCGGGTAGCCGGTCCCGTCCCAGCGCTCGTGGTGGCCGAGCACGATCTCGCGCACCAGCCCGAGGTACTCGAGCGGCCGCAGGATCTCCACGCTCACCGCCGGGTGCGCGCGCAGCGCCTTCCGCTGGTGATCGTCCAGGCGATGCGGATGCACCGCGTGCGGGCCGAAGCGCACCATGCCCAGGTCGTGGATGCTCGCCACGTAGCCGATGACGTCGATCTCGGCGGGCGTGAGTCCCATGACCCGCGCCAGCGCGCGCGCGCGCTTCACCGTGCGCCGCCCGCCGAGAGCGAACTCGCGCTTCAACTGCGTCATCGCCTGCACCGCGGCGAGGGCGTCGTCCACCACGCGCTCGCTGTCGGGATAGGCGCAGGCGCGCTCGACGGCGCTGCCTATCCTCTCGGCGAGCATGACCAGGAGCCCGAGGTCGTCCGCGTCGAACGACTCGCCGTTCTGCTTGTTGTTCGCGTTCACCACTCCGATCACCTCGCCCTCCACGCGCAGCGGCACGCAGAGCAGCGACTTGGTGCTGTACTGCGGGTGGTTCAGGCGGCGGAAGCGGCGATCGGTCTCGATGTCGTCGACGAGGATGGGGTGGCCCCACGCCGCCACCGCGCCCGCGACGCCGCTGCGGATGGCGGTGCGCCGGCCGACGATCGCGCCCTCGCGTCCGGTGCTCGCGGCCACGAACAGGTCACCGCGGTCTGGATCCACGAGCACGAGCGAGACCAGCGCGCTCTCGAGCGTCACGCTCACCATCTCCACGATGGCGTCGAACAGCGGCTGCAGGTCCGGGCGACCGAGCGCCTGGCGCGCGACGCGGCGCGCGCGCGCCGACGCGGTGGGCTTGAGCGGCGCGGTGAACGAGAACCGCGGCCCCGCCGGGGGGTGCTCGGCCGACAGCCGGCCCGCGTGCAGCTCCACGATGCCGCGGGCGATGGCGAGCCCGAGCCGCGTCGCGGCGGCGTCGGGCGAGGGCGGGCCGTCGTCCAGGACGGTGCAGGTCCAGTCCTCGGCGCGGCTCGTGAGCGAGAGCCGCACGCGGCCGCCCTCGGGCGAGGCCTCGATGGCGCTCTGCACCAGGTTCTCGATGGCGCGGCGCATGAGCTCGAGGTCCACCTCGATGCGCGCGTCGTCGGCCTTGAGCTCCAGGCGTACGCCACGCGTGCCGGCCAGCGCCGCCAGGCTCTCGTGGGTGAGCCGGCCGAGGTCGTTCAACGTCAGCGCGGCGAGCCGCAGCGTGCACTCCCCACCCTCGATACGCGACAGGTCGGCGACGTCGCCGAGCAGCTGCGCCATGCGATCGCACTCCTGCTGGATGACCTCGAGGAAGCGCCGGCGCGTGTCGCGCTGGTTCTCGGGCACGAGTGCCAGCGACTCGCCGTATGCCTTGAGGGAGGCGAGCGGGCTCCGGAGCTCGGTGGTGACGAGGTTCAGGAGCCGCGCGGAGAACTCCTGCGCCGAGCCCAGCCGGCGCTCGAGTGCGCCCGCCTGCGTGCGCGCATCCTCGAGCTCGCGGTGGAGGTGCGAGCGCTCGAGCGCCAGCGCCAGCGCGTCGGCGAGCGTCTGGAGCAGCAGCCGCTCCTGGGCGCCGAAGCCGTGCGTGGCGGAAAAGCCCACGAGCAGGAAGCCGTACGTGGTGCTGCCCGCGACGAGCGGCAGCGTCGCCAGCGCCTCGGGCGGCTGGTGCCACAACAAGGTCTCGCGCGAGGTGTCGGGGTCGAACGATTCGTCGAAGCGCGCGCGGTCGTTGCGCATCACCCACTCCACCGGGCCGCCGTTCTCGGCCAGGTAGGGCGTCTCGACGCCGGATTCCTCGCGCAGGAACAGCGCGCCGCTCCGGCGGTCGACCCGCAACAGGCAGGCATGGGCTGCGGACAGCGCCTCGCGCAGGTGGTTCTGCGCCAGGTCCCACGACACGTCCAGCTCGCTGGTGGCGCGCAGCGCCAGCACCGCCTCGGCGAGGAGCGTGAGCGTCTCGCGCGGAAGCTCGCGGCGGTCGGGATGGAGCGGCGCGTCCATGGCCGTGAGGACCTTCAGGCCACGCGCTGGTTCTGCGCGGGCGGATCCTGACGGCGACGACGCTCGCCCACCACCACGCTGCCCGGGATGCCCTTGCCGTGGGCCTTCAGCTCCTGGGCGATGTCGATCAGCTGCGCCAGGTGAGTGACCGGCACGCGATCGGTGCTCACCATGGCGATGGTGAGGCTCATGAGCGGGAAGCGCTCGACGACGTGGCGGCGATTCAGGACGTCGACGTGGCCGCGCGAGCGGTCTTCTTCATCGTAAAGGCCCAACGCCGCCTTGTTGAAGGCCTCGACGATCTCTTCGCCGATCGTCTCCGCCGCGTCGCAGGAGGTGAGCACGACGAAGTCGTCGCCGCCGATGTGGCCGATGAAGCCGTGCTCGCCGCCGGTGCGCGCCACGGTCTCGGAGAGCAGGCGCGCCAGCATCTGGATGGCCTCGTCACCGCGGCCGTAGCCGTAGTAGTCGTTGAACGCCTTGAAGTGATCGATGTCGATCTGCAGCAGCGCGAACGGCTCGGAGGCGTTCAACCGGTGGCGGATCTCGTCGTTGATCGAGTGGTTGCCGGGCAGCCCGGTGAGCGGGCTCGCCGAGCGCTGCTGGCGGCTCCAGTCGAGCGTGTTACGCACGCGCTGCGCCACCTCGCCCAGGTCGAACGGCTTCGTGATGTAGTCGTTCGCGCCCTTCTCCAGCCCCGTCATGCGGTCGTCCTTGCCCGCCTTGGCGGTGAGCATGATCACCGGGATGCCGCGCGTGGTGAACGACGCGCGCAGCCGGTTGCACACTTCGACCCCGTCCATCTCCGGCATCATCACGTCGAGCACGATGAGGTCGGGCATCTCCGATCGCGCCATGGCCACGGCCTCGGCGCCGTCGCGCGCTTCCAGCACGGAGTAACCGTCGTTTTCCAGCCGGGTGCGCAGCACGAGCCGGATATCGGGTTCGTCGTCCGCGATCAGGATGCGCTGGTTCGCCACCACTGGTCTCCGCTGCGTCTGGGCCTCGGGCACACCGGGAAGCGCACGTCACCCATCGGCTTTCGCCGGCGGGAGGCGCGCGGGGTACCCGGCGAAGCCGGGTCCAGCAGCGGTATCGGCTTGACCGTTCTTGGGCTTGCGGGATTTCCGCCCGCGCGGGCCCTGGGCGCTGGGTGCTTTGGCGCCGTCTATCCGGCTACCTTGGCAGCGGCTTGGCGGGTGAGAAGTCCCGAGGCTTCGAGCGACGCCGAGGCGTCGAGGTCGCTCCCCGAGCGTTCGCCGCGCGCCAGGCGGCGCGCGCCCACCCACGCGATCATCGCCGCGTTGTCGGCGCAGAGCCGCGGCGACGGGATCCGCAGCGCGCACGCCGGCTCGCGGCCCGCGCACATCGCTGCGAGCCCGGCGCGAAGCGCGCGGTTGCAGGCCACGCCGCCGCCCAGGTTGAGCGCCCGGGCGCCGGTGGTATCGAGCGCGCGCTCGCACTTCGCCACCAGCGTCTCCACCACCGCGGCCTGGAACGAGGCCGCGACGTCGCGCACGAGCGCGTCCGCGTAAGGCGGCTCGCCGTGCGCTCGGAGCACGTTCGAGACCGCGGTCTTCAACCCCGAGAACGACAGGTCCAGGCCCGGCCGGTCGAGCATGGGGCGCGGGAAGTCGTACGCGTCGGCGCGGCCCTCGGACGCGAGCCGGTCGAGGATCGGGCCGCCGGGGAAGCCGAGGCCGAGGCGCTTGGCGACCTTGTCATACGCCTCGCCCGCCGCGTCGTCGAGCGTTGCGCCGAGCCAGCGGTACTCGCCCAGGCCCCGCACTTCCACCAACTCGGTGTGACCGCCCGAGACCACGAGCGCCACCGCGGGAAGCGGGCTGTCGCCGTGCTCGATCGACGCCGAGTGGAGGTGCGCCTCGATGTGGTTGACGCCCACGACAGCCAAGCCCAGAGCGCCCGCGTACGCCTTGGCGAACGCCACGCCCACGACGAGCGAGCCCACGAGGCCGGGCGCGTTCGTGACCGCGACACCGGTCAGCTCGCCGGGCTTCACGCCGGCCTCGGCGAGCGCCTTCTCGACCAGCGGCGGCAGCAGCTCCAGGTGCGCGCGCGAGGCCAGCTCGGGCACCACGCCGCCGTAGAGGCGGTGCACGTCCTGCGCCGCGATCAGGTGCGAGCGCAGCGTGACGCCGCGCTCGAGCACGGCGACCGACGTGTCGTCGCACGAGGTCTCGATGGCGAGGATGAGACTCTTTTCCAGACCCACCCCGCCGGTGGCGGGGCCGGAGCCGGGCAGCGACTGGCTCATGCCCCCTCCGGCGCCAGCGCCTCGTCGAGCCACGCCATGTACTTCGGCGCGCCGGCCGCGATGCGCACGGCGACGCACTCGGGCGTTTCGTAAGGGTGCAGCTCGTGCAGGCGCGAGAGCAGCGCCGTCCAGTCCTGCTTGCGCGTCTTCATCAGCACCACCACTTCGCGCTCGTCCTGCACGCCCTGTTTCCAGCGGTAGATCGAGCGCGCGCCGGGAACCAGGTTGGCGCACGCCACCAGCCGCTCCTCGACCAGCGCGCGCGCCACCCGCGCGGCGTCGGCCTCGTTGGCGAACGTGGTGAAGACGATGAGCGCTTCGGTCATGTCAGACTCCGGGACGGCTGCGGCGGTGGTGGACCGGCGAGTGTAGCATTGCGCCCATGGTCCGGAACCGTGCGTGGGCGCCGCTCGTGCTGCTGGCGGCAGCGCTGCCGCTGACCCCGTTCCCGGCCGCTGCCAAGTCCTCGAAGTCGTCGGGCCCCGGCCTGCAGGCGATCGTGTTCGTGTCGCGCTCACCCCTTCCCGACTCGCTGCGCGGCCAGGTGCCGGGGCTGGGTCCGCACGGCACGTTCGCCGGCGCGGGCGGCCGGCTGTGGGAGCGCGGAGGCGACGGCCGCGTGCGCGAGCTGGTGCCGTCGGGCCGGCTGTTCGACGTCGCCGACCCCTCGGTCTCCGACGACGGCACGCGCGTCGCGTTCACCGCGCGCGAGCACGCCGAGTCGCCGTGGCGGATCTGGATCGTCCGGCGCTCGCTCGCGGTTCGCGTGGGCGAGGAGCCGCTCGCGTGCGCCACGTGCGACGACGCGAGCGACGATGGCGACGACGCCGATCCGACGTGGTGGGGCGACACTCTTCTCTATGTGAGCACGCGCGGCAGCGAAAGATCGCGCTCGCTCTACGACCGCACGCCGGTGACACAGCTCTGGGTGCGCACGCGCGACGGCAAGCGCGCGATGCTGACGCACGAGCCGAACGGCGTGCTGGACCCGGTCGCCGATCCCGGCCGGCGCCGGCTGCTGTTCTCGCGCTGGTGGTTCAACCCCTGGCACGCCGATCCCGCGGGTGGCGTCACCCGCGCCACGATCGCGCCCGCCGACAGCGTGAACCTGTGGCAGGTGGTCTCGGCGCGGCTCGTGCGCGGCGTCGACGGCCGGCTCTGCCTCGACGACCTGCGGCTCGCGGCGGGCGGCACGGTGCCGAGGCGCGGTGGCATGGGGATCCAGCCCGAGCCGGTGCCTGGCGGCGGCGTGCTCGCGGTGGCGAGCCACAACATGGGGCTCGCGCCGCGTCCCGGCACGATCGCGCTCGTTCGCTACGGCGACCCGCCGTCCGCGGGGCGAAGGCTCGCCGGCGCCGCGATCGGCGACGACGGCGGCGATCCCTATGCGGAGGCCGCGAACCTGCGCGCGCCGGCCGCGTGCGCACCCGCGGCGCTCGAAGACGGGCGCATCGTGTGCGCGCTGGATCCGGGCGGCCGCGGCGACTTCGGGCTCTGGCTGCTGGATGCGCGCGGCGAGCGCGTGGGCACGCTCGCCGACTCGGCGGGCGCCTCCGAGCTGGATCCCGCGCCGGTGCCCTCGCACCCGCGCCAGCGCGAGATGCCGGCGAAACCCAAGCGCGACGACTCGCGCGACGTCATCTCGCAGACGGGCGAGGTGAGGACGTTCCGCTACTTCAACGCCGACGTGTTCGGCAGCAAGGGCGACCCGCAGCGGACCGAGGGCGCGATACTGAACGTCTACCGGCTCGATCCCTCCGGAACGCTGCTGCTCATCCGCCAGGCGCCGGTACCGCGCACCGGCCGCGTGGACCTGATGCTGCCGGCGGACGCACCGCTCTTCGAGATGCTCGTGGACACCTCCGGCCGTGCGCTCATGACCACCCACGGGCCGGCGCAGGTGCGTGGCTTCAACACCGGCGCGCATGGCTCCAAGTCACGCTGCAGCGGCTGTCACCTCGGGCACAGCACGTCGCCTTGAAAGGCGCTCGAAGACGAGTCTTCGAGCGCCACCTCACCGCGTCGCGACGACGTACGCGATCCAGGTGTCCGAGTGGTCCAATCGCGTGCGCTTGTAGAGCGTGCCGTTGCCGCGGCGGCCGGTCTTGTCCCAGCCCTCGCTCCACACCTCGTGATGGCGGAAGCCCACCTCCTCGAGCGCGTCGGTGAGCTCGGGCACGGTGTACATGCGCCAGTCGTACGTGAACGCCTTGCGCACGCGACGGCCGTCCTTGAGCTCGAAGTGGATGTACGCGAGGAGGTGGCGGTTGATGGGATCGAACTCCTTCTGCTCCCAGACGTAGGTGAAGCGCGGCAGCATCGTGCCGTCGGGCGCGTTCTCCGCGGGCTTGGCGGAACGCTCGACCAGGAGCTTCTCGGCGCCGAGACCGCCGTAGAGGTTCAGCACCAGCACGCCGCCGGGCTTCAACCCCGCGCGCGCGGCGCGCAGGTAGCCGAGCAGCTGGTGCCGCTCGCGGAACACCCACCACGAGAAGTTGAGCGCGCACGCCACGTCGACCAGCGGCCGCCGCGGCACGCGCACGTCGCCGCGCACGAGCGTGACCCGCTTCGCCGCCTCGCGCGCCCACGGCAGCCGGTATCGCCGTGCCCACGCCAGCGGCTCGCGGTCGAGGTCCACGCCCCAGGCGTGCCGGTCGCGCCCGCGGCGCGCCCACTCCACCGACAGCGCCGCGGTGCTGCAGAAGTCCTCGCGGAAGAGCTTCGGCTCGCGCCCCGGGTGGCGGTAGCGCCACACGCGCTCGAGGAAGTCGAGGTCCCACTCCACGCCCTGCACCGCCACCTCGTAGAGCGCGTGCGGATCGGTGGCGGAGACCGCGACCTTGGACCTTGCACCGTTCGCGCTGGGGACGTGGGGGACCGGTTTCTTCATCGCTCGTTCGTTGAGTAGGATGCGCGGCCGCTTCTCTAGACCACCGCCTCGCGACGTGGGCTGGGCATACTCGCGTCGCCGGCGCGCACGCGTCAAACGATTCGCACGGAGGCCGGATGCCGGGTCGCAGGCGGGGTGTCCGCGGCTGGGCCGCGCTCGACGACGAGCGGCTCCTGGACCTGCGCTTCCGCGATCTCGACGTCCAGGTGGACGGCAGCGTGCTCGAGCCACTCGTGCACACGATGTGGGACGAGCTCGCGGAGCGCGGCCTGCGCCTGAAGCCGCACGTGTGGCCGAGCACGGAGTGGTTCTCGCCCGACGGCGTGCCCGGGATCGCGGTGCCGTTCTACCTGGTGCACCCGCGACTCTTGAAGCTCGAGCGCGCGATGATGATCGAGGCCGAGGGCAGCTCGCGCGAGGAGTGCCTGATGATCCTGCGGCACGAGGCGGGCCACGCGGTGCAGCACGCCTGGCACCTGCAGCGGCGTGAAGGCTGGCGGCGGACGTTCGGCGATCCGTCGCGCCCCTACCCCACCACCTACCGGCCGAACCCCGCGAGCCAGCGCTTCGTCCAGCACCTGCGCCAGTACTACGCGCAGGCCCACCCGCACGAGGACTTCGCGGAGACGTTCGCGGTGTGGCTGGCGCCCCGCTCGCAGTGGCGGCGGCGCTACGCCGGCTGGCCGGCGTTGAAGAAGCTCGAGTTCGTGGACGAGCTGCTCCGCGAGCTGCGCGGCAGGGCGCCGGCGGTGCGCACGCGGCGCACGGTGGAGCCGTTGTCGAGCCTGCCGCAGACGCTGCGCGAGCACTACCTGGCGAAGCAGGCACACCAGGCGAGCGATCGCCCCACGATCCCCGACCGCGACCTGCAGCGGTTGTTCGCGGCCGAGCCGGGGCGGCCGGGGCTGCCCGCCGCGGCCGTCCTCCGCCGCCACCGCGGCGAGCTCCGGCGCATGGTGGCGCGCTTCACCGGCGAGTCGCAGTACACGCTCGAGCGCGTGCTGGACGACGTCATCACCCGCTGCGGCGCGCTCGAGCTGCGCGCGCCGCGCAACGACCGCCGGCTGCGCGTCGACTTCGCGCTGCTCCTGACCGTGCGCACCGTGCATTTTCATTACTCGCGCCGGAACTGGGTGGCGCTGTGAAGAAGCCGCTCCGCATCCTCGTGCTCATGCACCCCTCGCTCGTGCCGCCGGACTCGCTGAAAGGCCAGCCGCCCGAGGAGGTGCACCGGTGGAAGACCGAGTACGGCGTGGTGAGCACGCTCAGGAAGATCGGCCACGAGGTGCGGGCGCTCGGCGTGCAGGACGAGCTGAACCCGATCCGCGTCGCCGCCGAGGAGTGGAAGCCGGACGTGGTGTTCAACCTGCTCGAGGAGTTTTACAGCCTTTCCGACTTCGACTCGCACGTGGTGAGCTATCTCGAGCTGCTGAAGCTTCCGTACACGGGCTGCAACCCGCGCGGGCTGTTCCTCGCGCGCAGCAAGGCGATCACCAAGAAGATCGCCACCTACCATCGCGTGCGCGTGCCGGCGTTCTTCGTCGTCGGCCGGGGGCGCAAGCCCAAGCGTCCCGGGTCGCTTCGCTTCCCGCTGTTCGTGAAGAGCGCGAGCGAGGAATCCTCGCTCGGCATCGCCCAGGCGAGCCTGGTCGACGGCGACGAGAAGCTCGCCGAGCGCGTCCGCTTCGTCCACGAGTCGGTGGGCACCGACGCGCTCGTGGAGCAGTACATCGAGGGCCGCGAGCTGTACGTGGCGGCGATCGGCAACGAGCGCGTGCGCACGCTGCCGGTGTGGGAGCTGGACTTCGGCAAGCTCACCGAGACCGGCGAGCCGATCGCCACCGAGCGCGTGAAGCACAGCCTCGACTACCAGAAGAAGCATGGCATCGACGCGCGCCGGGCGGAGAACCTCGAGCCGCTCGTCCAGCGTGCGCTCGAGCGCACCACGCGCCGCGTCTACCGCATGCTCGAGCTGGACGGCTACGCGCGCGTGGACTACCGGCTCACCGCGGCGGGCGAGATCTACCTGCTGGAGGCGAACCCGAACCCGGAGATCGCCGAGACGGAGGAGTTCGCGAGCGCCGCGCTGGCGGCGGGACTCTCCTACCGCCAGCTCCTCCAGCGCGTCGTGTCGCTGGCGCTGGCCCGGCCCGTTCGCCCGGAGTGAACCGGGTTCGCCCGGACTGGGGTTGCCGGAATCCTCTCACGCAGCCCCGACTTTCATGCGTTGCCGGAATACAAACGGCGTGCTATCCGTAGCTTCGCCTTCCCTGATTGCAGCGCACCCACCGTCCTCGTAGCGCGCCCGGAGGCCCCTGCATGTTCTCGCTCTTTCCCCGCGAAGAGGATTTCTTCGTGCTGTTCCGCAAGCAGGCGGCCCTCGTGCGCGAGGGCTGCAGCCAACTCCTCGAGATGGTCACGGCGTTCGACCGGCTCGAGGAGCGGGCCAGGCAACTCAAGGAGGTCGAGCACCGCGCCGACGTGGTCACGCACGAGATCTTCGAGCGGCTGAATCGCACGTTCATCACGCCGCTCGAGCGCGAGGACATCCACCAGCTCGCGAGCAACCTCGACGACGTGCTCGACGCGGTCGAGGCCATCGGCTCGCGCGTGTTGCTGTTCCAGGTCGGCAAGCCCCCGGCCGAGGCCGTGCGTATGGCGACGATCCTCACCGAGTGCGCGGTCCAGATCGAGCAGGCGGTCGACAACCTGAAGCAGATGAACAACCTGATCTCGTTCACGATGGAGATCAACCGGCTCGAGAACGAGGCCGACGGCATCTCGCGCCAGGTCACCGCCGACCTGTTCAGCGGCAAGCACGACCTGCTCGACGTGATGCGCTGGAAGGAGATCTACGGCCGGCTCGAGGGCGCGGCGGACAAGTGCGAGGACGTGGCGAACGCCATCGAGTCGATCGTGGTGAAGAGCCGCTGATCATGTCCCTGCCGCTGCCGATCGACCTGCTGCTGATCATCACGCTGGCGCTGGTCTTCGACTTCACGAACGGGTTCCACGACGCCGCGAACTCGATCGCCACCGTGGTCAGCACGCGCGTGCTGTCGCCGCGGTGGGCCGTGGTCTGGGCCGCGTTCTTCAACTTCGTGGCGTTCGCGGTGTTCGGCGTGCACGTGGCGAAGACGATCGCCAAGGGCACGGTGGATCCCGCGGTGGTGACGCCCGGCATCGTGCTCGCCGCGCTGCTCGCGGCGCTGGTGTGGAACCTGCTCACGTGGTGGTGGGGGCTGCCGACATCGTCGTCGCACGCGCTGATCGGCGGGTTCGTCGGCGCCGCGGTGGTCTCGGCGGGTCCGCGCGCCGTGGTCGTGGGCGGGGTCCTGAAGACGGTGGTGTTCATCGTCGTCTCGCCGCTCGTCGGGCTCGTGCTCGGAGCCCTGAGCATGCTGGCGGTGTCGTGGATCTTCCGCCGTTCGACGCCGCGGGGCGTGGACGCCCTGTTCCGCCGGCTGCAGATCGGCTCCGCGGCGATGTTCAGCCTCGGGCACGGGTCCAACGACGCGCAGAAGACGGCGGGCATCATCACTGCGCTGCTCTACTCGACGGGGAATCTCACCGGCGAGTTCCACGTCCCGCTCTGGGTGGTGGTGTCGAGCTACGGCGCGATCGGGCTGGGGACGCTCTCGGGCGGCTGGCGCATCGTCGAGACCATGGGCATGCGCATCACGAAGCTGCAGCCGGTGGGCGGATTCTGCGCCGAGACCTCGGGGGCGCTGGCGCTGTTCGGCGCCAGCGCCCTCGGCGTGCCGGTCTCCACGACGCACACCATCACCGGCGCCATCGTCGGTTCGGGCGTGTCGGCGTCGCGGCGACTGTCCGCCGTGAAGTGGGGCGTCGCTTCGCGTATCGTGTGGGCTTGGGTCGTCACCATGCCGGCGGCGGCGCTGCTCGCGTCCGTGTTCCTGGTCGTGGTCCGCGCGCTCGGCATGCGCTGATACGCCATCCCCCTCCACGACGGAGATCCCCCATGCAGATGCTCGAGAAGCTGGTTGCCGACGCCAAGGTGGACACCACGCAGTCCGGCTGGCGCACGCGGCTCAACAAGCCGCAGATGCTGACGTTCCCCGCGGGCACGCGGATGCGCGCGCGCATGGTCACGACCAAGGGCGAGATCTCGATCAAGCTCCTGCCCGAGACGGCGCCGATGCACGTCACCAGCTTCGCCTACCTGGCGCGGCTTGGCTTCTTCGACGGCCTCACGTTCCACCGCGTCATCCCGCAGTTCATGGCGCAGGGCGGCTGCCCGCTCGGCAGCGGCACCGGCGGCCCCGGCTACCGTTTCGACGGCGAGTTCGCGCCCGGGGTGAAGCACGACCGCGGCGGCCTCCTGAGCATGGCGAACGCCGGCCCCGGCACCGACGGCAGCCAGTTCTTCCTCACGTTCGTGGCGACCCCATGGCTCGACGGCAAGCACACGATCTTCGGCGAGGTCGAGGGCGGCGAGGCCGTCCTCAAGGCGCTCGAGGCCTGCGGCACGTCGTCGGGACGCACGAAAGAGCCGCTCACCATGGAAAAGGTGACGATCGAGATCGCCTGACGGCGGGCTGCGTACGGCGGCTGCCTTGGAACAGCAGCTCGCGGCCGGTGAGCACTGAGCCACGCCTCCACATCGGGATCTGGATGAGGATGTCGGCACAGCCGTCTCGATCCAAGTCGCCCACGGAGAGGACCTCGCCCAGGCTTGCATCCGCCTGCCCCGACCACGTCCACCATGCGGGTCGCTTGTCGAAGTAGCGCCTCGGGCCTGCGCCCAGAAAAACGAAGACCGCTCCGGAGTGCTTGGAGGCCGACGCGATGCCGAATCCCGGTGCGCCGGCGACGAGGTCGAGCAGCCCATCGCCGTTGACGTCCCCTGCCGCAAGCGCTCGGCCCAGTGCGCCATCGCTTCCCAGCCCGTCGACGCGCCACACGGGCCGTGGATTCCAGCCTCCGGAGCCTCCCAGGTAGACGCGAAGCTGGCCCACGTCCATCCCCAGTCCATCGTGCCCCTGGACACCTGCGGCGAGATCCGCAAAGCCGTCGCCGTTCACGTCGCCGATGGCGGCGAGCGTTCCCCTGCTGCCCAGCCACTCATCTGCCCGCTCACCGCAGATGGGTGCGCACGGCGCCGGCGTGAGGCCCCGTCGGCCGCCGAGGTAGAGCCTGATGCGACCGGTCTCACCCCTCGGGCCGGTCCATTGCGGTGCACCGATCGCCACGTCGCGGAAGCCATCGCGATTGACGTCTCCAACACCGCAGATCCCGTGTCCGAATCGATCCCCCTGCGCCACGTCGGTAATGATCTGTGAGGGCCACGCCATGAAACCCTGCTTCGAGCCGAAATAAACGATGACGCGCCCCTGGTTGCGCCGGGCCCAGCTCCAGTCGTGCTCGCCGATCAGGAGGTCGTCGATGCCGTCGCCATTGATGTCGCCCGGGCACACGGTCTCCTCTCCGAAGGCGCAGTAGCCCGACTCGCCGGGCGACCGCCACGAGGGAATGTGCGAGAGCCCGTGCTCCGTTCCCTCGAACAGCAGCGCCCCGCCCATGCGCCCGTCGGGGCTGGCGTTCATGTGCCAGGTGAGGACGAGGTCCGCGTGGCCGTCCCCGTTGAAGTCTCCGACGGCGGTGGACTGCAGCGTCGACTCGTGACCCGGGAAGAGGTACGTCCATGTGGGGCACGGCGACAACCCCCGAGGCTCTCCCGTGTACACCATCACGCGGCCGAAGAACCCGGGAGCAGCCACGTAGTTCTGGTCCACCAGGACGGCGTCCATCCATCCGTCCCCGTTCAAGTCGGGGCCGAGTCTCGCTCCCCAGCCCCTCGGCATGCCGGCCGAGTCCGTGTTCGAACTCCACCACGGTGTGCGCGGGATCGCGAGCGCGGGGGCCGGAGGCACGATGTAGCGCTCGGTGTCATGCGACTCACGATTGAGATAGAACGCCCAGCCTGCCGCCGCGATCGCCGCGACCGCAACCACGGTCGCGACGACGACGACCAGCGTCCGAATCGGCACGATCGGCACGCGCTCACCCAGCAGCCTGGCCAGTGCGTCACGCATCGCAGCTGCGCTCGCGTACCGGTCTGCCTCGGCCGGCGCCAGCGCACGCTCGACCACGCGCAGGAAGTCTCGCCCGAGGCCAGGGCGGCGGCGGGCGAGCGACACGCGCTCGTCGCGGACGTGTCGCTCGCGGAGCTCCTCGAGCGTGCCCGCTTCGAGCGGGTAGTGGCCCGACACCATGCGGTAGAGCAACACGCCGAGCGCATAGACATCCGCAGAACAGGTCGGCGCCGATCCCGAGAGCACTTGCGGCGAGGCGTAAACGGGCGTTGCGAAACGCGCCGCGCCTTCGTCCCCGGTGGCGGTCGACGACGACGCGCCGAAATCCATGAGCACGACGCGCCTGGGCGGGGCCGCCCCGTCGATCGCCTGCGGCGCGCCTTCCACCGTGTGCTCGAGCATGACGTTGCTCGCCTTGAGGTCCCCGTGGATGAGACCGGCCCGATGCACGGCGTCGAGCGCGGAGGCGAGGTCGCGGGCGATCCGGATCGCCTCGTGCGGCTCGAACGGACCGCTCGCGCCGAGCGTCGCCTCGAGCGTCTCGCCGTCCACGAGCTCCGTCCACATCCCGGCGCGATTGTCGAGCAGGTCGGCGCCGAAGATCGTGACGACATTGTGATGGCGCACGCGCGCCAGGCTGCGCGCCTCGTCGAGCCAGCGCAGCGTGCCCGCCTCCGGCCGGCGCAGCTTGAGCGCCACCTCGCGCTGAAGGCGCTGCTCCCACGCCGCGAACACCTCGCCGAAGCTGCCCTGCCCGAGCGGCCGGCGCACCTCGAGCGAGCCCCACTGGAACAGGACGGCCCGGCCGGTGTCGATCGCTCGATCGGCGGCCGGTGCGCGGAACGCCTGGGCGATCCCGGCCAGCACGCCGAGCCCTCCGAGGGTGCGCTCGAGCGGAGCGATCGTGCCCTCGGCCTCGAGCTCCAGAGAGTCCGTCAGCCGGAGGGCGTCCTCGACCCGACCAGGCTCCTCAGGTGTGCGGGGCATCATCGAGCAGTGCCCCCAGCGCCGCGAGGGCCCTCGCGATCGTCATCCGCGCGGCGTCGGCGCTGGACTTGCCCAGGGCCTCGGCGACCTCCGCATGCGAATAGCCGAACTCGAGCCGCAGGATCACGGCCTCGCGCTGCTCCTCGGGCAGACGCGCGAGGCCCTGGTCGTAACGCTCGAGCGTCTCGGCTCCGATGAGCTCGTCCAGTTGCGATCGAGAGCGGGTTGGCATGCGCTCGTCGAGTGCTTCCCGGCGCATGAGCGGCCGCGCCCGGCGGATCTCCTCGCGAACGACATTGAGGAGGATGGTGCGAATGTACGCCAGGAACGCGCCCTCGCGACGCGGCTCGAACGCTTCGATGCGGTTCAGGGCGCGCACGAGCGTCACCTGCACGAGATCGTCGGTGTCGGCGAGCCCGCGCGCCGAGTGCGGCAGCCGCCGGTGCGCCCAGTGCTCGAGTTTCGGCAGGAAACGTGCGAACAGACGCTCGCGCGCGGCACCGTCGCCGGCGCGGGCGAGCGCGAGCAGCACCTGCGTGGTCTCAGGACTCGGCGGCCCGGGCGACGCCGATGGTCCCGCGGGGGGCACCATGACAGTCGAATCATGCTGCCGCCTCCAGGGGGGGTCAAGAACGCTCGCCACGGCGCGCCGGCGGCGCGGCGAGCTGCCACGACGCCGTTCTCCGAGCCGGGAGCGCGCCTCACATCAACGCAGGACGGCCACCCGCGTGACGCGCGTACTCGCGCCGCGTGCGAGCCGAACGAGATAGACGCCGGGCGCGAGCGGACGGCCCGCGGCGAGCGCCACAGTGTGGTGTCCGACACCCAGCGAACCCACCTCGGCACCCGCCACGCGCCGCCCGCTCACGTCGAGCAGGTCGAGGCGCGCGGCGTCGGCGTCGGGGAGCACGAACTCGACGCTCAGCCGCTCGCCGTGTGACGGGTTGGGGCTCACATGCTCCAGCGCGAACGAAACAGTCCCATCTGCGACCTCGAGTGTGCCGCCGGGGCCGATCCCGACATAGGCGCTTTCATTGCCGTTCACGTCCACGGCCGAGAGCTTGTAATAGCGACCCCCCGGCCCAGGATCGTTGTAGCCGGTGTCGCTGGGCGCTGCGATCAGGTTGGCGGCTCCGGGCATGAAGTCGGCGAACGTGCCGCGGTAGAGCTGGTAGTGGGAGAAGTCGGGTTCGCTGTTGCGGCCCCAGTGCAGGCTGGTCGCGCCATCGCTGTAGGCCGCCGTGAACGGTGATGGCGGCGCGGGTGGCAGGTTGTCCCGGGAGTAGCCCGAGTCCGGGGCCGAGTCGAAGAACACCACCGGGTCCGAGGTCACCGCCCTCACCAAGAACCGGGTCCAGTGAGTGCCGGCGCCGTTCGAATCGGCGAGCGTGGGGACGACCACCGCGTAGCTCGCGACACCGCGGGCCCGGACCGAGGCGACGATGTCCCACCCGGCGAGCAGGGACTGTTCGATGTAAGACTGCACGGCCGACGGCCCGGCGGCCCGCGCGACAACGGTC
>Ga0070688_100000727_pt1 | contig 16223 bp, 17 predicted proteins | sample KBSS13HmetaG_FD_64679 | JGI IMG/M metagenome (GOLD analysis project Ga0070688, IMG submission 64679) | Switchgrass rhizosphere microbial communities from Kellogg Biological Station, Michigan, USA - KBS S1-3H metaG | ecosystem: Host-associated > Plants > Roots > Rhizosphere ...
AGGAAGGAGCTGCCGCCGGCCCGCTCCAGCATCCGCACCGGCAGCTCCTCGACCCGCAGGCCCTGGCGCACCGCCAGCTGCAGCGACTCGATCTCGGCGAAGTCGGGCGAGTAGTGCTGTGAGAAGAGGGACATGACGCGGCGGTTGGCGGCGCGCATGCCGCTGGTCGTGTCGGTGAAGCGCTGCCGCGTCGCCAGGGTGAGGAAGAAGCGGAAGACGCTGATCCCGATCCGGCGCGAGAAGCTCGCCCTGTAGTCGCCGCTCGCCGCGACGGCGCCCGAGTGGTAGCGGGAGCCGATCACCAGGTCGGCGCGGTCGGCGGTCACCTCGGCCAGCAGCCGCACGACCTCCTCGGGCGGGTGCTGGCCGTCGGCGTCGAGGTGGGCGCAGGCGTCGTACCCGTTGCGCAGCGCGTAGAGGTAGCCGGTCTGCAGCGCCGCCCCCAGCCCCTGGTTGAAGGGCAGCGAGGCGACCAGCGCCCCGGCTTCACGGGCCCGCTCGGCGGTGGCGTCGGTGGAGCCGTCGTCGACGACGAGGACGTCGGCCTCGGGCAGCCACTTGCGCACGTCGGCGATCACCGAGGCGACCGAGGCCTGCTCGTTCCAGGCGGGGATGAAGACGAGGGTCCGCACAAACTCGATTCTCCCATGTGGGCCCAGATGGCCCCGATCTGCCACGAGGAGAAGAGGATTGTGTTAGCAATTCCTCATGGCCCGCCAAAGCGAGAACCCGGCCGCTCACACCGGCTCCCTGCGGATCGGGATGCGCCTCTGGCTCACCGGCGCCTTCGCCGCGGTCAGCCTGATCACCGCCGCCGCGGTCTACACCTTCGGCGACAACCAGCAGGCGCTGATCGCCGCGGTGATCATCGGCGTCCTCGCCGGCTTCCTGATCGCGGTGGCGATCTCCCACCGCGTCGTCGGCCTCGCCCGGGCGGCGGGCGAAATGGCGGGCGGCTCCTTCGAGGCCGAGCTCAACACCTCCGGCCCGGACGAGATCGGCGACCTGGCGCGGGCGCTTGACTCGATGCGCGCCTCCCTGAACGAGAGCTTCGGCGTCCTCACCGCCGACCGCAACAAGCTGACGGCGATCTTCGACGGCCTCACCGACGCCGTCATGGTCGTCGACTTCGAAGGCCCGGTGCGCTTCTCCAACAGCGCCGCCTCGCGCCTGCTCGACGCCTCCGGCCGGCCGCCGGAGGTGGCGCTGCCGCTGCTCCACCGGGCCGCCGACGTCGGCTTCTCCTCCCACCCGGCGCTGCGGATCGGCGACCGCGCCTACGCGATGACCGCCCGCTCGCTGCCCGACGAGCGGGCCGTGCTCGCAGTCCTGCGCGACCGCACCGACGAGCTCCGCCGCGAGCTCGCCGAAGCGGACTTCGTCTCCAACGCCGCCCACGAGCTGCGCAACCCGCTCGCCGGCATCTCCGGCGCGATCGAGGTCCTGCAGAGCGGGGCCAAGAACGACCCCAAGGACCGCGACCACTTCCTCCACCGGCTCGGCGAAGACGCCGAGCGGATGAACCGGCTGACGCAGTCGCTGCTGACCCTGGCGCGGGTCGAGAGCCGCGGCGCGCCGGAGAGCGAGATCGTCGACGTGCCGCTGGCGATCAAAGACGTCGTCAATGCCTGTGAGGCGCCGCCGCACGTCGAGCTGGTCGTCGACGTCGAGTCCGACCTGGCGGCGACCGGCGACCCGACCCTGCTGCGGCAGGTGATGATCGGGTTGCTGACCAACGCGTTCAAGAACACGCCGCCGCCCGGGACCGTTACGGTCCGCGGCCGGCATGACAAAGAGGGTGAGGTCATCTTGGAGGTAATCGACACCGGCACCGGGATTCCGGCGGGGGAGCTGGAGCGCGTCTTCGAGCGCTTCTACCGCCGCAGCGAGTCGCGCAAGCAGGAGGGCTTCGGCCTCGGCCTGGCGATCGCGCGGCGGATGGTCGACGTGATGGGCGGCCGGATCGGCGCCGAGTCGGTGGAGGGGGAGGGGAGCACCTTCTGGGTCCGCCTCCCGGTCGCGCAACCGAGCCCGACCCCGGTGGCATGAGCAGCGGCCGCATCCTGATTGCCGACGACGAGCCCTCGGTCCGGGACTCGGTCGGCTACGCGCTCGCCCAGGAGGGCTTCGAGGTGACCCCGGCCGCCGACGGCGACGAGGCCGCCGGCCTGCTCGGCGACGGCGTCCCCTTCGACCTGCTGATCCTCGACATCATGATGCCGGGGCCGAGCGGCCTCGACATCTGCCGCGACGTGCGCTCGCGCAGCGCCGTCCCGATCATCGTCCTCACCGCCAAAGACGCCGAGGTCGACAAGGTGGTCGGGCTCGAGGTCGGCGCCGATGATTACGTCACCAAGCCGTTCTCGGTGCGGGAGCTGCTGGGGCGGGTGCGGGCGCAGCTGCGGCGGCGCGAACTCGACCGGGCGCCGCTCTCCCAGGCGGTGAAGATCGAGTCCGGCCCGGTCTCGATCGACCTCGTCCGCCACGTCGCCACCGTCCGCGGCGTCCCCGTCAACCTGACCCGCTCGGAGTTCCAGCTGCTGCGCCTGCTGGTCGGGCGCCCGGGGGAGGTCTTCTCCCGCGCCCAGATCATGGAGGAGCTCTGGCAGACCGAGTTCGACGGCGACGAGCGCGCCTGCGACGTCCACATCTCCAACCTGCGCCAGAAGGTCGAGCGGGACCCGCAGAAACCAGAGCTGGTCCTGACGGTGCGCGGGGTTGGCTATAAGTACAACCCAGACGCCAACTAGGAGAGGGGCCCTATGCCACTGGTACCGATGGTCGTCGAGCAGACTGCTCGCGGCGAGCGCTCATTCGACATCTACAGCCGCCTGCTCGCGCAGCGGATCATCTTCCTCGGCGAACCGGTCACCGAGGACCTCGCCAACCTGATCATCGCCCAGCTGCTCCACCTCGAGGCCGAGGACCCCGACAAGGACGTCAGCCTCTACATCAACTCGCCGGGCGGCTCCGCCTACGCGGGCCTGGCGATCTACGACACGATGCAGTTCGTCAAGCCCGACGTGCAGACGATCTGTTACGGGATCGCGATGTCGGCCGGTTCGCTGATCCTCACCGGCGGCGCCGCCGGTAAACGGATGGCGCTGCCCAACAGCCGCATCCTCATCCACCAGCCGAGCGGCGGCTTCGAAGGCCAGTCGAGCGACATCGAGATCCACGCCAAAGAGATCCTCGCCCTCCGCGAGCGCCTCGACCAGATCTACGTCAAGCACACCGGGCAGTCGGCCGAGCAGATCCACACGGACATGGAACGAGACAAATTCTTCCAGCCCGAGCAGGCGGTCGAGTACGGCCTGATCGACCGGGTGATCGATTCGCACGAGTTCCAGGGCGAGGTGGCAGCAGGCAGCAACGGCTCCGCGCCTTAGGGATTGGGGCGGGGGTCGGGAGGGCCTCTCCAGACGCAGCTCGCCTATGGCTCATGCTGAGTGTCTGGAGAGGCCCTCCCGACCCCCGCTTAGAGGCGGCGGTAAGCCCAGAGGCCGGCGACCGCCGCGGCGCCGCCGGAGATGACGCCGCCGATCCCCGCTCCGCGGGTCTCCCGGTTGCGGGCCGAGACGCCGAGGGCGACGGCGTCGGCGAGGTCGCAGGCGCTGGAAATCAGGATCGTCGTCCGCAGCGCCGCTGGGTCGTTGCGGGCGGCCAGCGTCAGCGCCCCGATCGCGATGTCCCTGCCGCCGCCGAGTTTCGCCAGCGCTTCGCCCTGAGCGTCGGTCTCGCCGAAGCGCAGCGCCCGCAGCGCCGGCTGCGTCGCAAAGAAGATCCCCAGTCCCATCGCCAACCGGCTGCCGCCGATCTGCAGGGCGATCTGGCGGGCTTTGCGGTCGGGCTGGGAGCGGCGGAGCATCTTCCCCACCCTTACCCAGCTCGCCCGATCTTCATCATTGAGGCGTGGCAGAGGGCGACACGATCCTGCGGCTGGCGCGGCGCTTCGAGGCGACGCTGCTGGGAGAGACGGTGGCGGCGAGCGCGCCGAACCCGCGCGGGAAGGCGGCGCGGATCGAACGGCTGGACGGCTGCACCCTGGAGGGGGTCGAGCCGCACGGCAAGCACCTGCTGCTCGACTTCGGTGAGATCTCGCTCCACAGCCACCTGGGGATGAGCGGCGGCTGGCACTTCTACCGGCCCGGCTCGCGCTGGCGGCGCCCCCGCTCTTCGGCCTGGGCGGTGCTCTCGAACGAGGAGTGGGAGGCGGTGCAGTTCGGCGGCCCGACCTTGCAGGTCTCGCCGACCGCCCGCCTGCGGCGCAACCCCCAGCTGACGCGGCTGGGGCCGGACATCCTCGCCGCCGACTTCGACCCTGGGGCGGTGATCCCGGCGCTGCGCGCTGACCCCTCCCGGGGGCTCGGCGACGCCCTGCTCGACCAGCACCTCGTCGCCGGCATCGGCAACATCTTCAAGAGCGAGGCCTGCTTCGCCGCCCGCGTCGATCCCTGGCGGCCGGTCGGCGAGGTCTCCGACGAGGAGCTGCGGGCGGTCCTCGAGGCCGGCCGGGCGCAGATGCAGGCAGCCGTCGAGACCGGCGGCCGCCACCGCTTCCAGGTCTACAAACGCCGCCAGAGCGTCTGCCCGTCCTGCCGCGGGCCGATCTCCTCGCGCGGGCAGGGCGACGCCAACCGCACCACCTACTGGTGCCCGCGGTGCCAAAGCTGAGGCGGCGGCGCCGCCGGGCGCCGTCTGCGCCGCGAGCGCGACCGACCTCCTACTACCTCGTCGCCGGTATCCGGCTAAATGAGGAGATGGATCGCCTGCGGGCGCTCCCGGTGTTCGCCGAGGGGCCGCTGGCGGGGCGGCGGCCGGAGCTGAAGGTGCGGCGGGCGCGCTCCCGCCCCAACCGCCTCGGCTTCGCCGTCCCCACCGAGTTCCGCCTCTCGGTCACCGCCTATCCCGGCATCCGCCCCGGCGACGTCCTCGAGACGCTCCTCCACGAGCTCGTCCACCTCCACGTCGGCCGGGCGAAGGAAGCGCACGCCTGGCACGGCCCTACCTTCAAGCGCACCCTCGCCGAGGCGATGCGAGAGGCCTACGGAGTAGATATCTCCACGCCGCGAGGAACCCTCCACGGCCCATATGCCGAGGCGATCGAGGCGGCGGGCTAGCCGTCCGCCTCTTCCTCCTCCCACCGCCGGCGCTCGCGCATTCGGTGGACGAGGAGGACGAGGATCACGATCAGGGCCGGGGCGAAGACCGGCAACGCCACCAGGGCGTTGTGATGGGCGAGCGGCAGGATCACCTGCCGCCGCCGTGCTGGAAGCCGGCGAGGCCGGGAAGGCGCAGGCGCCGCCGTCGCGGCGGCGGCCGCAGGCCGACCGCGAGCCGGTGCAGCGCCCAGGCGAGGAGGACGAGCAGCGAGAAGGCGATCGCCGCGACCGCCGAGTAGGCGAGGACGGTGACGATCGGGCTGCCGGCCTTGGCCTCGCGCTGGAGGAGCTTGTGCTCGTCGCCGAAGGAGCGGGTGAAGCGCGCCGACGCCGGCGTTTCGCCGACCGGGATCGCCTCGTCTTTCGGCAGGTAGATCGGCAGCGCGATCAGCGAGTTCGCGTCGTGGAGCCGGATCATCGCCTTCCAGTAGCCGTAGACCGGGATCGGCTCGGTGCTGCGGTAGACGCCCGGGCCGGTCCGCCGCAGCGGCGCGACGACGAGACCGCCGCCCTGCCAGGCGGTGACGTCGAACCACTCGGCATCGGCCGCGGCGTGCGCCGGGTCCATCCGCACGGTGGCTTCGACTTCGCGGCCGGGTCCGTTGCCGACGTCGCGCAGGGCGACCTGGGCGCTGACCCCTTCCTGGGCCGGGGTGTAGAGGCCGTAGCCGACGAGGGCGGCGAGGACGGCGGCGCTGCAGACGGCGGCGAGGCGCAGTTGCGGCGAGCGCGGCTGCGGGATCGGCGAGAGGTGGGTGCCGATCCAGGCGCCGATCGTGGCGCCGGCGATCGCGGCGGCGAAGCCGAGGATCGCGATTTCCGGCAGCGCAGCCTCGGGCCAGGGCAGGGGCATCCAAACATGGGACCAGGCCCACTCGGCGGCGAGGCCGACGGTGCCGATCCCGAGCCCGGAGGCGAGCCCGAAGCGGAGCGGCTTCTGGGTCGAGACGAAGAGCGCGACCGCCTCGACGACCGCCGCCTCGGCGAGGTAGAGCGGGAAGTGGGGGGTGGTCTGACCGAGCACCGGCCCGACCAGCAGCGCCAGGCCGCCGCGCAGGAGGATGAAGAACCCGGCGGCGCCGAGGGCGGCGCCAGGACCGGCGTAGGCCCGCGCCAGGACCAGGCCGACCCCCGCCGCCAGCATCAGCAGGATCGGCTGGAAGATCAGCTGGAACTGGGGGACGCCGAAGTCGAACTCGGCCTGGAAGGTCGAGAGGCCCAGCATCAGGCCGCCGGTGAGAGCGATGGTGCGGGCCATCTTCATCCGCGCCAGCTCCTCGACTTCCCCGTCGGCGTCGGCCTTGGCGCGCATCCCCTCGACCGAGAGGACGGCGATCCCGACCAGGGTCATCGCCGCGCCGCCGATCAGCATCAGGTGGGTCGGGCCCCACAGCGTCACGTCCTGGCCGAAGAGACGGTGCCAGATGTCGTCGAGCGGGAACCCGATCAGGGAGAAAGCGCCGCAGGCGAAGATGAGGACGCCGCCGAGCGGCGCCCACCAGTCGCGGCCGAGGCGGATCGCGACCGTGCTCGGCCGCTCCTTCGGCAGGACCATGGCGAAGAAGCCGGCGCTGAAGATGCCGAAGAGGCCGGCGAGGATGAAGTAGTGGGCGGGGTTGGCAAGCGGCCCGGCGTCGCGGCCGTTGTCGATGTGGACGGAGATGTCCCAGTACATGCCGAAGAGGGCGGTCAGCAGCGAGGCCGTCGCGACGGCCGAGGGGAAGGCGACCCAGCCGGGGAAGCCGGAGACGCGTTCGCCTTGGTCGGCGAGGCGCTGCAGGACCTTGACCCGGCCGCTGCGGTGGCCGAGGCCGAGGTAGAGGAGCGCGCAGGTGACGATCGTCGCCGCCGTCGTCGCGATCACGATCTGGGCGATCTCGGCGCCGCCGGCCGGGGGAGCGGAGGCGGCGAGAAGCGTGGCGAAGTCGAAGTTCATAAGGGTGTCCTTGAAGTGGATTGCAAGAAGCTTGTTCCCACATAAACGTTACCTCAAACGAGGTTACATTCAGAATGTAGACTCGTCACATGGCGAAAAAGCCCAGCACCAGCGCCGATTCCGCCGCCGCCGAGGCCGATCTCACCGTCGAGCAGCTCGCCTACGAGACCGGGATGTCGGTCCGCAACATCCGCAACCACCAGTCCCGCGGCCTGCTGCCGCCGCCCGAGGTCCGCGCCCGGGTCGGCTACTACGGCCCCGAGCACGTCGCCCGCCTGCGGCTGATCCAGGAGATGCAGGGGGAGGGCTTCAAGCTGAGCGCGATCTCCCGCCTGATCGGCGAGCACGGCGCCGACGCCGACCGCTTCGTCGGCCTCCGCCAGGCCGTCACGGCCCCCTTCGCGACCGAGGCGCCCGAGGTCTACGCCCGTGAGGAGCTGGCGGAGAAATTCGGCACCGATGACGACCGGCTGATCGAGAAAGCGAAGAAGCTCGGCCTCCTCGTCGACCTCGGCGACGAGCGCTACGAAGCCCCCAGCCCGGCCCTGCTCCGCGCCGCCGAGGAAGTGCTGGCGATGGGCATCGAGCTCCCCGCCGCCCTCGCCGCGATCGAGAAACTCAGCCGCAACGCCCAGTCCTCGGCCCGCACCTTCGTCGAGCTCTTCGTCGACAAGGTCTGGAAGCCCTTCGACGACGCCGGCCGCCCCGAGGAGGGCTGGGAGGAGATCATCGCCTCGATCGGCCGCCTCCGCCCCCTCGCCTTCGACGCCCTCAACGCCACCTTCCGCCTAACCCTCACCGCCGAAATCGAGAAAGCCTTCGGCGAAGTGCTCGAACGGCGGCAGAAGAAGAAGTAGGCCGTAGGCTCAAACGGAGCCTCAATCAGCAGGTCGGAGGCAGACTGTGAATCGTGTATTCCTCATGAACACCTGAATCCTCGACGAAGGTGCCGTCTTCAAGTTTCAGCCAGAGCTCCTGCTTGTCTTTGATATCGGGCTCCCATGACTCCTGCAGTTAGGGCGGCGGCCACGGAAATCCACCACGGAAGCCCCGCGAACGCGCTGAGTAAACCCAGGCCCGCTGCTAGAACCGTGATGCTGGCCGCAATCGCGGCGCCGAAACGATCCGACTTAAGGTGGGCCAAGAATCTGATCCTCGCAAACTAAGGCGAAGGAACCAGTAAGCCGACGACCGGACTTGAACCGGTGACCCCTTCATTACGAATGAAGTGCTCTACCAACTGAGCTACGCCGGCGGGTTCGGGGATTGTAGAGAGGGGACGGCTCTCGGTTCCGTCGCGGCGGCTGGGGATGATGCCGCGATGGCGGTGGCGCGGCGGCAGCTGAAGCAACGGGCGGAGAACGAGGTCGAGTTCGGCCGCATCGTCGCCTTCAGCGACGGCGTCTTCTCGATCGCAATCACCCTGCTCGTCCTCAACATCGGGATCAAAAAAGGCTTGACGGAGGGGCAGATCGACGACGCGCTCTGGGACCAGCGGGACGTCTTCTTCGCCTACGTGATCAGCTTCGCGGTGATCGGGCGCTTCTGGCTCGTCCACCATCGCTTCTTCTCCGAAGTCAAAGCCTTCGACGGGCGGCTGATCGCGCTCAACCTCGTCTACCTCGGCTCGGTCGTCCTCATCCCCTTCAGCAGCGAGCTGCTGGGCGAGTACGGGGGGACGACGACGGCCGTCGTCTTCTACTCGCTCAACCTCGCCACCGTCGTCCTCCTCGGGCTGCTGATGCACGTCGACGCGAGGCGCCGCGGCCTGACCAAGATCGACGATCGCAGCCATCGGGAAAACCAGATCCGCAGCACCTACATCGCCGGCATCTTCCTGCTCTCGATCCCGCTCGCCTACTTCGCCCCCGACGTGGCTCCCTACCTCTGGCTGGTGCTCTTCGTCGACCCCTCCTCGCGCCTGGCGCGAGGGTCAGGGGCGAACGGTGAAGTGGACTGAGCGGCCCGGCCGCGAGCAGGAGATCGACCAACCGCGGTCGCTGACCACGCCCTGGCAGCGGTAGTCGCCGACCGAGCAGCCCCAGCGCGAGGCACCGGGCGGGCGCCTGCAGTCTGCGGTGTGTTCCCATTGCGCCTGGATCGGCACCGGCCCACTGAAGGTCGCTTCGTCGGAGCTGGTGATCCCGTCACCCGAGCTGCCGCAACCGGCCGCCGCCGCGAGCAGCGCGAGGAGGACGAGTGGGGTGGCGAGCCGCATCCCGCGGAAACCTACCCGTCCGTGTCCTCCTCGATCTCCTCGTGCGGCATGTCGCCGCAGATCGGGCACTCCGGCTCCGGCTTCACCCGCTCGCGCCGGACCTCCATCGTCCGCAGGTCGTAGATGTTGGCGACCCCGAGCGCGGCGGGCCTGCTCAGACCCGTCAGCAGGTGCATCGCCTCCATCGCCACCTGGCCGCCGATCAGGCCGCAGGCCGGCCCCAGCGTCGCCGCCGGGCTCGGTTTCGCCCGCCCCTGCTCGATCGCGATGTCGTACAGGGGGTACTCGCGGCGGTAGCCGATCTCCTGGCAGTTGAAGCAGCCGGTCACCCCGGGCACGTAGAGCGGCCCGACCCGCGCCACCGGCGGGAAGTGGCTCATCGTGATGTACGGGATCCCGGCCTCGTAGCAAGCCGTGTTGCACCAGCGCTCGATTTCGTGGGTCGGCCAGTCGGCGGCGTCGATGACGAAGTCGGAGCCGGCGACGAACTCGGCGATGTCCGCCTCGCTCTCCAGCCGCCGCGCCTCGGTAGTGATCTTCACCCCGGAGTTGAAGGCGCGCAGGCGCGAGGCGGCGCACTCGACCTTGAGCAGGCCGATGTCGGCCTCGCTGTAGAGGACCTGCCGGTTGAGGTTGCTGATCTCGACCCTGTCACCGTCGATCAGCCACATCTCGCCGACCCCGATGCAGGCGAGGGTGAGCGCGGACCAGCCGCCGAGGCCGCCGACCCCGAGGACGGCGATCTTCGCCTGCCGCAGCCTCTCCTGGCACTGCGACGGAGTCGGCGAGCCGGCGGAGGCGATGTCGCTGAAGTACCGCAGCTGGCGGTCGAACCGTTCCAGAACGGCGGGGTCGATCCGCTCGTCGTCGGCCGCGTCCTCGACCACCTCGAGCTCGGTCAGTTGGGCCATCAGGTCGTCGACTTCCTTGGCGCCGAACTCCGCCCGCAGCTGCTCGAGCGTGTGTTCCCCGTTGACGGCGGCGAGCAGCCGCCGTTCCTCGGCGTCGGGCTTCTCGATCCGGATGTCGTTACCGGCGCTCGGGCGGAGCAGCCAGATGTCCCCATCGGGGGTCTCGAGCTCCTCCGTCGTCCGCTTGATCCGTGGCCTGCGCAAGTTCCCTCCCCTAGGTAGCCGCGAGCGAAGTGAAGACCCCGGGAATAGTGGAAACGTTTCCACTAAAGCGCTGCGCTCAGGCGATGAGCTCCCGCGCCCGTGCCAGAACGGCGTCGGTCATCGGCTCGGTCAGCGTGCCGGTGAAGGTGTTCTGCTGGCTCGGGTGGTAGCAGCCGAGGAGCCGCCAATGCCCGACGTCGGCCTCGGCTCCGTGGCCGAATTTCGGCCGCGGCCGCGGCACCTCCTCGCCCAGCGCCCGGACGGCGCGGAGGGCGCCGTCCCAGCCGAAGGAACCGAGGGCGATCAGCACCTGGCAGCGATCGAGCAGCTCCAGCTCGCGCTGCAGGTAGGGCAGGCAGGTGTCCCGCTCCTCGGGGGTCGGCTTGTTGGCCGGTGGCGCGCAGCGGACGGTCGCGGTGATGTAGGCGTCGCGCAGCTCCAGCCCGTCGCCGCGCCACTCCGACTCGGGCTGGTTGGCGAACCCCGCCCGATGCAGCGCTGCGTAGAGCCAGTCCCCGGAGCGGTCGCCGGTGAACATCCGGCCGGTGCGGTTGGCGCCGTGGGCGGCCGGCGCGAGCCCGACGATCCCCACCCGCGCCCCCGGGTCGCCGAAGCCCGAGACCGGCCGCGCCCAGTACTCCTGGCCCTGGAAGCGACGGGGTGGGTTCGCGGCCTGCGCCTCGCGCCACTCGACCAGCCGCGGGCAGAGCCGGCAGCGGTGTACCTCCTCCGCCAGCGCCTCCAGGGCGCGGCGGTTGTCCGAGCTCATAGGCTTCGCCCCCTCGTCATGGCCTCGAACCGAATCATGCGCCGGCCCGGGATGCTCCGCGCCCTCCTCGCCGCGCTGTTCGCCGTCCTCGCGATCGCCCTCGGCGCCTGCGGCGGGGGGGACGGGAATTCGACCACCGACAAGGCCGGCGACGTCAGGGTCCTGAACGAAATCCTCGGCCGCCAGCTTGCCGCCGTCGAAGTCTACGAATCGGTGGTCCTGGTCCTCCACGGCGCCGATCTCGCCACCGCCCGCGCTTTCCTCGCCCAGGAACAGGAACACGTCGACGCGACGACGAAGACGCTCCACGGCCTCGACGCGGAGGCGGACCCGTCGGCCGAAAAGATCGAATTCGACCGCCTCGGCAGCACGCGGGAAGTGATCGAGCTGCTCTACGAGATGGAAAGCGCGACGATCGACCTCGAGCTGCACGCGGTCGGTCAGCTGACGATCGGCTGGCCGCGGCCGCTGGTCGCCTCGATGGCGGCAAACCAGGCCCAGCGTCTCGTCCTGATCCGCCGCGCGCTGGGGGCGAAACCGCTCGAAACCGTCCCCGAGGCCTTCGAGACCGGCGAAACGGCCGCTCCAGAAGGGAAGATGAAGCCATGACCGCTCCCCTCTACGCCCTCGGGCGTTTCAGCTCCCGCCACCACTGGCCCGTGATCGGCGCCTGGATCGTGCTGGCGATCGCATTGCTTGCGATCAGCCACTCCGCCGGCAGCAAGACCAGCGAAAACCTGACCCTGCCGGGCACCGACTCGACGATCGCCACCGAACTGCTCGAAGACGACCTGCCCGAACAGGCCTACGGCAGCAACCCGCTGGTGCTGGAAGCGCCGCGGGGGAAGCTGACCGAAGCGAAGTACGCGGCCGCGGTAGCGGAAGTCGAGAAGCGGCTGAACGCGCTCGCTGACGTCAACTCTGCGGTCAGCCCGCTGAGCCCGGCGGGGGCGGCCTTCCTCAGCAAGGACAAGTCGATCGGCTACTTCCCGGTCGTCCTCTCGGTCGGTCCCGGTGAAATCGACGAAGAAGAGGCGGAAAAGATCCTCGACGCCGCCGGGCCCGCACGCCAGGCCGGGCTGAATGCCGCGATCGGCGCCTACGTCGGCCAGCAGCTCTCGAAGCCGGCGACGGAGACGAGCGAGGCGATCGGCCTCGCCGCGGCGGTGGTCATCCTTCTCTTCGCCTTCGGGACGGCGACGGCGATGATGCTGCCGATCGTCTCCGCCGTGATCGGCCTCGCCTGCGCGCTCTCGATCATCCGCCTGCTCGAGCACGTGCTCGAGGTGCCGGGGGTCGCCTCGACCCTGGCGACGATGATCGGGCTCGGGGTCGGCATCGACTACGCCCTCTTCATCGTCACCCGCCACAAACTGCAGCTTGCCGACGGGATGGAGCTGCGGGAGTCGATCGCCCGCGCGACCGCGACCGCCGGCGGCGCTGTCGTCTTCGCCGGCTTCACCGTCGTAATCGCGCTCTGCTCGCTCGCCTTCGCCGGCATCCCGCTCGTCTCCACCCTCGGCTTCACCGCCGCCGTCGCGGTCGTGGTTGCGGTCTCGGCGGCGACGACGCTCCTGCCGGCGATGCTCGGGGCCCTCGGTCCCCACATCAACTCGCTGCGGGTCAAGCTCGGCAAGACCCACCCCGACGACAAGCAGCCGCACGGCTGGCGGCGCTGGGCGGAATGGGTCAGCGAGCGGCCCTGGACCGCGACCGTGGTCGCGCTGGCGATCCTCATCGTCCTGGCGCTGCCGGTTCTCCAGCTGCAGCTCGGTCAGAACGACATCAGCGCCCTGCCGAAGGAAACGACCTCGCGCCAGGCCTACGACTCGCTCGACAAGGGCTTCGGGCCGGGCGTCAACGGGCCGCTGCTGATCGCCTCCGAATTCAGCTCGCCGGCGGAAGCCAAGCAGGTGCTGCCGAAGCTGGAGAAAGCGATCGGTGGCGCGGGCGACGTCGAGGCGGTCTCCGAACCGACCCTCGACAAGGCGGGCACGGCGGCGGTCTTCACCGTGATCTCGAAATCGGAGCCGTGGGCGGACGAGACCGTCGACCTGGTCGAAGACCTGCGCGCCAAAACCATTCCGGAGGCGCTGGAAGGGACCGAGGCCAGCTCCTACGTCGGCGGCCAGACCGCCGGCTACATCGACCTCGCGACCCAGATCAGCGACAAGCTGCCGCTGATGATCGCGATCGTCGTCGCGCTCAGCTTCATCGTCCTCCTCGTCGCCTTCCGCTCGCTGCTGGTGCCGGTGAAGGCGGCGGCGATGAACCTGCTCTCGGTCGCGGCCGCCTACGGCGTGGTGACCGCGGTCTTCCAGCTCGGCTGGGGCTCCTCGCTGATCGGGCTGGACCACGCGATCCCGATCGTCAGTTTCGTGCCGCTGCTGATGTTCGCGATCCTCTTCGGCCTCTCGATGGACTACGAGGTCTTCCTGCTGACGCAGATGCGCGAGCACTACGAGGAGTACGGCGACGAGCGCCGCGCCGTCGTCGAAGGGCTCGCCAATACCGGCCGGGTGATCACCTCGGCGGCGGCGATCATGGTCTGCGTCTTCACCAGCTTCGTGCTCAGCGGCAACCCCGTGGTGAAGGAGTTCGGGGTCGGGTTGGCGGTGGCGATCGCGATCGATTCGACCCTGGTCCGCTGCCTGCTGGTGCCGGCGGTGATGGTCCTGCTCGGCAAGCGGGCCTGGTGGTTGCCGCGCTGGCTGGACCGCCTGATCCCGCACGTCAGCATCGAGGGCGAGGAGTACTTCGCGAAGAAGGACGCGGAAGCGGCACCGGCTGTGGCTAAATGAGCGGGGATGTTCCCGCTCAACCTGCCTAACGCACTCACCCTCCTCCGCATCCTCGCGGTGCCGGTTGTCGTCGTCGCCCTGCTGGGGGAGAGCGAGCACGGCGACGCTTTCGCCGCCGCGGTCTTCGCCCTAGCGGCGCTGACCGACGGCCTCGACGGCTACTTCGCCCGCTCGCGCGGCTCGATCACCACCTTCGGCAAGCTGATGGACCCGCTCGCCGACAAGCTTCTGATCACCGCCGCGCTCGTCTCCCTTGTCTCCCTCGACCGCCTCCAAGCCTGGGTGGCGATGGTGATCATCGCCCGCGAGGTCGCCGTCACGATCCTCCGCACGATCGCCGCCGAGCGCGGCATCGTCATCGCCGCCAGCTGGCTGGGCAAGCTGAAGACGGTCCTCCAGATCGCCGCCGTGATCGCCCTCATCGCCGCCGACCCAGCCCCTCTGGGCGTAGACATCCTCGTTTACGTGGCCCTGGCCGTCACCGTCGTCAGCGGCGTCGACTACTTCTTCGGCCTGCGCAAACGGATCGAGGCGCTGGAGCGCGAACGGGCGGCAGCGAAGCTGAAGGGCGCGGCTTAGCTGCCGGGAGCCTCGAGCCACTCGCGCATCGTCAGGTGATGCGCCTGGTGCTCGCCCCTCGAGAGCTCGGCCCGCAGGTCGCCGAGGGTGCCGTAGCGCTCGGCGACGACGTTGTGGCGGTGGATCGTCTCGAGGTTCTCCTGGCGCGCCATCACGAAGGTCTGCTCGGGCAGGTCGGTGTAGCCCTCGACGACCTGGCGCAGCATCTCGCGGACGCAGTCCTCGACGAAGCGGGGGTGTTCGTGCGCCTTGACGACCACTGATCTCTCGTCGGTGCGCTTCATCAGCTCGTAGATCTCCGAGCTCATCGAGCTCTCGACGATCCGCAGCAGCTCCGGCGCCTCGATCCAGGCCGGCCCGCCCTCGGGGCAGCCGACCCAGAGGGTGCCGATGCCGCGCTGGTTGTGGGTCGCGACCGGAACCAGCTCGAGGATCCGCTCGATCTCCTCACCGCCGAAGCCGTCGTCTGCGAGGCGGTCGCGGGCGAGGGCGGCGACTGCTTCCTGGGCGCAGGGACAGGCGGTCATCCCCTGGGCCTCGACCCCGGTCAGAGTTCGGGTACCGCGGGCGGAGGCGACCGCGGTTCCGTAAAGGACGTAGATCTCCTGGGTGCTCTTGCCGGTTTCCGGCGTCTGCACCGTCTCCGGGTAGCGGGCGGTGATCGAGACCTCGGCCCGCTCGCCCCCCTGGCGCTCGCGCACCTTCTCGGCGACGTGGGCGGCCAGCACCTCGGCTTTGAAGGCCTCGCCGAGGACGACCTCGTCGATCGCCTCGCCGACGATCTCCTCGAAGCGCGACATGTGGACGCCGGCCTGCTGCGGATTGAGGTCGACGAAGCACTCGAAGCCGGCGTAGAAGAGGTTCTCGACGCCGTCGGCCTTGACCCGGATCACCTTCTCGACCCCGGTGACGCCGACGCGCGAGAGGCTCACCTGGGTGGCGGGGAGGCCGGCCTGGACGTCGGGGGTGGTTGGGCTGGCGGTCGTCTGACTGGCCATCGGCTAACCAATAGTAAGCAACTGGGCCGATCGGCTGCCGCAGAAGCTCTCCGGACGTTGGAGAGTTTATTCCGCCTATAATTCGCCGCGGTCGGAGCGTCAAGGCCGGCCGCGCGCACAAAGGGAGAGGGGCGCAGCGGAGCAGTGAGCATCGAACCGTTGGAGACCACGGCTGAGGTCATCGATCGTGACCAGGAGGCGAGCCCGATCGGGGAGATCGAGGAGCTCCAGGGCCTGATCGCGACCGGTCGCGAACGCGGCTACCTGACCTTCGAGCAGATCTCCTCGACACTCGAGGAGGTGGAGATCACCAAGGAGCAGGTCTCCCAGCTCCACGCCCACCTCGTCGAGCACGGCGTCGACGTGATCGCCGAGGACGGGGTCAGTGCTTACAAAGCGCAGCGCAGCGGCGAGAGCAGCGGCTCCTCGAAAAAAGAAGAGCTCGACCTCACCGTCGAGCCGAGCCTCGACTCGCTGCGGCTCTACCTGCGGGCGATCGGTCAGGTCGACCTGCTGACCGCGCAGCAGGAGGTCGAACTGGCGAAACGGATCGAGCGCGGCGACATGCTGGCGAAGCGGCAGATGGTCGAGGCCAACCTGCGCCTCGTCGTCTCGATCGCGAAAGGCTATCTGGGGCGCGGCCTC
>Ga0070688_100000737_pt1 | contig 16121 bp, 13 predicted proteins | sample KBSS13HmetaG_FD_64679 | JGI IMG/M metagenome (GOLD analysis project Ga0070688, IMG submission 64679) | Switchgrass rhizosphere microbial communities from Kellogg Biological Station, Michigan, USA - KBS S1-3H metaG | ecosystem: Host-associated > Plants > Roots > Rhizosphere ...
TATCTGATCCCGCTCCAGATCGGCGCGCGCGACGTCGCCTTCCCGCGGCTCAACGCGTTCAGCTACTGGGTGTTCCTGTTCGGCGGCATCTTCATGAACGCCGGCTGGTTCATCGGCGCCGCCCCGAACGGCGGATGGTTCGGCTACGCGCCGCTCACCACCCTCCAGTTCTCGCCCGGCCTGAACATCGACTTCTGGGTGCTCGGCCTGCAGATCCTCGGCGTCAGCTCGCTCGCCGCGGCGTTCAACTTCATCACGACGATCATCAACATGCGCGCACCAGGGATGAACCTGATGCGCATGCCGATGTTCACGTGGAACGCGTTCGTCGTGCAGTTCCTGCTGATCCTCGCCTTCCCGGTCATCACGATCGCGCTCGTGTTCCTCCAGTTCGACCGATTCTTCGGCACGAACTTCTACACGACCGCCGCCGGCGCCGACCCGCTCCTCTGGCAGCACCTGTTCTGGATCTTCGGGCATCCCGAGGTCTACATCCTCATCCTGCCCGCGTTCGGCCTCGTATCGGAGATCATCCCGACCTTCTCGCGGAAGCCGATCTTCGGCTATCCCGTGATGGCGTACGCCACGATGCTGATCGCCTTTCTCGGCTTCGGCGTGTGGGCGCACCACATGTTCGCCGTGGGCATGGGCCCGATCGCCGACACCGTGTTCGGCGTGACCACGATGCTCATCGCCATCCCGACCGGCGTGAAGATCTTCAACTGGATCTTCACGATGTGGGGCGGCTCGATCCAGTTCACGACCGCGATGAAGTTCGCCATCGCGCTCGTCGCCCTGTTCACGATCGGCGGCATCTCGGGCGTGATGCACGCGTCGCCGCCCGCCGACCTGCAGCAGACCGACACGTACTTCATCGTCGCCCACTTCCACTACGTGCTGTTCGGCGGCTCGATGATGGGGATCTTCGGCGGGATCTACTACTACTACCCGAAGATGACCGGCCGCCTGCTGAGCGAGAAGCTCGGCAGCGTGCACTTCTGGGCGATGTTCATCGGGATGAACCTCACCTTCTTCCCGATGCACTTCTCCGGGCTCTACGGCATGCCGCGCCGCATCTACACCTACGACGCGGGCCAGGGCTGGGAAGGGTTCAACCTCGCGAGCTCGATCGGCACCGCGATCCTGTTCCTGGGGCTGCTCGTCTTCGTCTACAATTTCCTCGTCGTCGGCCGGCGTGGCGCGATCGCGGGCAACGATCCATGGCGCGCGGGCACGCTCGAGTGGTCGATCCCCTCGCCGCCTCCCGAGTACAACTTCGCGAGCATCCCGCGCGTGACGTCGCGCCTGCCGCTGTGGGACGTCCGCTCGCCGGCGCTCAGCGCCGAGGTGCCGCACTCGGAGCGCGGTGACACGCGCATCGACGTCGACGTGGGCACGAAGCACACGGGCCACAACCACGGCGGCTTCGTCGGCAATGCGCCCAAGCAGCCCGTCGAGTCGGGGATGCACATCGAGGAGGCGACCGGCAAGTCGGCCAAGGATCTCGGCATCCCGATGCCGAACCGCACGATCAAGCCCCTCATCTGCGCCGCCGGCCTGACGATCATGTTCTCCGGCCTGCTGTTCATCCACAAGGACAAGATGCCGCTCGCGATGGCGACGATCCTCACGGGCGCGCTCATCATGACCATGTCACTCTATGCGTGGGTCCTGACCCCGCTCGAAGACCCTCACTAAGCCCCCGCGGAGACACCAGTGACGCACGCCGCCGCCGCCGCGCACAGCGCGCACGACGACACCCATGGTCACCCGCCGACTTCGACGGGGCTCGACAACAAGAAGATCGCGGTCTGGGCCTTCATCGGCTCGGAGTGCATGCTCTTCGCCTCTCTCATCTCCACGTATCTGATCTACAAGGGACGGAGCGTCGTCGGCCCGTACCCGCACGAGACCTGCCTGCCGCCGACGTGCAGCACGCCGCTCAAGGCGATCCTGAACATCCCGGTCACGTCGGCGTCGACCTTCGTGCTCCTGATGTCCTCGCTCGCCATGGTGCTCGCGCTGGCCGCCGTGGAGAACAAGGATCAGCCCAAGCGGACGACCGGTGAGCGCATTCTCGGCTCGTCCAAGCTCTGGCTGTGGATGACCGCGCTGCTCGGCGCGACCTTCCTCGGCTTCCAGGCGTTCGAGTTCACCTCGTTCGTGCACGAGGGGCTCACGATCAGGACCAACCTGTTCGGCAGCTCGTTCTTCACGCTCACCGGGTTCCACGGCGCGCACGTGACGGCGGGAGTGCTCTGGCTGCTCACGCTGCTCGCGATCGACTACCGGCGCGGGCTCGGCCCGAAGGACGCGGTCAACGTCGACATCGCCGCGCTGTACTGGCACTTCGTCGACGTCGTCTGGATCGCGATCTTCACCCTCGTCTACCTCATCAAGTAGGCCGACCGACCATGGCACACGATCCGAAGCACGAGGAGCACCACGCCAACGTCGATCACGCGGCGATGGGCATCGAGCACGAGCACCCGACGTGGTCGACGTACTGGAAGGTCGCGACGATCCTCACGCTCATCACCGTCGTCGAGGTCTGGATCTACTACGTCCCCGCCATCGTCGCGTCGCGGGCGTTCGTGCCGATGCTGCTGATCATGTCGGCGGTGAAGTTCTTCATCGTCGTCGCGTTCTACATGCACCTGCGCTACGACCACAAGCTGTTCCGCGCCCTGTTCACCGCGCCGCTGATCATCGCCATGACGACGATCGTCGCGCTGATGTTCCTGTTCGGGAAGCTCTCCGCGCGGGTGGGCGCGCTGAACTGATGCATCTGGGGGTCGCGCTGTTGCTGCATCCGGCGGCGCGGATCGCGCTCACCGATTTCACGGTGCATCCGAGCACCGTGATCGGGCTGGCCGGCCTGGGCGCGCTGTACCACTGGCGCGCCGGCCAGCGACCGGCGGAGAGCACGGCGGCATCGCCCACCACGGGCCAGCGCGCCACTTTCTATTCCGCGCTCGCGCTGATCTTCCTCTCGCTCAACGGCTGGCTGCACGACCTGAGCGACGGCTACCTGTTCAGCGCCCACATGGTGCAGCACCTCGTGCTCACCCTCGTCGCGCCGCCCATGCTGGTGCTGGGAACGCCCGGGTGGATGCTCCGACCGGCGCTCCGCTCGCCCGTCGTGGGACCGGTCGCCCGATGGGTGACCGCGCCATCGCGCTGTTTCGCGATCTTCAACGTGGTGCTCGTCGCCTGGCACCTGCCGCCGATGTACGAGCTCGCGATGCGCCACCATCCGCTGCACATCGTCCAGCACCTCTGCTTCATGACGGCCGCGGTGCTGATGTGGTGGCCGGTGCTCAGCCCCCTGCCCGAGCTGCCGAGGCTCTCGTATCCCGGGCAGATGCTCTACCTGTTCCTGCTGAGCATCCCGATGTCGCTCGTCGCCGTGTGCATCGGCTACGCCGACCACCTGCTCTACCCCTCCTACGCCAGCGCCGCGCGCATCTGGGGGATCACGCCGATGCAGGACCAGATGATCGGTGCGCTGATCATGTGGATCCCGGGCGGCCTCTTCTTCTTCGCCATCATCTCCGTCGTGTTCTTCAGGTGGCAGCAGATGGGCGGTGACGATTCGCGCGCGGGAGCGCAGGTGAGGGGTTAGGGCGGGTGAGTTGGTGAGTTGGAGCGCTGGTTGTTGGACGGTTGGTTGGTGAGTTGAACGGCCCTGGCCCACTGAACCAGCGTGGAGCCTCATTGAGGGCTTTCCACGCCGGTAGTGACCAGGGCCGCTCCGTTCACTAGCTCACCGACCAACCAGCTAGCTCTCCAACTCACCAACTCACCAACTCACCGCCTCAAACCGTTACCTCACGGGCTCCCCGCTCAGCGCGGACTTCAGCTCGCGGCCGAGATGCGGATGCGTGCGCCACATGTAGATCCCCATCACGATCGCCGCGATCAGGTTGCCCGTCGCCACCTGGGCCCAGCCGAGCACGCCGAACACCGGGGATTCGCTCAGCGCGGAGCTCAGGGCGTAGAATCCGATCTCGAACGCGACGAACAGCATCATCGCGCCGGCGAGGACGCCCGGCTCACGCTCCGCGAAGTGAACGATCACCGCCACGAGGAGCCCCACGGCGATGAATGCCGCGTAGTGGAAGATCGTGTAGACGATGACGAACACCGCGCTGCCTTCGCGCCCCTGCGGGCCGAGAATGCGGAGCAGTCCGCGCCCGAGCGCTTCCGGCGTCGCGAAGGCGTGTCGGTAGATGACATCGAGCCCGAGGAACCAGAGCGCGACCGCCGTCGCCCCGAGGATTCCCGCGACGATTCCGTCCCGCGCGATCGTGTGGCGCATGTCTGTTCTCCGATTGCAGGTGTATGACTTCAGCTTCTCCGTGCAGACGGTACGAGCACCGATTTCCTTCTCGCCCGCATCCTCGAGCGCGTGGAATCGTCCTACTCTGGTCGGATGCGTCGCTAAGCTGCACGTTGGACACCACGGGCGCGATGACCCGCGCCCGCTCGTCGTGAACCGTCGAGGTCGGTACCCATGGCCGTCACCCTTCCATCACTGCCCCGCGCGCGCGACCTGCGCGCGGCCCTTCCCAGCACGGCATCTGCCGCGCCGCGTGAGCGACTGCTCTCCCTCGACGTCTTCCGGGGGATCACCGTGGCGGGGATGCTCCTCGTCAACGACCCGGGCAGCTGGGAGTCGATATATCCGCCGCTCGAGCACGCGGCCTGGAACGGATGGACGCCGACCGATCTCGTCTTTCCCTTCTTCCTGTTCATCGTCGGCATCACGACGTACCTCTCGCTCAGTGCCCGCCGCGCCCGCGGCGACGACGAGCGGGCCATCCGTGCGCAGATCATCCGCCGCGGTGCCCTGATCTTCCTCTTCGGGTTCCTCATCAACGGCTTCCCGTACTTCACCTGGGGAGACGTCGCCGGCGTCGCCGACCCGAGCCTCGGCCAGCGGATGGTCGACCGGCTGCTCCATTGGCGCGTTCTGGGCGTCCTGCAGCGGATCGGCCTCGCGTATACGGTCGCCGCACTCCTCACTCTGCGCACCTCGGTGCGCCAACAGGTCGTCATCCTCGCCACCATCCTGTTCGGCTACTGGATCATGATGACGGTGCTACCCGTGCCGGCGGAGGGGACGATCGGCGCATTGCTCCTCGACGTGCCGTCGCGCACGATGGCCGCATGGGTCGATCGGACGGTGCTCGATTGGAGCCGGTGGGGGCTGGGCAACCATCTCTGGGGCTCGAGCGTGACCTGGGACCCCGAGGGTGTCCTCTCCACGCTGCCGGCCATCGGCACGGTGATGCTCGGCAACATCGCCGGCCGCTGGATCGACGAACGGCGCCCGCTCAGCGAGCGGCTGGCCGGGCTGTCGGCCGCCGGCGCGCTGGCGATGATGGCCGGCTCCATGTGGAACTGGGTGTTCCCGATCAACAAGAGTCTCTGGACGAGCTCGTACGTCCTGTTCACCGGCGGGCTCGCCGCGCTGGCGCTGGCGACGGTGATGTGGGTCGTCGACTTCAACCGGGTGCGCCGCTTCACGGCCCCCTTCGTCGTCTACGGCATCAATCCGATCGTCGCCTTCGTCGGCTCGGCGGTGATGGCCCGCTGCATCTACTCGATCTTCAAGGTGACCTACGCCGGGGAGCGAATCTCCCTGCAGCAGGGTATCTATCGCACGCTCTTCGCCTCGTGGCTCTCGCCGGTGAACGCGTCGCTCGCCTTCGCGCTCGCGTTCGTGGCGTTCTGGTACGGGGTGCTGCTTCTGCTGCACCGCCGAGGGATCATCCTCAAGGTGTGACGTCGGCGTATCCCATTCGTAGACAGCGCGTTCGCTCCGACGTGCGCGCTGTGATCACCGGCTGCGCCGCGTCCAATCATGGAACGCGAGTTGCCACCTCCTGACGCGATGCATCACCCGATTCGTCGCGCGCGCCCGCTGCGCGTCGCGCTCCACGCTGCGTTGACCATCGCCCTGCTCGCGCCCGCGGGTCGCGGGCTTGGCGCTTCTCCGGCACCACCGGCCCCTGCGCCGTTCGCGCTTCAGGCCTCGAGCCGCACCAAGGCGCGCGCCAAGACGCAGACGAAGCGGCCGGCTCGGCGGACCACGCGCCGCACCCGCTCGCGCGCCGCGACGCCCGTCGCGTCCATCGCGTGGACGTCGCCGAACGGACTGCCCGCGCTCACCTCCGATCTGTCGGGGATGATCTCGACGAAGATTCGCAGCGGGCGGTTCGGCGTCATGGTGGCGTCGCTCACGCGCGGCGACACGCTCTTCGCGCAGAACGCCGGCGAGATGATGCAGCCGGCGTCGACGATGAAGCTCTTCTCCACCGCGGTGGCGCTCGACCGCTTCGGCCCGGAGCACAGCTTCTCCACCGACGTGCTGCGCGACGCGCCCCTCGGCGGCGACGGCACCATCACGGGGAGCATCTACCTGCGCGCCGACGGCGATCCGTCGATGTCGGCACGCTTCTATCACGATCCCAACCTCCCGATGGCGACGCTCGCACGCTCGGTCGCCGCGGCGGGGGTGAAGCGGGTGACGGGCGACCTCGTCTTCGACGCGACGGCGTTCGACGACCGGCGCATTCCCGACGGCTGGAAGTCGACCTATCTGGGCGCCGCGTACGCCGCCCGCGTGTCGGCGCTCTCGCTGAACGAGAACATCGTCTGGGTCGTCGTCCAGCCGGCCGGGAAGCAGGCGGCTGTGACGCTCGAGCCGGCGTCCACGACGATCCCGGTCCGCAGCAAGGTCCGACTCGTCGGCGGACGGGGAGGGCGGATCATCGCTCGCCGCGCCGCCGATGGCGGGATCGACGTGAGCGGCTCGATCGGCTCGTCGAGTGGACCGCTGCGCTACTCGCTAGTCGTCGACGATCCGGCGCTGTTCACCGCGGGCGCGCTGCGAGCCGCGTTGCAGGCGGCCGGCGTCACGGTCGATGGCGCGATCAAGGCCGGCAAGACACCGGCGAACGCCGAGAAGGTGGCGAGCCTCGCCTCACCGCCGCTGTCGCGCATCGTGTCGGAGATGAATCGCGAGAGCATCAACATCGTCGCCGAACTGCTCTTCCGCGACGCGGCCCGCGCATCCGCCGCCGACGTCGGCACCGCCGAGACCGGGCTCGCCAACCTCCGCGACTTCATGCAGAAGAAGGTCGAGGCCGATCCGCAGCAGATCCGTGTGTCCGACGGCTCGGGGCTCTCGACGCTCGACTTCATGACGCCCCGCGCGATGATCCACCTGCTCGGCTACGCCCACAAGGGTCCGTGGTCGTCGGCGTTCCACGGGTCGCTGCCGGTGGCCGGCGAGTCCGAGCTGCTGCGCCGGCGTATGCGTGCCACCCCCGCCCAGGGGAACCTCCACGCCAAGACCGGAACGACGAACGACGTCGTGAGCCTGGCCGGCTACGTCACGGCGCGCAACGGCGAGATCCTCGCATTCTCGTTCATCTACAACGGCAGCGACCGCTGGAACGCGAAGGCGACGATCGACGCCATGGGCGCGACGCTGGCGAATTTCGTGAGAGAGTGATCGGAGCGTTCAGGCGGTGAGTTGGTTGGGTTGGATCGTGGGGGAATGAGTAACGGCCTCGGGAGGCAGAAGCTTCCCGAGGCCGTTCCTCACCATCCCACCACCCAACCAACTAACTCACCGTTTCCTTCAGCTGTATCCCCCGCTTCCTCAGCTCCGCGATGTACGCCTCCGCCGGCATGCATTCGTCCGGCGTCCAGACGCCCGGCGGTCCGACCTCGCGGCGTACCTGCATCTGCCCGGTGATCGAGAGCGAATAGCCGGTCGTCCGCATCATCGCGCTGATGCCGTGCGTCTCGTCGTACCGATCGACGAGATCGAACCGTCGCTCGGCGGGCTTGCCCCCCTTCGTGCCGCGCACGGTGACGCGAAGCGCGAGCAGATCCTTCCCCTTCTTGGCCAGCTTCGGACCCACCGCGGCGACGAACACGTCGCGGGGCGAGACCTTGATCCCGTCCAGGTCCACCGGGTCGAGGTCGAGCAGGCCGAGGTCGCGGATCGTCTCCATGATCTCGGCGTGTCCGGGATACCGAAGCGTCTTGTACTCCATCTCCGGGATCTTCCCCTCGTACCGGAACGCCATGGTGGAGAGACCGCCGGCGGTGTGAAACGCCTCGAGCGTGCCGACCGGCGCGGGGAACTCCACCGGCTCGCGCTCCGACAGCGCCGTCACCTGGCTGCGCCGGCCGTTTCGCAGCACCCACGAGCGAGTCGTGTAGTAGTCGAGCACCCCTTCGAGCGAGTAGACGACCTGGTAGTTCAGGGGCGGCTCGGGCTTCTGCGGCAGCCCACCGACGTAGATGCGGACCGACTCCACACTATCCAGCTGCCGGATGCCGTGCTCGGCGAGGATGTTCACCATCCCCGGCGCGACGCCACAGTCGGGGATGACCGTCACCCCCTTCGCCTTCGCCCGGTCCGCGAGCTCCTTCTGTTGGAACACGATCTCGGTGTTCCCGCCGAGGTCGCAGAAGTGAACTCCAGCCTCGACCGCCCACTCCGTGAGCTGCAGGTTGAGGTAGTACGGGATCGCGCTCATCACGGCGTCGGACTCGCGCATGACGGCGAGCACCGCCTCACGGTCGCGGACGTCGAGCGTCGTGGGGATGAGGCGCGGGCCGGAAAGCGGCTTGAGGAACTCGGGCAGGTGGTCGAAGCGAAGGTCAGCGAGCCGCACCTGGCTCACGTCCGGGTTCTGCAACAGGTCGTAGGCGCATGCCGAGCCCTGCAGGCCAGCTCCGAGAACGAGCATTCGCATCGAACATCATCTCCGTGTCAGCGGGACGGAGCGGGAAATGTAAACCGGGGTGAGCGGGCCTGAGGGACACCAGTCCGATTCCCCGGATGTCTATGGGGCAGTCACGGGGTGCCGAGGTAGCAGTCCCTACCGGTCCGCCGTTCGCACGCCATTTTTGTCCTCGCACGATCCTGGCATCACGACAGGGGCATGACGCCTTCAATTCCGGCCGTCTCCGGTGAAACCGCCTGGCGACGCCATCTGATCGACGACGACGCCGGCATCCGCGCGCTGCTCGAGCGCACGCGCCGCATCGCCGTGCTCGGGATCAAGACGCCCGAGTCCGGACAGCCCGCCTATTACGTCGCCGAGTACGCGAAGCGCGCCGGATACGAGATCGTGCCGGTGCCGGTCTACTACCCCGAGATCACCGAGATTCTGGGCGAGAAGGTCTACCGCACCCTCGCCGCGATCCCGGGCGAGATCGACATGGTCGACGTCTTCCGTCGCGCGCGCGACATCGACGCGCACGTCGACGACATCCTCGCCAAGCGCCCGGCGGCGGTCTGGTTCCAACTGGGCATCCGCAACGACGCCGTGGCCGAGCGGCTCGCACGCGAGGGGATCGACGTCGTACAGGACCGCTGTCTCCTCGTGGAGCTGGGCGCGATCGGGCGCTGAGCACGCGGCTCGCGGCGCGTCAGCGCACGACGAGCAGTCCGTGCGGCAGGTCGAGCTGCCACCATCGGGGTGTGAGCTCCCGGAGCGCTTCGTCGAGTGGGCGCACCCGACCCGGCGCGAGCAGCACGCGCACGTCGCGTTCCGTGCGCAGCACGGGATAGCGGCGCCCGACGGCATGCAGCGGCGAACGCGGATCGGCGTGGAGCCGCACGGTGTGATTCGCCACGTCGAACGCGGGCACGGCCGCGTCGATCGTCTCGAGGCCGACGCAGGGGTTCGCGCCGGATAGGCTGTCGAGGGCGACCATCCTGGGGACGAGATCCACCCAGACCGTATCACCGCGCGCGCCACGCTCGAGCGGGAGCCGCATCAGCGCTCCGGCGCCGGCCGGCGGTCGCACGAAGATGGTCGAGTCGCGCGCCGACGACGCCACGCGCTCGCGCCAGTCGAGCAGCGTGCGGATCGGCGTCGCGAGCGCGCGTACCGTGGTCGACGGCAGGCCGAACTCTCCAGCTTCCTCCACGAGGACGAGGCCGGGGCGGAGGGCGCCCTTCATGGCGAGATACCGTCCGAGGCGCGCCCGTGCGATCGGGTCGCGCGGGCGCGCGCGAACGCCGGCGAACAGCATCTCCTCGGCGTCCGCCCACCGGCCCCGGTCGATCAGCGACTCCGCCTCCGAGCGCGGCAGCACTCCGTCCTGCGCACGCGCCGGCGCCGGCGCGAGCGTGAGAAGCACGGCCGCGATGGCGAGCGGACGGCGATGGCTCATAGACGCGTGATGCGGGCGAGCAGGGTCGACTCGGGATCGAAGGAGAGCGACCGGGGCCGGCGTGGGAACCGGTCGGGAAGCGGAATCGTCGCACGCGGCTCCGCCGGAACATTGACGACCGACCGGTGCTTCACGTTTTCGGCGTCCGTGACGACGACCGTCACCGGCAGCGCGAACGCGCCGAACCGGCCCTCCTGCAGCGCGAACACCGCGACCGTACCCGTCGAGGCGTCGTACGACCAGCCGATCGCCGGCTCGGCCCAGCCCGGCCGTCGCAGCCACTGATCGAAGAACTGCGTGAGCGAGCGGCCCGACGACCGCTCGAGCTCGACGCGCAGATCGTCGCTCAGGGCGTTGCCGTGACGGTGCGCGAGGTAGTAGCTCCTGATTCCGCGAAAGAAGGCGCTGTCGCCAAGCTCGCGATGCAGCATCGACAGCACGAAGCCGCCCTTGTCGTAGCTGTTGGCGTTGAGGAGCGCCATGTAATCCGTCTGCGCGGTGTCGATCACCGGCCGCGTCGCGACCACGGTATCGGTCAGGATCTTGTCGCGAAGCTTCGCGAGCACGGCACGGTAGGCGGACGCACCGTGCGCGTGTCCCTCCCACAGCGCCTCGAAATAGTCGGCGAATCCTTCCGACAACCAGAGGTGTCCCCACTCGCGCTCGGTCACCGCGTCGCCGAACCACTGGTGCGCCATCTCGTGCGCGATCACGGACTCCGTCACCTTCTGCTGGGGGAACAGCTTGCCGTCGTAGAAGATCGCGCTCGCGTTCTCCATCCCACCGAAGCGCGTCGACGACTGCAGGTGGGCGAGCTTCTCGTACGGAAACGGGGCGACGAGGCGCTCGAAGAGCGACATGATGCCGTCGGCTGTGCTGAAGACGCCCGGCAGCCAGCTCCGATTCTCCGGCAGCACGTACACCGATTGCTGCACGCACTCGCCGTCCTCGCCGCGATGACACGCCGACGCCGGTAGCTCGTATCGGATCATCGGCGCCGCGGCGATGACCATCAGGTACGGCGGGATCGGCTTCGTCTCCCGCCAGCGCGTCTCGAGCAGCCGTCGCCCACCCACGGTGAGATGGCTCGCGCCGAGCGGGGCGCCGTTCGCCACCACGACGTTCCGCTCCGGCGCACGGACGGTCCAGCTCACCGTCGCCTTGTCGCTGGGGTGATCGACCGTCGGGAGCCATTGCCGCGCGCGGTCGGGCCAGTTGTCGCCGAACCACGTCCACCGGCCCCTGTCGTCGCGTCTCACCACCAGGCCGTCGCTCACCACGCCGTCGTACACGACACGGACGCGCACACTGTCGCCGGCCCCTGACGGCAGCGGCACGTCGAGCGAGTTGGCCGCGTGCGGCGCGCGCACGCGCGCACCATTCACGTCCACGGAGCGCACGTGCATCGAATCGACGAGATCGAGGCGAAGCCGCGTCGCCGACGGCGCCCTGCGCGCGGTGACGGTGACGTCGCCGCGCAGGAACGCGCCCGTGTCGGGGAGCACGAGCCGAACGTCGTAGTCCAGGACGTCGATGCCCGGCTGGTAGGTCGAGCCAATGACCTCCGGCGACTGCTGGGCGCGAAGCGCTCCGGCGCCGATGCTCAGCGCCGCGAGGGTCGCGAGCACGGTGCGCGTGCGCAGCGTCCGCGTGCGCTCAGCGCGACAGACGATAGATCGCGTCACCCGTGTCATCCGAGATCATGACGCTGCCGTCCGAGGCCACGGTCACGTCCACCGGCCGGCCCCACCGGCTTCCGTCGGCTCGCTGCCATCCGGTGACGAAATCCTCCACCACACCGGGCTTCCCGTCGCTCACGTGGATGCGCACGACCTTCGCGCCGGTCGGCGTGTCGCGGTTCCACGAGCCGTGATAGGCGACGAGGAGGTCGGTGCGATATTCGTCCGGCAGCGATGACGCCTTCGTGAGGAAGGTCAGCCCGAGCGGCGCGGAGTGCGCCTGCAGCTTCGCGGCGGGCGCGATCGTCTTCGCGCATCGCGCCGCATCGTTGTACTCGGGGTTCGGCACCCGATCGCCGTAGCAGTACGGCCATCCGTAGTCGCCGCCGTCGGTGAGGATGTTGATCTCCTCCGGCGGCAGGTCCTCGTGGTTCGGCGGCAGCTCGTCGCGCTCGTTCTGTGCCGCCCACAGCGCGCCCGTCTGCGGCTCGACGGCCAGCCCCACGGCGTTGCGAAGTCCCGAGGCGAAGACGCGCTTCCCCGATCCGTCCTCGTTGAACCGCAGCACCGCGGCGCGGTCGGTCGACTGCTCGATGCAGAGATTGCACGACGAACCGACCGACACGTACATCGCGCTGTCGGCGCCGAACACGATCGTCCGTGACCAGTGGCCGCCGCCCCCAGAATATCGATTCACGTACACGGGACTGCCGCTCGACTTGCCGTCGGCGCCGAGCGTCACGCGCGCCACGCCGTCCGTGGCCGCCACGTACAGCACGCCCTTGTGGAACGCGAGACCGTGCGGCTGGTTCAGCCCCGTCACGACGACCACGACGCTGTCGGCCAGACCGTCGCGGTTCGCATCGGGCAGCCGCACGACACGCCCTCGCCCGGGCTGCGACGCGTACAGCACGCCATCCGGCGAGACGGCCATGAACCGCACGCCGTCGACATCTCGCGCGAAGTAGGTGACCTTCAGTCCGGCCGGCACGACGAGGCGACCGTCGAGCGTCGTGGTGCGCCCGGTGTCGCTCGGTGGAATCGTCACCGGTTCGCTCCCCGTGCTGCCGCCACAGCCGAGCGTCGCCAGCAGCGCGACGAGTCCGGCGCCGCGCACCAGCGCGCTGCTCGACGTGCCGATGCCTGTCCGCATTCCGACCTCCGATCGCGCGATCAGCGCGCGAAGAACCGCCCGAGCCGGCTCTTCTCCTCGCCGTCGACCTTCGACGCCGCGGCCAGCGCCGCGGCGAACTCCGGCGCTGTCTGATAGCGGTCGCCGGGATCGCGCTGCATCGCCTTCTGCAGCACTCGCTCCACCGCCTCGAGGCCGAGGCCGGGCATCGCGTCGCGCAGCGGCACCGGATCGCTCCGGAGCCGCGCGATCATCATCTCCTGCTGCGTCCGGCCGCTGAACGGCAGCTTGCCGGTCAGCATCTCGTAGGTCATCAGCGCCAGCGAGTACACGTCGGTGCGCGGATCCAGCGGCCGGCCGCGCAGCTGCTCGGGACTCATGAACTCCGGCGTGCCGAGGATGATCCCGGTCGCCGTGAGCTTCTGCAGCTCGGCGTCCGCGCGCCGCTCCTTCGCGAGCCCGAAGTCCATCACCACGGCGCGCTCGGTTCCGCTCGGACCCGCACAGATCATCACGTTCTCGGGCTTCAGGTCCCGGTGCACGATCTTGAGCTCGTGCGCGACGTGCAGTCCCGCCGCGATGTCGCGCACGTAGTGCACGACGTCGGCGATCGGGATCGTGCCGAGCCGGTTGTTCCGGTCGGACAGCACCTCGCCCTCGACGTAGGGCATCACCACGTACACGAGCCCGTCCGGGGTCTCGCCGAGCCGGATGATGTGACACACGTTCGGATGCGCGAGACGCATGCCGAGGCTCGCCTCGCGGCGCAGCCGCGCCATCGCGTTGGCGTCGCTCGACAGCGCCGCGGACAGCACCTTGATCGCGTACTGCTCGTCGGACGCGATGTCCTTCGCCAGATAGACGAACGACATCCCGCCCTCGCCGACCTTCCGCTCGATCCGGTAGCGCCCGTCGAGCACGCGGCCGACGAGGTTGGCATGCGTCACCGCCGACGGCGGCTCGGCGCGGCCGGCGACGGTCTCGCGCGTCGCACCCTTGTCCGCCACGACGACGAGCTTGCTGCCGTCGCGCGTGCAGAAGCGTGCCTCGTCGCCGTACGTCTTCCCGCACGCCGGGCAGCGATTCATCGCGTCACGACTCCGCGAGCAGCGTCGCCACGCCGTCCCATTCGATGTTCCCGCCGCTGAGCACCGCCACGGTTCGCCCGCGAGGCGCCACCAGTCCCTCCAGCAGCGCCGCCACCGTGATCGCCCCACTCGGTTCGGCGACGAGCTTCAGGCGGTCGAACAGCGCGCGCATGGCGCCGCGCAGCGCACCGTCCTCGACCGTCACCACCTCGTCGATGTACGCCGCGTGATGGGCGAAGGGCAGGTCGCCGACCGCGACGGCGAGCAGTCCGTCGGCGAGCCCCGACGTGCTTCCGAGCTGCACCGGCCGGCCGGCTTCGCGCGCGCGCGTGAGCTTCGCCGCGCCCGCTGGTTCCACGCCGACGACGCGCGCCTGCGGAGCACGGAGCTTGATCGCCGTCGCCGTGCCGGCGCTCAGCCCACCGCCCCCGACCGGCACGAGCACCGTGCCGACGTCGGGCAGGTCGGCAGCGATCTCCAGTCCCACGGTTCCCTGCCCCGCGACGATCCACGGGTGGTCGTACGGCGGAACCATCGTGAGCCCCTCGCGCTCCACGAGCTCGACGGCGCGCTCCCACCGGTGCTGGGTAGTCGTTCCCGCCAGCTCGATGCGCGCGCCGAGTCGCTCGGCGCCGGCACGCTTGGCCGGCGTCACCGTCGTCGGCATCACGGCAACCGCGGGAACGCCGAACATCCGCGCCGCCATCGCCACCGCCTGCGCATGGTTGCCCGACGACGGCGCCACGACCCCCCGGCGACGCTCGTCGTCGCCGAGCTGGGCGAGGAAATTGTACGCGCCGCGAAACTTGAACGCGCCGCTTCGCTGCAGCATCTCCGGCTTCACCCAGATCTCCGCACCGAGCAGATCGGAGGCGTGATCGAACGGCAGCAGCGGCGTGCGCACGGCCACCGGCGCGATGCGCGCCGCGGCGCCTTCGAGGTCCGCCAGTGTGATCAGCGCGGTCTGCGACGGCGCGACGTCAAGCGAAGACACGATTCCGCCCTCCGCTCTTCGCCTTGTAGAGCGATTGATCCGCTTCCTGCATCAGCGTCGACGCCGAGACGGGATCGGTGCCGCGCGCCAGCGCGACGCCGACCGAGATCGTGATGCGCATCGACGCGCGTGGCGACGTGAACGTCGTCTCGTCCACGCGGCGGCGGATGCGCTCGGCGAAGATGAGCGCGCCCTCCCACCCGGTGTCGGGCAGCACGACGAAGAACTCGTCGCCACCGAGCCGGGCCACGGCGTCCGTGTCGCGAGCCGTCTCCTTCATGATGGTCGCGAGCCCGCTCAGCACGAGGTCCCCGAACGGATGGCCGTGCGTGTCGTTGATCGTCTTGAAGTGATCGAGGTCGATCGCCAGGACGGCGAGCGTGTTGGCGCGTCGCTTCGCCTGACGCAGCTCGGTGCGCAATCGCGTCTCGAGCGCCCGTCGGTTGAGGCAGCCCGTGAGCGGATCGGTGCCGATCTGCTCGCCCAGGCGCTTGTGCATCGACTCGAAGCTGTGGGCGAGCAGCGTCAGATCGTCCGGCCGTTTGTCCACCCCCAGGTCGAGGACGGCGTGGGTGTCGCCTTCCTCGACCAGCTTGCAGAACAGGCGCAGGCGATTCATCCGCTCGCGAAAGCTGCCGTATGCCGAGATGAGCACGGCACTGACGAGCGTGAACAGCCCCACCGTGAACGCGACGTCGCGCAGCACGGGCACGGGGCCCGGCGCCTGCGGAGGCAGCACCAGCGTGATCGCGATGAAGGCGAGCGCCGAGAGGACGGCCGCGTAGATGCCGAGCCCCCACCCGAAGTAGAACACCGCGAGCTGCACGACCATCAGCGCGCCCAGCAGCATGCGCGAAGCCACCGCCGGGTTGCCGGTGAGCCACACGAGCGAGGCGAGCGCGAGGACGTCCGCCGTGACGAGCAGCGCGGGCAGTCGGCTCGCGTGCACCGCTTCCGCGCGGCGGATCTGCTCCCCCGTGATCGCGACGCACAGCACGTAGGCCAGGGCAACCGAC
>Ga0070688_100000747_pt1 | contig 16013 bp, 14 predicted proteins | sample KBSS13HmetaG_FD_64679 | JGI IMG/M metagenome (GOLD analysis project Ga0070688, IMG submission 64679) | Switchgrass rhizosphere microbial communities from Kellogg Biological Station, Michigan, USA - KBS S1-3H metaG | ecosystem: Host-associated > Plants > Roots > Rhizosphere ...
CTGAAGAACCTGCGCACGACCCCCGACGCGCTGCCGGAGGTGCTCGCCGACAGCACCGTCGCGGCCTTCGAGAACTACAACGTCCTCTCCAAGGCCGAGCTCGAGTCCCGCTACGAGGTCTGGGTCGAGCAGTACTGGCTGCGCGCCAACATCGAGGCGGAGACGGCCTTCTCGATCGCCAAGACGATGATCCTGCCGGCCGCGCTGCGTTACCTCGCCCTGATCGGCGAGTCCGGCGTCTCGGCGATCGAGGGTGAGGTCCGCGGTCTCGTCGACGAGCTGATCTCCGGGCTCGGCGAGCTGGAGGCGGCGAACGCCGACCCGGGCCTCGAGGGCCTGGAGATGGCCAAGCACGCCCGCGACAAGCAGCTGGCGGCGATGGACAGCGTCCGCGACGCCGCCGACAAGCTCGAGGGCATCGTCGCCAACGAGCTCTGGCCGCTGCCGAAGTACGAGGAGATGCTGTTCATCAAGTAGCAGCAGCTACCAGGAAGGGCGCGACCAGGCGACGAAGCCGGTCGCGCCGATGCGGTACCGACTCTTCGACGGGCTTGACGATCCGGTAGCGACCGGGCGCCACGTCCTGCGGCAGCCGCACCGAGTTGCAGAGGCCGTACGCGCCGGGGCCGCTGACACCCAGCCAGAGGAGCCACCCGTTCGGCGTCAAGTCGGGAGCCGCGACCCAGCGCCCGTCGGCCAGCCGCTGCACCTCGAACTCTTCTCCGTAGGTCATCGTCCGCGTCCCCAGGTTCTCCAGCCGGCTGAGGACCTTCTGCCCGGGCCGGTAGGCGTGCCGGTCGAGCCTCAGCCTCGCCTTCCAGAACGGCCGCACCACCTTGACGTAGGAGCTGTAGGCGCCGAGCTGGGTGCCGTCCTCGTCGGTGAACTGGACGTCGGCGCGGTAGAAACCCCGCCCGCCCAAGGTGTCGACCGAGATGTGCGGCTGGTCGGCGGCATCGAGCTCGCCGATGAAGAGGGTCTCGCTGTCGACTTCCCGCAGCGGCACCCCTCGGCCCCCGAGCCGCCACATCTGCATCGTCACCGTCCAGCCGAGGTGGACCGTGCCGCGTTCGTTCTCCTCGGAGAACCCGAAGCCGGAGCTGGTTCGTTGCGGCGCGACCTCCCCCAGGAGGGAGCCGCCGTATACGTTCACGTTCGGCGGCGCGAAGGGCAGGTCCCCGTCGTAGGGTGCGCTCCGCACCGGGGGCAGCTGAGAAAAGCCGAAGTCCCGCGCCGGCTTCTTCGGCACGCAGAAGGCAGGCACACCGGCGCCGGCGACGGGGGGCGCGACGGCCAGCGCCAGGGCGCTGCAAGCCACCGCAACAGCAGTTCTCCCGAGGCCTCGCATAGGGCTCATCCTAAGCGCGCGGCAGGACCCGCATCCGCAGGCCGCCGCGCGGCGAGAGCGTCGGCATCTGGCGGATCGTCACCGTCCGGCCCGGGAGGGCGTCGATCCGCAGGCGCTGCAGCAGCTTCGTCGCCACCAGCTTCACCTCGGTCTGGCCGAAGCGCTTGCCGATGCAGATGCGGGAGCCGCCGCCGAAGGGGACGTAGGCGCCGCGGGGCAGCGCCGCCTTGCACTCGCGGGTGAAGCGCTCGGGGATGAAGGCCTCGGGATCGGGGAAGACCTCGGGCAGGCGATGGCTGGCCCAGGAGCAGTAGTTGACGTAGGCGCCGCGGGGGACCGTGTAGCCGTCGAACTCGAACTCGCGGACCGCCCGCCGCGGGCCGATCCAGGCCGGCGGGTAGAGGCGGAGGACCTCGTCGAGGACCATCTCGAGGTAGGGCATCTCCTTCTCCAGCTGCAGCGCGGTCGGGCTCTCGCCCTTCAGCACCCTGTCCTGCTCCTCGTGCAGGCGCCGCGTCACCTCCGGGTGGCGGGCGAGCTCGTGGAGCATGAAGGTCAGGGTCGAGGTCGAGGTGTCGTGGCCGGCGAACATCAGCGTCATCACCTGGTCGCGGATCTCGCGGTCGCTGAATTCCTCGCCGCCTGCCCCGCAGGCGCCGGTGAGGAGACTGAGGATGTCGCGGCGGTCGGGATCGGGATGGGCGCGGCAGCGGGCGATCTCGCCGAAGACGATCTCGTCGAGGACCCCGCGCGAGTGGTTCATCTTGCGCCAGGGCGAGCCGGGGCCGCGCAGCAGGCGCATGTGGAAGTCGATCCCGTAGTAGTTGAGAGCGCGCTCGAAGTGCTCGGCGGCGGCCGCTCCCTTGCCGGCCTCGTCGGGGTCGAGCCCGAGCAGGGCCCGCATCGCGATCCGCATCGCCAGGTTGCGCATCCACTCGTAGATGTCGACCACCTCGCCGACCGGCAGCGCGCCGATCGCCTGCTCGGCCTCGGCCGCCATCGCCTCGGTCGCGGCGACGATCTGCTCGCGGTGGAAAGCGGGCATCATGATCGCCCGGGCGCGGTCGTGGTAGTCCTCGTCGATAGTCAGCAGGCCGTCGCCGAGCAGCGGGATCAGGTCGCCGAAGCTCGACTCGCGCCAGTGGAAGTTCTCCGGGTGGCCGACGGTGACGAAGTGGTTGGCCTCGGGGCCGAGCATGAAGACCGTCCGCGTGTGCAGGAGCCGGAGGCTGAAGATCGGGCCGTAGCGTTCGTAGGCGTCGAGCAGGATCGGCAGCGGATCGTGGGCGATCTGCAGCGTCCGCCTGCGGTTGAGGTCGATGTCGCCGGGAGGGAACTTCCCCCTCTCCCGCCACTCGCCGGCGAGGTCTTCGACCAGCCGCCGCACCGGGCTGGGTGACGTCTCGGGGGGACGCGGAACCGGCGCCGTCGTGTCGACCGTGGCCATCTCCGGATCGTAACTGGCTAACTGGCCAATCGGTTCGCCTGTTCCTTTTCGTTGCTATCCCCCGAAAAGGAACAGGCGAATCGCAACTAGGCGGCGTTGGCGGCGAGCTGGCCGCAGGCGGCGTCGATGTCGCGGCCGCGGGTGAGGCGGACGGTGGCGGTCACCCGGTGCTCGGCGAGGATCGCCCGGAAGCGCTCGATCCGCTCCGGCGAGGAGCCGTCGTATGCGCCGGTCGGGTTGTAGGGGATGAGGTTGACCTTGTAGACGCGCGGGTCGAGCAGCTCGGCCAGTTCGCGGCCGTGCTGGGGATGGTCGTTGACACCGTCGAGCATCACGTACTCGACGAAGACTTTGCGGCGGCGGGCGGCCCGGTAGCGCTCGCAGGCGGCGAGGACCTCGGCGATCGGGTAGCGCTCGTTGACCGGCATGATCTGCGATCGCAAGCCGTCGTTGGGCGCGTGCAGGGAAAGGGCGAGGCTGATCGGCATCTCGCACTCGGCGAGGCGGTCGATCCCCGGCACCCAGCCGACGGTCGAGATCGCCGTGCGCCGGTGGGTGACGCCGAGGTCGGGCAGCTGCTCGCAGGCGGCGAGGACGTTGTCGACGTTCATCGTCGGCTCCCCCATCCCCATGAAGACGACGTGGTCGATCTCTTCGGTGCGGCGGAAGTGGAGCGCCTGGTCGAGGATCTCGTCGGCGCTGAGGTTGCGGCCGAACTTCATCTGCCCGGTGGCGCAGAAGGTGCAGGTCAGCGGGCAGCCCGACTGCGAGGAGAGGCAGACCGAGCGGCGGCCGTCGCGGTAGCGCATCAGCACCGCCTCGATCGGACGGCCCTCCGCGGTGTGGAAGAGGGCCTTGACGGTGCCGTCGTCCGACTTCGCCTCGGCGGCAAGGGACAGGGTCGAGAGCGGCACCGTCGCGGCAAGCCGCTCGCGCAGCGCCGCCGGCAGGTTCGTCATCTCCTCGTAGGAGCGCGCCCCGCGCGCGACCCACTCCCACACCTGCTCGGCGCGGTAAGAGGGCTCCCCGGTCTCGGCCAGGGTCGTCGTCAGCAGCTCTCGATCCACGTGGCCGAGTCTAGGGACCGTGGATCTTCTCGCCGCGCTCGAGCATGGTGACGAATCTGCGCAGGCGTCGCTCTCGCGTCTCCGGCTTCTTCGCCTCGTCCAGGCGATAGAGGATCGCGTAGCGGTTGGCGCCGACCAGGGAGGCGAAGAACTCGGCCGCGGCGGGGTTGGCGTCGAGCTCGCGCTGCAGGTCCGGCGGCACCTGGGCCGACTTCTGTCCCTCGTAGGCAGCCTCCCAGCGGCCGTCCGCCTTTGCCGCCTCGACCTCGGCGATGCCGGCCGGGCGCATCCTGCCGGAATCGATCAGCGCTTCGGCCTTCTCGCGGTTGATCTTCGACCAGCGGCCGCGTGGGCGGCGCGGCGTGAAGCGCTGCAGGAAGTGGGTCTCGTCGAGGCCGCGCTTCTGGCTGTCGATCCAGCCGAAGCAGAGCGCGACCTCGAGCGCCTCGGCATAGGTGACGCTGGTCTCGGGCGCGCCCTTCTTCGCGATCTTCAGCCAGACGCCGTCCCCGTCCCCGTTCTCCTCCAGCCACGCTTCCAGCTCGGCTGGACCGGAGAAGAGGCAAACCGGAAGCTCATCGGACATCCCCGCCAAAGAAATCACAACCCTGCCTCTTCGGCGTGGGAGAGCCGTATCTACCCGGTTTCGCCGGGCAGCTCTGCCAGCAGGCGGTCGATCGCCTCGCGGGCGTAGTCGAAGACGGCCTCGCGGCCGCTGAGCCGGTAGCGCGAGTTCGCCCCCATCACCAGCGAGAAGAGCTCGAAGGCGAAGCGCTCGGGTTGCTCGACGCCGGCGAGCCGGGCCTGGCGCTCGAGCTCCCCCGTCCAGGCGTCGAGGGAGGCGGCGATGGCGTCGCGGACCGGCCCGGGCCGGTCGTCGTACTCGGCTGAGGTGGCGGCCCAGAAGCAGCCGCCGGAGTAGTCCTGGAGGCGGTCGAGGTAGCGCTCGCTCATCGCCCGCAGCCGGGGGGCGCCGTCCGGCAGCTCCAGGGCCGGGTCGATGACCGCGGCGCGGAAGCGCTCGGCGGCGGCACCGATCGTCGCCAGCTGCAGCTCCTGCTTGGAGCCGAAGTGGGCGAAGAGGCCGCTCTTGCTCATCTGCAGCTCCGCTGCGAGGCGGCCGATCGTCAGCCCCTCCAGGCCCTCCGCCGAGGCGAGGTCGACGGCGCGGTCGAGGATCGTCGCTCTGGTCTGCGAGCCCTTCTGGGTGACGGGAGTCACAGACGCAGCGTACAAAAAAGCACGAACGTTCGTTTCAAGGCGGCAAAGGCCGCGAAACAAGGGAGGAGAGCGATGAGCAACTACACGGTGAAGAAGATCGACGACATGGAGGCCGTCTTCCTCGGCGCCTTCAAACGCGCCCGGGCCGAGCTCGGGGTCGAGTCTTTCGGGCTGCAGGTGATCGACATGCCCCCGAACTACGACAACTACCCCGAACACGACCACGCCGGCGACGGTCAGGAGGAGGTCTTCCTGGCGATCCGCGGCGGCGGCGAGATCGAGATCGCGGGCGAGCGCTTCCCGCTCGACCCCGACCACATGGCCCGCGTCGCCCCGGGGACGATGCGCAAGGTCTGGCCGGGGCCCGAGGGAATCCGGATGGTGATCGTCGGCGGGGTCCCGGGCGGCGTCTACAAGGCGCCGGACGTCAGCAAGCTCGGCGAGCCCGATCCGATGCGAAGCTGAGCGGGCGCGGATAGGCTGGGGGCGTGATCCGGCGCGTCCCGTCCCTGGCCGTCCTCCTCGTCCTCGGCGCTCTGGTAGCGCCGGCGGTGGCGTCCGCGGCGCAGACCGCCGCGGACGGCGGCGACGCGATCGTCGTCATCTCCGGCGACGTCACCGTGCCCCGCGGCGAAGAAGTCGGCGGGGTCGTCGTCGCCAGCGGCGACGTGCGGCTGGCGGGGCGCTCCGACGGCGACGTCGTCCTCTTCTCGGGCGACGCGACCGTCAGCGGCACGATCGACGGCGACCTCGTCACCTTCGGCGGCCAGGCCCGGCTGCTGCCGAGCGCCCACGTCACCGGCGATGTCCGCTACGGCGACGAGCGCCCGATCGTCGCCGGGGCGGCGATCGTCCGCGGCGACGTCACCAAGGAGGACTGGCCCGACTCCTGGGACTTCGTCCCCTTCGTCGGCGCCTTCATCCTCTGGCTCGCGATCACCGTCTCGATGGCGATCCTCGGCCTCCTCATACTCCTGATCGCACCCCGCGCGGCGGAGGCGATCGAGGCGCGCTCGCGTGAGCGGGTCGGACCGCTGATCGCGATCGGCTTCGCGATCGCGATCGCCTTGCCGGTCGCCGGCGCGATCGCGGCGGTGACGCTGGTCGGGCTGCCGCTGGCCTTCCTCGTCCTCCTCGCCCTGCTGCCGCTGGCGGCGCTTGCCTATGTCGCCTCCGCCTACGTCCTCGGCCGCCGCCTCGTCAAGGAGCCGAAAGGCCGCATCTGGGCCTTCCTCGCCGGCCTCGCGGTGCTGCGGGTGCTCGCCCTGGTGCCGATCCTCGGCTTCCTCGTCGGCCTGGCGGCGGCGATCTTCGGCCTCGGCCTGATCGGGGCGGCTATCGGGGCCGCTCGCGATCGGGATCAGCCGCAACCGGCTCCCAGCCCGGGCAGCTGAGGACCGGCAGCCGCGGGTAGCGCGGGTAGGCCGGGTCCTCGCGCGAGCGCTCGCAGAGCGAGAAGACCGAGCCGCGGGTGTTGGGGATGAGCCGCTGGTGGCGGCAGCTGTCGCAGAGTCCGGCGGCGGGGCGTGCCATCGCCCGAACCTAGAACATCCGCTCCGCGCAAACTGCGACCTCGGGGATGGCGAGTCCCGCCTTCCAGGGGCCTAGCCTTGGTGGAGATGAGAGCGGCAACCCTCTTCGACGCCGATGCGGCCTCCTACAGGGGGACCGTCGAGGTCCTCAACGTCCGCTTCTGCAGCGAGGATGGGAAGTTCGCCGTGATGTGGGTGCGGGAGACCGACTCCGACGAGCGATTCGCGCTGGTCGGCCCGGTCGGCCACCTCGAGGCCGGGGATCGTGCCGAGGTCGCCGGCGAGTGGGACGAACACAGCCAATACGGGCGTCAGCTGCGCGCCCAGGGGGCGACCCCGATCGACCCCTCCGACCGCGAGGGGCAGGTCGCCTACCTGACGACGCTCCCCCACATCGGCCCCGCCCGGGCCGAGCGGCTGGTGGAGGCACACGGCGAGGGAGTACTGCAGGCGATCGCCGCCGACCCCGAGGAGGTGCTCGGGTCGCTGCGGGGGGTGACTCCCGACCAGGCCGCGGAGGCGGCCGAGTACTGGCACGAAAGCCGGGCGATCCGCGACCTCCACGTACAGCTTGCGCCGCACGGACTCGCCCATTTGGCGGTTGCGATCCACGATCGCTTCGAGGCGGAGGCACTGACGATCCTCCACCAGAACCCCTACCGGCTGACCGAGGTCTCGGGGGTCGGGTTCGCCCGGGCCGACAAGATCGCCCTCGCGGTCGACATGGCGCCGGAGTCCGACGAGCGCGCCCAGGCCGCCGCCTTCTACGCGCTGAAGGAAGCCGAGCAGCAGGGCAACAGCTTCCTGCCGCTCGACGACCTCACCGAGCGGGTGGAAAAGCTGACCGGCCTTCCCGCCGACCCCGACGTCCTCCTGCGCGCGCCGGGCCTCGTCGACGAGGAGGGGCGCGTCTACCGCAGGCGGACCCTGGAGCGGGAGCAGGCCGTTGCCGCCACGCTGCTGCGGCGTGCAACCGCGCCCGCCCACCTCGATTACGAACCGGCCGAGGAACCGCCCGAGCCGGTGGGTGAGGAACAGGGGTTCACCGACGAGCAATGGGCCGCGGTGCGAGCGGCGTTCGAATCCCGGATCTCGGTCCTCACCGGCGGTCCCGGGGTGGGAAAGACGCGGTGCACCGAGGGGATCGTCAGGGAGGCCGAGGCGGCGAACGCGAAGATCGCCCTCTGTGCCCCCACCGGCCGGGCCGCCCGGCGGCTCAACGAGACGACCGACCACGAGGCAAAGACGATCCACGGCCTGCTCGACTGGGTGCCCGGGCAGGCGCCGGGGTTCCACGCCGACCACCCGCTGCCGGTCGACCTGGTGATCGTCGACGAGTCCTCGATGCTGAACCTGCACCTGATAGAGGTGCTGCTGGACGGCCTCGCCGAGACGACCCATGTCGTCTTCGTCGGCGACGCCGACCAGCTGCCGCCGATCGGGGCGGGGAAGCCGTTCGAGGACCTGATCGACTCCGGCGCGGTGCCGGTCGTGCGGCTGACCCAGATCTTCCGCCAGGCCGCCAGGTCGATGATCACCACCGCCGCCCACGAGGTCAACGAGGGACGGGCGCCCCACCTCGAGCCAGAGGAGGACCAGGAACACGACTTCTTCTTCATCGACCGGGTGATGCCGGAGCGGGCGCTGGCGACGGTCGTCGAGGTGGTGACCGAGCGCGCACCGGCCAAATTCGGCGTCGACCCGATCCGCGAGGTCCAAGTGCTGGCGCCGATGTACAAAGGGCCGATCGGAATCGACAAGCTCAACGCGCGTCTCCAGGAGGAGCTGAACCCCGACGGAGACCCCGCCCTCCACGGCCGTTTCCGGATCGGCGACCGGCTGATCCAGACCCGCAACTCGCACGAGCTGGAACTGATGAACGGCTCGATCGTCTTCCTCCGCGCGGACAACCGCGAGCGCAAGACGATCACGGTCGAAACCGATGACGGCGGCTCCCGCGTCATCCCCTACCGCGACGCCGACGACCTCAGCCTCGCCTACGCGATCTCCGTGCACAAGGCGCAGGGATGCGAGGTGCCGGTGGTCGTCGGCGTCTGCCACCGCTCGCACTCGCGGATGCTCAACCGCCCGCTCCTCTACACGGCGATCACCCGTGCCCGCAACAGCTGCGTCCTGATCGGCGACCTGGCCTCACTGGCCGGGGCGGTGCGGCGCGACGACAGCGGCGGTCGCCACTCAGGGCTGGCGGAGCGGCTGAGCTCCGCCCGCTGAGCGGCATCTAGCCTAGGTAGATGGAGGCAAGGCGCCTGCCGCTGGCCGAGATCGCGGTCACCCTCGCCGGAATCGCGGTGATGGCGGCGATCGTGGTCATGGTCGACCCGCTGCGCGAATCGGTCTCGGCCCTGATCCAGGGTGACCACGACAAGGTGCGGGAGGAGATCGACAGCCTCGGCCTCGCCGGGCCCCTGCTGATCCTCGCCCTCGCCCTCCTCCACAGCGTCGTCTTCTATCCGGCCGAGATCGTCGACGCGGCGGCGGGCTTCGCCTACGGCTTCTTCCCCGCCCTCGCCCTGGTGATGTTCGGCTGGCTCCTCAACGGCCTCGTCTGCTGGGCAATCGGGCAATCGGTGGCGCGGCCGCTGTTCGACCACTGGTTCGGGGAGGAGCGCTTCGAGCGGATCGAACGGGCGATCGAGCGCGGCGGGCCGACCCTGCTGCTGGCGATGCGGCTGATCCCGATCCTCCCCTTCAGCATCGTCTCCTACGCCGCCGGCGCAGCCCGGGTCCCGCTCTGGCGCTTCGTCTGGACGACGCTGGTCGGCTACCTGCCGATCACCGCGATCTCGGTCTACTTCGGAACCCGGCTGGAAGGCCTCTCGCTGACCGACCCACTCGTCCTCCTCAGCGCCCTCGCCCTGCTGGCGCTGCTCGGGGCGGGGCACTGGGCGGCGCGGCGGCAGACCCGCCGCTCCTCCGCTTGAGGGTCAGCGGGCGAGGACCCGGAAGCGAAAGACGGCCGGGGTCGGATCGAAGAGACCGCCGGCCCCGCGCGCCTTCACTCTGAGCACGTGGCGGCCCATCGGGTAGCGGCGGGCGAAGCGGGACGGGCAGGCGCGGAAACGTCCACGATCGACCCGGCAGAGGAAGGTGGCGTCCGCCCTGTCGGAGCCGAAGCGGAAGACGAGGGCAGCCGAGCGCTCGGCGGTGCGGGTCAGCTTCGGCGGGTGCTTGACGATCAGGGTCCCGGGGGCCGAGGGGGTCGGCGTCGGCAGCGGCTGTGGGGGACCGGTCGGCGTCGTGATGGGAGCCGGCTCGGGATTCGTGCCGCCGGTGTTGTTGGGCGGTTCGAGCGGCGGCGTCGGTTCGCTGGGACCGTCTTCCCCTTCGAGCGGGCCGGGAAGGCTGTCGATGGCGGCGAAGGCGTCGACGAGCCCGGCACCGGCAGCCTCGGGCGGGTAAGAGCCGACGGGCACGGCGGCGTCGGTCAGCGCGTCGCGCACCTGCTGCTCGGGCAGGGTCGGCTTCGCCTGTCGCACGAGCGCGGCAATCGCAGCCGCGTGCGGAGCCGCCGCCGAGGTCCCGCAGAAACGCCAGGTGCCGCTGGAGAGGAAGGCGAAGAAGGTGGTGGCGCCGCAGTCGGTGGCGGCGAGGTCCGGCTTCGCGAGCATTTCCGGCGAACCGAGCGGCAGCGCCGGCGTCGGACCTTCGACCGGGCCGTAGAGGTGGGTGACGGGGCCGCGCGAGGAGTAGCTCTCGACCTTGGCGCTGTTGTCGAAGGGGACGGCGGCAACCGAGATCGCCGCGTCGGCTCCGGAGTGGCCGTAGATCGTCGGGCCGACGACGTCGCCGCCGCTCGACTGCGGGTACTCGGTGGCGCTGACGCCGCCGCCGTTCTGGAGCAGGATGAACTTCAGCCGCGGACTCAGTCCGGCGAAGCGGTTGATCGCCAGCTGCACGGTTTTCGCCGAGCTCGATTCGTTTTTCCACTGCAAGATCTCGACGGGCCGCTGGGTGCCGGTTGGGCTGACGTTGTCCGCGGGGGATTCGGCGAGGATCTGGCCGCTGCCTGAGAGGAGGAAGGCGTCGAGGTCGGTGGCGACCCCGTTCCAGGGTTCCGCCCACTGGAGGTCGAGCGTCAGCACCTGCTTCGCCCCGACCGTGATCCCGAAGGTGCGGTCGGCGCCGGCACCAGGGTCGAAGTCCATGCAGTGGGTGCCGTTGAAGCTGTCAAGTTTGGCGATCGCTTCGGGGCAGCCGAGGGAGTCGCGGAAAGCCGGTGCTTCCCAGGAAGCGATTTCGCGGCCGCCGGAGTCGAACAGGTTGTTGTTGCCGGCGGCGGCGAGGTAGCTGACGCCGTCTTCGCTGACGCGGTTGATCGCGACGGCGATCGGCCCGTCTTGGAAGAAAGGCTCTTCGAACCAGCTGACGTCGTCGACGATGACGTCAGCGCCGGCGCCTCCTTCGGAGGTTGGCCGAGCGAGCGCTTCGATGTTCTGGGCAAACGATTCTTCGCTCTGGAAGGCGGTGGCGAAGGCAAGGTTCGCGTGCGGAGCGAGGTCGTGGACGATCTGCAGCATCGCCCGGCCCTCGTCCCCTTCCCCTTTCGGGCCCTCGTCGAGGACGTTGACGGGGAGTTGCTGGGCGGCACAGGAGCCCGCCGGTCCCGGCAGGTCGCCGCTGAGGACGTCGTCTTCGGCATCGGTGGCGGGCGCTTCGCTCCCGAGCCTGGCAGTGTCGTAGGAGTCGGAGAGGACGCCGACCGTGAGCCCGCTGCCGCGAAGTTCGAACGCTTCCCGGGCGGCGCCGACCTGCAGCTGTTGCAGCCCCTCCGAGATCGCCGCACCGCCTTCGCAGGGGCCGGTCGGCCCGTAGACGATCGGCTCGCGCACCGGCCAGGCCGCCTTCAGCCCCGCCACCGCGGCGACCTCTGGCAACAGCGCCGGGTCGGCGGCCAACGTCACCGTCTGCGTCCGGCGGCCGGCGCTGACGACTCGCGCCCCGGCTTCCCGCAGGCGCGGCAAGGTCGCGAGCGCGCCGCGGTCGAAGCGGGCGACGAAGAGGACCTGGTCCCCCTGGCGTACCAGGCTCCCCGGTCCGTCAGCGGGAAGTCCGAGGCGTTGGTCCTGAACCGCGGCAGGGCTCTCCGCGAGCGATGGCGCGGCGAGCTCGGCCAGCGGCGGCGTCAGCTTCCTGCTCGCGTCCCCGGTGAAAAGGGCCGCGCCGGCAACCGCCGCCGGCAGCAGCGTCAGGAAGATCGCAAGCGCAAGGCCCGCGAAAAGGCGGTGGAAGCCAGGAGCCGACTGCATTCTCTAGCTCTGTATCGGCACCACGAGCCGAATTCTTAGTACCGATCCTGCTACGGTCCCCTCCATTAGGGCCGGTGTAACCGGCGAAAGTTGTGCGTAGCGCTCGCAGTCGTTGCTTTTGCATCCTCCGCGTTCGCAGCACATGAAGTGGAGGCAATGCATGCCGACTGGAACTGTCAAGTGGTTCAGCGACGACAAGGGCTACGGGTTCATCACGCCCGATGACGGCTCGAAGGACGTCTTCGTCCATCACACCGCGATCCTGGGCGAGGGCTTCAAGTCCCTGACCGAGGGCGCCAAAGTGAGTTACGAGTCCGAAGAAGGCCCGAAGGGCCCGGCGGCCGCGAGCGTTCAGCAGCAGTAGATTCGCTTAACGCTCTGCGCAGTACGAAGCCCGCCGCAAGGCGGGCTTCTTCTTGCCCGCAGCCCGCCGAGCCGGTTCCCTACCCTCTCCTCCTTCATGAGCAAAGCCCGAGCAGACCTCCGCAACGTCGCGATCATCGCCCACGTCGACCATGGGAAGACGACCCTGGTCGACGCGATGCTGTGGCAGACCGGCACCTTCCGCAAGGGCCAGGACGTCGCCGAGCGGGTGATGGACTCGATGGACCTCGAGCGCGAGAAGGGAATCACGATCCTCGCCAAGAACACCGCCGTCACCTACGGCGAGACGAAGCTGAACATCGTCGACACGCCGGGGCACGCCGACTTCGGCGGCGAGGTGGAGCGGGCGCTGACGATGGTCGACGGGGCGCTGCTCTTGGTCGACGCCTCCGAGGGGCCGCTGCCGCAGACGCGCTTCGTTCTGCGCAAGGCGCTGGAGCGGAAACTGCCGATCGTCCTCGTCGTCAACAAGGTCGACCGGCCGGACGCGCGGATCGCCGAGGTGGTCGACGAGGTCTACGAGCTCTTCATCGACCTCGACGCCGACTCCGACCAGATCGACTTCCCGATCGTCTACACGAACGCCAAAGCGGGCTGGGCCTCGCTCGAGGAGGGGATCGAAGGCGAGAACCTGAACCCCCTGCTCGACCTGATGCTGGAGAAGATCCCGGCGCCGACCTACGAGGAGGGAACGCCGCTGCAGGCGCACGTCACCAACCTCGACGCCTCCCCCTACGTCGGGCGGCTGGCGATCTGCCGCGTCCGCCAGGGGTCGATCCGCTCCGGACAGCAGATCGCCTGGTGCCGCGCCGACGGCAGCGTCCAGCGGGCGGCGGTCTCCGAGCTCTACGTCACCCAGGGGCTGGAGCGGGTCGCCGCCGAGGAGGCGGGGCCGGGCGAAATCATCGCCGTCGCCGGGATCGAAGAGGTGACGATCGGCGAGACGCTGGCCGACCCCGAGAACCCGCGGCCGCTGCCGGTGATCACGGTCGACGAGCCCTCGCTCTCGGTCGTCGTCGGCATCAACACCTCCCCCCTCGCCGGCACCCAGGGCGGCAACAAGCTGACCGCGCGGCAGATCCGCGCCCGCCTCGACGCCGAGCTGGTCGGCAACGTCTCGCTGCGGGTCAACGACACCGACCGTCCCGACGCCTGGGAGGTGCAGGGGCGCGGCGAGCTGCAGCTGGTCGTGCTGCTGGAGATCATGCGGCGCGAGGGCTATGAGCTGACCGCGGGGCAGCCGCAGGTGGTGACGCGCGAGATCGAAGGCCAGATCCACGAGCCGGTCGAGCGGCTGGCGATCGACGTGCCCGAGGAGCACGTCGGCGACGTCACCCAGATGCTCGCCGCGCGCAAGGGGCGGATGGAGCAGATGGTCAACCACTCGACCGGCTGGGTGCGGATGGACTACCTGGTGCCGGCGCGCGGCCTGATCGGCTTCCGGACCGAGTTCCTGACGGTGACCCGCGGCAGCGGGCTCCTGCACCACGTCTTCGACCGCTGGGAGCCCTGGGCGGGCGAGCTGCGGACGCGGCAGACCGGGTCGCTGGTCGCCGACCGCCGCGGCCAGACGGCGAGCTACTCGCTGCTCAACCTGCAGGACCGCGGCAGGCTCTTCGTCGGCTCCGGCGAGGACGTCTACGAAGGGATGATCGTCGGCGAGAACTCCCGCTCCGACGACCTCGACGTCAACCCGACCAAGGCCAAGCAGCAGACCAACATGCGCGCTGCCAGCGCCGACGTCCTCGTCCGCCTGGCGCCGGCGACCCGCCTCTCCCTCGAAGGCTCGCTGGAGTTCGTGCGCGAGGACGAGTGCGTCGAAATCACCCCGGAGGCGATCCGCCTGCGCAAGGTCGAGCTCGACAAAAACGCGCGCCTGAAGGCCTCGAAGCGCCGCGACACGGCGCCGGCGCGCTAGCCGCGCCGCTGCGCGAGCAGGCGAGCGACCCGCCGGACAACCTCGTCCGGTTCGCGCTTCAGTCGCGGCCCGGTCACCCGCGTCATCACGATCCCGGCCAGAAGCAGGTCCTCCTGCCGCTTGCGATCGCGCTCGAAGGCTGCGCGGGTGCCGTGCGTCTCGAAGACGTCCAGTTCGACCGCGAACAGGTACTCGGGCCAGTAGCAATCGAGCTCGAACCCCTGCTCCACGTAGTTCATCCGCGGCTGCGGCAGCCCGGCCGCGAGCACCAGTTCCAGCCACCGCCTCTCCAGCCCAGAGCGAGTGAAGCTCGAGGGGGCGTAGAGCGCAATCGCCTCCCGCAGCCGCTTGTGCCCGTGATGCCCGACCGTCCGCGAAAGCAGCTCCTCAACCGCCCGCAGGTCGAAAAGCCCCAGCTCTTCAGACCGCTCCACCATCTTCTCCAACCAATGGAAGCGCACCGTCGCAGCAAGGTCCAGGAGAGTGCGGGGTAGCGAAGTAACGGGGATTCCCTCTCGAAGAGCACGATCGGAGGCGACCAGAGCACGCGCCTCGTGGAGGCGCAAGGGCGGCCTCGGCTTGCGATAGAGAGGGGTAGTTACAGAAGCAGGTAAGGGCAGGGTCTTCGTAAGGTCCCAAAGCCAAGCTGCGGAGACATGACTGAGTAAGGAATTCGGCCCGCACGCGAGAACCGCCGCGAGACATCTTCCCTGGGTGGAGAGCGAAGTGTGGCCCACCGCGTACACACCTGGATGGAGACGATGGAGGTGGCCAGCTTCGACTGATCGATAAACCGCGCTGCGGGAATAGCCAAGCGGTCCGGTCAACTGCCGGATCGAGACCACGCCGTGCTGCCGCTCGGCGAATCCTGCAAGCGAACCCGTCGTCTCGGAGGAGCGCTCCCGCCTTTTGTGTCGCATAGCGGAACAAAGGGCGGGAGCACCCTGGTCTCTCCCCCCACCCAGCCCGCCGTTCGTCCCCTATCCCCGCTTCGAGCGCACAAAAAAGCCGCCGGCTCTGGTGCCGGCGGCTTTTATTACGGCTTGTACCCCGAACTCAGACCGTCGCGGCGGCCTGCTCGGACTGGCTCTGCTCCGAGGCCTGGGCCTTGGCGTCCGGCGCGGCGGTTTCCTGGCGCGGGAGCAGGACTTCTTTGGCGATCACGAGGCGCTGGATCTGGCTGGTGCCCTCGTAGAGCTGCATGATCTTCGAGTCCCGCATCAGTTTCTCGACCGGGTACTCCTTGATGAAGCCGTAGCCGCCGTAGACCTGGACGGCGTCGGTGGTGACCTCCATCGCCGAGTCGGCGGCGAAGCGCTTGGCCATCGAGGAGATCTTCGAGTTGCGAACCCCCTGGTCGAGCAGGAAGGCGGAGTTCCAGGTCAGCAGGCGGGCGGCCTCGACCTTGGTCGCCATGTCGGCGATCATGAACTGGATCGCCTGGTGCATCGCGATCGGGACGCCGAACTGGACCCGTTCTTTCGAGTAGTCCGTCGCGAACTCGAGGGCGGCGCGGGCGATTCCGACGGCCATCGCCGAGACGCCCGGACGGGTCCGGTCTAGGGTCATCATCGCCAGTTTGAAGCCCTTGTTTTCCTCGCCGAGGAGGTTCTCGGCCGGGATCTCGACTTCGTCGAAGGAGATGGTCGCGGTGTTGGAGGCCCGCTGACCCATCTTGTCCTCCTTCTTGTCGACGGAGACCCCGGGGAGGTCGGCGTCGACGACGAAGGCGCTGATGCCACGGTGGCCGGCCTCCGGGTCGGTCTTGGCGAAGACCGTGAAGTAGTCGGCGTAGGTGCCGTTGGTGATGAAGCACTTGGAGCCGCTGA
>Ga0070688_100000749_pt1 | contig 16002 bp, 13 predicted proteins | sample KBSS13HmetaG_FD_64679 | JGI IMG/M metagenome (GOLD analysis project Ga0070688, IMG submission 64679) | Switchgrass rhizosphere microbial communities from Kellogg Biological Station, Michigan, USA - KBS S1-3H metaG | ecosystem: Host-associated > Plants > Roots > Rhizosphere ...
CCTCGGTCGCCGCCGCCTCGGGCATCGCTTCCTCCAACGGTACCGTGTCGCGACGACGGCGCCGCCAGTCGGCCGCGCGCCGGCGCGCGATGGTCGCGATCCACGGCGCGAACGCGCTGTCGTCCCGCAACGCCTGCAATCGGTTCATGGCCTGGAGGAATACGTCGTGCACGAGATCCGCCACACTGTCGGGGGCGACGCGCGACAGGAGCACCGCCTGCACGAGCCGCGCGTGCCGGCGGTAGAGCGCGCCGAACGCGGCGCGATCGCCGCGCCTCGCCGCGGCCACGAGCGGGGCGTCGACGGACGTGGCCGGTTCGTGCGGGTCAGGCGCCGGGCTTGGTCGCGACAGGCCGAGGTCTCCCATGGCCCCGAGCGGGCCGGTTCTCGAACAACATGACGCCAGAACGACCCCGAGTGTTAGCCGATGATGCTGAGCGTGTCGGCCGCGGCCGTGTCCGGGGCCTCGGGGGCGGGTTCCACCGGCGCGGGTTCGCTTCCCGCCGGCGGGACCGAGGTGGTGTCGGGGCGCGCGATCAGCGTCGAGTCGACCGCCGGCGCCTCGGCCTCCGGCGGCAGGCCGAGCGTGACGCGGTACTGGTCCTCGCTGATAGCGCCGCGTCGCCGGAGCCGCTGCGCGATGGTCCTGATGCGGTTCTCGATGCGCTCGCTCGGCGTCGCCGGCGAGAACACACGCGGGTTGATGATCACGGCGGCCAGTCGGATGGACTGGTTCCCGTCGAGCGAGCCCGCGCCGACGCCGAACCAGTAGCGCGCGGCCGCGTCCACGCCGTAGATGCCGTCGCCCCACTCGATCGTGTTCAGGTAGAGCTCGAGGATCCGGCGCTTCGTCAGCTCGCGCTCGAGGCGCATGGCGAGGATGAGCTCCTCGAACTTGCGCCACGGCGTGCGCGACGAGCCGAGCCACAGGTTCTTCGCCAGCTGCTGCGTGATCGTGCTGCCGCCGCGCACGATCTTGTGCGCGCGCAGGTTCCGCTGCGCGGAGATGCGGATCTCGTCCCAGTCGAGGCCGTCGTGGGTGAAGAACTTGTCGTCCTCGGCCACGAGCACGGCGCGGCGGAGCGTGGCGGAGATGCGCTCGAGCGGCACCCAGTGCCAGAACTCGCGGTAGTAGCGGTGCTGCTCGCGAGCCTCGTGCTCGCGCTCGAGCATCATGGCGGTTCGGCCAGGGGGGCGATGCGCGAGCCCGCGCACGTCGATGGGGGCCACGCGCACGACCGCGATCGCGACGCACAGCGCCACGAGCGCGAGCCCGAGGCCCAGCGCCTGCCAGAGCAGCCGGCGGATCACGCTCCGGCGGCGGGCGATACGACCACCATGGTCATGTCGTCGTTCTGCGGCGCGGCGCCGCGGAAGCGGATGACGTCGTCGAAGACGAGCTGGAGGACCGCGGCGCCGGAGCCGGCCCCGTGCTGCTTCCACAGCGCGTCGAGCCGGTCCTCACCGTACTCCTGGTTGAAGCCGTCGACGGCTTCGGAGATGCCGTTGCTGAAGAGCAGCAGCGCGTCGCCCGGCGCGAACGACTGCTCGCCCTCCTCGTAGGGCAGCCCCTCGAAGAGCCCGAGCGGCATGCCGCCCACGTCGAGCGGCACGAGCTCGCCCGAGGCGCGGCGGAGCCTCGGGAAGTTGTGGCCGGCGTTGACGTAGCGGAGTCGCCCGCGCGCGTGGTCCAGCTCGGCGTAGAAGAACGTCACGAACTTGCCGCCCGCCGACCAGCGCACCGCGGCCCGGTCGACCTGCTCGACGACCGCCCGGGGCGCGTGCGTGCCGTCCGCATACTCGCGCACAGAGCTCGCCACGGTCGAGACGAGGAGTGCGGCGGGGACGCCCTTGCCCGAGACGTCGGCGATCGCCACCACCGCACGGTCCGCATCGAGCACGAAGTAGTCATAGAAGTCACCGCCCACCTGCTTCGCGGGCTCGAGCCGGCCCTCGGCGAGCCACGTCCCGAGGACCAGCGGCGCCGCGGGCACCAGGCGCATCTGAATCTCTCGCGCGAGCCTTAGCTCTTTCTCGGTGGCCTTGCGCTCCGACTCCAGCCGGACTTCCTCCTCGGCCCCGACCCACAGCCCCGCGTCATCGATCACGCTCGCCGCGTGGGTGGCCGCGTTGCTCATCAGCTGCACGTCGTGTCGAGTCCACTGCCGGCCCGGCTGCGCGTTGCTCGCCGCGATCATCCCGATGACGTGCCCGTCCAGCTTGAGTGGGAGTGCGAGCAGTGCACGAACGCGCGTTTGCAGGTCCCACGGCTCGGAAAAGCGCGCATCAACAAAGATGTCGGGGGTCGTGAGCTCGACGAGCCCAAAGCGTGCGTCAAACAAGATGTCGGGTGTCGCGAGCTCGGCGGACTTGTTGAACAGCAGGTCGACCATCACCGCCGCCTCGACTTCCCGCGTCCACGAGCTCGAGGCGGCCTCGATGCCCGACCGGCGGATGTCGAAGACGATGGTCTTCACGGTGAACGGGCCGCCGGCGAGCAGCATGATGCTGCACTCGTCGGCCCCCAGCAGCCGCCTGGTCGCCTGGACCAGCCTCTGGAGGATCGGCTGGCCGGGCGACTCGTCGGAGTCGAACAGGGGCGGCGAGAGAGGGCTCATGCGGCCTCGTGGCGGGGCAGAGGACGGTCCGCGGCAGTCTAGTGCACTGGGCGGCCCTTCGCATGGCGTGGAGCCCGATCCTCGAGCACCGAGAACCGCCGGCGGATCACGCTCCGGCGGCGGGCGATACGACCACCATGGTCATGTCGTCGTTCTGCGGAGCGACCCCCCGGAAGCGGATGACGTCCTCGTAGACCAAGTCGAGCATGGCGGCGCCGGCGCCGGCGCCGTGCTGCTTCCACAGCGCGTCGAGCCGGTCCTCACCGTACTCCTGGTTGAAGCCGTCGACGGCCTCGGAGATGCCGTCGCTGAAGAGCAGCAGCGCGTCGCCCGTCGCGAACGGCTGCTCGCCCGACTCGTACGGCAGCCCCTCGAAGAGCCCGAGCGGCATGCCGCCCTTCTCCAGCGTCACCAGCTCGCCCGAGGCGCGGCGGAGCCGCGGGAAGTTGTGGCCAGCGTTCACGTAACGGATGTTCCCAAGCGCGTGGTCCAGCTCGGCGTAGAAGAACGTCACGAACTTGCCGCCTGCCGACGAGCGCACCGCGGCGCGGTTGACCTGCTCGACCACCTGCCGGGGCGAGTGGACGCCGTCCGCGAACGCGCGCACCGAGCTCGCCACGGTGGAGACGAGGAGCGCCGCGGGCACGCCCTTGCCCGAGACGTCGGCGATCACCACCGCCGCGCGCTCGGCATCGAGCACGAAGTAGTCGAAGAGATCGCCGCCCACCTGTTTCGCGGGCTCGAGCCGGCCCTCGGCGCGCCACGGCCCGAGCGAGAGCGGTGCTTCGGGCACGAGGCGCATCTGGATGTCGCGCGCGAGGCGCAGGTCCTTCTCCATCGCGTCCCGCTCCAGCTCGAGGCGGCGCTTCTCCTCGGCCTCCACGCGCAGCCGCGCCTTCTCGATCACGCTCGCCGAGTGCGTGGCGACGATGCTCATCAACTGTACGTCGTGCCGCGTCCACTGCCGGCCCGGCTGGGCGTTGCTCACGGCGATCATGCCGGTGACGCGGCCGTCCACCTTGAGCGGCAGCGCGAGCACCGCCCGCACCGGCGTCTGCAACGTCTTCAGGCCGGGGAAGCGCGCGTCCGCCACCAGGTCGGGGCTCGCCAGCTCACCGGGCTGAGAGAGCAGGAAGCCCATCACCGACGCCTTCACCGCCGGCGCCCACGACCGCGCCCCCGCCTCGGGACCGGAGCGGCGGCTGTCGAAGATGATGGTCTTCGCCGTGTCCCCGCTCGCGGTGAGCAGCTTGATCGTGCACTCGTCGGCGCCCATGAGGCGCGCGCTCTTGTGCACGAGCCAGTCGAGGATGGGCTGGAGCTCGGACTGCTCGGCGACCACGGCGCAGAGCTCGGTGATGAACTCGAGCTCGCCCTGCGGCAAGGCGTCAGGGGTGGATGGCGTCGGCGGCACCTGGGTCATGGGGGTGTGGACCTCGCGGGGGAGAAGGACGTGCGCGAGCGTGAGTCTAATGTACCCGGAAGGCGCGCGCCCGGGCCCTCGCGGGGCCTCAAGCGAGACGCGCGAAGTGCCGATGCCATGGGCATGACACCCTGGCAAGATCGTACCCGCCTCCGTCGTGCCTTCGACCGCCGCGCCCGCGCCGGGCTGCTCGCCGCGGCGCTCCTCGCGTTCGCCCTTCCTGCCGCCGCGTCGTGGACGCTCGGACAGGTCGGGAGCTGGATGATCGTCGAACGCTTCGACCACGGCCTCGGCCCCAAGAAGGTGACGCGCGTCACCACCACGCTCTTGAACCGCGATGGGCGCCGGTTCTGGTTCGAGCACATCAACGACCAGGGCCAGCGCTGGGAGGATGCGGACTCGGGCAGCGTCGGCGTGTGGACCGGCGCCTGGTCGGGCGGCGGCACCGACACGTTCCTCGGCCGTGACAGCTTGAGGGTCGACGGCCGCTGGATCCGCTGCCGCATGCTGCTCAACGTCTCGCGTTCGAAGCCGTTCGCCGAGAACGACCCGGTGAGGCAGTGGGTGTCGCGCTCCAAGCGCTGGGAGGCCATCGACACCACGCTGCGCGTGCGCGTGCTGCGCTCGATCGACCTCGGCACCGACGTCCAGTACCGCGACGGCCACGAGGAGAAGCGCGGCGGGCGCGTCGCGCACGAGGTCAAGTCGCTGCACCAACGGGTGGGCCTCCACGGCCACGCGTACGACTGCTGGGTGCAGGAGTGGAAGACGCTCGACGACCACGGCGAGTTCGCCGGCCGCACCACCGTGTGGGGTTGCGAGAAGACGCCGACCGGGTGGGTGCGCCAGCTCACCGAAACACGCGATCCGGGGAAGACCGGCATCACGCGGTCGCAGCAGCAGCTCGTCGACTACAAGTTCAACTGAAGCTCGGTTGCCGGGCCGGGACCCCGGGCCTATAGTGGCGCGTTCTCTCTTCACTGACGCCACGCCCGCGAGGGTCCGCACCATGAGCACGACGACGCTGCCCGCCTACCAGAACCTGCGCCTCGAGCGGCGCGAGCAGGTCACGGTGCTGTTCGTGAACCGGCCGCAGGTCATGAACGCCATCAACCGCGAGACGCTGGCCGAGATCGGCGACGCGGTGCGCGCGTTCACGGCCGACGCCTCCCAGGGGGCGCTGGTCGTCACCGGGCAGGGCGAGAAGGCGTTCATCTCCGGCGCCGACATCAACGAACTGGCGCCGCTCGCGCCCGGCGCGGCCGAGGACATCTCGCGCTTCGGGCAGTCGGTGATGGACCTGCTCGAGCAGAGCAGCAAGCCGGTGATCGCCGCGGTCAACGGCTACGCGTTCGGTGGCGGCTGCGAGCTGGCGCTCGCCTGCCACATGCGGCTCGCCAGCGACAACGCGGTGATGGGGTTGCCGGAAACGAAGCTGGGCATCATCCCCGGTTACGGCGGCACGCAGCGGCTGCCGCGCCTCGTCGGCCCCGGCCGGGCGCTCGAGCTGATCCTCTCCGGCCGCAACGTCAAGGCCGACGAGGCCGAGCGCATCGGGCTCGTGAACCGCGTCGTCCCGCAGGCGGAGCTGCTCACGGAGGCGGTGAAGCTGGCGCAGGCGATCCTCAAGAACGGACCGCTCGCGGTGGCCGCCGCGATCGAGTGCGTGGTGCGCGGGCTGCAGCTGCCGCTCGAGCAGGGCCTGCGTTTCGAGAGCGGGCGCTTCGGCATCCTCGCCGCGAGCGACGACATGCACGAGGGACTGCAGGCGTTCCTCGACAAGCGCCCGGCGAACTTCAAGCGCCGCTGACACGGGGGACTCGAGCGACTTGGAAGTCGTCCGCGATGACCTGATCCCCATGGTGGTGTCGCTGCTGCTCGGCACGCTCGTCGGGCTCGAGCGGCAGATGGGCCGCAAGCCGGCGGGACTGCGCACGCACGTGCTCGTGTGCCTTGGCAGCACCATGTTCGTGCTCACCACGAAGCACGCGGTGCTGGCGTTCGGCGGGCCCAGTCTCGACGCCACGCGCGTCGTGCACGGCGTCGTCACCGGCGTCGGCTTCCTCGGCGCCGGCAGCATCATGCGCACCGAGGGGTTCGTCTTCGGTCTCACCACCGCCGCGAGCGTGTGGATGGTGGCCGCCGTGGGCGTGGCGGTGGGCGTGCGCGCCTACCCGCTCGCGGTGATCGGCGCGGTCATGGCGCTGATCGTGCTCGAGGGCTATCGCTGGCTCGAGCGCATGACCGATCGCGACGATTCCAGCGGGGAGTAGGGGCGCAGACGTCGGTCGGGCGCGGTCAGGCGGGCCACATCATCGGTAGAGCTGCTTCAGGCGCCCCCATGTCCGGGCACTGGTTGGCGTGGGCGCGATCGACTCGATGTGGATGTAATCGATCGACTGCGTCGTCCAAGGACAGTATGTCCTTGGCGGGTGGCCCACGAGGATCCCGGTCGGACGGAAGCTGCTGGGACACGATGTGATGAAGGCGCCGTCGAAGTAGAAGTAATAGGTTCCCGCGATATACTGCCATTCGTACGTGTGGTAGCCGAGATCCGGCGGCGGGGTCAGGTGAACCTGGACCTCGCCCACAACGACCATGATCCCGTTCGCACAGCAATAATCCTGCCAGAGCTGGAACCCATGGACAGCGCCACCGTAGGTGAACCCGTTCGGCGCGTAGAGCCCATTCCCTCCCTCCTGGACGTCGACGTACCGGAACCCGACGCGGAAGAGGAAGTCGCCCGTCTCTGGAAACGGGTTTGAAACCGTCGTGATGTTGGGAAACTGCGCATTGCAGGGAGCGGAGAACACCAGTCGGCCGTCGACGAATTGCGCCGTCCCGCCACCGAGATCGAGGGACCACTTCGACGCGTCCACAGTGGGGCCATCGAAGTCATCGTGGAACGCCGCCCCATTGGCGGCCGATGGCCGGATGCCGGCGGTTGCAGCGATCATCACGAACAGGAACAGGCCGACACGGATCGCATCGATGTCGCGGCGCACGTGATCCTCCTCTCCACTTCGGGGTCAAAGCGAGATGGGGGACGCGCGCGAGTGTATCTCGTGAATGGGTCCAAGGTGGTCAATTACTTGATGCGCCCGAGGGACCATCCCTTCGATAACCGGGCGTGGCAGAGCCCTTCGGCCTGGGCTCAGCGTCCCGCCGCGGCACCCGCGAGTTCCGCCAGCACCAGGTCGCCGACGCGATCCGTGCCGAAGCCCGAATCCATGCCGAGGTTCGGGAGCTTCCGCGAGCGCAGGAGCCGGACGACGGCGTCCTCCACGCGCTGCGCCGCCGCCTTCTCGCCGAGGTAATCCAGCATCATCGACACCGCCATGATCGTCGCCAGCGGGTTCGCGCGATTCTGGCCCGCGAACTGCGGCGCCGAGCCGTGGATGCTCTCGAACAGGCTCACCTTCCCGGGATGCAGGTTCGCGCTCGCGGCGAGGCCGAGCCCGCCCACCAGCGCCGCGCCCAGGTCGGTGAAGATGTCGCCGAACATGTTGCTCGTGACCACGGTGTCGTACTGCTCCGGCTGCGTCACCACGAACATGCACGCGGCGTCGATGTACTGGTGCTCGCGCGTCACGTCGGGGTAGTCGGCGCCCACCTCGGCGAACGTGCGCGTCCACAGCTCCATGGCGCGGATGGCGTTGGCCTTGGTGAGCAGCGTCAGCTTCTTCTTCCGCGCCCGCGCGCGGCAGGTCTCGAACGCGTGGCGGATGACACGCTCCGTGCCCTTCCGCGTGAACAGGATCTCCTGCGTCGCCACCTCGTCGGCGGTGCCCTTCTTGAACTGGCCCCACATGCCGGCGTAGGCATCCTCCGTGTTCTCGCGCACCACCAGGAAGTCGATGTGCTCCGGCTGTTTCCCCTTCAATGGCGTGAGCGCCTCGTCGTAGAGCTTCACCGGGCGCATGTTCGCGAACAGGTCGAGCCCGAAGCGCAGCCGCGCGACGATGCCGAACTCGAGGAAGCCGGGCGCCATGCGTGGGTCGCCGATCGCGCCCAGCAGCACCGCGCGCTGCCCGCGGATCTCGTCGAACGCGCTGTCGGGGAACACGTCCTTGGTCTTCAGGTAGTGCTCGGCGCCAAACGGGTACGGCGTGAGCTGGGTGCGGAAGCCCTCGATCGAGGCGACGCGCTCGAGCACGCGCAATCCCTCGCGCACCACCTCGGGACCTATGCCGTCGCCGGGGATGACCGCGATCGGGTAGGTGCGGCTCACAGCCCGCTCCCGCTCGGCTTGACCACGTACTCGACCGACGCCCACGAGCGCTGCGGCTTGTCGAACTTGCGCGCCGCCAGGAAACGCCACGTCCCGATCTGCGTGAGCACGTGGTTCACGACGCCTGCCGGCACCCTCGCCTCGGTCACGTAGGGCAGCTCCGCCATCAACGGTTCACCTTTCTCGCTCACCAGCACCTGCAGGTAGAGCTGGGTCGGTTTCTTGAGATTCATCAGCGTCAGTAACGAGTCCGGCGGCTGCGTCTGTGGATTGAACACGAGCATGGGCGTGCGGTCGAACTGGACGAACTCCTCCTGCTTCGGCCGCCTCGGCGAGGTGAGCATGGCGCACGCGCGCGCGCCGGTGAGGAAGCGCGCCGGCAGCGAGTCCGCCCGCGAGCCGGGGAGCGCGAGCCGCGCCAACGCGAGCACCGGGTCGCGCCAGCTCGAGTCGAGCGCCGCCGCGGTCTCGAGGTCCGCGCGCGCCACCGCGCGCCGGCCGTGGCGCCACGCCCAGATCCCGCTCAGGTAATGCGCCTCGGGCAGCCACGGCTCCAGGTACGACGCCCACGCCGCCGCCGCCTCGCCGTATTCGTCGTCGCCCGAGTGACTCGCGGCCAGCGCCACGAGCAGTGCTTCCTTGCCCGAGAGCGGCCGCGCCGTGGCGGCGATGGTCGCCATGCGCAGCATCTTCGGCCAGTCGCGGCGCTGGAGCGCCAGCTCCGCGCGCGCGCGCGCGATGTACCAGTACCAGCCGTCGAACGTGCCGTTCACCCACATGCTCTCGCGCTGGAACGGGTACTCGGCGCGCCGCACGTTGCCGGTCGTGTCCGCGAGCGCTTTGTCGAGGAGGGGGGAGTGGAGCCGCGCCCATGCCGAGTCGACGAGCCCGACGCGGGCCTCGTCGAGCGCCACGGCCAGCTCCACGTCGGCGTCGGGGCCCTCGACCGAGCGCAGCCGCTTCAACTCCTCGAGCGCGCTCGCGTAGGCGCCCTGCTCCTCGAACACGCGCGCGCGCGTGGCGATGTCGATCGGCTTCATGCTCTCGCCGGCGCCGGGGCTCGCGGGCTTCGTTGCCTCTGCCTTCGCGGTGGATGGCTTGGAGGCGGTGGCGGGCTTCCCTGGAGGCGCCGTGGCCGCCCAGGCGAGGCAGCAGGAGAGCGCGACGCCCGCCGCCCCTGCAAGCCCGACGCGGCGATGGCTTGGAACCTTGCGCCTCACGACACCTGGGTCTCGTCCAGCGCCGCGAGCACGGCGCGGATCTCGTCCTCTTCCAGCACGCGGTCCACCGACTTCGCGCGCTGGAACACGGCCAGCACGCGCTCCGGCGTCGCCGGGATGTTCCGGCTCTCGAGCCAGAACACCACGTTGCTCTCGCCGCTCATCGGCCCCACCTCGATCTCCTGGTGGCGTCCCACCATGTCGGCGGGCACGCCCGAGTAGACGCGGTCCGCGAGCCAGCGGTCACCCTTCCGGAACGCCTTGATCACCGCCGCCGCGTGCACGCCGGTGCCGGTGCGGAACGCATCCGCGCCCACGACCGGGTAGTTCACGGGAATGGGGACGCCGGTGCCCTCGCTGGTCTTCTCGCAGTACTCGGTGAGCACCGAGAGGTCGTTGTCGATCCACCCCAGGAGCCTGAGGTTCACGAGCAGCTGGTCCATGGGCGTGTTGCCCACGCGCTCGCCGATGCCGATGGCGCAGCCGTGCACGCGCGAGGCGCCGGCGCGGATGGCGGCGATCGTGTTCGCCACCGCGAGGCCGCGGTCGCTGTGGCCGTGCCAGTCGAGGCCCACGGCGGCGCCGCTCTCCAGCACCACCTGCTTCGCGAACCGCACCAGGTTCGCCGCACCGGTCGGCGTCGCGTGCCCGACCGTGTCGCACAGGCACAGGCGGCTCGCGCCGCACTCGATCGCGGTGAGGAACAGCCGGCGCAGCGTCTCCGGTCGCGCGCGCACGGTGTCCTCGGTGACGTACATGACCTTCAAGCCCTGCGCGACCGCGAACGTCACCGCGTCGCGCGTGTTCGTGAGCATCATCTCCTCGGTCCAGTTCTCGGCGTACTGGCGGATGGGCGAGGAGCCGATGAACGTGCAGCACTCGATCGCGAGCCCGGTCTTCTGGGCGACGGCCACGATCGGCTCGATGTCGCGCTGCATCGTGCGCGCGGCGCAGTTCGCGGCGATCGCGAGCTTCGCGGACACGATCTCCTGCGCCAGGCGCGTCACGTCCTTCACCACGTGCGGGCCGGCGCCAGGGAGGCCGATGTCGGCGGTGTCGATCCCCAGCCGGTCCATGAGATGCAGGATCTCGAGCTTCTGCTCGATCGTGGGGGTGCGGACCGAGGGCGACTGGAGCCCGTCGCGGAGCGTCTCGTCGTCGAACTGGACCTTGAACGCCGGCTTCTCCCAGCGCTCGCCGGCTTCGTTCCAGTCGTGGATCAAGTCGCGGTCGTTCACGGCGGCTCCGGCGGCTCCCAAGGCATGAGGAAGTGGAGCCAAAGTGAACCCCACCGCCTGCGCGGACGCAACCCCGGCGCCGCCCGTGCGCTGCGCGCGTGACGAACCCCGGACGATTCCCGGGAACGCACGCTCGTAGAATCCCGGTCGTGGTGGACCGCACGCCGCGCGTCGACCACGGGTCCCCCCACTCCCCGGAGTCATGCCCTCGTGCGCACCCGAACGCTCCCGTCGCGTCGTGTGGCCCTGGTCGCGCTCGCGCTGTCCCTGACCCCGAATGTCGCGAGATCGCTGCCGCTCTACAGCCGCTCGCTCGGCGTCCCGTGCGCGAGCTGCCACGACGTGGTGCCGCACCTCAACGCCGCCGGCATCGCGTTCGCGCAGCAGGGCCACATGCTCTCCGCGCACGGCGCCCGGACGGCGGGCCCGGGCGGGCTGCCGCTCTCGGTGGTGGGGAGCGCGGGACTCACCGACGTCCGCGCCGAGCCCGAGCACGGCTCGGAGTGGACGCTGTCGCAGCGCGGCGCGACGCGAGGCTCGTTCTCGTCGTTCGAGCTGATCGCGGCGGGCTCGCCCGCGCGGCGGCTCTACGCCCACCTCGAGGCCGGCGTCGATCGCGAGGGCCCGGACATCCGTCGCGGCGACGAGTTCGTGCAGTACGGAGACGCGGGCAAGGCCGGAGCACTCGCGGTGAAGGCCGGGCGGTTCGATGCGGTGCTGCCGTTCCTCTCGAACGATTCGCGCCTCACCGTGGCGGGCGATCTCGCCCCGCTCGCGTTCGCCGCGCGCGGAGTCGAGCTCGACGGCGCGCGCGCGGACTGGAGCGCCGGAGCTGGCCTGTCGCTGAGCGATCGCACGCTCGCGGGCGGCGCCTCACCGCGCCCGATCCATCCCCCGCTCGAGGACACCTACTTCCAGCTCGGGCGGCGATTCGGTGCCCAGACGGTCGGCGCGCAGATGCTGTTCGATCGCCAGGACTCGCACCTCGCGACGCTCAGCTGGCTCCAGCACATGCGTTGCCAGGTCGCCGCGCAGGTCGCGATGTCTCGGGTGACGCTCGTGCCCGCGTACGTGTTCGACCGCTTCGACGACCGGCCCATGCCCGGCGTGCACGAGCGCCACCAGTACTACCTGCTCGAGGGCATCGTGCCGCTGGGGCTCGCGCGCCGCTGGGTCGTGACCGCGCGCTACGAGCACGACTACCGCACCCGCAACACCTACGACCCCGAGGACCATCGCCAGCAGGAGGTGCTGCAGCTCGCCTGGCAGGCGGTCGCGAACGCGCGCCTCGGGCTCGAGTGCGCCCGCAACGACGACCGGCTCGCGCACCAGGGGAACGCCGACCTGGAGGCGTTCGCGCAGGCGAGCTGGTAGCTACGCTTTCTCGATCAGCACCGCCATGCCCTGGCCGCCGCCGATGCAGGCGGAGGCGACGCCGAACTTCTTGCCGCGCAGGCCCAGCTCCACGATCAGCGTGTAGATGAGCCGCGTGCCCGTCGCGCCGAGCGGGTGGCCGAGGCCGATCGCGCCGCCGTTCACGTTCACCTTGTCGCGGTCCAGGTCCAGGTCCTTCTCCACCGCCAGGTACTGGCCGGCGAACGCCTCGTTGATCTCGAACAGGTCGACCTGCTCCAGCTTCATGCCCGCGCACGCGAGCACCTTGCGGATCGCGGGCGCGGGGCCGAAGCCCATGACGCTCGGATCGACGCCCACGTACGACCAGCCACGCACGTACGCGATCGGCTTCTTGCCTTCCTTCTGCGCCAGCGCGCCGGTCGTCATCACCACGGCGGCGGCACCGTCCACGATGCCGGAGGCGTTGCCGGCGGTGACCATGGACTCGGGGCCGAACGCGGGCGGCAGTGCCGCGAGCCGGTCGAGCGAGGTGCCGGGGAAGAGGTGGTCGTCCTTTTCCACCAGCGCCGTCTTCTTGCCCATCTTCACCTCGACGGGAACGACCTCCTGCGCGAAACGGCCGTTGTTGTTCGCCACGTTCGCGCGCTCGTGCGATCGCAGCGCATACTCGTCCTGCTGCTGGCGGGAGATGCCGTACTTGCGCGCGAGGTTGTCGCTCGTCTGCGCCATGAAGAAGCCGCAGTAGCTGTCCTTGAGCGCCGCGAACAGCGAGTCCTCGAGCGCCGGCCCCGGCCCGAGCCGGATGCCGCCGCGCGCGCCGCGCAGCACGTGCGGCGCCTGGCTCATGTTCTCCATGCCGCCGGCCACGATCCAGTGCGCCTCGCCGAGCTGGAGCATCTGGCCCGCGCTCGACACCGACTGCAGCCCCGAGCCGCAGAGCCGGTTCACGGTGAGCGCCGGGCACTCGTCGGAGACCCCAGCCTTGAGGCCCACGTGCCGGGCGCCGTAAATGGCGTCCGCGGACGTCTGCAATGCGTTACCGAAGATGACGTGGTCGATCAGGCCCGGCGAGAGGTCCGCACGGTCCAGTGCAGCACGCGCCGCGGCCGCGCCCAGCTCGATCGCGGACACGCCCGCGAGCGCGCCGCCGTTCTGCCCGTCGCCCCGCTTGCCACCCACCCACTCGGCCATCGGCGTGCGCGCGCCGGAGAGGATCACGACATCTGGAAGTGCGTTGCTGGGCAAGACTTTGCTCCTTGCGTCGGAGGCTGCGGTTGAACGTTGCGGCGACCGCATGGGAAGTACGTGCGGCGGCGCGGCCACGAGGCGGGATGGGAGATGTTGAGATGCGCGACGCTAGCACCCGTCGCAAGGAGGCCACAAGGCCTCGCGGGCGCCGTGCGAGACGGCGCCCGCGAGTGGTCCCGGGTCCCGGTCGACTAGGGATGCGGGTCGCTCGGTGGGTCATTCACGATGACGTCCGGGTCGAGGCGCACCGTCGGGTCGGACTCGAGCGCCACCGTGTACTTGAAGCGCCCGCGCTTGCTCGGTCGCTGCGGCGCGGTGGCCGCGTCGTGGCCGAGCCTGCGGTCGGGGAACGGTCCGGGCCCGTCGAACTCGATCGTGAACCGGTGCGGGGTCGAGCAGCCCCAATGGAGTTCGTCCGTGGACGTCATCACCAGCGGATCCGGCGACACCTTGAGCCCGCGTCCTTCGACGGTCACCGACACCATGTGCCGTTTCATCTCGAACCTCCTCTTCCTGGGGTTGGTGGAGCACCCGCCGAGGTCGCACTGGCGACGAGCGCCTGGAAACCCGGGTCATCGCGCCAGTCCCGATGGACAGGCGAGTCGCGGAGCCATACGACCGGGAAACCCCCGGCGACCGCGCGCCGCAGCCAGTCGAGCGCTGCCTCCCGCTCACCGAGCTGCCAGAGCGTGAGCGCGGCCTGGTACTGGACGCGCGAGTTGAGACTGTCGAGCGCCAGGGACTGACGCAGCATCGCCCGCGCGCTGTCGCGCTCGCCGAGCTTGGGCAGCGCCGCTGCGAGGTGGGCCGGGATCAACGGATCCGGCGACCTGCCGCGCTGCGCGCGCGCCGCCATCTGCTCGCGGCCGAGACGAACACCCTGGCGGAAGGCGTCACGAGCCTGGTCGGGGCGGTTTCGCAGCCAGAAGTACGCGTCACCGAGGTTCAACCACAGCTCGTAGTCGGCATCGTCGAACTGGAACGCCTGGTTGTAGGCGTCCACCGCTTCGCTGAGCCGCCCGGAGCTGAAGTACGCGGTCCCGAGATTGCTGTACGCGGTCGCGTCCGGGTGCAGCTCCACCCCGAGCCGCAGCGTATCGATCGCGGCGGCATAGTCGCCGAGGAACAGGAGCAGTCCCCCGAGGTTCGCGTAGCCGTTCCAGTAGCCAGGCGAGCGCTGCACCATCTCGCGGAAGCGGGCGATCGCCTGCGGCACGTGGCCGTTCCGGAACTCCCACGAGGCGAGCCACCAGCGAGGCTTGAATGCGCGCGGCCGGCGCGCTGCCGCCTGCTCGTAGACGCTTCGTTCCTCGTCGGTCTTGCCGAGCCGCGTCCACATCCTGCCCCACTTGTACCAGGCATCGTCGTTTGCCGGATCGAGCACGCACGCCAGCCGGTACTGCGGCTCGGCTTCCGCGTAACGCTTGCGTACGCCGAGGACGTAGCCGAGCGTGGCGTGTGATTCGGCGCGCGAGCTGTCGAGCGCCACCGCCTCGCGAGCCGAGGCCTCGGCCCGCACCAGCCACGACGTGTCCCGGGTGGTCGTGTACAGGCTCGCCTGCGCCGCGGCGAGCCACGCCCGCGGCGCCGCCGGGTCCGGCTCGGTACGGCAAGCCGTCTCGAACTCCTCGAGCACCGTCTGGCGCGCTTCGGTGGTCTCGGCCGCGCGCCGGCGTCCGATCCCCTGGAGCGTGAAGCGCAGCGTCCCGGCCCCACGGATGCCGAGGTCCTCCTGCGCGGTGCGCGTACGCATGGGCAGTCGCAGCAGGGCGAGCGCCGCATGGTAGAGGCTGTCGGCGAACGCGTACGGCTCGGCCACCGGGACGTCCACGTTGCGGGCCCCGAGCACGCGGCCACGACGGGTTTCGCGCAGCTCGAGGCGGGCACGGAGCCGGTTCTCACCCTGCTCGAACGACGGCGAGAGCACGAGGCCGGCCCCGAGCGCGCGCCGCGCATCCATCGGGGATGCGAGCTTTTCGTCGTAGCTCTCGCTGAACGACCACATCTGGAACCCGGGCTCGAGCTGGCTGTGCATGAGGCGCGCCGCGAGCACCTCGGTGGCGCCGAGCGCGTAGGCCTGCGCGTCCGCCGAGGCTCCCGGCGTCGCCGGCGGCAGCACCGCGAGCAGGCGATCCCTGGGCAGGCCGGGTGGGAGCATCCGCCAGGTGACGACCGCGGCGGCGACGATGATCAACGCGACCGCCCAGGCCCAACCGGGCCTTGCGCTCCTCGCCGCCTGCGGCCGTGCCGCCGGCTCGAGTCCGCGCGTCTCCTCCTCCGAAAGCGCCGCGCCGCTCGCGCGCTTCGCCGTGATCAGCGCCGCCCTCACCTCCGCGCACGAGCCGAACCGGTTCTCGGGATCGCGCGCGAGCATGCGCTCGAGCACGCCCGAGAGCTCCGGCGTCACCGCCGGGTTGAGCTCCGTCGCCCGCTCCGGGGCGGCGTTCATGATGCGGTAGAGCACATGTTCCGGCGTGTCCGCCGCGAACGGGTGGGTCGCCGTGAGCATCTCGAAGAACACCGCGCCGAGCGCGAAGATGTCGGTGCGCTCGTCGACGCGCCCGCCGTAATGCGCCTCCGGCGCCATGTAGAGCGGCGTGCCCGCGGGCCCGCGCCGGAGCTCGGTGGTCTCGGTCGCCGCGGTCTCGCTCGCCGCGCCGCCCTGGGG